>Ga0105049_10009475_pt1 | contig 11212 bp, 10 predicted proteins | sample MAT06_FD_78087 | JGI IMG/M metagenome (GOLD analysis project Ga0105049, IMG submission 78087) | Freshwater microbial communities from Lake Fryxell liftoff mats and glacier meltwater in Antarctica - MAT-06 | ecosystem: Environmental > Aquatic > Freshwater > Ice > Liftoff microbial mat | place... | reverse complement strand
GGTTCGCAGCCATCGGAAAGCCGAATGCAATTGTCAAACACAGCCTAGGCCGTGACATCGAAACACGTCGTCTTTTGCTGCCGGGCAGTCCCGATTCGCGGCAGGCGGCAAGGGCTTGCTCAAGGAGGCCCAGCCGGAGGCGCGTGCGCAGGGCGCGGGGAAGGTGAAGATCATCGGATGGAAGCGCTTGCTGGGAATTGCGGGCGCTGAGCTGGCGCTGATTGGCATGGGGGCCCGCAAGGAGTCAGGTGGTGGCGCCCACCATGAACTCGCGGAGCAGGTTGCACGCCACACCCATGCGGTACGCGCCCGTGGAACGAATGTCGTCCAGCGGCTTGATCTCTGCGCGAAGGGCCTCACAGGCCTCGTCGGCGGTGGCTCCACCTGCAATCGCCTGCTCGGTTCTTCGCGTGCGCACCGTGGTGGCGGCGACGGAGCCCCAGGCGAGGCGGACGTCGGGGCCGCGTCGGGCTGCTGCGAGGACGACCTTGCTGATGGCCTGGGCGGCGCGGGTGCCGACCTTGCGGTAGTACTGCGATATGAAGTCGGCGGGCGGGAGAATGATCTCAGCGAGGAGTTCGTCGGGTGCGAGGACGCTCTTGCGGTAGCCGGTGTAGAACTCCGAAAGCGGGACGATGCGTTCTCCCCCGCTGCGGACGAGGCGGAGGCGGGCGTCGTACACCATGAGCGCCGGGACCGTGTCCGCCGCGGGGGATCCGTTGACGATGTTTCCCGCTATCGTCGCGCGGTTCTGGATCTGGAGAGCGCCTGTGGCGCGGGCGGCCTCGACGAGGAGCGGATGGTGCTTCGACACGTGATCGAGGTGGCGAAGGTCGGTGTAGGTCGCGAGAGCGCCGACGAGGAGTCCACCATCCAGCGCGGGGCGGACGTAGCGCCACTCGGCGGCGAGGCGGTGGAGGCTCTGGAACTTGCGGCCCTGGAGCTTGGCCTCGTTGAGGAGGACCATCACCTCGGTGCCGCCGGCGATGGGCGAAAGGCCGGGAGTTTCCGCGCGCTGGCGCAGCGCCTCCTCCACGGTGGCGGGAACGACGCACTCGAAAGCGGAAAGGTCGCTGGCGATCATGCGGACTCCATGCGGGAGCGCGCCAGTTCCACGGCGCGGAAGATCGCGGAATATCCAGTGCAGCGGCAGAGGTTCCCCTCCAGTGCCTCGGCCGCGCCGCCGGGCGAGCGTTCCGGGTGGCGTATATACTGAACCGCAGCGAGCACCATGCCGGGGGTGCAGATACCGCATTGGGCGCCGCCGGTTTCCAGAAACGCCTGCTGCACGGGGTGAAGTTCGCCGTCGCGCGCAAGGCCCTCGATGGTCTCGATGGTGGCGTCGGCGGCCTGGCACGCGGGGATCATGCAGCTCATGGCAAGCTCGCCGTTGATGATCACGCTGCACGCGCCGCACTCGCCTTCTCCGCAACCGTACTTGGTTCCGGTGGCGCCGCACTCGCGGCGGAGCACATCGAGAAGCGGCTCCATCGGGTGTGCGGCAACGGAGCGCTTCTCTCCGTTGAGCGAAAACTGAATCGGCGTGTGAATCACGAAAGAAGGTCCTCCGGCGTGGCGGGGATGTGGGCGAGGCCTGCGTCGGCGGCGTGATTGATCGCCGCCACAATGGCGGAGGCGGGTCCGTCCATGGGGAGCTCGCCGACGCCCTTGGAGCCGTAGGCGCCCTCGGCGTAGGGATTCTCCATGAACTCCACAACGATGCTTGGCGCATCGGCGGAAGTCGGAATAATGTAGTTGGTCATCTGCCCGTTGGCCATGGCGCCCTTGCGAAGAACGACTTGCTCGCACGTGGCCCATCCCACGGCCTGGGCGATGCCGCCCTCCATCTGGCCGATGGCGAGTACGGGATTTATGATCGTGCCGACGTCGGTTGTGTTCCAGATGGCCTCGACCTTGGGCGCCCGCGTCACGGGATCGACAGTGGTTTCGGCCACCATGATCGCCCAGGAATAGGCACCATAGGCACTGCCGCGATAGCTGTCCTCGTTCCACACGAGCCCCGGTGGCGGTGTATAGACAGCCTCCTCGCGGGCGACGCCGTGCCTGCGCACGTGGTCCGCGATGGACGCCCCAGAGAGCCGGTCGCGGAGCTGCTCCGCCGCGCGCTGCACCAGCCGCCCCACCACGGAGCACGTGCGCGATGCGACTGTGGGCCCGCTGTTGGGGACGCGATCCGTTTCGGGCCTGTGAAAGACGACGTCCCCGATGGGGATGCCGAGCGCTTCGGCCACCATTTGGGAGAAGATCGTCTCTGTCCCCTGGCCGATCTCCGTGGAGGCGACAAGGATCGTCGCCTTGCCATCGGCGCGGGCCTCGACGGCGACCTTGGAGGCGAGATACACCTCGCCATTCCCCGTGAATCCGGTGCCGTGAAGCGTGGCGGACACGCCAACGCCTGAGCCTCCGCCACGCGGCTTCTTCCGCTTCTCGTGGTAGTCGGAGATGTCGAGCGCGCGATCCAGCATGGCCTCCAGATTCGGATCCTCTGCGAGGATCTGGCCCGTGGGGAGCACGTCGCCCCGGTGCAGGAAGTTGCGCCGCCGCAGTTCAGCCGGGTCGATGCCGAGTTGGTCGGCAAGGCGAGAGAGGTGGAGCTCTATGGCGAACTGGCTCTGGGGTGCGCCAAATCCGCGGAACGCGCCATAGGGCGGCGAGTTGGTGAAGTGGCAGTGCCCCACGAGGCGCGCGGCCTTCCACCTGTAAGGACCGGAGCCGTGAAGAATCCCGCGCGAGAGCACCACGGCGGAGAGCGTGGAGTAGGCGCCGCCGTCGATCAGGAACTCGAAGTCGAGAGCCAGCAGCTTCCCGTCGCGGGTGCAGCCGGTGCGGATGAGGCTGCGCGAGGGATGACGCTTGGTGGAACTCGCCATGTCCTCGTTGCGGTTATACATCAGCCGGATGGTCTTTCCCGACTTCCGCGCCAGCAGCGCCGCGTGAATGCCAAGGACGCTGGGGAAGTCCTCCTTGCCGCCAAAGCCCCCGCCGGTCGTTTCCTGGATGACGTTCACCTTTTCGGCGGGAAGGCCAAGCGCGCGCATCACAGCTTTGTGTACGTAGTAGGGACACTGGAGCGAGCCGCGCAGCGTGGCGACCCCGTTCTTCCACTCGGCGATGAATCCGTTGGGCTCGATATAAACGTGTTCTTGGGCGCCGGTCTGGTAGGTGCCCTCCAGCACGACGTCGCTTTCTGCGAATGCGGCGTCAATTTCGCCGTGGTCGATGCGATAGGACTTCATCACGGGACCGGGGCCGATGTCGAAAACGCCGGGCTCCTCGTCGTAATCCACGCGAATCGCGCGGACTGCCTCCTCGGCCTTCCCGTGGTCGGGATGGGCGAGGACGAGGATTGGCTCATGGAGGTGTCGCACGATGCCGTCACAGAACACGGGCTGATCGTCAAGAATCAGCGCGACCACGTTCTCGGCCAGGTCGCGGGCGTCGGCGATGGTGAACTCGTGCCACGGAATGTGAGGCGGAAAGTGGATGGCGCGGATGCGCCCGGCGGGGATGGTGCTGCGGAGCGTCTTTGCGTGGAGACATCCCGGCGTCGCGCGATCGTCGATATATATGGCGCGGCCAGTCACCTTGTCGGCCCCCTCCCGCCGAAGAACGGAGTGGCCGACATAGCGATAGGGAGGTGCGGCTGAAGTCATCCGGGGCGAGCCTCGCGGGAATGTCCTGAACGGAACATCACGCGGGGAACCCGATTCACCGTCAACGAAGAATCGCGGTCCAATCGGATTTCTGGCGCCCGGACCGTCAGCCTACTCCTGTTTGATCAAGGAGGCGTAATCCGCTTCACCGCCTCTGTCGAGGCAGCACTGGATGATGCGTCGCCCAAGTGGGAGCATCTCTGGATGGTCGAACTTGGCGAGGCACTTATCAAAGAATTCCTGAAGCTGGAGGGCACCCTTGTCATAGGCTTCTTCGCCGACTTCCGGCTGCGTCTCCACCTGAAGGAACCAGCGCGGAATCAGGCGCCCCTCGATCGTCATCGTGTGCAGGGCGCTCCCAAGCAGGGGGCAGCGAGACGGGCGAAGGACTTCGTCCTTGAATTTTACGCCGCCGCGCCGCGCGATGTACTCGCGGGCCAGCCATTGAGGCATGAATCCCGTCTCCCATGCGCCAATGTGCTGATTTGGGGTGAGGATATAGCGAACGCGCGGGGTGGCGACGAACTGCTCCAGCAGGAGATTCGCCTGATCGACGCGGCGGCCTGTCGCAAAGGGCCAGTATGAACCAACGCCCTCGCTGCTCATGCCTTCGGTGCTGACGATGCTTGGGTTTGCGTGGCCCCGGGGCGCGACGAGTCGCCACAGCCAGGCAAGGGCCGGGGGAAGCAGATGCATGATCCCGATGATGCCATACGAAGGCAATTCATTGGTACACGGCGGCGTGCGCACGCCAAGGCTTCTGACCTGTACCTCCACCGAACCGTCGACCACGCCAGGGACGGCGGTGCGCGGGATGATGACGCGCGGATTGGGACAGGGCTTGCCGGGGGAATCCTCGATGTGCTCCCAAATCATCGCGCGTCCGTTGGGAACCGCGTCGATATTGAGGAAAAGGAGCGGCGTGGTGGGCTTGGCAGTAATCTTTTCCAAATGGGGATCGGTGCCGTACTCGCGAATATGGTCCACACGAACGAACCAGCCGTCCTCTGCGTCGGCAAGCGACAGGCGGCCACCATCATTCTGGAACGATGGGTGGCAGAGCGCCATGTCGTCGGTTACGGGGAATAGATCGCAGGTGCGTGGCAGTTCAACGTAGCGCCGTTCGCCGGTAAGCACATTCCTGCCCAGCAAGAGTCGTCCATCGCTGAGGCGATGGGGATGCTGTAGCATCTCGGACTTACCGCCACCCGAGGCGCCTTCGTGCATCAGGACAAGTTCGTTGTCATAGGGAGTCACGATCTTGACCGTGGAACAGTGGGCTGTAATCCACGATTCGCGCTCGCCTTGGGCGAGTAGCATCCCATAAACGCCCTTCTTGGCGCTGGGGCCGGGATAGAGGTTGTAGGCAAACATTTCGTGCAGGTCGGCGCCGCGGTGATGGACCACCACCTGCTTCCCCTTGAAGTGCGTGTGGCGAAAGGGAGGCGCAGTGTACATGACGGCCTGAGGCTTGAAATCGGGCGCGAGGCTGTCCACGGGAACAATCCCCTGAAGCAGCGCCAACCCCAGCGCAAAGAACCCGGCATTGTCTGGCAGGACAGCGATCGAGGAGTAGCCGTACCCTCGGCCCGCTTTAAATGCGAAAATGGCGAGGGGCTGCGTGGAAAGCCACTTCATTGTCTCTGCCCGGAGGATATCGAACTCGTATCCGAAGCCATCGCGGAAGCGCTTCTTGTCCGTCGGGGACTCATCACCGATCACCATGCAATCGGGATCGCGCCGGCGCATATAGGGATCGATATAGTTTGCCGCCACACCGTTTCGAACGCGGACAGCAATGGCCTCCAGCACGGAGGTCCCATCCGGAAGGTCATAGGCCACGCGAAGTTCCGAACTGCCGGGACCGCCACATGCGAGATCGATCAAATCCTCGACCGTGCTCGCCACGCGGACGCTGGGGGCGGTGGTCAGGATGGCGGCGAGGTCGGCGGGCGGGTTGAATGCGGCCCATTTCGGATTGAGAGTCGTGGTCATCGGGGGCAGCTCCTGGTCAATGAATCGGTGGCCTGTGAGGCTGATTTAAGAGCCACGGCAAGAAGAGGACTCGTGGCATTGTGCCCGGGGTCAACCGAAAGCGCCCGTGATGGAGCGTCCACCATCGGATGATTCCCTTTTCGCCTTGCGGCGGAGGGCTCGGGGCGCGATGCCTTGGTGTTTGATGCAACTGAATCCTGCAAGTCCGATACCGGAGCCACCGATGAGCCTATCCGTCCCACCGCTGAACCCACCCCGCCGCGTTCTGATGGGGCCCGGGCCCAGCGACGTCTCCGACCGCGTGCTGCGCGCGCTCTCCTGCCCCACGATCGGTCACCTTGATCCGCTCTACCTCAAGATGATGGACGAGGTCCGCCAGCTGACGCGCGAGATTTATCGGACGAAGAACACGCTGACCCTGGCCGTGCCGGGCACGGGCATGGCGGGCATGGAATGCTGTATCGCCAACCTGATCGAGCCGGGCGACGAGATGATTGTCTGCGTGAACGGCGTCTTTGGCATGCGCATGGTGGACGTGGCCGGGCGTTATGGCGCGGTGGTCCACGAGGTGAAGGCGGATTGGGGAAAGATCATTCAGCCCGACCAGATCGCGGAGGCGCTCAAGGCGCACCCGAAGACGAAGGCTGTTGGCCTGGTCCACGCGGAGACTTCCACCGGAGCGCATCAGCCCGTGGATGCGATTTCGAAGCTGGTCCACGACGCAGGGGCGTTGCTGATTCTGGACACCGTGACATCGCTGAGCGGCATCGACGTGCGCGTCGATGACTGGGAAGTTGATGCGGCGTATAGTGGAACGCAGAAGTGCCTTTCGTGTCCGCCCGGCCTGTCGCCCGTGACGATTTCGCCGCGGGCCGAGGCGGCGATCGACAATCGGAAGGTGAAAGTCCAGAGCTGGTACTTGGATCTGACGATGGTGCGGGACTACTGGGGCGCATCGCGCTCCTATCACCACACGGCGCCGATTAATATGACGTATGCGCTGCGGGAGGCGCTGGCCGCCGCGCTGGAGGAAGGGCTTGAGACGCGATTCGCGCGTCACGCTCTGAATCACCGGGCGCTGCGCGCGGGTCTTGAGGCGATGGGTATCTCGTATATACCGGAGCACTCCCTGACGACGCTGAACTGCATCTCTATCCCCGAGGGTGCCGACGACGCGAAGGTGCGCGGGCGGCTGCTGAACGAGTACGGCCTGGAAATCGGCGGCGGCCTTGGGCCGATGAAGGGCAAGGCATGGCGCATTGGGCTGATGGGGGATTCCAGCAGCCGACGCCACGTGACGCTGTGCCTGTCGGCGCTGGAGTCGATCCTCGCCACGGAAGGCCTATCAATCCCGCGCGGCAAGGCGCTGGATGCGGCAAACGCGGTGTATGGATCAGCCTGAGCAAGTCACCGCGCCGGACATCATGGCCCTGGCGCACAGGGTCATGGAGCGGTGTGACGTGCTGGGTTCCTGCAGCGAGGAGACCTTTCGCCTGACACGGCGTTTCCTGACGCCGCCGATGCGGGAGGTTCACGAGCACGTGGGCGGATGGATGATTGCGGCGGGGCTGTCGCCACGCATAGACGCCGTTGGGAACATCCTCGGCCATCGCGCCGGCACCTCCACCAGCGCGCCGAGCTTCGTCATCGGGTCTCACCTCGACACGGTTCCCCATGCGGGAAAGTACGACGGAATCGTGGGCGTCCTCCTGGGCATCGCCGTCGCGGAGGCTTTGCGTGATGCGGAGCTGCCGTTCGGCCTCCTTGTGGCGGGCTTCTCCGAGGAGGAGGGGGTGCGCTATGGCGCTCCCTTCCTCGGCAGCATGGCCGCGGCGGGAAGCTTCGAGAGGAGTCTCCTGCAGTTGACCGACGCGGATGGCGTCTCGATGGATCAGGCGATTCGCGATTTCGGCGGCGATCCAGACCGGATCGCCCAGGCGGCCTGGGTGCCGGAGCGGCTGCTCGGCTATCTGGAGGCCCACATAGAGCAGGGCCCCGTGCTGGAGTCGCTGAACCTGCCGATCGGAATCGTAACGGGCATCGCGGGACAGACGCGGGCGCAGGTGCTCTTCGAAGGGCGCGCGGCACATGCGGGTACGGTTCCGCCGGATCAAAGACGAGACGCGCTGACGGGGGCGGCGGAGTTCATCCTGGCGGTGGAGGCCCACGCACGCGCGACCCCGGACCTTCGCGCGACAGTGGGCACGGTGAACATCGGGCCCAATGTTTCCAATGTGATCCCGGGGCGGGCGATGCTGGGGCTGGACATACGCCATGCCGACGACCAGTTGCGCCAAGCAGCCGTGGACCACCTGCTGGAAGTGGCAAGGCAGATCGGCGAAGCGCGACGCTTGGCGGTGACGCTCAAGACCAACGCGACGCAGAGCGTGGTGCGCTGCGACCCGAAGTTGACGAGAATCATGCAGGAGGCCGTGGCCGAGGCGGGGATCCGCCCGTCGCACCTTCTTAGCGGCGCCGGTCATGATGCGATGGTGATCTCGCGAATATTGCCGACGGCGATGCTCTTCCTCAGGTGCCGCGACGGTGTCAGCCATCACCCCGACGAGTCGGTCAAGGTGGAGGATGTGGCCGCGGCGCTGGATGCGATGGCTAGATTTGTCTCCTCCCTTCCGAAGAAGCTGATTTCCGCCGTATAGATAGATACACGAAAGGAAGTCGCGATGGCCCTCAACGCCCTCACCCGCACCTGCATCAAAGGCGATCACGCGATGATCGCGCCGGATTCCCACGTGCCCTGTCCGCCGGTGGGATGGACTGAGACCAGTGCGATCATCCTGATCTCCCCGCAAATGGGCTCGCGGTTCATCCAATACTTCGCCAACATGGCGCGGGGTGGCACCGCGGGGCTGCCGTTGCCCGGTGTTCAGCGCGCGATCTTCGTTCACGAGGGCGGGGTGCGCGTGGAGTGCGGAAAGCTCAAGGCGACGCTGGCACCCGACGGCTTCGCATGGCTGCCGCCAGATGTTCCCCACACGATTCGCGCGGCGAAGGCGACGCGGTTGACGGTGTTCGAGAAGCCCTACGAGGAGCGCGAAGGCGTCGAGATTCCAGGCGCCGTCGCGGGGGATTCCGCCAAGGTGAAGGGCAATCCCTTCCTCGGCGATCCCGATGCGCGGCTGAAGGTTCTACTGCCGGAGATTCCGGGGTTCGACATGGCGATGAACGTCTTCGATTTCAAGGCCGGCGCAGCGCTTCCCTTCGTGGAGTGCCATGTCATGGAGCACGGGCTGCTGATGCTGGAGGGCCAGGGCGTTTATCGCCTCGCAGATTCGTGGTATCCCGTGCAGGCGGGCGATGCGATCTGGATGGCGTCCTACTGCCCACAGTGGTTTGTGGCCTATGGCAAGGGGCCAAGCTCGTACCTCTACTATAAGGATATTCACCGCGACCCGCTTGGCATCGCGCCATGACCGCCGCCGTGAAGGTGGACATTGCCCGCTTGAGCGCCGAATTGGAGGAGCTTGCGGGGTTCACCGACTCACCCGCGCCGTCGGTGACTCGAATCCTGTTTACCGCGACGGATCGCGCCGCGCGGGAGTTCTTCAAGCAATGCTGTCGCGAGACGGGCCTTTTGATCCGCGAGGATGCCGTGGGGAATATCTTCGGGCGGTGGGTTGGCTCCGATCCCCAAGCGTCAGCCGTCGGCACCGGCTCCCACACCGATGCAATTCCCAACTCCGGGCGGTACGATGGAACCGTCGGCGTCTTTGGCGGGCTGGAGGCGATCCGCGCGCTCCGGGCCGCAGGGCACAAGCCGCGCCGCTCGATCGAACTCCTGATGTTCACCGCCGAGGAACCTACGCGTTACGGCATCGGCTGCCTTGGTAGCCGCCTGCTGAGCGGCACGCTCTCCCCCGCCGCGGCGACGGCGCTGCGCGATGGCTCGGGCACGTCGCTGGACGAGGCACGCGCGGAGTGCGGCTTTCGCGGCGATCTGGCGACGGTAGCGCTTGCGGCGGGCTACTATGAGACTTTCGTGGAGCTCCACATCGAGCAGGGACCGTTGCTGGAGAAGGAGGGCCTCGCCATCGGCATCGTGGAGGCCATCGCTGCGCCAGCCTCGATGCGCGTGGTCTTTCATGGTCAAGGCGGCCACGCGGGCACGGTGATGATGCCCGATCGGCGCGATGCTCTACTTGGCGCGGCGGAGCTTGCGCTGGCGGTGGATCGCGCCGCGCGCGCGACGGGGAGCCCCAGCACCGTGGGCACGGTGGGCGTCATGCAGCCCTTTCCCGGCGCCATCAACAGCATCCCCAGCCGCTGCACGATTGAGATCGATGTGCGCGACACGGCGTTGGAACCTCGCGACGCCGCCGTGGAGGAGATCCTATCAGGTGCACGCGCCATCGCCGAGCGAAGGGGACTCACTGTCGGCATTCAGATGCTTAACGCCGACCCGCCGGCCACCTGTGGCACCGCTGTCGTGGAGGCAGTGGCGAGGGCCAGCGCGCAGCTCGGAATCCCAAGCCGCCGCATGGTCAGCCGCGCCTATCACGATTCCCTGTTTATGGCTCGAGTGTGCCCCACGGGGATGATCTTCATCCCGTGCCGTGACGGAGTCAGCCACCGGCCCGACGAGTATTCGTCGCCGGAGGAGATTCGCCGGGGCGTGGAAGTGCTGGCGCTGACGCTTGCCGAACTCTCCGGGTAGGGCTTAACGCCGAGAACCCCCGCGCCGCGAAGGCGTGGGGGTCTCGAAACGTCGGTCGGCCCGAGACCTAGATGGTCTTGGCGGGTGCCTTGAGTCGGGCGAAGCGCTTGTTGAAGGCGTCCACGCGGCCCGTCGTATCGACGAGGCCCTGCTTGCCGGTGTAGAACGGGTGATTGTCGCTGCAGATTTCGATCGTGACGGTGGGGACTTCCTTGCCCTGATAGGTGGTCTTGGGACCATCCAGCTTGGTGGAGCGGATCAGGAACGAGGTGCCGGTGGAGGGGCACCGGTACAATACGTGGCCATACTTGGGGTGGACGTCTTTCTTCATCGCGCAGCCTTCCTTCTTGTCTTTGCGGCAAAGGGCGTTGCGCCGTGCCGCTTGAGAATTTCCAAATGTTCTTCTGGGCCAAGCTCGACGGATTCCTCGATCAACATCACGGGGATATCGTCCTCGATCCGGTAAACCCGCCGGGTCTCGGGATCCGTGCTCACCAGACGCTCGCCGTCGAGAAGGACGGGAGCCTTGGAGAGGGGGCAGGCGAGAATTTCCAGTAATTTCTTGTCGATCATGCCATTGCCCACGAATCCCCTTCGGCGGGGAGGGAGAAGCTAGTCAGGCGGGTATCAGATGCAACGGAAAAGTTTCGCTTTTTGCGCGGGCGAGAGCGGCAGGGTTGCTGGTTTGAGCCCGGGGCCTCGTCCACAGGGACCCTACCGCGCTTCCTCCCACTGTTCGCGGGTGATCCCCGCCTGCCGAAGGAGTCGCGACACCAGATCGTCAGAAAGATCGCCTGTGTGGGGATTGGGAATCCGCGATCGAAGCCCTCCCCTAACGATGGACTGGTGCTTGCCTCCCGAATATGGGCCT
>Ga0105049_10009472_pt1 | contig 11217 bp, 6 predicted proteins | sample MAT06_FD_78087 | JGI IMG/M metagenome (GOLD analysis project Ga0105049, IMG submission 78087) | Freshwater microbial communities from Lake Fryxell liftoff mats and glacier meltwater in Antarctica - MAT-06 | ecosystem: Environmental > Aquatic > Freshwater > Ice > Liftoff microbial mat | place... | reverse complement strand
TTCGAGATTCCCAAGATCGATCCTCTCCTCGTCACCGCCGCCGCCGGAGCCGCTCTGGCCCTCTTTGGCCCCGCTCGAATCGCGCGCACCGCCGGCCGCGCCACCGCCGCCGCAGCCATCGTCCGTTCCGTCATGCCCCTCCTGCCCAGCGTCATGGCCGGCCTAAGGAGCGCCGTCACCGCCGCCACGACCCCCACTCCGCCCAAGCAGCCCGCCGCATCACCCTCCACTTACTAACCCCGCGCTGCTCGCGGCCACACTTTTCGCCACCAAGCTTTTCGCGCTTTGCCTCTCCTTCGCCGCTGCTGGATTTCTATGATCCTCCGCCCTGAAGTCTGCCGCGCCCTCCGTCGCTCCCGCTTCGGTTCGCGACCGACAGGCATGGATGCCCAATCTCCCCCGCTCATCTCGTCTGCCCCCCTTGCGCCCGCCCGCTAAACCCGGTTCCGCAAGCGTCGGTTTCGCAGACCTGCCGAGCCCTCTTCGCCATCCACTCAGCCTTCCACCCGCCGGAGACTCACCATGAGCACCTCCGAGCCCAGCACCACGCCAGTCACCCCGGACCCAGCCCCAGCGCCCCTTCCGGCCACCGCAGCGCCTCCCAAAAAGCGCCGGCGCAAGTCCCGCATCTTCCGCCGCTGCGCGTATTCCACCCTTGCCGTCGCCGGCCTTATGGCCGTCCTCACGCAAGGCCCCGTGGCCGCCTGGCTCGCCCAAACAATCATCGGCTCCGCCGCCAGTTGCGATGCCACCGTCGCCTGGGCCTCCCTCCGCACCGACGGTCGCATCGTCCTCACCGGGCTCTCTCTCCGCGTCCCCGGAATGAAGGGACTCGCCGCCGAGTTCGTTGCCTGTGACCGCGTCGAGGCCGACTTCTCCTGGCGCCGCATCCTCGCCGGCGACATCGTCCCCACCGCCGTTCGACTCATCAAACCCCTCTTCCGTGTCTCACAAAACGCTGAGGGCGAAATCAGCATTACCGGCCTCGACGACGGAACCTCCACCAAACCCTCTCCCACCCCCACCGGCCCCGGACCCGGCCCGCTCGCCAACTTTAAGCCCACCCTCCGCCTTCCCCGCATCGATGCCGTCCTCGGTGCCGTCGAGTTCGGTGAAAGCCGCGCCGTCCTTGGCGATCCCGACGGCACGCGCTACGAGCCCCTCGTCCGCCTCGTCATGGGCGGATGGATCACCCCAAGGCCCGACCTCGGCCTCGGCCAATACGAAATCGAACTCCGCGAAGGCGCCAAGGTCGATCCCACCGGCACGCCCATCGAAGGCCCCCCCGCCGAGAACGCCTCCGATGCAGGCATGATCCTCACCGGCAAGCTCAACCTCCGCAAAGGCGAAGGCAAAGCCGCCCTCGCTGGCATCTCCCTCGCCGACTGGCCCGCCCAGCGACTTCCTCAAGCCTTTCGCGACACCTGGGCCAAAATGGGCATCGTCGGCACGATCACCAACACCACCTTTGCGTTCTCGCGCGAAGGCGGCCTCGAATCCGGTGTCGATGTCAAAGACGTCTCTATGAGCGTCCCGCTCCCCGCCGCCGCCGGCAGCACCACCGTCGTCCACGGGCCCAACCAAGCCTCCTGGCTCAGCATGCAATCGGTGACCGGATCCATCCGATTCTCGCAGGGCGGCTCCATCTCTCCCGCCGGGTCACTCAAACTCGCCCTCAGCGGCCGCGTTGAAGACCTCCCCATCCGCGTCAACATCACCTCACAGGGCCTCAACCCCGACACCGCCGCCTTCTCCTGCGAAGTCATCAGCGAGGGGTTCCATCTCAGCCGCAACTCCTCGCTCATGCCCTTCCTGCCGCCCATAGTGGTTAAGCGGCTCAACTCCTTCTCCGGTCCTTCCGCCGAGATGGACGCCCGCATTGTCGCCCGCCGCGCCGCGCCCTCGGTCGATGCGAACGCCAACGTCACCATTCAGCCAGTCACCGTCGCTGGCTCCGTTCGCTTCGCCAACGGCCGCGCCGCCTTCGAGCAGTTCCCCTACCCCATTGTCGATATCTCCGGCCTCGTCCAGTTCGACGACCAAAAGATCGAAATCCAGTCCATCCGCGGCCGCGGCATCACCGGCGCCTCACTCCTTGCCACCGGCACCCTCTCCCCGCCCGACGATCCAAACTTCTGCGATCTGCTCATCACCGTCACCGATGCCCCCATTGATGAGTTCCTCGCCCTCGCCATGGACGCCCGCCGCGTCCTCGCCGACTCACTCCTCCTCTCCCTCACCAGCGATCACATCGCCCGCCTCCGTCGCAACCCCGACGGCTCACCCCCGCGCGATCGACCCGCCGACGGCGTCGCCCACATCCTCGGCCATGATCGCGCCGCCGACATCCGCCGCTCCGAACGCAGTTGGCGCATGGGCCTCTACGACGCTGTGTTCAGCAAATCCCGCTTCGACGAACTCGTCGCCGCCCGCCTCATCGCCCCTCCAAACAAGCCCGATCCTACCGTCCCCACCTTCGGCTTCGGCGGCGAAATCGCCGAACTCACCGTCACCGTCCACTACGCCCCCGAAACCCGCCGCCACTACGACACCAACGTCGATGTAAAATTCAAAAACGCCGGCATGGTCCCGCAGGCCTTCCCTCTCCCCATCCTCGCCGACAACCTCCACATCGAAGTCCGCGAAGATACCGCCTCCTTCAATGGCACCAACTTCCGCATGCTTCGTGGCGGCGTCGCCTCCCTCGACGGCGTCATCGATATCACCAACCCCGAGCGCACCGCCGCCGTCCCCGAACTCTGGATCAACGTCGCCGCCATGCCCATCGACGACCTCCTCGTCAACGCCCTCCCCGCCCGCGACAAACCCGCGCCCGGTCAACTCCCCGGCACCCCCTCCACCCGCCTCTCCCCCCGCGCCATCCTCAGCCGCTTCAACGCCACCGGCATTCTCGACTGCGCCGCCCACATCTTTACCAACGACTCCGGCGAACCCGGCTACCACATCAATCTCGATCTCCTCGACCTCTCCGCCGCCCCGCTCCTCGCCGACATGACCGCCGGCGATCTCTCCCTCAACAAACTCAAAGGCTCCCTCCGCATCAGCGAGCGCGAAATTGCCGCCATCGGTATCACCGGCCGCCTCGGCCTCCTCGGCCAGCCCGAAGAAAGCGTCTTCAGCCTCGACGCCGTCACCCTCCTTCCCGATCCCATCCGCTCGCGCCCTCTGCAGCTCCGCACCACCATCGACGCCACCGACCTCGGCGCCGCCTGGCCAGTCGAACAACTCGCCTCCATCTTCGCGCCCGCCGCCGCATCGGCCATGACCGACCTCCGCCGCACCTACACCCCCACCGGCCGACTTGACGTCTCCGCCCTCATCGAATCCCGCGACCGATCCGTCCTCCCCGGCTCGTCCTTCCCCGCCGCCCCCACCGACCAAACCGATCTCCCCATCGACTCCCGCATCACCCTCAGCAACCTCGCCAATCTCCGCGCCACGCTCTTCGGCGGCCGCATCGGCCTTGAACAGTTCGGCGGCACCATCACCGCCTTCATCCCCGGCATCGAAAGCGAACCCAAATCCGCCTCCCTCAATAACGCCCTCCTCGAACTCTCTTTCAACGAACTCCCCGCCGGCGAATGGCTCGCCTCCGGCACCCTCAACCTCCCCGCCCGCGATGGCGATCCTTGGCGACTCGTCACCCCGCTTGATGTCAGCATCACCGGCGGCCGCCTCGAGTCCGCCCTCACCCACCGCGTCATCCTCGCCGCCGCCGGTCAGAGCATGCTCGACTGGTTCAAATCTTCCGACATCCGCGGCTCGTTCGACACCCACATGAACCTCTCCGTGCTCGACCCCGCCGCGCCCGTACAAATCTGGAAGCCCGTCGGCACCATCTCCCCTGAATCCCTTGGCCTCACCCGCCGCGGCGTCCGCGTCGAACTCCCCCGCGTCCGCGGCTCAGTCGCCCTCGACGACACCCGCGGCCGCTTCCAAAACATCACCGCCGCCAACGACGGCTGGCAAATCGGCCTCACCGGCACCTTCGATCTCGCCGCCGAGCAATCCACCGCCTGGGCCGTCGATGCCAGCCTCTACGCCGCCGGCCTTGAGATCAAGCCCGACCTTCTCGCCCTCCTGCCAGACCCCATCCAGGAAGCCTTCGACGGTGCCGCTATCAAAATCATCGACGGCTTCACGCTCGACCGCGGCAATCTCAAGCTCAGCGGCGCCAAAGGCAGCGACTCCGTTCGCGAAGTCAACTTCGACGGCCTCCTCGCCTTCCAGGGCATGTCCGCCGATGTCGGCGTCCTCCTCCGCCGCGGCCGCGGCGAACTCGCCATCACCGCCGTTCGCGAGCGCGGCGCCGCCGACGCCTCCGCCCGTCTCGATCTCGCCTTCGAAAGCCTCATCGCCGCCAACCTTCCCCTCGCCCCCGCCGGTGCCACCATCGCCACCGGCAAACACCCCGGCGATGTCACGCTCCCCTCCATCTTCGGTGACTGCGCCGGCGGCCGCCTCTCCGGCCTCGCCCTTGTCCGCGCCCAGCCCGACGGTCGCAAACACTACCAGGCCCGCGTCACCCTCGCCGGCGTCCGCTTCGCCGAAATGCTCGCCGCCCTCAAAACCACCTCCGAATCCGATACCCCCGCCATCCCACTCGCCGCCAATGCCGACGCGGGCGACGACGAGCCCCTGCCCCCGCCTCCCGCGCCCCCTCCGCCCCGCGCCGCCGCCGTCATCGACGGCCCGAGCCGCAAATCTCCCAATGACACCAGCCGCGGCGTCCTCGATGCCGAAATCGCCGTCGCCGGAACGCTCGGTGACGACGCCAGCAAGTCCGGCCGCGGCTCGCTCCGCATCGCCGGCGGCGACATCCTCCAAGTCCCGCTTCTTGTCCCCCTCATCGAAATGAGCAACTTCCAGCTCCCCAGCAGCGAGCGCCTCGACTTCCTCCACAGCTCCTTCCACCTCCGCGGCTCGCGCGTCGTGTTTGACGAGCTCGCCGTCATGTCCAGCACCGTCTCACTGGTCGGCAACGGCACCATGACCCTCCCCGACCTCCGCCTCAACCTCACCTTCAACAGCCAAAGCCGCAGCCGCCTCCCCCTCGTCAGCGACTTCATCGAAGGCATCCGCGACGAGTTCGTCACCACCACCGTCAAGGGCACCCTCGCCAAGCCCGACATCGGCACCACCTCCCTCCCCGGCACCCGCCGCCTGCTCGACTCCATGTTCGGCAACCCCGATTCCAGCGCGAGCAACAACTCCCGCGAGACCGAACGCCGCGCCCGCGAGCAGCGCGAACGCTCCCAAACCCTCCAGCCCCCACGCTGATCACCAGCTCACACCCCCGGCCGCGATACGCTTCGCGCTCGGCCCCGCATGCCCGCCCAAACCCCCGCCCAAACCCCCGCCCAGACCCAAGCCCACACCCCCGCCCAGCCGGAGACCCCTTTGACAACCCCCTCATCCAATCGCCAGGAACTCGACCCAACGCAATCCACCGAGCCCCTCAAGCCCGAAACCGCCCCGGCCTCCGCCGCCATGCCCAGCGCGCGCCGCGAGCGCAAGCCCGAAGACCCCTACATCACCCAGCGCCTCGACGAACTCATCACCCACGTCGGCGGCAAGCCCGACAGTGTCGAAAGTCGCATCGTCAAAGACCTCCTCTCAAGCGCCGTCAAACTCACCATCGACCAGCGCAACACCGGCGAGCTCAAACTCATCGCCGCCGCCGTCAAAGAGCTCCGCTACGCCTTCAACGTCTTCGGCAAATATCCAGAGCCCCACAAAGTCAGCATCTTCGGCTCCGCCCGCACCCCCAAAGACCACCCCGACTACATCGCCACCGTCGAGTTCGGCAAACTCATGGCCGAAGCCGGCTGGATGATCATCACCGGCGCCGGCGGCGGCATCATGGAAGCCGGCCACGTCGGCCCCGGCCGCGAGCAGTCCTTTGGCGTCGCCATCCGTCTCCCCTTTGAGACCACCGCCAACGAGGTCATCGCCGGCGACCAGAAGCTCATCCACTTCCGCTACTTCTTCACCCGCAAGCTCATGTTCATCTCCCAGTCCGAGGCCGTCGCCCTCTTCCCCGGCGGCTTCGGCACCTTCGACGAAGCCTTCGAAGCCCTCACCCTCATCCAGACCGGCAAAGCCTCCATGGTCCCCATCATCCTCTGCGAAGGCGCAGGCGGCGGCTACTGGGCCGCTTGGGACCACTTCATCCGCACCCAGCTCGGCGCCCGCCGCCTCATCAGCCCCGACGATACCGCCCTCTACTACCTCGCCAAAGACCCCGCCGACGCCGTCCGCCACATCGTCCAGTTCTACCGCAACTACCACTCCTCCCGCTACGTCAAAGACGACCTCGTCATCCGCGTCCAGCGCCGCCTTTCTGACACCGCCCTCGACACCCTCAACACCGAGTTCAAATCCCTCGTCAAAACCGGCATCATCCGCCACGCCCCGCCCCTCGAAGGCGAGGAAGACCACCTCCACCTCCCCCGCCTCGTCTTCCACCACACCCGCCGCGACTTCGGCCTCGTCCGCAAACTCATCGACCGCGTCAACGACCTCGACGGCAAATAATCAGTCTCCGCTCCGCAATCGAAAAACGCCGCCCTTCCTTCATCGGAGAGGGCGGCGTTTCTTATTTCACACTTCGCCGCACCCGTGCCAGTGGCGGCTCGCCAACCGTCTTACTTCTTCTCCGCCGGCTTCGGCGCTTCCGGAGCCTTCGTCGTCTCCATCCGCTCAACTTTCACGATCGTCACGGCCTCCACCGGCACATCGGCCATCTGGCCCGGGGCCGGCATCTTGCCGTTGGTCTTCACGGCCTTGATCTTGTCAACCACATCCTGACCACTCAGGACCTTGCCGAACACGGCATATGCCGCGCCGTCACCCTGCGGTCGGTCAAGGTTGCTGTTGTCAGCCACGTTGATGAAGAACTGGCTCGTGGCCGAGTCCGCATCACCACCCAAGCGCGCCATCGCGATCGTGTACTTGTTGTTCTTCAGACCGTTCTGCCACTCGTTCTTGATCTTCGGGTCAGTCTTCTTCTGCTTCATGTCCGGCGTAAAACCGCCGCCCTGAATCATGAACCCATCAATCACCCGATGGAAGATCGTGCCGTCATAGTACTTCTTGTCCACGTACGACAGGAAGTTCTTCACACTGACCGGTGCCTTCGTCTCGTTGAGTTCGAGCACAATTTCGCCCATCGACGTCGTCATTCTCACTTGCACGATTTTGTCCTCTTGTTTGGTGGGTTTGGGTTCTTCAGCCTTCTTGTCGGGCGTCGTCACCGGCGCAGTCTTCGGAGCTTCCGGCTTCGCCGGCTCCTTCACGGGCTCCTTCGGCGGCTGGGTCGCAGTCCCCTGGCCAAGCACCACCGGAGCAAAGATCAAAGCAGCCGCGGCCGGAGCCACAAGCGAGCGGAACAGTTTCAATGCGTTCATAAACAATCCTCCTTGAAAGGAACGGGGCCGATGATAGACCCCTCGACTTTGACTTCGTCCGCCGACCTCCGGCAGATTCGCAGGGCTATCCCCCACCACCAACACCCACCGAACCGACAGTTCGCAGTGGACGCCCCCTTTATCGACCATTCGGCCTCCCCTCGGCCAAATCGCCCAATCAAATAGCCGTTCGGCCGCTCCCTCAATCATCTCCAACCCACGCACAACCGCCTTCACGCGCTCGACTCACTTCAGCCTCCTCTTCCCACGCCCCTCCCGCTCCCCATTGCACTTCACCATCGCCGGCGGATGATCCTTCAGCAGTTTCACCAACTGGCTCGCCGTCACCCCCAGCCGCCGCCCCGCATCACCCGGCTCCCACCCGCAATCCGCCAGATAGTCCATCGCCTCCGCCAAAATCGCCGGGAAGTCCTCGTGCTCGGTGTTGCACGAAATCCGCCCACCCCGCGCCCGCTCCCGCCACAACGCCGACCCCTCCGCCACATCCAGCGCTGCCAGCATGGCCCGCCCCCGCAGCCGCACCGGCTCGGTGCGATACTCAACCGCCAGCGTCAGCCGCAGCCGCCGCAGAGCCATCCGCTGGTTCTCAATCTGGCTCCGCCGCTCACCCGCCTGCGCTTCCATCCCTGTCGCCCCGTGCAGCAGCGTGATGTGCGTCTCCACCTTGTTGCGGTTCTGCCCGCCCGGCCCACCCGCGCGCCCGCGTCGCACCGTGCATTCGGCCAGCAGCGCATCAAGTTCAAGCATCGCCGGGTGCATAGTGCCAAACTCCCTGATCAAAACTTCGACGCCGCAAACGCCCCCATCGACAACGCATCCCCGCTCCACCCCCGCTCCGCCAGCACCGCATGCCCAAGCCCCGCGATCATCGCCGCATTATCCAGGCACACGTTCATCGCCGGCAGGCACAGCACCACCTTCCGCTGCGCCGCCAACTCCGCCAGCCGCGTCCGCAAGAGCGAGTTCGCGCTCACGCCCCCGCCCACCACCAGCGTCCTGCACCCCCCATGCATCGACAGTGCCCGCTCCACCTTCTTCACAATCGCCCCCGTCGCCGCCCACTGAAACGAAGCACACAAATCCGCCAGCATCTCCTTCGAAATCGTCCCCGCATCCGTCGTCATGCTCTCGCGCTTCGCCGGCACCCCAAACGCCGCATACTTCACCGCCGTCTTCAGCCCGCTGAACGAAAAATCCAGCGACTCCTTCGACAACGTGCTCACCGGCAGCGCAAACCGCTTCGCATTCCCCGTCCGCGCCAGCGCATCAACCAGCGGTCCCCCCGGAAACGCCAGCCCCAGCATCGACGCCACCTTGTCATACGCCTCACCAATCGCATCATCAATCGTCGACCCGATCCGCTCAATCTCCACCGCCGACTTCATCAAGTAAATCGACGTATGCCCTCCCGACACCACCAGCCCCAGCGCCGGAAACTCAACCCCCACCCCCGCCCCTTCTTCTCTCCCGCGCTCCACCAGCACACCCGCATACAGATGCGCATGCACATGATCCACCCCCACCAGCGGCAGCCCCATGCTCCACGCCAGCGCCTTCGCCGCGCTCACCCCCACCAGCAGCGACCCAATCAATCCCGGCCGATTTCCCACCGCCACCGCCTTCAAATCATCTAACCCCACCCCCGCCTCCGCCAGCGCACCCTCCACCACCGGCAAGATCCGCTCCGCATGCGCCCGGCTCGCAATCTCCGGCACCACACCCTTGTACTCCTCATGCAAATCGTGCTGACTCGCAATCACGCTCGACAGCACCACCCGCCCGCGCTCCACCACCGCCGCGGCGGTCTCATCGCACGAGGACTCAATCCCCAGCACCAACTCACGGCTCTCGCGCAGCGCAGCCATCGCTCACTTGCCCTCGGGCTTCTTCACAGGTTCAATCCCCGGCTTCCCATCCCGCGTCACATCCCCCGGATTCCCGATGATCGTCCCCCCATCCGCCTTCTTGCGCACCTTGAGGTCCGCATCCATCAGCCACCGCTCCACGTCATTGCCCGTCACATCCAGCGTCGCGATCACCTTCCCATCCTTGTCATACACATCCACGCGCCCGCCCGTCAGATCAATCCCATTGTCCCACAAATCCTCCGGTGCCTTCGTCGCTTCCGGCCGCCCATCCTCAATCGCAACCATCCGCTTGTCCACGCGATCAAGCTCCGTCTCCAGCCGCTGCCGCACCCGGCCCAGACGCGTCAACTCCGTCATCGCGATCCCCCGCATCTGGTCCGCCGCCAGCTCCACGCCCGTCGCTTTCCACTCCCCGCTCGCCACCCGGCCCTGCACCGCGCCCATCGCCGCCGCCAGTTGCCGCTCCCGCAGCCCGTTCTCGAGCCACGCCGCGCTCCCCCACTTCGCATCCGGCCCCCACAAATCCGGCCGCGCTTTGATCCCCGGAATCACCCGCTCCACCGCCCGCGGCGCGCCCGCCGGTCGAACCACTTCCATCTCCCGCCTCGTCAAAAACACATCTGTTGATTCGTCATCACTCAGCGGCACGTAAAACCCCGGCGACGGATCCACTCCCCACGTCTTGGCCTCATCCGTCCGCTGAATCATCCGGCCCGACGGCAGGTAATAGTGCTGCTCCGTCAACTTAAGCTCCGCCCCCTCCACCCGCATCAGCGGCTCAATCCGCTGCACCAGCCCCTTTCCAAAACTCCGCGTCCCCACCACCACCGCCTTGTTCAAATCCTGCAGCGCGCCCGCCACAATCTCACTCGCCGAAGCGCTCGACTGGTTCACCAGCACCACCGTCGGCATGTTCACCAGAGGACCGCCCCGATTCGCCTTGAACGTCGCGTCCGTCCCCGCCCGCCCCTTCGTCGAAAGCATCACGCCCGAGTCCACAAACATGTCCACGATCGTGAGCGCCTCCTCAAGCAGCCCACCAGGATTATCCCGCAAATCCAAAATCAGCCCCGACGGCATGCCCCCCTTCGTCCCGCCCTTCTGCACCGCCCGCAAAAACTCCCGCGCCACGCCCGGTGTGAACTGCGTCAGCCGCACATACACAATCCCATTGGGCGCAGCCGCCGAATCCATCAAGTGCTCCCACCCGCCCTTCGCCCCATTCATCGCTCCGTCCCACCGAAACCCCTTCACCGACGTCGCCGAAATCGCCGCCCGATTGAGCTTCACCTCAAACGTCTTGGGCTTCCCCTCCGCCTCACCCGCCTGCCGCTCAATCTCCAGCGTCACCAGCGTGTCCGGCTCCCCCAGCAACTGCTTCACGCACTCTTCAACGCTCAACCCCTTAGTCGACTTCCCATTCACCGCCGTCACCTTGTCATCCGGAATCAGCCCCGCCCCATACGCCGGCGAATCTTCCAGCGGATACACAATCGTCAGCCACCCCTCGCGCACGTTCACCGTCGCCCCGATCCCCACAAACTGACCCGTCAAATCCTTCTCAAACGCCGCCTTATCCGCCGGCGGCACAAACTCCGTATACGGATCATTCAGCGCATCCGTCATCCCCTTGATCGCGCCCTTCAGCAGCACCTCATCGCTCGGCTTGTCGACATGCTTGTCCAAAATCAGCCGCCGCACCTCGGCAAACGCCGCCGCCCAGTCAACCTTCCCGTTCCCGCTCCCATCGCTGATCGTCGATCGAATCTGCGCGATCGTTGACGGCAACTGCGCAAAGAACACGCCCAGCAACACACAGAACAAACACAAAAGCAATGACGCACGCTTTGGCATGCGTACAGGTTACGGTAACCGCCCGCCCAACGCGCACCTCACCC
>Ga0105049_10009470_pt1 | contig 11218 bp, 10 predicted proteins | sample MAT06_FD_78087 | JGI IMG/M metagenome (GOLD analysis project Ga0105049, IMG submission 78087) | Freshwater microbial communities from Lake Fryxell liftoff mats and glacier meltwater in Antarctica - MAT-06 | ecosystem: Environmental > Aquatic > Freshwater > Ice > Liftoff microbial mat | place... | reverse complement strand
TCCCACGATAAGCAGGATGCGGTACTTCAAGTTCGCCATCGATGCCGGTGGCCAGGGGTGAGAACGGTCGGCCGAACGCCGCCGGATGGTTCGCGGTCAGTGGCCGCGTAGCGAACTCGGGCTCGACCTAGTGAAGGCGGCGCGAAATGCACCTAGCCTCTAAACTTAGGCGCCATTCAGGCGTCGCGGTAGTTCGGCAGCCGGAAGATTCTCCCTGAGAATCGCCCGGGCGTTTGCCTCGTCGGCGCTGAGCTGCGCCCGGAGAGCGTCCATGCCTGAGAAAGTTTGCGTCTCGCGAAGCCGGGCGAGGAAATCGAGACAGATGTGGGCACCGTACCAGTTGTGGTCGGCGTCGAAGACGTGCGCCTCGATCCGACGCTCGGCGTCCCCAAAAGTCGGCCGGGGCCCAAGGTTGAGCATGCCGCCGAATGCGCCCTGCGGTGTCTGCACCCGGACTGCATACACACCGTCTGGCGGCAGCAGCTTCCGGGCTGCTGGCGTGGCCAGGTTCACGGTCGGATAGCCGAGCAGGCGCCCACGCTGATCGCCCGCAATGACGCGCCCACTGACGCTGTAGGGGCGGCCGAGGCAGAGGGTAGCCGTCGGCAGATCACCGTCGGCGATCGCGCGCCGGATGACGGTCGACGAGATGGCCTGACCGTCGGCCGCTTCGACAGGCGGAAGGACCGTGATGCCGAAGCCGCGATCAGCAGCGAGCGAGCGCAACACGTCGAGGTCGCCCAATCGGCCTTTGCCAAAACCGTGATCGTGTCCGACGAGCAGCTCGGCGAGTGAAAATCGCTTGCGCAGCACTTCGTCGACAAACGCTGCTGCTTCGTATGCAGCAAGCGATCGTGTGAACGGCAGTACCACTACATAGCTGACACCGCTTTGCACGAACTGTTCGAGCTTCTCATCAAGCAGTGACAGGAGCGGCGGCGCGGCACTCGGATTCACCACCTCGAGTGGGTGCGGATGGAACGTGACGACAAGACTGGGCCGACCTGCGCGCTCGGCATGCGCGACCAGCTGGCGGAGCACGTCCTGATGACCACGATGCACTCCGTCAAAGGTACCGACGGTGATCACCGCACCGCGCTCGTGCAACGGAAGTCCTTGCAACTCCGTCATGTCGAATGCTGGAGGGATGCGACGACCGCTCGTGCTCATGCTTCCGTCCCGAGCAAGACCACGCGGGGCTGCCATCGTTCGCCCGTCGTTCTCACGCCGATCCCAAGTACACGCGCATCGGGCGCACGGGGCCCGGCAAGAAACGCGACAATCGGGCCGGGTTTCGTGGCGGCAATCGCGCGCCCCTGGGCCAGTGCACGCACTCCGACGTCATCGAGCGACTCGGTGGCGATATCGCCCAGTGCGGCGAGCGGCGAATGCAGCGCCACGGTGCCATCGACAATGGCTCCCGGCGTCAGCGCCGTAAACGGAGTTGCCGTATCGACATGCGCCGCGCCACTCGCGATGCGTCGTAATTGCTCGCAGTGCGCGGCGCTCGCGAGCGCACGTCCGAGATCACGGGCCAGGGCACGCACGTACGTGCCGCCGCCGCAGGTAATCCGGGCACGCAGACATTGGCTGCTGACTTCGATGACCTCCCACGTATGGACCGTGATGTCGACCGGTGGGAGTTCGACTGCTTCGCCGCGACGGGCAAGGGCGTACGCGCGCTCACCGTCGACATGCTTCGCCGAGTACGCGGGCGGTGACTGGGCGATGCGCCCGGTGAGCGTGGCGATTGCTGCGCCAAGCAATGCATGACCCGAGTCGTCATCCAACGCGGGCAGCGGGCGGCGAATCGTCATGCGACCAGTGGCGTCGTCGGTATCTGTTTCAGAACCGAAGCGGATGACGGCATCATACACCTTCGGTTCGCCGACGATGTAGGGGAGCAGTCGCGTACAGTTCCCGATGCCGAGTACCAGCAACCCGGTGGCAAACGGATCGAGCGTTCCGGCGTGTCCTACACGACGCGAACGAGCGGCCCGTCGCACAACGCCGACGACGTCATGCGAAGTGATTCCCACGGGCTTATCGACGTAGAGCAGACCGTCCACAGCGAGGTCGTGCCGTGCGCGAGGCGCTCGGGGGCGCTAGTCGTCAGACGGCGCGTCGCCGTCGGACGGAACGCTGGCGTCAGCGGCGGCGACATCGACCGCCGCGCCATCTGCAGCATCTCGCTCATTGCGCACCTGCGCCAGCAACTGCTCGATGCGCGAGGCGCGGGCGATACTTTCGTCTGCCTTGAAATGAACCTCGGGGGCATTGCGCAGGCGCAACGACTTGCCGAGCATCGAGCGCAGATGGGATGCGACGCTGGCCAGTCCTTCGAACGTGGCTTTCGTCGCATCGTCATTGCCCATCACGCTGACGAATACGTTGGCGTGCCGGAGATCGCGCGTCATCTCCACCGCGGTGACGGTGACAAATCCACGGATCCGCGGGTCTTTGGCGCCTTCCGAGAGGAAGGTCGCCACTTGCTCGCGGATGGCCTCGGCAACGCGGTCAGGACGCCGCGGGTCGGCCATGATGCCTCCTCAGGACTTCGATGCCTGGTCGAGGGTACGTGCGACTTCTTCCGTGCGATAGCACTCGAACACGTCGCCGACCTTTACATCGTTGAAGTTCTCGATGCCGATACCGCACTCGTAGCCTTCCTTGACTTCCTGCACGTCGTCCTTGAAACGACGCAACGAGGCGATGCCACCATCGTAAATCTCGACTCCATCGCGGATGACGCGAACGCGTCCCTTCCGGTTGATGTTGCCACTGCGAACCATACAACCTGCGATGACACCAACGCGCGCCACCTTGAACGTGTCGCGCACGGCGGCTTCGCCGTATACGACTTCGCGTGATTCCGGACGCAGCATCCCTTCGAGTGCGGCCTTCACATCGGCAACCGCTTCGTAGATGATGCGATACAGCTTGATCTCGACGCCTTCGCGCTCGGCTGCAGCGCGCGCGTTGTTGTCGGGGCGGACATGGAATCCGATGATGATCGCGCCGGATGCCTTGGCGAGGAGAATGTCCGTTTCGGCAATCGCACCAACACCACGGTGAAGAATTTCCACCGAGACTTCGGGGTTGGAGAGCTGACCGAGTGCGTCGGCCAAGGCTTCTGCCGGGCCGCCCTGGTCTGCTTTGATGACGAGACGCAACTGACGCTTCTGCCCTGCTGAGGTCTGCGACATGAAGTCTTCGAGCGAGACGACACCACGTGTGGTGCGACGGCTCTTGGCTTCACGATCGAGACGCTCGCGACGCTGCGCGATTTCACGCGCTTCGGCGGCATCTTCAACAACGATGAGCTGGTCGCCGGCCATCGGGACGCCGGTGAGACCAAGGATCTGCACTGGCATTGCTGGACCGGCCGACTTGACGGTCTTGCCGCGCTCATCGAGCAGCGCACGTACACGACCGGAGTAGATGCCGCAGATGTAGTCGTCCCCGACTTTGAGCGTACCGTTCTGCACGAGAACGGTTGCAACAGGACCCTTGCCTTGATCGAGCTGTGCTTCGACGACCGACCCAACGGCGCGACGCGACGGATTGGCCTTGAGCTCGAGAATGTCAGCCTGCAAAAGGATCTGTTCCAGCAATTCGCCGACGCCAGTTCCCTTTTTGGCCGAGATCTCCGAATGCAACACCGTGCCGCCGAAGTCTTCGAGTACGACGTCGTGCTGGAGCAGGTCCTGCTTCACCTTGGCGATGTTCGCCGTCGGCAAATCGACCTTGTTGATCGCGATGATGATCGGTACGCCAGCGCTCTTCGCGTGCGAGATCGCTTCGACGGTTTGCGGCATGACTTGGTCATCGGCGGCGATGACGATGACGACGATGTCCGTAACCTGCGCACCGCGTGCACGCATGGCCGTGAAGGCTTCGTGACCCGGAGTGTCGAGGAACGTGATGGTGCGCTTGTTGGCGACCTCCACGTGATACGCCCCGATGTGCTGTGTGATGCCACCCGCTTCGCCGGCAACGACGTTGGCTTTGCGGATGTAGTCGAGCAATGACGTCTTACCATGGTCAACGTGGCCCATGATCGTGACGACAGGCGGGCGTGGGCGCAGATCTTCGTCAGCGTCGACTTCGACTGTTTCGGTAGTGAGATCGGCGGCGTAGTCGCTTTCCTTGACGGCTTGGAATCCGAATTCGCCCGCGATGAGCTCAATTTGATCGAAGTCAAGACGCTGGTTGATGGTGACCATCAACCCGAGTGTCTTGAATGCAAAGCCCACGATCTGAGTTGCCGAGACGCCGAGGATCTGCGCGAGTTCAGAAACGGTAATGAACTCGTTGACGCGTACCGTCTTCCGCTCACGTTCGGCGGCGGCAACGCGCTGCTCCTCCATCTCCGCACGCATGTCAGCACCAAAGCGACGGCCACTACCGCGACGTGCGGGCGCGCCGCGCATCGCGGTCATCGTCTTGCTGATGTTCGCCGACACGGCTTCCTGATCGACCGCCCCACGCTTGCCCTTCTTCCCGCGACGCTGACTCTGCGAGGCTGAGGATCCACCCGGGCCCGGCGGCGGGTTACCCGGCCCATTGCTGTTGCTCTGCGCTTGTGGCGCGGCCGACGGCCTGCGGTCGTCGCGACGCTGGCCCTGACCAAGTCCACCGCCGGGGGCGGCCGATGCGATTGGCCGAGCCGATCCAAAGTTCGGCGACCCGCCCGACGAGTAGGGACGCGGACGGGGCGCACCTGGCACCACCGGGCGCGGCCGTGGCCGATCGGGGGGCAGTGGCGCTGCCGGTGGCGTTGCTGGCGTTGCTGGCGTTGCTGCGCTGGGTGTCGGCGCAGCAACGGGCGTCGGTACCGAAGGCTGAGCGATCGGTGGCTTTGGCGGTTGCGCTGCGACCGGCGGACGCGGCGCTTGCGCAGCACGTTCGATGCGCGGCACGACGGGCGCCGGGCGAGGCGCTGTTGGGACTGGCTCGACTGGTGCGGCGGCTCGCTCGGCTGGGCGGACGTCGACTGGGGCAGCGGCTTCGGCTCGTGAAGGCGAAGCCGGGGCAGCAGCGGCGATCGGCTCGGCGACGACTGGAGTCGGTTCAACTGGCGGCGGAGTGGCAGGCGCAGCCGCTGGAGGCGTCGGAGTGCGCGCAGCCTGCGGCGGATGGGCAGCTGGCGGTTCGGCGGCTGGCGGTGTTGCGGCTGGCGATTCGGCGACTGGAGCTTCGGCGGTGGTAGGCGCGATCTCGTGCGCGTCTTCCGCGTGGGCGTCCTCTTCGGAGCGGCGACGGCGCCGGACAGCAGGAGCAGAGACCTCCGGTTCCGGCGCTGGAGCGGGCGCCTCGGGGGCAGCTGCGCCGCTACGGCGACGGCTGGGTTTGGCTGGCGCGGGTGCCGCCTTTTCGGCGCGCACCCGCTTCTCCCGCTCCCATCGCGCACGGATGCGCGAAACCTGATCGTCTGTCAGCAGCGTCAAGTGACTGCGAACCGGAACGTCCATCTGGCGCAGCAAAACCAGCACCTCGTCTGCCGAGATACCGAACTCACCCGCCATGTCATGCACACGAAGCTTGCTCAACCCGTCCTCCTACCGCGAAACGCGCGTCGCGTCGCCTGCCGGGGCTGCCCCGGCTACGGCGCCACGGATACCGCGCGCCAGCGCCTGATCTACGATTCCAACCGCTGCCGTCGTCTCACGTCCTACGGCACCGCCCAACTCCACTCCACTCGCCCACTCGATAACCTGGACGTGTCGAGCTTTCAGTATCGGTACAACTTTGTCCAACGAGTGGCGTGACACGTCAGCGGCCACGAGGGCCAGCTGGAGCGTTCCCTTCATCGCGGCCAATCGCACCTGCTCCGCACCAACGACGACCAGTCGACCGCGCAAGCCAAGCCCAACGAGGCCCAGCACCTTGCGGCGCTGGGTTTCATCGAGCGTCGGCGTTGCGCCGTCTTGAACACTCACCCGTTGCCGCCGCCCGAATCGTCTTCGGTGGTCAGCGCATCGATGATTGACATGATCCGATCGGCTTCTTCAGACGCAATGCCTGGGAGGCGAACGAGGTCATCGCGATCGAGATCGAGAATGTCGTTGAGCGTGCGGTAACCCGCGTCTGCGAGCACTGCGACGGTCGACACTTCGAGCCCTTCGATTTCGCTCAACGGCACATCAGCTTCCACATCTGCCTCTTCCGGAAGCGGTGCAAAGAGCGGCACTTCTCCGCCCTTCTCGATCCACTCGCGGCTCGAGTACAGATCGATTTTCCAGCCTGTCAGTTCCGACGCGAGGCGCACGTTTTGCCCGTTGCGGCCGATTGCGAGCGAGAGTTGATCTTCATCAACAACGGCTTGAATGGTTCGCGTCAGCTCATCGCTGAAAACACGAGCCACCCGGGCCGGTGCAAGCGCGAGCTTGGCGAAGCGTTCCGGATCGGGCGACCATGGCACGATATCGATGCGTTCGCCGCCGAGTTCGTTGACCGCCGCTTGCACGCGTGAGCCTTTGAGGCCAACGCAGGCGCCGACCGGATCGACTGCATCATCGCGAGAGGTGACAGCGATCTTGGTACGACTGCCGACTTCGCGCGCGGCGGCCTTGATCTCGACGATGCCCTGTTGGATTTCCGGCACTTCCAGCTTGAACAGTGCCTGCACGAACAGTGCATCGGCGCGGCTCAAGATGAGGCGCGGCCCTTTGGGTGTGTCTTCGACGCGCTTCAAGACAGCGCGCACAGGTTCGCCTTGGTGATAGTGCTCGCGGTGGTTCTGCTCACGATACGGGATAATGGCTTCCGCTTCGCGAAACTTGTTCAGCATGACCACGAGCTTACCGCGCTCGATCTGCTGCACCTCACCCGAGAGGAGATCACCGACACGTCCGGAGAATTCATCGCGGATGCGCGTGCGCTCACCTTCGCGGACGCGCTGGATGATCCGCTGCTTCGCTGCCTGCACGGCCGATCGGCCGAACTCAGCGAAATCCACCGGGATTTCCATGACATCGCCCACTTGGAACTCAGGATCTACGAACCGTGCCTCTTCGAGCAGTGCCTGATTGGAGGAGTCGGTCACCTCCTCGACCACCGTCTTGAGTAGCACGATGCGGATGGCGCCCTTGTCCTCGTCAATCTCGACCTCGGCCTGCACATTGGCTCCGTGTTTCTTTGCGAGGGCGGCATGAATGCCGTCCTGCAGGAGCCCATGCAGTTCCGTACGATCAAGCTGCTTCGAATTGGACAGTTCGCGGAACGCTGCGAGAATCTCCGCCGACCCGACCATCCGCTAACCCCTATCGTTTCCAGTGAAACGCCAGCCGCGCCTGCGTGACGGCCGAGAGGGGAACTTGGTAGTCCCTTCCCTTCGGATCGCGCACGACTGCGACTTCAGCGCCTTCCTCGCCTTCGAGCGCGAGGATCTCGATTTCCTGTTTTCCACCAGCCAACACCCCACTCGTCACCGTCGCACGGCGCCCGATGAAGCGGCGCCAATCGGCGGGCGAGCGCAGGGGCCGATCCGCACCAGGCGAAGAGACCTCCAACACATACTGCTCACTGACCAACGCGCCCGCTTCCAATCGCGCCTCAACGGCGCGCGAAACGCGGGCGCAATCCTCGATCGTAACTTTTTCGCCATCCCGCCGGTCGATCCGAAGCTCCAGCACAGGCCGCGACTTGGACCCTCCTCGTCGCAGCTCAACGAGGTCGAATCCGAGCGTGTCAAGCTCTTGCGCGACAACAGGTTCAAAGACTTCGCGCATCTGCCTGCCTCACCCGCGAAAAAACCACACTAGAACAAAAAAGTGTGGGGACCATCCCCACACTTCCAACGCCCGCGCGAAGCGGGAGAAGTCACGAAGGAGTTACTTCTTAGAGCAGGAACCTACGACGCGCGCATATGAAGGTCAAGATGACTCATTCGTTCGCTCCAAAGACGATGAGACCCAGCTGGCGTCCGGAATCGCCTGCGCGATGACTGAAAAAGCGTTCATTGTGACAGCGGGTACACCACGTGCTGACGGTCAGTTCGCGCACCTTCCGACGCTCGGCCTGTAGAGCCAGTACCGAGCGGACATCAAGGAACGCCTTGGTGCTGACCGAGCGATCGAAGACGGCGGAAAGCACCTCCGGCCCTACTTCGTAACACTCGCCGCAGATAGCCGGACCGAGATGGACCGTGCATTCCGATGTGGCGAAGCCCAGGACATCCATCATATCGAGCCCAACGTCAACGATGCGAGCTGCGGTTCCCCGCCACCCGGCATGCAACGCGGCGATTGCCCCTGCGGGATGTGCGATGAACACCGGAGTACAGTCGGCCACAGTCACCGCCAGGGCCGTGGCACCAGTGGTTGTCACGTGGCCGTCCACGCCACGCTGACGCAGCCAGCCGCGCCACTCACCGTCGTGGCGCGAAACCGCGGCGCCATGCACTTGAGTCGCCGTGGCCAGCCGCGAAATCCCGAGTGTGGCGAGAGCGCTGAGCAGGCCCCCCCAACGGTCCATCGTGATTCCAACCGGCTCATCTGAGCCGAGTCCGAACGAGCCCGCACTCCGCGTGGTGGTCCACGCCCGCGTTCCGGATGGCAGTCCGTCGACGGCGACCGCAAGATCGAGCGGATTGGCCACCACCGGCGCGGTCACCGCGCGCTCAGTTCCACGCGCTTGATGCGGGCCCCGAGTGCGCCGAGTCGTTCTTCCACCCGCTCGTAGCCGCGTTCGATCTGCTGCGCATTGTTGATCGTGCTCGTGCCATCGGCGCAGAGTGCGGCCAGCAGCATCGCCATGCCGGCGCGGATGTCGGGCGACTCAACTTTGCTCCCCCGCAAACGTGTGGGCCCGGAAACAATGGCGCGATGCGGGTCGCAGAGCACGATTCGTGCACCCATCGAGACGAGCTTGTCGACGAAGAACATGCGTGACTCGAACATCTTTTCGTGCATGAGAATCATGCCACTACACTGCGTCGCCGTGACGATCGCAATGGACATCACATCGGCCGGGAACGCAGGCCACGGTTGATCTTCGAGCTTCGGTACGTACCCCCCGAGATCGCTTTGGATTTCACGCGACTGCTCGGCCGGGACGATCAGATCGTCTCCGTCGACGCGACAGGTGATACCGAGTCGCTCGAAGCCCATGAGGATGCTGCGCAGATGCTGAACGCCGGCGCGTTCGATGCGGAGTTCCGAACGCGTGACCGCTGCGAGGCCGATGAAGGAACCGACTTCGATGTGATCGGGGCCGATGGTGTGGGTCGCGCCGCCAAGTGGCAACCCGCCGTGAATGGTGTACACGTTCGAACCAATCCCTTCGATGCGTGCACCCAATGCGACAAGAAAATTCGCGAGGTCCTGCACGTGGGGTTCGCTCGCCGCATTGCGCAGCGTCGTGATGCCCGTGGCCGCGACGGCAGCGACCAGTGCGTTCTCGGTAGCCGTGACGCTGGGCTCATCGAGAAAGATATCGGCGCCGACAAGCCCCTTGGTGGTCCAGAATCGGAAGCGGTCGCCAAGTTCATAGTGCGCGCCGAGCGCCTGGAGCACGTGAAAGTGTGTGTCGAGCCGACGCCGACCGATGACATCCCCACCCGGCGGCGAGAGCGTCACGTCCCCGCAGCGTGCGAGCAGCGGTGCGGCGAGCAGGATCGAGGCGCGGATGGTCGCGCACATGGCGGGATCAAGCTCGCAAGCGCTGACGTCGCGTGCGTGGATACGCAGCGCATTGGGACCTGTCCACTCGCAACTCGCGCCCGTGGTGCGAATGAGCTCAACCAGCGTCTCGATGTCCCGGATGCGCGGGACATTCTCGAGTTGCACGGGCTGATCGGTGAGCAGTGCCGCGGCAACAATCGGCAGCGCGGCATTCTTGTTGCCAGCTGGACGGATAGTACCCGCGAGGCGCTGACCTCCCTCGACGACAAACTGGACTGCAGACATGCGGGGCGGGTTGAACGCGGGAGAATATCGTATAAGTGAAAGCGAAGAATCACCGACACGACTCGACAGCGTCAAGCGGATATTTGCTTGACCCATCACATCGCACCCCTTAGATCATGCCCATGACCTTCGCATCTACGTTCGTTGTCGGCCTCATTCAGGCGTTGGTACTGCCTGACACGATTGTCGCGCGAACGATGCCCGTGCGCGGCGTCTTCGAATATTCCAGCGGTATCCTTCAGATTCTGGTGCTGCTGCTCGGCATCGGCGTGCTGATCGCCCTCGTTCTGCTGCTACTGTCAGTCAAGAAGGGGATCGAGAAGCTGAACGAGACCATCGACAAGCTGAGCAGTGAAGTTCGTCCGCTGATCCAGAACGCGAACGAGGTCATGGGTGATGCTCGCTCCATGGTCGCACGCGTTCGCGGCGACGTGGAGCGCGTGAGCGACGCGGCGAGCGCCGTGAGCGACCAGCTCCTCTATGCCGCAGAGGTCACGGCCGATCGTGTGGATGATGTGAACGCCGTGCTCGATGTGCTGCAGGCCGAGTTGGAGGATATGGCCATCTCCACGGTGGCGACGGTGCGTGGCGTGAGCGTCGGCGCGAAGCTGCTCGGTGCCGCGTTCGGCAGTCGGAGAACGCGGGGCAAGCGGCGATCATCGGCGCTGGAGCGCGAGCGTCGCCGCGAAGCGGCTCGGCAGGACGACGCCCGCCCTGACGAGTCTCGCGCTAAGTGACCTGATGGCGTGCGGCATTCGGATTGTGACTGAACGCTTGCGTCAGTCGCCCGCCGTCGTGCTGGCAATCATCGCCATCGCGCTTGCCCTCATCGTTGCGCCGACACCACTGTGGGCGTGGACGCCTGGCACCCACGTGTTTCTCGGCGACGCACTCCTGCGGAATCTCAACCTCGTCCCCGGAACGGTCGCGGAACTCTTGGCCGCATTTCCGACCGATTTTCTCTACGGCTCAATCGCGGCGGACACGAGTATCGCCAAGAAGTACGCGGAAGTTGGGCGCCATTGTCATTCATGGCGCATTGGTCTCGAAATCCACGACGAAGCACAGGAACCACAGCTTCGCGCGTTCGCGCTCGGTTATCTGGCGCACCTCGCCGCAGATGTCGTCGCACACAACTTTTTTGTGCCGCGCCAGCTCGCGGTGACGTCAAGCACGACGGCACTGGGACACAGCTACTGGGAGAGCCGGATCGATACGCATCTTGGCGATCCATGGCCGCGTCGTGCGCGCGATCTGCTCTTCCTCGATCACTCGCGGGCAGATGCACACCTCGATCGGATACTGAG
>Ga0105049_10009465_pt1 | contig 11223 bp, 8 predicted proteins | sample MAT06_FD_78087 | JGI IMG/M metagenome (GOLD analysis project Ga0105049, IMG submission 78087) | Freshwater microbial communities from Lake Fryxell liftoff mats and glacier meltwater in Antarctica - MAT-06 | ecosystem: Environmental > Aquatic > Freshwater > Ice > Liftoff microbial mat | place... | reverse complement strand
CTGGTACTACTATTGGTTCTGGTACTACTATTGGTTCTGGTACTACTATTGGTTCTGGTACTAGTATTGGTTCTTCTGCAACAACTTGCACAACTACTGGCTCAATTGGAGCAACTTCAACAGGTGCTGGAGTAGGAATAGGAGCAGGAATAGGAGCTTGAATTGGAGGGGCTGAATATACTGGTTGCTGAACAGGCAATGCATGAATTCTTCCCGCTTTTTTATCAGCAACGTATTGTAAAATATCTTTTTTAGAAACCCTTCCATCTCCACCTGTGCCAGGTATTCTTTCTAATTCGCTTAATCCAACGCCTTCACTATTAGCTATATTTAGAACCAACGGAGAATAAAAACGATTGCCAGCTGGTTTCATCATTAATTCAACTGCTGGAGCCGATGGAGTATAAGGTACTTCATGAACAGGAGCAGGTGCGGGTATTTGAACTGGTGCAGCAATAGGAGCAGGTGCGGGTATTTGAACTGGTGCAGCGATAGGAGGAGGTGCGGGTTTTTGTACTGGTGCAGCAACCACTGGCTCTGGTTTAAATACAGGAGCTGGAATTGATGCTGCTTCAACAGCAATAGTTTCAATTTTAGCTATAACGCTACCTATTGGAACTACGTCGTTCACATTGAATAATAGCTCAGTAATAATACCTTCAACTGTAGATGGAACTTCACTATCAACCTTATCAGTAGCAATATCTAAAACGGTCTCATCTAACTTCACATGATCGCCCACCTTTTTATACCATTTTAGAATGGTTGCTTCCATTATACTCTCGCCTAATTTAGGCATGACCAATTCAGCTATTGCCATACTGTGATACTGTTTTTAGTTGGTAAAATTGTTTTGATCACCCTAACAAATAGTTTCATTTTGCATACACAAAACACTACTAATCAACAAATATACCTGTTAACCTTAAATATTTATTCAACTATTATCCACAATTAGTGCTCTAAGCATATTCAATGCATTGGTAGCTGTTAATTCAATGTTTCGCCTTCTATCAAATCTAAAATTAAATGATTTTGCAACTACTTTATGGGCTGAAGCCACGGCAATCCAAACTAACCCGACCGATTTCTCTAAAGTAGCACCACCAGGCCCCATAATACCACTTACAGAAATAGAGTAATGGGTTCCCATCGATTCTCTAACTGATTTGGCCATTTGAACCACCGCTTCCTCACTTACTGCTCCAACCGTGGTTAAAGTTGAATGAGAAACATTCAACATGGTTTCTTTAATAATATTGGCATAGGAAATTACCGAGCCGGTGTAAAATACCGACGAGCCAGGATGAATACTCAAAAGATGGGCAATATATCCACCAGTGCAACTTTCAGCAGTTGAAACGGTTTGATTGCGTGCTATTAATAATTTTCCAACAGCAACTTCAATTGGCAAATCTTCATCTATTATTAAATAATCTTTTACCAGGAGTTTTAATGTTTCAAACAAACTGTTTAACTCAATATGTAAAGCTGATTTATCTATTCCCCAACTCGTTAGTCTTAATCGAACCATTCCATAGTTGGGCAAATAAGCCAATTTAATTTGAGTTGGTAACCCTTCTTCAAAATCCTTAATTATTTCAGCTAAAAAGGATTCTCCAATTCCAGCAGTAAGCAGTGTTTTATGTTCAATAAATCCTGTATTGAACAATTGAGGTACCATTGGCAGAACATGATTGCTTATTAACCATTTCATTTCATGAGGTACTCCCGGTAATGCAACAATTATCTTCTTATCCTTTTTAAATAGCATTGCAGGTGCAGTTCCTTTTTCATTTTTTAAAACCGTACAAGTGTCTGGAACTTCCGCCTGCTTTGCATTTCTTTCGATCATGGGGCGTTTTAATATATGCTCAAATATATAAGTCACATGATTAAGCGTGGACTGATCAACTACCATCTTTCCATTAAAATATTTACACAACAATGGTTTTGTAATGTCATCAGCAGTAGGTCCTAATCCGCCAGTAAGAATTATAATGTCTGCTTTACTAATTTCTTCATCTAGTGCATTCCATATATCATCCCAAATATCTCCAACTGCAACCCTATGTTTTACTAATACGCCAATTTTATTCAATTCTTGTGCTATCCAACTACTATTGGTATCTATTACTTGTCCTATCAATAATTCATCTCCAATAGTAATAATAGCAGCATAAACTTTGCTTACATTTTCATTACTCATATTTTATGTTTCATTTAAAAAATTCAGATAAAGCCATTTTTAAATCTTCAGGCATTCTTATCCATTTTCCAGTTTTAATATCAATAAAAAACAAAGTGACTTTACCAGTAGTAATTATTTTTTTTCTTTCATTATACACTTCATGGTGAAAACTAATTTCGTGTTTTAATGGCATTTCTTTTAAAATAGTTTTTATAGTTATTAAATCATCATAATGAGCTGGTCTTAAAAAATTAGCTTCCATGTGAACAACAGGCATTCGAACTCCCATTTCTTCCATCTTCTTATAAGTAAATCCTAAAGCCCTTATACATTCAGCTCTTCCTACTTCAAAATATTGAGCATAATTGCCATAGTAAACAATATCCATTTGATCTGTTTCTGCGTATCTAACCCTAACTGTTGTTAAATGTTCGTACATTTTAGCAATTTGTTGACAAACTTACGACCTTCTGTTCTTTTTCCACATCTACATGCTTAACAAAGTCTTACAAAACAGTACTATTATCTTTATCATGCATTGCAATACTACTTTCACCATGAACAAAGTCGGCTATTTATTTTTAGGATTTATATTTTTAGTTTGTTCTATTTCGCTAAAAGCGCAATTAACCCAAACATTTATTGAGCCTGATGCTTCTTTTAAACAAGCTAAATTACTGTATCAACAAGAACAATTCAGTCTTGCTTATCCATTATTTAAATCCTTTTATATTAATGGAATAAAAAATAGTAATCTTCCCGTTCAGGTTCTTGTAGAATGTAAATACTATTATATTATTTGTGGTTTACAATTAAATGATGAATCTGTTACAGCATTGGCACAGTCATTTATTGAAATAGAACCTGATATTGCTCATACACAATTAACAGCTTATTATCTTGGAGAATATTACTACAAAAAAAAGGATTACGTAAAAGCAATACAATTTTATGATAAGTCAAATATTGCCAATTTAAATAATCGGCAGATAGCTGAAATGAAATTTCATCAAGCTTATGGATATTTTGTTGGACAACAGTTTGACACAGCAAAACCTTTATTTAATAGCATCAGACAAATGCCTAATGATCCCAATTTTATTGATGCAAATTATTACTATGGGTTTCTTTTGTTCAACGATCAGAAGTATGATGAAGCAATTTCTTGTTTTGTAATTGCAGAGAGAGAAGATGCATATAAAAACGTGGTTCCTTTTTATTTAACTGAATTATATTATTTTAACGGAGATATTGATAAGGCTCTTTTATACGGAGAAAAAACGCTTCAAGGATCTATACAGTATTATGATCTTCAATTACAACAATTGATCGGACATATTTTGTTTGAGAAAAAACTATTTGATCGTGCATTGCCTTATTTAGAAAAATATATAGCCGGAAATGAAAAGGTACGAAGGGAGGATTTATATGAATTATCGTACTGTTATTATGAAGCCAAAAACTGGAACAAAGCAATTGTAGGATTTAAACAATTGGGTGGTGCTGCAGATTCGTTAGCCCAGAACAGTATGTATTTATTGGCAGATGCATTCTTAAAAGTAAATGAACTTTCCAATGCAAGGAATGCTTTTAAATTTTGTGCAACCAATAATAGTAACCCAACGCAAAAAGAAGTTTCTTCTTTTCATTATGCAAAACTCTCTTATGATCTTAGCTATTATAGTATAGCTGCAAATGATTTTAAATTGTTTATTGCCAATTATTCAAACTCAAAATACATTGCTGAGTCTAGAATTTTGTTGATCAGCTCGCTTGCAAATACAAGTAATTATAAAGATGCATTAATTATTTATGATCAATTGCCAAGTAAATCTGATGAAGCTGAAAAAATTTATCCTCGAATATTGTATGGAAGAATTGTTGAGTTAATGAATGATCAGCAAGCAGTTGCTGCGGAAATGTTGCTAGATAAATTGGCAGTTATAAAATACAACGATACACAAATGCCATTGGTTAATTTTTGGAAAGGCGAATTGAATTATAGAAATAGTAAAACAGATGTTGCTATTGTTTATTTGCAAAATTATTTAATGAACCCGCTAAAAAATGGGGAAGTAAATTCTACCAATGCCAGGTATAATTTAGCTTATTGTTATTTAAAAAATGAAAATTATAAATTAGCTAAAGATCAGTTTGAGTTTGTTTATAAAACAGTAAAGGGAACTATGACAGATATTCAAAAAGATGCTTTTTTACGAATTGGTGATTGCCATTTTATGGCCAAGGATTACAAGCAAGCTTTAACAGTTTATAATGAAGTAATTCAAAATGGTTGGTCAACTGCCGATTACACTTTATTTCAAAAAGCAATAATAGCAGGTGCAATGAATAAGCAAAATGAAAAGCTTCAGTTATTGGAAATGCTTGAACAACAATATCCAAACTCAGCAATTCTGCCAAATGCACAATTAGAAATTGCCAATACCTATTTGGCTGAAGAGGCCTATGAAAAGTCTTTGCCACCATTATATAGAGTGATCAATAACGATAAAGCAATTTCATTAAGACCTGAGGCTTATTTAAAGTTAGGGATTGCTTTATTTAATTTAGATAAAAATGATGCTTCATTAGATCAGTTTAAATTATTAGTAACCCAATACCCTAATAGTGTAGAATCTGATGCGTCCATAGACTACATACGAAATATATTTATAGAGCTGCAGAAGCCCGATGATTATGTTAATTTCATGGAATCAAATGGCAAAAAACTCAATGCCAACGAAGCAGATTCTGTAACATATAAATCTGCAATGATTCGGTATGAAGCCAAGGATGATTTAAGTGCACAATCTGGTTTCGCAGCATATATATTAAAATTCCCAAATGGCAAGTATAAAGTAGAGGCAAATTATTTTTTAGCCGAAATCAATATTTCTCAAAAAGATTATTCAAATGCACTTCCTTTTTATAATAAAGTTGCTGATCTGGCACCTAATAAATATGCTGAAAGAAGTATTTTACAATCTGCAAGAATTTACTTTTTCAATTTGAAGAATTATGCCGAAGCAGCCAAGTATTATGCTTTATTAAAGCAAATTTCTGGTCAACAAGAAAACCGCTTAGAAGCAATGAGAGGACTATTGCGCTGCCAATTTAAATTACATCAATTTGCAGAAGCTACACCTAATGCAAATGAGTTATTACAGCAAAAAGGGATAGCTGCAGACGATCAGTTAATGGGCGAATTTGTTGTTGCTAAAAATGATCAATTAAATGGTCAAAACGATCAGGCTCTATTGGGTTATAAATTACTTTTAAATAGAGGCAAATCGGAAATTACTGCAGAGTCGCAATACCAAATTGCACAAATTTATTTTAAAGGCAACAAATTGGGAGAAGCTGAAAAGGCAGGCTTTGAAGTAATTAAAAAATATGGATCTTATGATAATTGGGTAACCAAAAGTTATCTATTAATTGGGGATGTGTATTTTAAACAGAACGATTTATTTAATGCTGAAGCTACTTATAAAAGTGTTGTAGATAATGCTACAATATCGGAACTAAAGAAAGAAGCAGGAGAAAAATTACTTCAAGTAATTGCAGCTAAAGAAAAAGTAGATAAAATTCAATAGAAATTAAGTAATTATAGAAATGAAAAAAGCAATTAAAATATTTTTACTTATTCTGTTCGTTACTGGTTTAATAGGAGATAGTAATGCTCAAAAGAAGAAAACTAAAAAAACGTCTACTTCACAAGGAGTTAAAACTAAGAAAAAGCAAATTTCTGCTAAGAAAAAAACAAGCACTTCTAAAAGCAAAAAAAATGTGCAACCATCTTTTGCGAATAATGTAAAGCCAATTGCTGTTGTTAAGAATATAGTGCTTACTGATACTGTTGATTCTAAAACAGTGGTAATTACTTCTGCATTTAAACCATCATTACAATACGCTGCTAAAATTAATTTTACTGCTGCAACTGAAGTTATTGATAGTACTAAAGTTTCAATTTCATACAAAGTTCCTTCTTCTAATTTATTCTTCTCTTATCAACCAATTGCTATTCAACCACTGGCACTGCCTGCCGATTCGGTACAAGGCTGGACAAATCATCAACGAATTAAAATTGGTGCTGGTAATTTGAATTCTATTTATGGAGAAGGGAAGTTTTCTTTTGGAGATGGTAAAAAGTCAATCACTTCAATACAGGCTGATTATTTAAGTTCAAAATCAACCATTTTTGCTCAGCAGTACAGTAAACTTAATTTTGATGTAATTAGTATTTTAAATAGTTCCGATGATTTAGAATGGACTGCACACGCTTTTTTTAATTCGGTTACTCAATATAAGTACGGATTTAAACCATCAACACTTAATTATTCTAAAGATCAATTAAAGCAAACCTATAACACAGTTGCTTTAGAAGTTGGTTTAAAGAATAAGCAAGTAAATGATGCAGGTATCAATTTTCATCCTCAATTGAGTTATTATCGTTTTACAGATAATAACAATAGTGCTGAAAACAATCTGATACTAAAAGCTCCTATAGAAAAAGAATTAAGTAAACTGCTTTCTTTTAAATTATCATTTGATGCAGATATAGCTAATATAAATTTACAAACTTCTCCATCAAGAAGTATTACCAACAACCTATACTCAATTAATCCTGCTGTAGTTTTTACTACACCTAACATTAAATTAAATATTGGTTTACGTCCATCTTGGGATAACAGTGCTTTTAGTATGTTGCCAGATATTACTGCAGAGAGTAAACTTAAAAATACAAATATTAGCCTTGAAGCAGGATGGGTCGGATATTTTAATAAAAACAGTTGGAGGTCTTTGGTTGCCTTTAATTCTTGGATTGGTAGTTTTTCTACCGTACTAAATACAAAAATTCAGGAGCAATTTATTGGTGTTAAAGGCATCGCTGGCAATCATATATCCTATAATTCTCGGTTATCTTTCATTAGAATGAATAACCAGCCATTGTTTTTGAATGATGCAATAGATGGAAAATCATTTGTTACCCTTTATGAGCCTTCAATGAGTGCCATTAAACTTCATGGGGAATTTGGTTATACAGTTCAAGAAAATCTTTCTTTTTTGGCTTCTGCTAGTTTTACAGAATTCAATACTTCCACGATTAATTCAGAAGCTTGGGGTTTAATTCCTGTGGAAATAACGACATCTACTTTATGGAAACCTATGAAAGACCTTCAAATTAAAGCTGACTTGTTTTATTTAGGCGGTAGCTTATATAAAACAGCTATCACACCTAAAAGTAGACTTTCACCTGCGCTCGATTTTAGCATTGGCGGGGAGTTTAGCGTTAAAAAGAAATTGAATATTTGGCTTCAAATGAATAATTTATTCAATAATACTTACCAAAGATGGAATCAATATCCAGTTTTTGGGTTCAATGTTATGGCAGGAGTTGTATATTCGTTTAAGTAAATAATGAGAGGCATGAACCAATACCTGCATAAATATCTGGTGCTCAACAAAAAATTAAGCATCCCCGATGTAGGAAATCTAGTTATTGAATCAAACGGGGCTCAGTTAGACTCTGTAAATGGGTTATTGTATGCTCCATCTCCAATTATTCTTTTTAAACAAGATGCAGCTAAGGCCGATAAATTCTTTTTCGATTTTTTAGCTCAAGAAATGGGTACTGATGAAGTAGTCGCAATTCGTAGCTTTCATGATTATTTATATAAAATTAAATCAACTTTAAACACCACAGAAGGATCTTTAATACCTGGAATAGGACGTTTGAAAAAGGAAGAAAATGGATATATTTTATTTTCTCCAGAAAAAAACTTACAAGAATTATTACCCCAAGTAAAAATAGGAGTTACTTATCCAATTGCTAAAAAACAAGCAACTATTGATTACGATAAAGATCATGAATTAACTTCACAAGAAGAAGATGATATTAGAGAATTAATAGGCAAAGAATCTGAAGAAGAAGGCGTTGATAATTGGTGGGTTTACGCACTTGTTTTATTATTGATTGGAGTGGGTGCACTCTTGTTTTATTATGTGTAGTTTATGTCAGTATTAATTCATCATTTACTTTGTCCCGCTTGTTCATCTTCTTCAATTCAATCAACATTTTCTGCTGTAGATTATACTGCAACCAATGAGTCATTTGCAATTTGGAATTGTAACGATTGCTCACTTCAATTTACTCAAGATGTACCTGATCAAAATAATATAGCACCATATTATCAATCTAATAGTTATGTTTCTCATAGTGATACAAAAGAAGGACTGATTAATAAATTATATCATTTAGTTAGAGCTCATACTTTAAAGAAAAAGTATAAACTCATTAAAAGTTCTACTAAATTAGCAAAGGGCAGAATACTCGATATTGGTGCTGGTACTGGTGCTTTTGCTCATACAATGAAAAAAAATGGATGGGAGGTAAAGGGGTTAGAGCCTGATGCTACTGCAAGAGAACATGCAAAGAAAAACTATCAATTAGAACTCGATTTGCCCGATAATATCAACCACTTCCAAGCTGCTGCATTTGAAGTAATTACACTATGGCACGTTTTAGAACATGTGCATGATTTAAAAGGGTATTGGAATCATTTCAAAAAATTACTATCAAAACAAGGTCAATTAATTATAGCTGTGCCTAATTATACTTCACAAGATGCGCAGCATTATGGGCAATACTGGGCAGCATACGATGTTCCTCGTCATTTATACCATTTCTCTCCTCAATCAATTGAACTATTAGCATCGCATTATGGATTCACATTAAAATCTGTACATCCAATGTGGTTCGATTCGTTTTATGTTTCTATGTTGAGTGAGCAATATAAAAATGAAAAGTCTAATTTGCTTAAAGCTTTTTGGAATGGGCTTCTTTCTAACTATAATTCAATTTTTAACAAACGAAGATGCAGTTCAGTAATTTATATATTTACTAAGAATGATTAAAAATATTTTTTACAACTGTTGAATTTCAATTAAACGGTCGGCATTACCTCCAATGCTAGTACATACATATACTCTGCCAGTAGGAGAAACGCAAATATCTCTTAAACGACCAAACTGATTTTTAAAAAAAATTGCTGACGAAATAAATGTTAAGCCATCATTACTTAATTTCATTTGAATCAAACTCTGGTCTTTTAAAGTTACCATTAGTAGTGAGTTAGTCCATTGACTAATGCGACTGTTACCATAGTAATCTAACCCGCAGTAAGCAAGTGTTGATGATCCAGAACTGAATATAGGTTGCGCAATATTATTTGTATTACAGAAAGTTAACTCAGCACCATCACAAGGGCCATTTACATTGGGCCAGCCATAATTGCGTCCTTTGATTATGATGTTTACTTCATCCTCAATATTGGGGCCATGTTCAGAAGCATAAAGGATATTATTGTTCATAACCAATCCTTGCTGGTTCCTATGTCCCCAGCTCCAGGCTGGATTTCCAGTAATAGGATTGTCGGTTGGAATAGTACCATCAAGATTAATACGTAAAGCTTTTCCTGCGAGTGATGCTGTGTTTTGAGAGAAAGCTGTATTAGCTGCATCACCTGTTGTAATAAAGAGTTTATTATCTGGCGAAATCAATAACCTCGAACCATTATGAATGGAGGCTGCTGGTATATCATCAATTAAAGTAGTAGGATTGCTTAGGGCATTATTGGAGAATGTAAAACGTACTACCTTTTCAGTATAAGTTGTGTTTTTATTGTAGTTATAGACAACATATATAAAGCCGTTGCTTAAAAAATCAGGATGATGAACCATGCCCAACAAACCACCTTCACCTGTTGAAACAATTTCTGTAATTGTGTGAGTAAATGTAATTTCTCCAGTTCGGGGATTAATTCGGCGTATGCGTCCAGGTCTTTCAGTCACCCATATATTATCATCTTTACCCCAAAGTATTTCCCATGGGAAATTAAGACCTTGTGTAACCGAGCGGTTAAGATCTGTAGGCCAATTATCATTAGCGGGAGAGAGGTTATCTTGTTCTGTATTTTTTTTGCATGATGCAAAGCTGGAAACTGAGAAAATCAGTAACAAAATAGTTTTAGATAGGCAGTTCATAAAAATATTTTAATTACAACACCAAAAATAATGCCTTTGTTTAAAGAAATGTACAATTGCAGAAAAACATTAATTAAACTTTACTTCTGCAATAAATGGCCATCTCTTTCCAGTTATATAAAAGCTTTTCTTTTCTTTGTTATAGGCAATGCCATTTAAAACATAACCTGCATCTATAGATCTTGGATCGTAACTAGCGCCTGACTCTTTTATCAAATTAGTTAAGTCGGCTTTTCCTTCAATTATACCAGTTTGCGGATTGATTTTTAAAATTATGTCGGTCAAATATTTATTAGCATAAATAAAACCATTTACATATTCAAGCTCATTAATACTATCGATATATCCATTATTATCTGACACTCCAATTGTACGTTCAATTTTAAAAGTTGCAGGATTTACAAAGTACAAATTACTTCCTCCAGTACTTATAATTAAAGAAGTATCATTGTGCGTAATTCCCCAACCTTCAAAAGGCCATTCAAATTCATTTTCTTTTTTAAAAGTGTAAGCATCATAAACATATACTTTCTGATTATGCCATGTTAACTGGTAAATTTTATTATTAAACATTGTAATTCCTTCGCCAAAAACAGAATCTGCCAAAGCTATTTTTTTTTCTGCCTTGCCAGTATTTAAATCAACAATCAATAACTTACTTTCTTTTTCCATTCCAGTTCCTTCATACATTTTATTGCTGTGAAAAAACAATCCTTGTGTAAAAGAAGAAGTATCGTGTGGATATATTTTAATAACACTATATGATATAGCTTTTGGCGCTACAATCGCATTTGACGCATTTTCTATTGTTTCTTCTGTATTCTTACAACTAACAAAAACAATGATTGATAAAAAATATACAATGACTTTTTTCATATAAATGCTTCAATTAAAAATAATAAATAATTTCTCAATTATTAGTTAAATAACTAGTTTAATAATTGATTGGCAACTTCTTCGGCAATAATAGGGGTTAATGCAACTCCCAT
>Ga0105049_10009463_pt1 | contig 11226 bp, 10 predicted proteins | sample MAT06_FD_78087 | JGI IMG/M metagenome (GOLD analysis project Ga0105049, IMG submission 78087) | Freshwater microbial communities from Lake Fryxell liftoff mats and glacier meltwater in Antarctica - MAT-06 | ecosystem: Environmental > Aquatic > Freshwater > Ice > Liftoff microbial mat | place... | reverse complement strand
CCGCTCAGTTTATCAGGACCTTGCGCAATGGAATCCTCGTTCGAATTCACTGGCTCCAGGCTCTGGCTCTCCTGCGAAGGTCCATGGAATCTTACTTATAAAAGTGCCCAGACACCGTTGGGAAAGGTAGTTGTGCCGGCGAGGGAATGTTGCACGTGAAACCACGTCCGTCCGCTCATGAGCATCGCCCGGCTCGGAATGCAGACCGCTCCGCTGTTACCGCCGAAACAGTAATTGTTCCGGAAGCTGAACCCCTGCGCGACCAGGCGGTCGAGGTGCGGCGTTTGGATGTGCGGATTGCCCCAGGCGCCGACCGTGTCGGCCCGTTGGTCATCCGCGAAGAGAAAGAGAAGATTGGGGCGCGAGGCAGCGGATCCAGCCAACTGAAGGGTGGCGCCGCACCAGAGCAGAAGGAAAATCCGGCGGAGGTTCACCCCGAGAGAAAAGCTCAGATTTGAGTGCTTGCCTATCTCCGCGTGGGGTTCGGTCTACCCTGCCGCGGTGTGTTTTCAAAAGATCTTCCTTCTGGGTATTCCCGCTTGAGCCCATACCCGGGCGGGCGATGATGGGTCAGTTGGTCTTGAAGCCTTTAACCATGGAAATTTCTCCGCTTCCGTCCGTTGCCTCGGACCGACCTTCGGGTTTCTCAATCGCCAGCCTGGTGCTGGGAATCCTGGCAGTGGTGCTGAGCATTCTGCTGATCGGAATGATCCCGGGACTTGTCGGACTCGGACTGGGATTAGTCGCTCGCAGCCAACCGGGCGCATCCCGCCGAATGGCCAACTGGGGCGCCGGTTTGTCCGCCTTGGGAATGGTATTCTCCGTTTGTGCGGGCGTTGCCGTCTTCGGGCTCATTGGGTACATCAAAAATGCGGAGATCAGCGAGGGCACAGAACCGGATTTGGCCGCTTGGGAAGGGGTGACCGCTCCCGATCTGACGGTGAAGACGTTGGACGGGCGCACCCTGAAACTGAGCGATCTGCGCGGCCAACGGGTCATCGTGGATTTCTGGGCGACTTGGTGTCCGCCGTGCGTGAAGGAGATCCCACACTTTATCCAGCTCTATCGGGAGACCGCGCGGGACCAACTCGAGATTGTGGGAATTAGCAGCGAGGAAGCCGAGACCGTGCAGTCGTTTGCGAAGAAAAATCAGGTGCCCTACCCCTTAGGTTCCAGTGAAGCCTTGGTTGCTCCTTATGACACAATTCGTTCGATTCCGACGACCTTCATCATTGATCGACGCGGAGTGATTCAGAACGTGCTGGTCGGCTACCATGACCTGGAGACCTTGCGCGCGCAGTCGCTGGCAGACGACACCCAGGGCGAACCATCGCCAGCCCCGGGCGCGCCTGACAGTGTTCTCAAGGAATCGCCCTGAGGCGCAGAACTCGTGAATACCGGGCTTCTTCGAACTTTCCGACGCGTTCCAAACGACCGCGGTTTCGCCGAGGCTTTAAAGCTCCTTGGTCCCCAGCGCTCCGGGCACGAGTCGGCGCAGGGTTTGACGAGGTTCGGGTGCCTTGTAATGGCGTTTCATTCCGCTGTCGGCGAGCGCTGCGGCGGGAACCCGAGCGATGAATTCGGCGAAAGTTTTTTCGATGCGGTCCCGTTGGAGCTTTTGACCGACCTTAGACTCCCAGAACTCCTCCTCAATTGTCGCTAAAGCGCGGGCGGCTTCCTCGGGTCCGAGATCTTCCCGACGGGCGAGGACCCAGAGGAGGTCCGGATCCTCCGGCAAAGCTACGGGGAAAGGCACGAAAGGAACTTTGACCTCTTCCAGTTCCTCGGTGCCGGGGGCCTGGATACGAATTCGGTCTTTGACCTGACGATCCGGCAGGTTGATTTCGACGGCCACGGCGTCCCCTTTGTCGTTGGGAACGAGGGACACATTTTCTGCGCCAAAGTTTCCGGCCAGAGAACTCTGAAACTCCGCGACCGTGGCCGGCTTCGAGTCGGGCAGGGATCCTTCCAGGCAGAATTTCTCGAACGATTTCAGTTGGTTGATCAGCCGAATCTCCTGCGCCACCTGTTCGTAGATGGCCGAAACCAGGCGCGGATCGGCCGTCGCTTTTGGTAGGACTTTTTGCAGCAGTTCGAGGAATTGAGGCTCGGTCAGACTTTTCGGTTTCATGGGAGAATAGCCACCGTGTTTGGGCGGGGCGGGGTTGTCCTCGGCGGCGCGGGAAACATCAAGGCGATTGCAGGAAATTCTTAGGCCGAGGTCAGGGCGGCGCGCGCGTCGTTTAAGGCATCCGTCTTTTCCAGAAAATAATCGTAGCCGCCGGCATACGGTTTGATTTGCCCTGCGTTCACATGCAGGACTTTGGCGGCCAGCTTCCGGATGAAATGCACGTCGTGGGAAATGAAAACCAAGGTTCCTTCATAACGTTCCAGCGCCAAGGTCAGTGATTCCACGCTGTGAATGTCCAGATGCGTGGTCGGTTCATCCATCAGCAGCAAATTGGGCGGGTCGACCAGGAACTTAATGAGGTTAAGTCGGCTCTTCTCGCCGCCGCTGAGGACGCCAGTCGGCTTGTAAATCTCCTCTTTGCGGAACAGGAAAGAACCGAGCACGCCCCGGGCTTCGTCTTCACGAAGTGCCGGTGCGCTCGCGAGCACTTCTTCGAGCACCGTCTTGTTCGGGTCGAGCGTGGCGGTCCGATGCTGACTGTAGTAGCCAATCTTGGCGTTGTGTCCGAGTTGGCGCTCGCCCTCTTGGAACTCGATGACTCCTGCTAGAATCTTAAGCAGGGTAGATTTGCCGGAGCCATTGGGGCCTACCAATACGGTGCGTTCGCCCCGTTCGATGGTGAGATCGAGTCCCGTGTAAACTCGGTTGGCCCCATAGGCCATATGAATTCCCTCCAGGCTGATCGCACGTTGGCCGCCTCGCGGGGGCGGTGGAATCTGGAAGCGGAACGGCTTGCGCGGTGCCAACGGCTTCTCGATGAGCTCTATACGTTCGATCTGCTTGAGCTTGCTCATCGCCTGCGAAGCCTTTGACGGAATCGCCCGAAAGCGGTCTGCGAATTCCTGCAACGACTGGATTTCCTTCTGCTGGTTTTTGTAGGCGGCCAGTTGACGCTCGTAGTTGGCCTCCCGTTGTTCCAGGAACGCCGTGTAGTTCCCGGTGTAGGCGATAACCTTCTTCTCGGAGATCTCATGCACCTGGCCGACCACCTCGTCCATGAATTGTCGATCGTGGGAAATCAGGAGCAACGCGCCCGCATAATTCTTCAGATACTGCTGCAACCAAAGGAGGGAAAGGAGGTCGAGATGATTGGTGGGTTCGTCGAGGAGCAATAGATCCGGCTCCATCACCAATAGGCGCGCCAAATGGGCGCGCATAATCCAACCGCCACTCATTTCCCGGGCCGGACGATCGAAGTCGGTCTCTCGATAGCCCAGTCCGCGAAGCATCTTTTTGGCGCGGGCTTCGGCTTGGGGATCGTTGAGGGCGTCATGCTTGGCGTGGGCCTCAAGATACTCCGGTCCCGCGACATCTCCGGCCGCTTCGAGTTCGTGCAGACGCTTTTCCAAACGCGGCAGCTCTCCGACGCGGCCCGTGGCGACATCAAGCACCGTTTCCTCGCCGATCGATTCACCTTCTTGCGGCAGGTATCCGACCGTCGTCCATTCGTCGCGCTCGATCGCACCGACGTCGGGCGCATCCTTTTTGAGGATCAGGGAGAAGAGTGTGGACTTGCCGGCGCCGTTGGGACCGACCAGGGCGACGCGTTCGCCGTAGTTGACCTGCAGGGAGGCGTTTTCGAACAGGGTCCGTCCGCCGACGGATTTCTTGAGATCGCGAATGGTGAGCATTGCTGTGTTAACAAATCGAGGGGTAGACGTATAACGGTAGAACGTCACCGACACCAGACTGGTCGTGGAGTTTTCCAGCAGGCACTGAGGGATTGCTCGAACTTGCCGCGAGGAATAGGAAGGTACCGTATTTCCCACGACAGGTCCTTCAACCGAGGTCAGCACATCCCCGTCGGCCGAGATCGATTCTTATGAAATTCCAGCTTTCACGAACGCTTACGAAAGCGAATTGGCTCCTTTGGCTCCTGACCGCGCTCGGAGTTGGCACCGATTTCCTCGCTCCGGTTCTCGCTCAGGATCGGCTGCGGGTGATTATCGAAACCGATGCGGGCGGGGATCCCGATGACGAACAGTCGTTGGTGCGATTTCTTCTGTATGCCAACGAATGGGACATTGAAGGAATCATCGCGAACCGTCCACGCGCTCGCGACGGGGAAAATCGAAACTCCGAACGGACTGGCTTGGGAGTCGTCCGCCAGCAATTGACCGCCTATGGCCAGTGCTGGACGAATCTGGTGCCACACGACCCGCGGTACCCGCCGTTGAGTGCGCTGTGGGAACGCACGGTGGCGGGGTCAAACGAAACGGATGCCGGCGTGAATTTGATTCTTGCCGCCGTCGACCGAGCGGATCCGCGTCCGGTCTGGTACGCAGATTGGGGAACCGACGCCGGATCCGCCACTAACAATTTATACCGGGCCCTCGACCGGGTAGCGCGAGAACGCGGACCGGAAGGATATGCGAACTTCAAAGCCCGTTTACGCCTGGCCTCGGCGGATAAGTTCGGTCGGCACACCCGCGAACTCCAGCCGCCTTTTAGCCTGTGGGTGGACACGTTCCGGCCTGAACTGAACGGGCGCAGATGGTATCACCGCTTCTCCGCGCTGACGGCGAAGGCAGGCGGTTTCGATTTGGTCCGGGACGTTCTCACCGGACATGGGCCCTTGGGTGCATTGTATCCTACCAACACGACTCATTGGGCCAAGGAGGGAGACTCGATGAGCTTTATTTATTGGCTGCCCAACGGTCTCAACGTTCCGGAACAACCCACTTTGGGAGGTTGGGCAGGACGCTATGGTCCGAATGAAACCGAATCTGGACGGCCTTACTATTGGGCAAATCAGGAGGACATCTGGGGCGCCACAACAAATCGTGACCACACGCTCGCTCGCTGGGCGGTGGCGCTGCAGAACGATTTCCGGACCCGCCTGAACTGGTGTGTTCAAACTCGCGCCGAAGCAAATCATCCTCCGGTGGTTCGCCTGAATCCGGCCGGATCGCTGAAGGTAAGACCCGGCGAAGAGGTCGTGATTTCCGCAGCCGGCTCGAGTGATCCGGACGGGCCGGCCGTTTCGTTTGAATGGACTTGGTATCGTGAGGCCGGGACTTATCGCGGAGCCTTGGACAAGACCGGAGCCCGGTCGTCGGAACTTCGATTTCGGGCGCCGTTGGTGGATGCCCCAGAAACCCTCCACCTCATCGTCGCGGTGACCGATGACGGTGTGCCGCCGCTGACGCGTTACGGCCGAGTGGTCGTGACCGTGGATCCGGTCGAGGAACTTCCCGCATTGGACACGTTCCTGCGACCGCCGCCGGAATTTACCGCGGCCGCAGAGTATCAACCGTCGTTCCTGAAATTCGTCGACGGCACCCCTGTGAAAACGGGTGCGGAATGGCGTCGGCGAAGAGCCGAAATGGCGGCCGAATGGCATCGAATCATGGGCCCGTGGCCGACATTACTGGAGCGTCCGCGACTGGAGATTCTGAATTCCGCAGCGCGTGAATCGTTCGTCCAGCATCGCATCCGACTGGAGATTGCGCGGGACCAATTCATCGAAGGCTGGTTGTTGGTGCCGCCGAGCCTCGGGCCCAAACCGGCAGTGTTGGTGCCGTTCTACGAACCGGAGACGAGTGTCGGGTTGAACACTCAGCGCCACCGGGACTTTGCCCGGCAACTGGCACGGCGAGGGTTCGTCACCTTGGCCATCGGCTCACCCGGTGGCGAGGCACGACGGCCGGACCTCGGCGGGGCGGTCTGTCAGCCGCTCTCGTTTTTGGCGTATGTCGCGGCCAACGGGCACACCGCGCTGACCCAGCGACCCGAGGTGGACGCCAAACGGATCGGAATTGTGGGTCACAGTTACGGTGGGAAATGGGCTCTGTTTGCCGCGGCTCTGTATGAGCCCTTCGCCGCCTGTGCGGTGAGTGATCCGGGGATTGTCTGGGATGAAGCTCGGCCGAATATTAACTACTGGGAACCTTGGTATTTGGGTCATGAGGCGGGTCGGACCAGAACCCCGGGATTGGTGACGCCGACGAATCCCCGGACCGGCGCGTACCGCGAATTGATCGCCGGTGGACATCCACTCACCGAACTGCACGCCTTGCTCGCGCCTCGACCGTTCCTGGTTTCCGGCGGCGCGGAAGATCCTGTGGAACGTTGGCGGGAGTTGCAGCCCCTGTGGCGAGTCAATCAGCTCTTAGGGTTCAACGACCGGGTCGGCCTCACCTCTCGACCCAACCACGATCCGACGCCTGAATCGAACGCGGTGATTCTGGAATTCTTCGAGCGCTTTCTAGAGCCGTGAAGCCAGCTCTTCGCTCACTCCCGCGTTCGAGGAGTTCGCGAAACGTCGCGGACCTAATCCAGCACCGCGAGAAGGGACATAATCAGGGCACCCCCGAAGACGACGTACGCCAGGAACCAGGCGCGACCCAGGGCGAGGAAACCCCAACCCAGGAGGAAGGAGGCGACCACCAGCGAACAACTGAGGACGTATTTTCTCATAACGCTTTCATCTGCGCAGACCAGTGTAACCCGAAAGGTACCAGGCGGCGACGCACGTCCCCACTCGACTGGCAGACGACGCACAGTCACTCGTTTTTCGGGCAATCCTATGCCTTGTCCGTCGAGGTCGCGATTACTGGAATGGAGTTTTGGTGAGGTGGCCGAAGCTTTTTAGCGGCTATTCTAGCGATGGCATGGCTGGGCCGTTCGACGAGCCAATAGAACAAATAACAGGCAGTGAACACAAACAGGACCATGGATGCCCAGCGAAGGGAGCTCTTGGGAAGCAATGGGAACAGCTTTGCAAACAGCGCGCCAGCGAGACGGTGAATGAGGTAAAGTGAATAACTCCACTCGCCGGCCCATTCGAGCACCCGCGACGGCGCGACGTCCTTCCGGAACTGTATCTCCCGATGCAGCCAAAACACCACAAGCACGGCAAAGAGGTTGAGCGTCCACGGAAAGCCAATCGGGCTATGGAACCTCAGAACGCTGCAGATCCAAGCTGCAATGAGGACGGTGGCGCGCCAGGTCCAGATGGAACCCGCCGGAACTCGCCGGGCCGTGGTCGTGCGAGCGTAATCGGCCAGCACACAACCCAACAGCCAACAGGGAAGGCCAAGAATCCAATTCAAAGCAGGACCATAGGAAGGGTAGTTCCCAGCCTTAGGATCTGTTGCTGCAACCAGAAATGCTGCGATAAACGAAACAAGGACAATACCACGCCATGATCCTAAGCGAAGTTGGATAAGGCGGAAGGCAGGATAACAAACGTAGTAAATCAATTCTGCGAGAAGGCTCCACAGGATCGTGTGCTGAAATAGGGACAATCGAATTCCCACAATTCCGCTGAGCGGGATCGCGATCGCAATCGGCGCGAGGAGTCGGATAAAGCGTCTCGCGTAGAACTCCTTTAATCGTGGGCTCCGGTTCGAACCGGCAAATGGAAAATGTATGCAGAATCCTGAAATGACGAAAAAGACGATGACGGCTGCAGGCCCTACCCAGATGTTGTTATAAATACCGCGTAACACGAGATTACCGGTCGAGCCTTCCGCCAGCGGATTCGCCAGTGTTGGGGCCGCGCCATGACCGAAAAAGACCCACAGGGCGCAGATAAAGCGGATGGAGTCCAAACCGCGGACGCGATCAGTCGTAGTGGGTAGGTGTTCCACAAGAGGGGCAGTAATTGGCCCACGACTCAGTTCAGCAATTCGGTCCGAAGGGGGCCCGCTGACATTGATTCAGCAAAACGAACGCTGAGTTTTAAACCTGGGGCGCAGGATTTAAATCTAGATTATTTAAACTTTTCGGACTTAGCGTACGCAGGTCAGCTCTATATTCGCAATGCTTGATGAAGAAGAGCGTGAGTGCTCCGAATAGCCGGTTAATGACGCGTCGCGAAAGGGGCCGTTTGAGGAATCTTGACCTCGCCTCGCCTGCTCCTGGGGTCAAGTGGCGGCCGCCAGGCGTCCTTGGGGTGGCGTCGAGTATCGCAGGAAGCTGTCGAGTAATAGTTGGACTCCGAAATTGTTCACGCCCGAACCGAAGAAGACCGGGGTTAGCTTCCCGGCGAGCACCTGGGCGTGGTTGAATTCGGCCCCGGCCATCTCGATCATTTCGATCTGTTCCCGGACCGTCCGGTAAGTTTGCTCATCGAGTTTTTCCTGAACGAGCGGATCGGCCAGTCCGGTGACATTGACGGCTGCCCGGTACTTACCGCCGACCACCCGTTCGAAGAGATGGACCATGCGGTCGGCCCGGTCATAGACGCCGCGGAAGTCGGTGCCGTTGCCGAGTGGCCAATTCATCGCTACCGACTTGATGCCTAGCACTGCCTCCAGTTCATCCATGAGACCGATGGGATCGCGCGCCGGCCGGTCGAGCTTGTTCATGAAGGTGAAGATCGGCACCCCGCGTCGGGCACAGACTTCGAACAGCTTGCGAGTTTGGGTTTCCACGCCTTTTCCGGCGTCGATGACCATGATCACGGCATCGACGGCGGTTAGGACGCGGTACGTATCTTCCGAGAAATCCTTGTGACCGGGGGTATCGAGCAGGTTGATCCGGTACCCGTCGTAGTCGAATTGCAGGACGGTTGAACTGATCGAAATACCTCGTTTCTTTTCCAATTCCATCCAATCCGAGGTAGTGGCCCGCTGGTTCTTGCGGGCGGTGACTGAACCGGCCAACTGCAAGGCGCCGCCATAGAGCAGCAGCTTTTCAGTCAGGGTGGTCTTGCCGGCATCGGGGTGAGAGATGATGGCAAAGGTCCGCCGGCGGGCGATTTCTTCCTGCAACGTCACGTGGCCTTCAAATTGGCAAACGCCGGGGACGAAAGCAAAACGGCGTTTAGGCCAATTCGAGGATCACTTCGATTTCGACGGCGATGTTGCCGGGCAGGGGGCCCATTCCGACGGCGCTGCGGGCGCCGACGCCGGCCTCCATTCCCCAAATCTCGGCGAAAAGTTCGCTGCAGCCATTGATGACCTTGGGGTGGTCGTAGAAGTCGGGGGCGGAATTCACCATGCCCAGAATCTTAATAACGCGTTTGACCCGGTCGAGGGAGCCGAGGTGGTCGCGCACGGTGGCCAGGAGGGCCAAGCCGACCTGGCGAGCGGCGAGTTTTCCGGCCTCGAGATCCAGTTCCCGTCCGACCACGCCGGTGATTAATGAACCGTCAGTGCGGACCGGACCATGGCCCGAAACAAAGGCGAGATTGCCGGTGATAACTAGGGGTTTGTACACCGCGACGGGTTTGGGGGCGGTGGGGAGAACCAGCTGGAGTTCAACGAGACGGGATTCGGCGCTCATGTGCGGTGGACTTTAGCGGGAAGAGAGATCGGATTGAACCCTGAACCGCGATCTTTAAACTTTTGAGCGACTGGGGCAGGCTGTTCGCCCGGTCATGGAATACGAAGCGGTCATCGGCCTCGAAACACACGTTCAACTCAAAACGAGGTCCAAAATGTGGTGCGGTTGCCCGAATGAATTCGGGGCTCCGCCGAACACCAACGTTTGCCCAATCTGCCTGGGCATGCCGGGCGTTTTGCCGGTGGCCAATGACGAGGCACTTCGCCTTACTGTCCTGACCGGTTACCTGCTGAATTGCGAGATTCCGCGCTTCGCCAAGTTCGATCGGAAAAACTATTTTTACCCCGACTCGGCCAAAAACTACCAGGTCACCCAATACGATCGTCCCAGCACGGCCAATGGTTGGCTCGACTTCGAGTTCGCCGGGGCCACCGGCGGTCAGGGGGTGGCTCGGGTTCGGATCACGCGGGCTCATTTGGAAGAAGATGTCGGCAAGAACAACCACTTCGACCGCCACAGCGGAGTGGATTTCAATCGGGGCGGGGTTCCCTTGTTGGAAATTGTTTCCGAGCCCGATCTACGCAGTTCCGAAATGGCCTACGCCTATCTTCGGGCACTGACGGATATCCTGAGTCGCGCTGGGATCAGTGACTGCGACCTGGAAAAAGGCATGGTGCGATGTGACGTCAACGTTTCGGTCCGGCCCAAAGGTACCGAAACTCTGGGGGCAAAGATTGAGATCAAGAACATGAACTCGTTCTCCGGGGTTCGCCGAGCCTTGGATTACGAGATCGCGCGCCAGTTGGCGGCCGTGAAGCGAGGTGAAGTCCTGCGCCAGGAAACTCGGCGATGGGACGATGCTTCGGGAATTACGGAACTTATGCGGACCAAGGAGGACGCCCACGATTATCGCTATTTCCCGGAACCCGACCTGATGCCGTTTGAGCCTACGGACGTGTGGTTGGCAGAGGTGCGGGCGCGGATTCCGGAGCTGCCGCGTCAACGCAAGCTGCGAATGATCAGGGAGTTCGGATTGCCCGAGAGTGATGCACAGGTATTAACCGACAATCTTCCCCTCGGGCATTTCTTCGAAGCCGCGGCTCTGGGCTATAAGAATCCCAAAGCGATTGCCAATTGGGTAATTAACAACTTGCCGGCGAAGTTGGTGGAGACCGCGACCGGGTTGGCTGAGTTGAAGTTTCCGGCGGAATCTCTGCGTGAGTTGGCGGACTTGGTGGATTCGGGAAAGATCAGTTCGAAGATTGCCCAGGAAGTCTTTAGCGAGATGTTCGCAACCGGAACCCGGCCCGGGGCAATGGTCGAAAAGAGCGGATTGGGCCAAGTGAGTGATTCTGGAGCCATAGAAAAACTGGCGGACGAAGTGATCGCCGCGAATCCAGGGCCGGCGGCGGATTTCCGTTCCGGCAAAGTGGCGGCCCTCAATTTCCTGAAAGGCCAGTTAATGAAGCTCTCCAAAGGTAAGGCTAACCCGACGCTCGCGGGTGAGGTCTTGGAACGTAAGTTGCGCCCCTAAATTCGGCGGCTGTTCCGAAGGGAAACTGGCTCTCGATGGGAGATTTCCCCGAGGGCTCGCCCGGCAGTATGCGCCGCAAAACCAGGGGTATGTTTTTGGGTAACCCGGATTCGAGCGCTTACAAGTCCCTCCAGGTAAGGAGCCGTAAATAGAGCCTGTCCCTAAAGCGACCGTTTTCGAGGGGCGGTTATATTACATGTGTAATAATTTACGGCGACAGGTGTCACTGGGATAAATTCATCGAAGGATTTGAGTCAAGTGGCTGTTG
>Ga0105049_10009462_pt1 | contig 11226 bp, 8 predicted proteins | sample MAT06_FD_78087 | JGI IMG/M metagenome (GOLD analysis project Ga0105049, IMG submission 78087) | Freshwater microbial communities from Lake Fryxell liftoff mats and glacier meltwater in Antarctica - MAT-06 | ecosystem: Environmental > Aquatic > Freshwater > Ice > Liftoff microbial mat | place... | reverse complement strand
GGCGGAGATCGAATGGGTTTCCTGCACGAGTCCCTCCTTGTCCTGCAGAAGCATGGAGTACGTACCGTGGAGGACGCCGGGGCGGCCCGTGGCCAGGGTCGCGGCGTTCTCTCCCAGCTTTGCGCTCCGGCCGCCCGCTTCCACACCGATCAGCTCCACCGCCGCATCGCCCACGAGCGGATGAAACAGGCCGATGGCATTCGACCCTCCACCCACGCAGGCGAACACCGCTTCCGGTAACCCGCCGGTGCGCTCAATGAACTGGGCACGGGCCTCCCGGCCAATGACGGACTGGAGCTCCCGGATCAGAAACGGGTAAGGGTGCGGACCCACCGCAGAGCCCAGCAGGTAGTAACTACCGTTCGGATCGGAGACCCAGTCCCGGAAGGCCTCGTCGATCGCCGCCCGCAAGGTCCGGTCGCCACTCTTGACGGGCACGACTTCCGCGCCGAGCTGCACCATTCGCTCCACGTTGGGCGCCTGGCGCAGCACGTCCACGGCACCCATGTAGACGACGCAGGGGATGCCCACCCGGGCGCAGGCGGCCGCCGTGGCGACGCCGTGCTGGCCGGCGCCCGTCTCCGCGATGATCCGCCGGGCCCCGAGGCGTTTCGCCAGGAGCGCCTGGCCCAGTGCGTTGTTGATCTTGTGGGCCCCCGTGTGGGCGAGGTCTTCCCGCTTGAGATAGACGGTCGCACCCCAGCGCCTGCTGAGCGTCGGCGCCGGACTGAGTGCGGTGGGCCGGCCCACCCAGTCCCGCAGTTCCCGCCCGAGCTCAGCCTGAAAATCCGCATCCTTGAGAAACCGCTGCAAGCCCTCTTCAAGCCGCTGCAGGGCAGGCATCAGGGTTTCCGGGGCGTACCTGCCGCCGAAGGGCCCGAAGCGCCCCCGGGCGTCGGGCAGTTCGCCAGCCACTAAGCGGCGCAGGAGATCCGCACGCTGGGCCGGGAGGAGTTCTTCAGTCTGCATGGAGATGTGCCTGTTCTGCTTCCCGCACAGCCTGAAGAAAGGCGGCAATGCGCCCCAGGTCCTTCACGCCGCGCTTCGATTCAACGCCGCTGCTCACGTCCACGCCCCAGGGCCGGACGGTAGTAATGGCGTCCCCCACATTGTCCGGGGTTAGCCCGCCCGCCAGTATCAGTTGCCGGCCGGTGGCCAGAGACGCGGCCCGCCGCCAGTCAGCGCGGGCGCCCGCCCCGCTGTCCGGCGCCTCGAACAGTACGGGTCCGTCCGTGGGCACAGCCGTGGCATCCAGCGCCGGCGTGTCGCGATAGACCGATAGTCGGCCAAATCTCCCCGGCACGTCCAGCCCGACAAAATCTTCCGCGTCCGTCTGAAGCCAGTCCGGCTCAAACTGCTCAGCCACCGCCTGCCAGTCCGCCGCCGCCGGGTGACGCATGACCGCCACTCGAATGATCACCGGCGACACACCAGCGCACAGCTCCCCAGCACGTTTCGGCGTAACCTGGCGCGGAGATTCAGCAAAGACAAAGCCGATGGCGTCGGCACCCGCGCTGACCGCCGCCGAGACAGTGCGGGGGGTAGAGAGACCACAGATCTTCACGAAGACTCTCATTGTTGCAACAGGCTGCGGCGGGACGCGAAGGCCGAGGCACGGCCGGCTTCGAGCAGTTCAGTCGCCAGGCGGCCTGGGTCCGACGCCCGCATGAGCGCCGTGCCCACCAGGGCCAGGTCGTAGCCCAGGCCCGCCACTCGCGCGGCCTGGCCCACGGACTCGACGCCACTTTCGGCCACAGCAGGCACGCCCCGGGGCAGATGCGGGGCAAGGGCTGCAAAGCGGCCGAAGTCCACCTGCAGCGTGCGGAGATCCCGGCAGTTCACGCCGAGGAGCGTCCGGCAGCGCCCGTCTTCAATGGCAGGACCCGCGGCGCGAATAGCCGGCACGGTGCGCTCCAGGTCGGTCTGATCGAAAACCTCGACCAGCGCAAACAGACCCAGCTGGTGCGTGGCGCGGAGCATCGCGCGCAAGGCCCGGTCGTCGAAGATCGCCGCGATGAGCAGCACGCCGCCGGCACCGGCCGCGCGGGCCTCGAGAAGCTGGTAAGGCGAGACCAGAAAGTCCTTGCGCAGGGCCGGCACGGGAGCCGCAGCTGCTGCAACCTCTTTCAGGTGCGCGAGGTCGCCGGCAAATTCGGCCGGCTCGGTCAGCACCGAGAGCGCGGCAGCGCCACCCCGTACGTAATTTCGGGCCTGGGCGGCGATCTGGAGCGCGCCCGAGGCCAGAGTCCCCGCCGACGGTGACCGGCGTTTCACTTCTGCGATCAAATCGAAGCCCTGGGGCGAGAGCCTGAGTGCGGGCGGTGGCCGGAGCCGACGCAAGCGCTCGGCCAGGGGGCCAGCGGGCCGGCGCAACTCCGCAGCGTCCGACCGCAAGCGGCTACTGGCCGCCATGCGCGCGAGAAAGTTGGGCTCCCGGCTGCTCACGGCTGGTGGGCCCGCAGACGTTCAAGCAGCGCAGTGCCGCCGCCGCTGACCAGCGTCCGGCGGGCCAGCTCAATGCCGCGGCGGAGCCCGCGGGTCCGGCCGGTAAGATCCAGGGCAAGGCCGGCGCCCAGCACGAGCGCGTCCCGATGGGGGCCCGTGTCCCGGCCGGTCAGCACAGCCTCGATGGCTCGGGCATTCTCTGACGCCTCGCCGCCGGCCAGGTCTTCCGGCGTGCAGCGGGGCAGGCCGTAATGCGCCGGGTCGCGCCGGTGCCGGCGGACGATGCCGGGCCGCACCTCGAAAACGGTGAACGGTCCCACCGGCGTCGCCTCATCCCACCCCGGCTCGCCATGCACGACGAAACAGCGCTGGATCGGCATCCCCGCCAGGGTGTCGGCCATCAAGCGGGCCGTGGGCACGTCGAAGGCGCCAATCAGGCCGAAAGGCGGTGCCGCCGGATTCGTCAGCGGACCCAGGATGTTGAAGACGGTGCGCACCCCGAGCGCCCGGCGCACCGGCGCGATGGCCTTCATGGCGGGGTGAAAGTTCGGTGCGAAGAGGAAGGTGAAGCCGGTCGCGTCAAACAGGGCGCGGGCGGCGTCCGGGTCTTCCGGTAACCGGATGCCGAGGGCTTCCAGCACGTCGGCACTGCCCGACTTCGACGAGATGGATCGGTTGCCGTGCTTGACGATCGGCAGTCCGCAAGCTGCTGCGAGCAGCGCCGCGCCGGTGGAAAGATTCAGGCTGCCCGACCCGTCGCCGCCCGTGCCCACGATATCGGCGGCGGGGAGTCCGGGCGGGAGGTCGAAGCGGCGACCCAGGCCGCGCATGGCCGTGGCAAAGCCCCGGACTTCTGCCGCGGTCTCGCCCTTGGCCCGCAACGCCACCAGCAGGGCAGCGGCCAGGGCCGGCGGCAGTGCCTCGTCGGTCAGTGCGCCCAGCAGGTTCCCCGCATCAGCCTCGGACAAGTCCATGCGCCCCAGCAGCAGCTCCAGCGTGACGCTCATCCCGGGCACTGCGGTCACCCGGCCCGGGACGGCATGCGGGCTGACAGGCTGAGGAAACTTCCCAGCAGCCGGTTACCTTCCGGCGTGAGCACACTTTCCGGGTGGAACTGCACGCCCTCGAGGGGCAGTTCCCGGTGGCGGACCCCCATGATCTCGCCGCGCTCACTGCGGGCGGTGATCTCCAGCACGGGGGGCAGGCTGGCAGCCTCCGCGGCCAGGGAATGGTAACGACCGGCCTGGAAAGGCTGACTTAAGCCCGCGTAAATCGTGCGCCCGTCGTGGTCGATCATCGAGGTCTTGCCATGCATCAGGCGGGCGGCCGCAACGATCCGGCCACCGAAGTGCTGCACCAGGGACTGATGGCCGAGACACACGCCCAGGATCGGCACGCGGCGCTCGAAGGCGGCCAGCATCTGCAGGGAGACGCCGGCGTCGTCCGGGCGGCCCGGTCCGGGCGAGATGCACAGGTGGGTGGGCTGCAGGGCAAGCGCTTGGGGCACGGTCAGCTCGTCATTCCGGTACACCTGCACGTCCGCACCGAGCACGAGAAAAGCCTGCACCAGGTTGTAGGTGAAAGAATCGTAGTTGTCGATCAGCAGGAGTTGCGGTCGCTTGGCGCTCACAAGCCATCCTCCGCAAGGGTGAGGGCGTTGCGGAGGATGGCGCTTTTGGCCAGGACCTCCTGATACTCCGCCTCGGGGACGCTGTCGGCGACGATGCCGGCGCCGGCCTGGTAGTGGTAGGTGTCGCCCCGGAAGATCAGCGTGCGGATCGCGATGGCCTGGTCCATGTCGCCGTTACTGCCGAAATAGCCCACCGTGCCGGCGTAGAGGCCGCGCCGGACGGGTTCCAGTTCGTCGATCAGCTCCATGGCGCGGACCTTTGGTGCCCCGACGAGGGTGCCTGCCGGAAACGCCGCGGCGAACAGGTCGAAGGCGTCCTTGCCCGCGGCGAGCTCGCCCTGCACACCGCTGACGATGTGCATGACGTGGCTGTAGCGCTCGATGCAGCGATAGGGATCCACGTAAACCGAACCGGCGGCAGCCACGCGGCCCAGATCGTTGCGGGCCAGATCCACCAGCATGACGTGCTCGGCGTTCTCCTTGTCGTCGGCGAGCAGCGACTGCTCGTGGCCCACATCCTGCTCCGGTGTGGCGCCCCGGGGCCGTGTCCCGGCGATGGGCCGGAGCGAGGCGTGCCCGCGGCGCAGCTTCACCAGCGCCTCGGGTGACGACCCGGCCACCTGGATGTCGCCCAGATCGACAAAGAACATGTAGGGCGAGGGATTGAGCAGCCGCAGTGCCCGGTAGGTCTCGAAGGGTGCGAGCGTGTGCCGACCCGTGAACTGCACCGAGAGCACCAGCTGGTAGACGTCACCCGTGGTGATGTAGGTTTTGCTGGCCGCCACTGCCCGCTTGAAGTCGTCACCGCTGAAACTCTGGCTGGCCGCCGTGTGACTGCCCCGGGGAGGCGCCGGGGGCAGCGCGCCGCGCAACAGTTCGATGACCCTGCGGCGCAGCTGGACGCGCTCGGCCTCCGGACCCGCGTGCAGCAGCGCGATACGCCGGGTCAGGTGATCGAAAACCAGCAGGGATTCGGCGGCGAGGTAGGCAGCGTCCGGGGCGACAGGGTTGTCGGGATTGACGGGCGGCTTCGGCAACCTCTCGAAGTAGCGGACCAGGTCGTACCCGGCAACACCTACCAGACCGCCCGCAAAGGGCAGGTCCGGGATCACCGGGGCCAGGCGCGGGGCCTTTGCCAGGGTGGTCCGCAGCGCCGTGAGCAGCTCGTCCCGACCGGTGGGACGGGCGTGCCGCTCGCCGGCCACCGTCATCCCCGCACTGTCCAGCCGGAATTCGAGGGCCTCGCCGAAGCCAAGAAAAGAGTAACGGGCCAGATGGGCACCGCCCTCGACGCTCTCCAGCAGGTACCGGGGCTTGAGCGGTGCCAGCTTCAGATACGTGGATACCGGGGTATCCAGATCGGCAGCGATGTCAAAAGGTGGTTTCATAATTGAGACTGCGTAAAACAAAAAACCCATCGTCGCTTCCGCGAGGATGGGTCCTGGGCTGCTCGTGCTCTTTTAGTAGAGGCGACGGGCTAAGCCAAGCCCCTCCTTGCGGAGAGAGCTGAGGATCGCCACCACCAGCCGACGGTCTGAGGAGCCTTGAACATGTGGGCAGTATCCCTGCGGCCGCTGGGGGACGTCAAGGCTGTGGGTGGGGGCATCCGGCTGATGGCCAGGGGGCGGGCGAAGAAGGCAGCTGCTGGCTAATCGCCCGTAGGAGCGGCTTCAGCCGCGAACCGGATTATCAACGTCGCGGCTGAAGCCGCTCCTACAATTTCTCCGTCGCGACGTCGGGCGACTCCCTCTTCAGCTTGTCGATCAGTCGCCCGAGATACTCGGGCGACTTGGTCTTGCGCGCGATCAGCACGTACAACGCCGGGATCAGGTAGAGCGTCAGGAACACCGAGATCGTCACTCCGAAGAAGACCGTGGCACCGAGCGTGCGCCGCGACTCGGCCCCCGCGCCGGCTGCCAGGATCAGCGGTACCGCGCCAAACGCTGTGCAGAGGCTCGTCATCACGACGGGCCGCAGCCGGATGGCGGCCGCCGAGACGATGGCCTCCACGAACTCCACGCCCCGGTCCCGCAGCTGGTTGGCGAACTCCACGATCAGGATGCCGTTCTTCGCGGCGAGGCCGATCAGCATGATGGCGCCGATCTGACTGTATACGTTTATGGACGACCCAAAGAGCCAGAGGCCCACGAGTCCGCCGGTAATGGCGAGCGGCACCGTCAGCATGATGATGAACGGGTGACGGAAGCTCTCGAATTGCGCCGCCAGGGCCAGAAATACGATGATCAGGGCGAGCCCGAACGTAAAGTAGACGGCGCTGCCGGACTCCCTCAGCTCCCGCGCCTCACCGTCGAACGCGATGACCGCATCGGCCGGCAGCTCGGTGGCGATCAGCTCCTCCATGTACTTCACCGCCTCGCCCAGCGAGTAGCCGGGCGCCAGGCTCGCTGTCAGCGTGACTGAGCGCAGCTGGTTGAAGCGCTTCAGTTCCTTCGGGCCCGCCACTTCCTCGAGCTGCACCAGGTTGGCCAGCGGCACCAGCTGGCCCGAGCGTTCGGAGCGCACGTAGATGTTCGCCAGGTCCGACGGCGTGGCCCGGTCCCGTGCGACACCCTGGAGCACCACGTTGTACTCCTCGCCGCCTTCGACGAAGGTGGTGACGATCCGTGAACCCAGCATGGTCTCCAGGGTGCGGCCGATGGACTGCAGCGAAATCCCCAGGTCAAAAGCCCGGTTGCGGTCGATCTTGATCTTGATCTTGGGCTTCGTCGGGAAGAAGTCCGAGCGTATGCCGAGGATCTTCGGGTTGTCCGCGGCGACCTTGGCCATTATCTGGTCCTGCCAGGCCGTCAGCTGCTCGTAGGTGGTGCCGCTGAGCACTACCGCCAGGCCCGAGCCGGCTGAGCGGATTGCCAGGCTGGGCGGTAGGAATACCGTCGGCATGGCGCCCGGCAGCTGGGACACCTTCGCCCGGATCTCGGCGGACAGTTCCTGGGCGGAACGCTCGCGAACCGTGCGGGATTCCAGGGGCATGTAGATGAAGGCGGTGTTCACGTCGCCGCCGGCGCCCCACATGCCCGTGCGGGCCACCACGCGCTTCACGTCGCGGGCTTCCACGTAGGGCATCACGGCGCTCTCGATCTGCTGGACCTGCCGGTCCATATAGCTGGGCGACGACCCCTCGGGGGCGCGCACCATCATCAGCATCATGTTGCGGTCCTCGGCGGGCGCGTACTCGCTGGGCAGCACGCTGTAGAGCCCGGCGCCGCCCGCCGCCGTGGCGGCGAGTAGCCCAACGGCCACCCAGGGCCGCTGCACGAAGCGGGCGAGGGAGGCCCGGTAACGTTCCGTGAGCCGCTTGAAGAAGGCATCCAGCCGCGTGGCCAGCCGGCCCCGGCGCATACCGTTGGCGAAGAACTTGGAGGTGAGCATGGGCACCAGCGTCAGCGCCACCAGCCCCGAGAAGGCAATGGCTGCGGCCAGCGACAGCCCGAACTCGCCGAACAACCGGCCCAGGTTGCCGGGCATGAAGGAGATGGGCACAAACACGGCCACCAGCACGATGGTGGTGGCGATCACGGCGAAGGCGATCTCCCGGCTGCCGTCCACGGCTGCGAGGAGGGGGGGCTTCCCGAGTTCCATCTGCCGCACGATGTTCTCGAGCACGACGATGGCATCGTCCACCACGAGCCCGATGGCCAGAACGAGGCCGAGGAGCGTCAGGGTATTGATGGTGTAGCCCAGCGCCGCCATGGCGATGAACGCCGCGATGATCGCCACCGGGATCGTCACGGCGGGAATGATTGTGGCGCGCACGGAGCCGACGAAGGCGAAGATCACGATCAGCACCAGGATCAGCGACTCCGCCAGCACCTTGGCTACCTCGATCATCGACTCCTCGATGAACTTCGAAAAATCGATGCTGGGTCCCACTTTGATGTCCCCGGGCAGCGTGCCCTGCAGGGCCTCGACCTCCCGCAGCACCGCCCGGTTGACCTTCAGGATATTGGCTTTCGATTGGGGCACTATTCCTAAGCTCACGCCCGAAACCCGGTTGGACCGGGAGAAGAACCGGGAGTCCTCCGGCTCGATCCGCACGTCGGCGACCTCGCCCAGGCGGATCAGGTAGCCGTCCGGCCCTCGGCCCACGGCCAGCGCCTCGAAGTCCTCGGGTACGTTGAGGCCCGTTTCCGTGCGCAGGGAGAACTCCCGCTGGCGGGACTCAATGCGGCCTGCCGGCAGCTCGACGTTCTCGCGACGGAGGGTGTCCTCAATGTCCTGCACGGTGAGACCGCGGGCCGCCAGGGCGTCCCGGTTCAACCAGATGCGCATGGCCCGGTTCTGGGCGCCGGCCAGGCGGATCTGGGCCACGCCGTCGACCGCCGACAGGCGGTCCACCAGGTTGCGCTCGGCGTAGTCGGTGAGCTCCATCAGCGAGCGGGTCTGGCTCTCCGCGCTGATGTAGAGCGTGGCGTCCATGCCCTGGTCCTGCTTGGTGACCTCGGGCGTGTCCGCGTCCTCAGGCAGCTGCTTCAGGAGGCGGGAAACGCGCTCGCGCACGTCGTTGGCGGCGCCGTCCGGGTCCCGGTCCAGGGAGAACTCCAGGGTGATGCTGGAGCGCTCGTCCTGGCTCGTGGAGGTGAGCTTCTGGATGCCGGCAATGCCAGAGACCCCGTCCTCCAGCAGCTGGGTGATGCGGCGTTCGATGATCTCGGCGGACGCACCGCGGTAGTTGGTGCTGATGGAGACGACCGGCGGATCGATGTCCGGAAATTCCCGCACGGGCAACTGCAGCGCCGAGAGGATCCCCAGGATGATGAGGATCAGGCTCAGGACACCGGCGAAGACCGGGCGGCGGACGGAAATATCGGATAGCAACATGGCGATTACCCTCCGCGGGTCGTCGGCTGTCGGCGTTAACTGTCGCCCTTAATTGTCGGGAGTGACCTGCACGGCCCCGCCGGTACGGACCCGCTGTGTGCCTTCGGTGATCACCTGGGCGCCGGATTCCAGGCCGCTGCGGATCTCGGCGAGCCCAGGCGCGCGGCCACCGAGAACCACCTCCCGCTCCATCGACTTGCCGTTCTCCACCACGAAGACGTACTGGCGGCCCTCCCGGGGGACGAGCGCCTCCTCCGGGATCAGCAGCACATTGTCGCGCTTCTTCTCGAGGACGACGGTGAGGAACATGCCGGGCTTCAGCAGTCCCTCGCCATTGGGCACTGTGGCGATCACGGTGACGGCGCGGGTGACGGCATCGACCCGGGAGTCGATGGACGCGACCGCGCCATGGAAGCTCCGGTCCGGGTACACGGTGCTGTCGGCCGTGATCGTCATGCCGGTGCGCAGGTCGCCGACAAAATTCTCGGGGATACCGAATTCCAGCTTGATGACACTGGTGTCGTCCAGGGTGGTCATGACCGTGTCCGGTCCCACCAAGTCGCCGAGGCTGGCCTTGCGCAGGCCCACGGTGCCGGCGAAGGGTGCCCGGATGACGAGCCGGTCGAGCCGCGCCCTGGCGCCCCGCACCTGGGCCCGGGCAACCAGCACGTTGGCCTCGAGCTGGTCCAGGTCCGCCGCCGAGACCGCCTGGCTGACCGCCAGCGTCCTGCTGCGCTCGTACTGGTTCTCCGCCTGCTTCAGCTGGGCCTCCGCGAGGCTCAAATCGGCGCCTTCCTGGCGGCTGTCGAGCTCCAGCAGCACGTCGCCGGTGCGCACCCGTTGACCCTCGCGGAAGTTGATCTTCGTGACGACGCTGGTGGTGCGGGCCGTCACCTCGATGGACTCGTTGGCCCGGGCCGTGCCAAGGGCCGTGAAGCGGTCGGTGAAGGACTGAAGCGCGACCCGCTTGGTGACCACTGCCACCGGCGCGCCGCCGGGGCCACCGGTCGGACCCATGCCGGGCGGTCCGCCCGCCTTCTGGCTGGTGCCCGAGCCGCAGCCCAGGAGACTGGCTGTGAGGACCAGGCAGCCGAGGCGGCCGAGGACAGCCAAGGGATTGTCGTTATTCAAGTTTTTATCGCTGCGGATCAAAGCGAAACTCTAGCAGATGGGCCCCGCAGCGGGCTGCCGCTGGGGCGAAACGCCGCACCCCGGTTACAGGTGGTGTCCGGGGCGATCCACGAGCCCACCGTGCATTTCGAGGCGCCGCCGTCCCCGGCAGTGCCGACAGCAATGGCGGCATTCATCGACTGGTTTAACGCAGCGGCCCCAACGGGCAAACGACCCCTGCGCGCGCTTGCCGAGAAGGCCCTGGCCCAGGGGGCCGGGCAGCCTAGCCTGACCGCGTTGTCCCTGCTCATCCAGCAACGTCACAAGGCTTACTACTCGCAGCTCGAGGCGGCCAACAAGGGGCTTAAGGTGGACGACTGGCTCGACTGGTTCTCCGCTCTTGTCCGCGCCGCCCAGGCGCACACGCTGAGCTGGCTTGAGTTCCTGATGAAGAAGACCCGGCTGCTCGATCGGCTGCGCGGCAAGCTCAACACCCGACAGGAGAAAACGCTGCTGCGCCTGTTCCGGGAAGGGCCGGAGGGTTTCCACGGGGGACTCTCGGCCAGCAACTACGTGGCGCTCACCGGCACGTCTGCTGCGACTGCGGGTCGTGACCTTCTGCAGCTGGTGGCGCTTGGCGCCCTGCGCCGTACCGACCGGCTCATTGGTCAATATTCTCTAATATGGTAATCATGCCAAGCTTCCTGGTGCCAGCCCTGTGTGGCGCCAACCCTTCCAAAGTCTCACGGTGTAAGGATGACTGCGGTACATGCTGGCACTTCGTAATATGCAAGCCTCTTGCTATCGGAACAATGAAACACCAACTTGCGTTCACGAGCGGCAAAGGAGCCCCCTAATGAAAAAACTCTCATTTCTCATCAGCGCATCATTCTTGTCCGCCGCCTGCCAACCCTCAGTCAGTGACGCAGCACCAGCGAGCCGTTCAGAAAAGCCTTTTGAAACCACGGTCGTTGCCACTTTCGATGAGCCTTGGGCGATGACCTTCATCCCCGGCACGCCGTACGCGCTGATCACCGAAAAAAAGGGCGAACTGAAGCTGTGGGAAAACGAAGGCGCGGTTATTGATGTTGCTGGCGTGCCGGAAGTTGCTTACGGTGGCCAAGGCGGCCTGGGCGATGTGATTTTACACCCTGACTTCGCCAACAATAAGTATGTCTATCTGAGCTTCGCCGAGGCGGGTG
>Ga0105049_10009460_pt1 | contig 11228 bp, 5 predicted proteins | sample MAT06_FD_78087 | JGI IMG/M metagenome (GOLD analysis project Ga0105049, IMG submission 78087) | Freshwater microbial communities from Lake Fryxell liftoff mats and glacier meltwater in Antarctica - MAT-06 | ecosystem: Environmental > Aquatic > Freshwater > Ice > Liftoff microbial mat | place... | reverse complement strand
CCCGCGTTCGTGAGGAAACCGCGCGCGCCGTGCGAGGACTCGGGCGTTGGTCCCAGTCCTTTGTCAGCGCGACCAGACTTGGCGGGTGACTCAGAGCCGTCATGTGCGGTCTCCCTCGACATTTCCGAGAGAATGGCCATGGCCAACGAGCCCTTGCATTCGCGCAAAGGTTCGATCGAATTGTCGGGAAGCGGGCGTCGCAACCAACCTCGGGGCGCGGAGGTGAGGGCCACGCCCGATGAGATTGACGAGACACGTGATGAGATACGTGACGGCATAGGCGATGAGATACGTGACGTCGGCGGTAACCATTCTGGCCGTGATATGCCAAGCGTGTCCTGCGAGAAGCCCGTCGCACGACGGCGAGACAGGTGGGCGCTGTGGGCGGTGATTGCAAGCGCTTCGTCGATCATCTGCTCGGGGCTGGCGCTGGGCTTCGTGTACGCGATGAGGAACGGTGGACCGCTCTGGATTGTGTGGTCGATCGGCTTTGCACTCTCTTGGCTCACGCTGCTGGCATCGATCGTGGTAGCGACCGTGGCGGCGGCGAGGGTGAACATTTTGGCAGCTCTTGAGAAGGGCGGAGAAGAGAGGAAATGACGCAAGACACCGCCTCCAATCAGGCTTCCATTCCTCCCGAGAGCATCTGGGGGCGAGGCGAGACGCACCATCTGGGTCCGCTGACCAGCGATGTGAGTCACGGCGTGTGCGTCGTGGGCGCGGGCGTGTCAGGACTGTGCACGGCATTCGAGCTCTCGTGCCGGGGTCACGATGTCGTGGTGCTGGAAGCCGCGGCGCCGGGCGGTGGCGAGACCACTCGATCCACGGCGCATCTCGTGACGGCGCTGGACGAGCGCTACATGACCATCGAGCGCCAGCGCGGGATCGAGATCGCGCGGGCCGCGGCCAGTGCTCACTCCGGCGGTATCACGTGGCTAGAAGCGCTCGTGCGTGAGCAGGCTATCGCGTGCGACTTCGCGCGCGTCACGGGCACGCTGGTTGTCGGGAGGGACCGCGCATCCGAGGCCGACACGCTGTTGAGCGCCGAGCTCGCCGCGGCAACACGCGCGGGCGTCCGTTGCGAGCGAGTCTCTTCTCACGAGGTGTTCCCTGGTGGAGCGATCCTCTTTCCGGATCAGGCACAGCTTGACCCGAACGCCTTTGTGTCGGGCCTGGCGCGCGTGCTGGCCGATCGCGGGGTGCGAATTTACGCGCGGACAGAAGCGGTTGATTGGAACGAGGAGGCTGGCGGCGTTGTGGTGGCAACGAGCGCGGGCGCAGCTGTTCGCGCCGAGCACGTGATCCTGGCGACGCACGATCTGCCCGCGCGAGTGGCTCCCAGAGTCAGGCGTCTGACCGCGCACTCATCGTTCGTGGTTGCGCTTCGCGCGCCCGTCGGCACCGCGCGACAGACCGGCTCGCTGCTGTGGGATGGATACTGGGATCGCGGTGACCCGTACCACTATGTGCGGGGCGCCAGGGGACAGAGCAACGAGGCCCGCATCGGCTCGGCCGACCATGACCTGCTGCTGGTTGGCGGCGAGGACATCGAGGGTCGCGAGCCCATCGGTGAACGCGCGGCGTATGACCGGCTCGAGCGATGGGCCCGCGCGCACTTCCCGCAAGTCGGCGAACGCGTCGGCGCGTGGTGGGGGACGATCATGGAGCCCGAGGGGGAGTTCGCGCTTATCGGCCACGTGCCTGGGAACCAGCGCACGCTGGTGATCGCTGGCGATTCGGGCAATGGATTCACATACGCGGCGATCGCGGCCCAGCGGATTGCGTCGCTGATCGATCCGCTGCATACGAACCCGCAAGACCCTATCAAGGAAGCGATGTATGCGCCATCATCAGAACCCAGAACGCAGCACGCGATGTCGTCGCGTCGCGGGTCCGTGTCGGTCTGAAGGGTGGCTTGGACTGTGTAGGCGACTGTGGCGCTTCGTCACACGCCGCACTGCCCGCTGACAACGAAGGCCGCGAGGAGCTGCGCGTCTGTCAGGTCCGCGTTCTCGTCGCCGTTGAGGTCGCCATCGAGCCAGCCGGGCTGCGCGGGGATGAGGCCGACGAAGACCTGTGCCATCTGCTGCGCGTCGGTGAGGTCGACGTTCTCGTCGCGGTTGAAGTCGTACTCGCAGGCCAGCGGCAGCGTCGCGACGTAGCCGACGTAGCGCTGCGTGGTGCTGTTGTACGCCCAGCCCGCGATGACGCGGCCTGCATCGTCGGTGAAGGTCTCGCGCAGGCGGATGTTGGCGGGGATGGTGATGCTCGCGTTGGCGAGGATCTGGCGCAGGGAGCGCATGCCGCGCTGCGGCGTCCAGACGAAGGCCTCCCACGTGTTCACGCCGCCGTTGATGAAGTAGCCCACGACGGTGTTGCCATCGGCGGAGCAGTCAAAGCCATACGTTGAGCCCTGCGGCAGGCCGGGCAGCGAGCCCAGGTCCTGGTAGCCACCGGGCTGAGTCCAGCGGAAGGCGCGGTTGACGTACGAGTTGCCGGGGCCGAAGCCGCCGCCGATGCCGACGACGACGGAGCCGTCCGCGCTGGAGGCGTAGCCGGAAGAGACGGCGGGGAAGGGCGCGGGCGTGTTGCCGATGTTGGTGGGCGTGAGCGAACCGTTCTGCCAGAGTGCGCCGGAGTAGACCTCGTTGTCCGTGTCGGGATCAAAGTCGCCGGTGGCGCCCGTGCCGAAGATCGTCAGGCCGTTGGCCGAGACGCCCTCGACGGTGGAGAAGATCAGGATGTCGTCGCCGCTGGGAGTGTTGATGTCCTCGAGAGCTTCGAGGCCATTTTCAGAGAGGCGCCAGCCCTGCTGGTACGGATCGCCGAAGTTGGTGCCCGAGGAACCAACGACGACGTTGCCATCGGCCGAGACACCCGTTGCGTACGAGAGGTTGGAGTTGGGCAGGCCCGAGATGTTGACGACGCCCGTCTCGCTGCGCCAGACGAAGGCGTTGACGCTCGCCAGCGGCCCGCCGCCGAGCGAGCCAACGACGACCGAACCATCGGCGCTCATCGCCAGGCCGTTGAGGTCAGAGCCGAAGGGATCCTGGATGTTGACACGGGCGTTGGACGCAAGGTCCAGCGTGTACACGTAGAGAGGGCTTGGGCCTTGCTGGGAGTTCTGGAGCGAGACGAGCACCTTGGTGCCGTCGCCTGAGACGTCCTGGATGACGGCGTAGTCAAAGCCAGCATCAGGGGCGATGGTTCGGAAGCTGCCCTGACCCAGGGCGGTCCCGGCGGCGAGCATGAGGGCGAGGGTGGCAGGCACGGAGAAGCGAGTCGAGCAACACATGAGCGAATCTCCCGTGCCGGGCTCGGCCCGGCTGTTGGAACTGATTTGTTATGCCACGTTCATCGCGGCCCCGAAGCCGAAGCGTACCGGCAAACGACCGATGCGGCAAGAGGCAATCAGACGACGAGCGACCGAATTCACAATGCCGCCTGCGCGCCGTTTTCCTTTGAACCAACGGAAGCCCTTGGCACCTGCGACAACACGCAGCCCCTTGCGGATGAATGCGGCGCGAGATCTGTCGGGCATCTTTCTCGCCGGAAGCCGTCAAAAAAACCGACGCTGGCGAGACTGGCCCGTCGGCGTCGGTTCGGGGGAGAGGACAAGGTGTCGCGCGGCGATCCGCGGCGGTGTTGAGCTAGAGGGGGCAGACGCCGCTGACCACGAAGACGGCAAGCTGCTGCGCGTCGGTCAGGTCGGCGTTTTCATCGCCGTTGAGGTCGCCATCGAGCCAGTTTGCCTCGGGGGAGATGAGCCCGACGAAGACCTGCGCCATCTGCTGCGCGTCGTTGAGGTCGACGTTCTCGTCCTGGTTGAAGTCATAGTCGCAAGGCGAAGCGCCGGTTCCGATGGTGATGGAGCCGGTGAGAACCTGCTCGAAGCCGAAGGCCAGGATTGAGGCAACGCGGAGCGTGTAGGTAGTTCCGGCCTGGACGTTCAGCTGGAGTGTCGGGGTCGGTGCGTCGCCAAAGGCGAGGCTGCACGCGAGCGGAGCGCCGCCGCAGCCGCCATAGACCGAGACGACCAGCCCGTCATAGAAAGGGTAGTTGATTCCGTCCTGGATGGTGATGGTCACGAGGCCGGAAGCCGCGGGCGTGTAGAGGAAGAAGACGTCGTTGTCGGTGGGCCCGGCGCAAGAGTCGTGCGGGTCGGGATTGAGGAAGACGCACTCCTTTGCGGAACCGGTCAGGTCGATGGGCGTTGTGCCCTCGGAGATGGCGATGGCGTTGGCGCACTCGTCATTGGCGGGGCTGCTGGTGAGGGGCGGCCCGACGTAGATCTCGCCGTTGCCGACACCCAAAGGGAGGATGTTGTCCTCGTTGAAGCGGGTGGCGGCGACCCGGACCAAGAGCGGGACGTTCGCGAAACCAACGGTGGTGGCGCGCACGACGCGCTCGCCGGTCTGGAGGTTGGCAAAGAGCAGCCCCGCGACGGCGGCGGCTGGCTCCTCGCACGAGTTGAAGAACGAGATCGTTCCCGCAGAGCCGTTGGGGAGCAGGCGAGCCTCGACAGGGCCGTCGGTCTCGGGTGTGTACTGGAACCAGACGTCGTTGGACCCGCTGATGAAGTTCGGGAGGCAGCCGAAGAGCTGGGAGTCGACGGTGGCATCGAAGACGTCGTAGGCCCAGTTGCCGTCGCCGATGATGGTCGGCGTCTCGCAGGCGTCGTTGCTTGGCGCGATGGACTGGCGCACGGTAAGGACGCCCACGCCGCGGTCGATGGGCGTGCCAGCGTTGGGGAGGCCCGCGCCCGAGACGCGGATGATGTACGACTGCCCGCCGGTGAGAGGGGTTCTGATCCAGCTGAGGAAGCCTCGTGCGTCGTCGTTGCACGCGAAGGGCGCGCCGAAGCAGTCGTCGTAGAGAGAGAGGATCGTGTTGGCGATCCCGGAGCTGTTCTGGGTGCTTACGTCGTAGATACCGGTTTGGGCAGGTGTGAAGGAATACCAAAGGTCGTTGCCGCTCTCGAAGACGAGGAAGCCGCCGTTGCAGACGAGGGGGCCCTGGCTGTCGGCGAAGGTGTTGTCGAAGTCGGTGTCACCGATTGTGACGACCTGGGCATTGGAGCAGTCGTCGTTGGCGGGAATGCCTGCGGGGTCCAGTGCGATTGTGAACTGCTGAGGCCCGGCGGCGCCGTCGCTGCCGATGCGAATTGTGATCGGAACGCCAGCCTCGACGATGGTTCCCGCGACGCACTCGCCGAAGGCGGAGCAGGCCAGCGTTCGTCCGCCGCAGTTGGCGAAGATCGCGACGCTCGCCTCGGCGGGCTGGTCGCAGGTCTGGACCGAGAGCGCCCCGCGGACCGGCGGGACATACGTGAAGTAGAGGTCGCGGAACTCGCGGCATCCCTCGAAGGAGTCCACGATGGCCGACGTGATGTCGTAGGTGTTGACGCCCAGCACTGCGGCGAGGGCCGAAGAGCAGACATCGCCGGGCACGGGCTCGAAGGTCTCGATGCGGAGTGATCCGGTCGGGCGGGTGTTGTCCGCGCCGGAGATTCTGACCAGGATCGCAAGGCCACCGATGGCGTTCACCACGGCGCGGCTCTGAGGCCCGCCAGCGTCGTCGTTGCAGGCGCGCACCTGGAAGGGTGCAAAGGCGCAGTCAAACTCCGGACTGAACGTGTCGTGCAGCGAGATCACCGTGTCGCCAGTTGAGAGGCCCTGGGTCGTGAATGCAACCGGACCTGAGGCGGTGGGGACATAGCGGATCCACTGGTCGATCTCGGCAGGGCGGGTTCCCGCGCAGAAGGGCGTGAAGGGCTGGTCGCCCGGGGTGGCGCTGGTGAGGTCGAATGTGTAGGTGCCCTCGGCGACGCTGGGCGCGTCGGCGCAGGCATCGGTGAACTGCGCGAGGGCTGAGGAGGACGAGAACGCCAGGCCCGCCGCCGCGGCGAGCAGGCCCAAGGCGATGCGAGGCATGGAAGTTGTGGAGCGAGTCGAAGCTCGGCGCATCAGACGACAACAGTGCAGCGGCTGGATCATGGTCTTCTCCTGGCGTTGGGGGCACCTTCTGGAACGACACTCTCGGCAGGCTACCGGAGGTTCGAGAGCGAGTCAAGAGATTTTGGAGGCGTTTCTGAAAAACGCTCTTTCAGAACATCGCGTTTCACGATACACTCCGAAAATGCCCCCCCGGACCATCCGCTCAAAAGCCCAGAAACCCGCCCCCGGAGCGGCTCGCGCCGCGCCCCCAGCCCGGGCGCGTCGCCTCGCGAGGCCTGTCCGCGTCGATCTTGTCGCGGCCGCGCCCGAGCAGGCCCGCGATGTGCAGGGAGAGGCCGAGCAGATTCTGGCGCAGGTCGGAGCCGGGCTCCGCCGCGTGCTTGATCGCCTCGGCCTTGGGGCGGGTGCGCCGCGAGATCTGGAGCGCGTGCTGGGCCTTCACAAGACACTCTGCTGGCGCGTGCTGCAAGTCGCGTACGGCACGGACCTGCTCGCGGCGGCGCCGCACCTGCCGGGCGATGAGGGCATCGACAAGTTCCTGCGTGCCGCGTCGCGCCGCGGCGTGATCGCCTCGGATCTTGATCAAGTCCGCGATGCCGCCTCGCGGTATCGCAGGGCAATCAAATCGCACGCGGGCGACCGCGCGTCGTTCGAGGTCATGCTCCAGAGCCTCTCCGCGCCGCAGGAGTCCGCCGTCGAGCTCCGCGCTGCGCGTCGCGCGGGGTATCGCTCCGCGAGCTACGCGTGGGGCGTGCAGACCGCGGTGCGAATCCTCGCGGCGATCATCACGCCAACAGGAGGGCACCTTGGCGAAGGCCGCGCGGATCTGGCAACAGTCCGCGCCCACGTGGGCGCGCGCCGACTGCGCAAGGAAGGGGCAATCAAGCTCTCACGCACCATCGAGCACGACACGGAGAATCCGGGTGTGCGTCGCGCCGCGGCACTGCCGATCTTCCCGCTCGACGTCGTCGGCGGCGTGCCGCTGCTGCCAGAGTTCTCAACGCGACCGCTCCCCAGGCTCGAGGCAGTCGAGCTGCCGGGCCGCAACGTCGAGTATTGCTTTGCGGATCAGGCGCTGGGAGATCGCTCCGCGATCAGCGTCTTCACCGGCGAAGTGCGGCGCGATCTCGAGGGCGTGCGATGGAGCAACGCCGACAACAAGACCAACGCGCTCCAGATGACGATCCGAACGCCCGTGGCGCTCAGCATCCTCGATCTCTGGGCACCTCCGGAGTTCGGACTCTCGCACCGCGCCCTCACCGTCAGCGCGGTGGGTGTTGATCCGCTGCTGCAGAAGCCCGAGACCTGGGAAGTGCTGCCGACCTCGGCCTCGGTCGCGCGTCTGGGGCGAGGGCTGCTGGCCGCCCGCCTCCGAGAAGTGCCGGAATATCAGGGCGCCCTCGCGCGCTGCTTCGACGGGCTTGGCTGGGCGCCCGACGACTACGAGCTGCACCGCGTCCGGCTGGAATACCCGATCGTCGGTTCTTGTCTCATCCTTCAGACGACGCTGCCGCCCCGGCCGTGATCTTGATCGGGCCGAGGGGGAAAAGATTCGACGAGCCGTTCTTCCAAGAAAAAGGGCCGCCGGCCTGCGCCGACGGCCCCGAGAAGACGTGGTCTGAAACGGGTGCGGGCGAGCAGCGCTCGCCGCGGCCAGATCAGATCGGACAGACCCCGGTGACCACGAAGGTGGCGAGGATCTGCGCATCGGTCAGGTCGGCGTTCTCGTCGCCGTTGAGATCACCATCGAGCCAGTTGGCCTCGGGGGTTAGCGACCCGACGAAGACCTGCGCCATCTGCTGCGCGTCGGTGAGGTCGACGTTCTCGTCTTGGTTGAAGTCATACTCGCACGGATTGGCGCACGCGGGGTCGGCGGGCGGGCGCAGCGCGAGTGTCGCGGGGTCGCTCGTGACCGAGTTGCAGGTGTTGGACACAACGCAGGTGTAGCTGCCCATATTCGCGGCGGACGCGGCACCGATGTTCAATGTCGGCAGGTTCGGCGCGCCCAGGCTGATGTTGTTGCGGCGCCAGTCATACTGAAGGTTCGTGCCCGTTGCAATCACCGTGAACGAGGCTGGGTCACCCTCGCAGGCAAGCTGGGGCTGGGGCTGGCCGGTGATGATCGGGCAGCCAGCGGTGTTGGGTGGCTGGCAGACCGGCGGACCCTGGCTGGTGATGACGAGCGAGAAGTTTCGGACCGAGCCGATGTCTTGCAGAGCATCGTCCGAAACGTTCAGGATCCATGCTCCATTGGCGCTCTGGCCGTTGTAAGCGCTGAGGGGGTTTGCAGGCGTGAAGGTGCCAGACCACGGGTTGCCCGCGATGGCGATGGACTGGATCGAGCTCGTGCCTGCGTCGTCCAGCACCGTGTTGCAGAAGTTATTGCCGCTGTTGTTGATGCCGCCTGGATTGTCCATGAGCAGGACGCGCGTTCCGGCGGGGCTTGTCAGCGCCACGTCGAGATCACCGACCCAGCTGTGGTCGAGGCCGACGGTGGTCGAGCCAGCGGCGGCGCTGCAGGTTGTGCCGTTGATACGGAAGACGACCTTGGTGATCGTGCCCGTCACGCCCGCGACTGGGAGGTTGATGTTGACCCCAGCAACGTTGTTGTCCGGGATCGCGATGGCCGGGGTGCTGTAGGTGAAGGTCTGCGTCACGAGCGTTCCGGGGCCGCCGGTGGGCAGGGAGAAGTTGTACAAGGCGGCCGCCGCCTGGGCCGACGCTAGCGAGACCCGGAGGCTGATGGGCGCGCCGCACGGGTGGCTGGGGGAGATCGAGATGACGTAGGGCGTCGTGTTGGTTGCGGAAGCGCCGCCCGTGATGCTTGGGTAGTTGGCGGTCGGAGTGGTCACCGTCGCGGAGGCGGTGAGTGATGTGAGCGTGCCCACGACGCTGGTTGCCGTGGTAGTTCCGCTGTTAACAACGCCGACGTTCAGGCGAATGCTGTTCTCGCCCGGCTCGATGACGCTGTTGCCGTTGCCATTGCCGGTCGTGTCGGTGAAGGTGTTGACACCCGTGCCGGTGAGCGCAACGCCCGCGGGCGGGGGCTGGATGGTGAAGTTGGTGTTGGAGATGTCGAAGAAGATGTTGTTAACCGCGCGCACCATGATGCGAGCGGTCGAGCTGTTGATGCTCGGCAGTGTGACGTTAGCGGCGCCCGTGTTGGCGACGCCGGTCGCGAGAATCGTGGGATAGGTCAGGCCACCGTCGGTTGAGAGGAGGATGTCAACATCGGCGCAGCTGATGGGGGCGGCAGTCGTGCCCGCGACAGTCCAAGTCACGCTGCGCAGTCCCGACCAGACCACCGCGGTGTTGGGGCTGGTGACGGCAAAGGGTGCGCCGGTCGCGGTGGTGATGACCTGGATCTCGTTGGGCGCTGCGGCCTGGCGTGTGTCGCTGACGCCGCCCACGCCATCGCGGACGAGGCAGCGGAAGTTCATCGTGCGCGAAACCGAGGGCAGGCGCTCACCGGGGGCGAGCGTGTTGGCGACGAGGTCGGAGAGGCGGGGGAAGAAGCGCGTCGCACTGGCGGTAGCGGAGAATGAGCGGAAGGTGGGGCCGACCGTGTTGGTGCCCGGGAGCGGCATCGCGACGGCCGCGCCGCCGCTGTCCATCTGGTCCCAGTCGAATGTCAGCGGGTTGCCGTTGGGGTCGGTTGCGGTGGCGGTGAGGAAGAAGGGCGTGGACGCGGGGATGTTGTACGTGCGGCGGGCCACGGTGACGATGGGCGGCAGGTTGCCCGTCGCGTTGGGCACGTCGCACGCCGACCCGCCGCCGATCTCGACAAAGTTCACGACGTAATCGATGCTGCTGGCGTGGAAGTCCGGATCTGAGTTGGCGGCGAGGTTCTGGGCGCCGCAGATCCCTGCATAGGCCATGATCGTCGAGCCAGAGCCGGGCTCGTAGGCGTCGGCGAACGCGCCACCCGGACCGCCGCTGCAGTTGTTGAAGGGGTGGGGTGCGTTGAACTGATGGCCCAACTCGTGGGCGACGTAATCGACGGAGAAGGGATCCCCGGTGGGCGGAGAGACTGATGAGAAGCCTTGGCCTTTGCTGGGTCCACAGACGCTTCCCAGCAACGCGACGCCGCCAGCGGCGGCATTGTGGAAGATGTGCCCGACGTCGTAGTTGGCGGCACCGATCGCGGCCTGAATCGCGGTCTGCCCCTGCGACAGGGTGGTTACATTCGCGTTCGGGGCCGTGAAGGGATCGGTCGCCGCATTGGTGAAGACGATCAGGTTGTTGTTCGCGACGAGCGTGAGTCGGACGGTGAAATCAATCTCGTAGATGCCCGTGACACGGTTGACCGTTGTGTTGATCGCGGCTAGCGCGGTGACGACCGTCCCCCCGAAGAAGACGCCATATTCACCCGTGCAGACCACCGCAAGGCGGAACGTGCGCCGAGTCGCGCCGGAACGGTTGATCGCGCCATCGCCGCGATCGATCCGCTTGTCGTTGCCATCGGCCCCCTGCGTCAGGCAGTTGAACTTCGGGCGCTCGGGCCCGAGATCGCGCCGGTAGTAACTCATGGAGAAGACATCATCGCCCCGCGTGTATGGGTCGATGTAGTAGGTCCCGCCTGACCAGCCGTCCTCGGGTGTGATGACCTGCGCGCGGAAGCCAAGGGGCGAGAGGTCAAAGCGGGCGATGGCGTGCGGGTCGTCGATTCCTCGCGCCCAGTAGCTGCGGATCTGCGGGTACGCGGCGGCAAGGGCGGGCTCCATGACGGGCGACTGGACCGCCGCGAATCGGGCCGGGCGACCGTCGGGCGTCGGGATCACCACGATCGCGGGATCGGCCGCCTGCGGCGTGTCCTCCATCGGTGCCCGCGAAAGAACAAGGGTCATCGTCTCCCGATCAAGCATGAGCGCCTGGCCGCGCTTCGCCCGGATGAACGGTTCGCCAGCCGTGACTGCGGCGGGCATCTCGGGCAACAGCACCCAGCCCTGGACCACCTCCGCGGCTCGTGCCGGAGCGACCAAGGCCAGCGGCGCAAGCAACGTCACAAGCACGGCCATAGCCCGCGTCGTGACGCACCAAAAGGACGTCATAGTCAAGCCCCGCATGAGTCCGCTGATCATCATGGCCACTCCTCTGATTGCTGGTGCTCGCAGAACGCATCTCACTTCGGCGCGGCAGCCAGCGGGCCCGTTCCTGCATCCGGACCGCCTCGACCGTGCCATCGGAGCATACCAAGTCGCACCCTTCAGGCAACATCAGATTCTGACGAATAAAACCATCAGACAAACGGATCCGGAATGGTGCTGCTGG
>Ga0105049_10009458_pt1 | contig 11230 bp, 10 predicted proteins | sample MAT06_FD_78087 | JGI IMG/M metagenome (GOLD analysis project Ga0105049, IMG submission 78087) | Freshwater microbial communities from Lake Fryxell liftoff mats and glacier meltwater in Antarctica - MAT-06 | ecosystem: Environmental > Aquatic > Freshwater > Ice > Liftoff microbial mat | place... | reverse complement strand
CGGTCAGCCCGAGCGCGCCGAGGAAGCCGCCCGCGCCTTCGCTCAAGGCGATGCCGACGTCGCCGGTGCTTTTATTGGTGAGGGTAAAGCGGTCGTTCGCGCGGTCGAAGCTCGCGGTCACGCCAGCGCTGGAGGCGTTGATGCGCGAGAGCACGTTGGCCACGCTGTCGTTGTTCACGTTGTAGGCGATCTCCACGCCATTGATGCGGAAGGTGCCATTGCCCGAGCCGTCCACGCCGGTGATCGGGGCGCGCAGGTTCGAGGTCGAGATCGCGGCATTGACGCTCACCACGCCGAGCGCTTTCGGCGGGAGGACCTCGTTGGTGCCGTTGTTGAAGAGCTGCAGGGTGCCGAGGAAGTTGCTCGAGTCATTGGCACTGCCGAGCACGATCTCCGCAGAGCTGGTGAGCTTCACCTTGTCGTCCGCCGGATCGTAGCTCGCCGTGACCGCGCCGCCGGTGGCGGTGGAGATGCGGTCGAGCACGGTCTGGAGCGAATCCGTGCTCGCGACCGCGATGCGGGCGCCATTGATCGTGAAATCACCCGGGGTGATGACGGCGCCGATCGGCATCGTGCCGATGGTCACGCCGCTCACATCGGCTGTGGCGCTGAGGGCCGAGCCGGCATTGATCGCGCCGATGCGCTGCGCTTTGGTGGCGAGCTGGGTGACGGCAAAGGAATAGGTGCCCGTCTCGGTGGCCGCGCCAGCCGTGGCCGCCCAGGTGCTGTTCGCGGTGCCGAGGGTCGCGCGCCGGGCGGCGAAGACGTCGGTGGTCTCGCCGTTCAGCGCCTTCATCGAGTTTTGGAGGTCCACCATCCGGCCGCTCAGGGCGGTGAGGATGCTGCTCCGCTGGTTGCCCAGCGTCTGCTCCGTGCGCAGCCGCTGCTGGGGGATGCGCTCCACGTCGGTGAGTTTGTCCACGAGGCTTTTCCAATCGAAGCCTGAAGCGAGTCCTGAGAGTTGTAAGCCGGGCATGGTGTGCGGAAGAGACGGTTCTCTTCGGCTCGAAGTAGCAGGGGCCGTGCCCCCGCTCCCAGCGCCCGGATTTCCGCTCCCCGCCGGCGGGTTTATCGCCTGGGCACTGGCCCGTTCCCGGCCAGTCACGATGGTTCTGGCAGACGGTGGCCGGCGACCTCGCCCTGGGACTCTTCATCGGATTCACCCCGACGGTAGGCGCGCAAATCGTCGTCCTCGGCATCTGCGCCCGGCGGGCTACAGAAACAGAAAGCACAGAAACATGATGATCGTCGGGGGGAGCGCCCCGAGGAGCAGCCCGAGCGGAGCGACGCCGTCGCGGAAGTAGCTCGAGAGGATCGACTGTCCGGCCGGGTTCGGCGCGTTTGCGATGACGGTGAGGCCGCCGCCCGTGACCGCGCCGGCGACGACGGCGAATTTCAGCTCCTCGGTGAAGTTCGGCACCAGCGTGGCGAGATAGGTGATGGCGGCATTGTCGTTGAAGGCGGTGAGGATCGTCGCCCCGATGAGCAGGGGCGTCTCGCCCAGCCGGGCCAGCACCGGCTCGATCCACCAGCCCTGCAGGCCGCCGTGGATCACGAGGCCGCCGAGGAAGAAACCGACGAGCAACGCGGGCTTCAGGCTCAGCCGATTCTGGTGGTGCTCGGTCGCCGTGGTGAAGGCGAGGAAGAACAGAAAGCCGCCGACGAAGAGTCCCGGATCGTGCGCGGTGAAGACCGTCCAGCCGAGGAAGGTGAGATGCATCGCGGTGATCCACGCGGGCACCGGGTCGGTGCGGTCGCTCCACTGGGTCGGCCGCTCATCGACGTCCGCCGCGGGCCGCAGCGTCGCGAATTCCCGGCGGAAAAAGAGGAAGTAGAGCAGGTTTGCAAAACCGATTCCGATGATCGCCTTCCAGCCGAAGTGGGTGAGCATGAAGCTCAGCGACCAGTCCCACTTGGCTGCGACCATGAGGACCGGCGGAGCCGCGAAATGGGTGAGCGTGCCCCCGACGGAGACATTCACAAAGAGCAGCCCCATCGTCGCATAGCGGAACTTCACGCTCGGCTGCAGATCGTAAAACTGCCGCGCCAGGAGCAGCGCGCAGATGGTCATCGCCGCCGGTTCGGTGATCAGCGAGCCGAGGAGCGGCCCGACGGTGAGGATCGCCAGCCACCACGCCGCGGGGGTCTCGCCGCCGAGCCGCGCGACCACGCGCAGACTCTGCTCGGCAAACCGCAGCACCGGCCGGGTCGAGGCGATGCACATGATGACCACGACAAACATCGGTTCCGTGAAGGTGACCGAGCGATTGATGTACTGCTCCGCCGCAGGCCAGCCCTTGAAGAAGGTGATGGCGACGAGCAGCGGCACCACCCAGATGCCGAAGATCGCCTCGACCTCGCCCAGGAAGTGCATGGCTTCGGCCTTGAACGAAACGGGCGCCGCGGCGTCGGGGTAGGACGACGAGTCTTCGGTCGCCTGGCGGGCGCGGAGCCGGGCCGCATGTTCATCCCGCCAGTGGTGCGCGAGGCGCATGAATTTCGTCGCCAGGAAGGTGTGCAGGATCGCCAGCACGAAAATGATCGTCGCCACCAGATTGAAGGGATCCCGCGCCACCCGGTGCTGCAGGATCTCCAGGATGCCCGCCCGATCGGCATCGCCATAGGAGTCGAGCGGCGTCGGGAGCGCCGTGACGGCGCCCGCACCGGGCCCCGCCCCGGCAAGGAGATCCCCGGGCGCGAACAGCCCGACCAGCACGGCAAACATCAGCAGGAGATGGCACATGCCGCTGATGCTCATCAGTCCGCCCGGAAATTCGCCAGCATTTCCGCACCGCCCCGCGCCTCGTCGATGCGATCGACCAGGTGTCCCGGCCGGCGGTCAGCGCTCGCCCGGCGGGGACTCGGAGGCGCTGCGCAGCGTCTGGCGATCCGCGCTGTAACGCCCCGCGAGGTCATCGGCCACGGTCCCTTTCCAGAAGGGCACCTTGAGCAGGTACGCGGCGCGCCCGATCATGTGCGCGGCGATCGGCGTGGTGAGGAAGACGAAGACCAGGACCAGCAGGCATTTGACGATCACCGCCGGCTCGGGGAACGAGATCGCGACGCCGACGAGCACGCAGCCGAGACCGAGGCTGCCGGCCTTCGACGCGGCATGCATCCGCGTGAAGAGATCCGGGAAACGCACCACGCCGAGTGCGGCGACGAAGATGAACCCTGCCCCGGCGAGCAGCGCCACGGCGACCAGGACGTCACTCGCCATCGGACGATCTCCTTTCCAGATAGCGCGCGCAGGCCACCGCGCCGAAGAAGCTGACCACCGCGACCACGGTCACGGCGTCGAGCAGCACCGGCTGCTGCACCCAGATGACATAGGCGCCGATCATCGCGGCGATGATGATGCTGATGAGGTCCAGCGCGATCACCCGGTCCGGCAGGCTCGGGCCGCGGGCCAGGCGGAAGAAGGCGAGGAAGAGGGCGCCCGCCAGCAGGACAAAGACGAGGGAAAGGACGAGTTCCATCTCAGCGCAAAAGTCCGAGCACGCGCCGCTCGAGCTGCTCCTTGATCTCCCGCCGCACCGCCTCGCCGTCATCCGCATACATGGCATGCACGTAGAGCACGCGGCGGTCGGTCGAGACATCGATGCTCACGCTGCCCGGCGTCATGCTGATGAGATTGGCCAGGAGCAGGATCTCGAGGTCGGTCTTTGCCTCGAGCGGAACGGCGAGCATCGCCGGCCGCATGTGATGCGTCGGCGTGAGGGCATCGTGCGCCACGCGCAGACTGGCCAGCACCAGTTCGCGCAGGTAGAAGCCGACGAAGGCCACCGCCCGGGGCAATTTCCGGAGCAGCCTCATGGGGCCCTCCCCAGCACCGCTTCGCAGTAGGCCTGCGGATGCAGCAGTTGCTCCGCGCTGCGCGCCGCGTAGTCGAGCAGCACGCCGGGGAAAAAGCCGATGCCCAGCGTGACCAGCGCCAGGGCCACGATCGGCACGAGCATCGCGCCGGGCACGGCCCCGCGGGAGCCGCCCGTCGCGCCATCCGGCTCCGGCTTCCAGAAGGCTTCGGCCCAGATCTTCGTCATGGAAAAAAGCGTGAGCAACCCGACCGCGAGCGCGACAACCATCGACGCGTAACCCTGCACCGCCACCGCGCCCTGGAGGAGGGCAAACTTCGCCCAGAATCCGGACAGCGGCGGGATGCCCGCGAGCGACATCGCGGGGATGAGGAAAAGCAGGGCGAGCCAGGGGAGATCGCGATACAGCCCGCCGAGCGCTTTCAGCCCGGTGGTGCCGCGCACGTGGGCGATCGCGCCGCTGATCAGGAAGAGGTTCGTTTTCACGACGATGTGGTGGACGACGTAGAAGATCGCCGCAGCGACGGTCGCCGTGGAATACAGCCCGAGCCCGAGGGTCATGTAGCCGATCTGGCTGATGATGTGAAAGGAGAGCACGCGCCGGATGTCGTACTGCGCGGCCGCCCCGAGCACCCCGGTGACCATGGTCAGCGCGGAGATCCACACCAGGAGGCCGTGCGTGGTCGGGACGTCGCCAGTGAAGATCAGCGTGAAGACGCGGACGAGCGCATAGACGCCGACCTTGGTCAGCAGACCGGCAAAGACCGCCGCCACCGCCACGGGCGGAGTGTGATACGACGCCGGCAGCCAGAAGAAGAGCGGGAAGACGCCCGCCTTGATGCCGAAGGCGACGAGCAGCAGCATCGCCGACGAGAGCGCGGCGCCGGTCGGCTGCGCGCTCACTTTCACCGCGAGGTCGGCCATGTTCAGCGTGCCGAACTTTCCGTAGAGCACGCCCAGCGCGGTGAGGAAGAGGCCCGAGGAGATGAAATTGAGCGTGAGATACTTCACCGCCGCCTCGATCTGCGGACGCTCGCCGCCGAGCGCGAGCAGGACGAAGGAGGCCATGAGCATCACCTCGAACCAGACGAAGAGATTGAACAGGTCGCCGGTGAGGAAGGCGCCGCAGACGCCGAGGAGCAGCAAGTGGTAGAGGGGGTGAAAGGCGTAGCGCTCCCGCTCCGCATCGAGATTGGCAAGGGCGAAGATGCTCACCGCGAGTGCGACGAAGCCGGTGGCCACGATCATGATCGCGCTGAAGAGATCGGCCACGAGGGTGATGCCGAACGGCGCGGGCCAGTTCCCGACCTGCACGGCGAGGATGCCCCGGTGGTCCACCGCGCGCAGCAGCCAGACCCCGGCGGCGAGCAGCCCGGCGGAGCCGCCCACACTCAACCCCCGCTGCACGGTGCGGCTCGCGCTGGCAAAAAGGCACGCGATGGCCGTGCCGAGCGGGACGAGCAGGGGCAGGACGAGTTCCAGCTTCACGGCTGTTCCCCCCGGCGCAGTTCATCCAGATCGTCGGTCTTCAGCCCGGAGTGCGCCCGCCGCGCCAGCGCCAGCGTGAAGGCGAGCATCGCAAAGCCGATGACGATCGCCGTCAGGATCAGCGCCTGGGGCAGCGGATCGGCGTGCGGCGTCGGGACGGCGGAGGCGCCGGGCGGGATGATCGGCGGCTGTCCTCGTTGCAGTCCGGCCGCGGTGAAGATGAGCAGATTCACCGCCTGCGAGAAGAGCATCAGCCCGAGGATGAGCTTCACGAGGCTGCGCCGGAGCATCAGGTAGAAGGAGATGGCGTAGAGGCCGCCGATCACGATCGCGAGGGTCGTCTCCATGTCACCAGTCCTCCGCCATCGTGAAGACCATGAGCACCGCCACACCGGCGACCACCAGGTACACGCCGGTGTCGAAAAGCAGCGGCGTGCCGAATTTCAGCGTCCCGGCGACGAGCGTCGGCACCGAGCCGCCCCACAGCGCAGTCATGAAGGGCTGGCCCAGCCAGAGGCCCGGCAGGCCGCTCAGGACCGCGCAGAGCAGGCCCGCCGCGATGAGCCTCTGCGGCGGGACGCGCAGCAGGCGGCGCGCGGCGGGCGTGTCAAAGGCGATCCCGTGCAGGGCGATGCCGCAGGCGGCCACGAGGCCGCCGATGAAGCCGCCACCTGGTTCGTTGTGCCCCCGCAGGAGCAGGATCACCGAGAAGGTGAGCTGGAGCGGCGTGATGATGCGGGCGGCGGTGCGGAGAATCAGTGAGTCCATCAGGCGTCCTCCTTTGGCGGCCGCGGCCGGAGCTTGAGCAGCGCGAGGACGCCCAGCGCGGCGATGCTGAGCACGGCGATCTCCCCGAGCGTGTCGAGCGCTCGGAAATCGACGAGGATCACATTCACGACGTTGCGGCCCTGGGCGTGCAGCGAATTCTCCACGAAGTAAGTGGCCACCCGTTTCCCGGGCTCGACGTGCAGCGCCTTCAGCACGAGCAGCGTGATGACCACCCCGGACACCGCGGAGAAGAGCGCATCGAAGATCCGGCGGCGGCGGCTCGAGAGTTGGGAGAACTGCGGGAGATTCACGATCACGAGGACAAAGAGCACGAGGGTGAGCGTCTCCACGAGGATCTGCGTGACCGCGAGGTCCGGCGCGCCGTAGAGCGCATAGATCAGCGCCACGCTGTAGCCGACGACCCCGAGCGCCGCCACCGCCGCGAGCCGCGAACGGGCACTCGCCGCGACCAGCGCGGCCGCGAGGATCAGCACGCCGATCGCGATCTCGTGCAGGCGCACATCTTCAAACCCGACCCAGAGCGGCACCGGGCCAAACCGCGCCAGGGCCACGCCCGCGAGCGCCACCGCCGAGGCCAGCGTGATGAAGACGTACCCGCGCAGGTAACCTCGCTGCAGGAGCTGCGTCTGCGCGGTGGCCAAGCCCGTGAGCCCGCGGAGCGCGAGGGCGTAGGCGCGCTCCGGGCCGAAGCGCGCGAGCGGCCCCAGCCGCGCGGCGAGCGTCTGCGCCCAGCCCTGCAGGAAGGCGATACCGAGACCCGCGGCGAGCGTGATCCCGCTCAGGAGGAGCACGGAGTTGAAGCCGTGCCAGAGCTTCAGCTCGACCGAGCCCGGCCCCGCGCGGATCGCGCTCACCGCGGCGGCGACCAGCGGCCGATCGATCAGGGCCGGGAAAATTCCCGCGACCAGACCCAGTGCGGCGAGGAGCAGCGGTCCGATCCAGAGCCCCGGGGGCGCCTCATGGCGCACCTCCGCCGGGCGCGCCGGTCCGCCGTGAAAGGGGCGGTAGCCGACGATCACCGCGACCGCGACCATGATCCCATTGGCCGCTACGCCGAGCACCGTCAGGAGGATCCCGGCGCGCGGCGCCTCGAGCGTGGCTTCGTAGAGCAGCTCCTTGCCGAGGAATCCGAGCAGCGGCGGGAATCCGCACATCGACAGTGCGGCCGCGCCGGCGGCGAGGGCGGTGACCGGCATCACGCGGCGGAGGCCGCCGAGCGCGCGCACATCGCGGGTGCCGGTCTCGTGATCGACCGCGCCGGCCACCATGAAGAGCGCGCCCTTGTAGAGCGAATGGACGATCATGAAGACCGCGGCCGCGGTCATCGCCGGCTTCGTGCCGAGGCCGAGCAGGAGCGTGAGCGTGCCGAGCGCGCTCACCGTCGAGTAGGCGAGCAGGCGCTTGAGATCCGTCTGCGGCAGCGCGAGCAGCGCGCCGGTGATCATCGTGGCCGCGCCCACGCCGGTGACGAGCTGGTACCAGAGATCGGTGTCGCCGAGCAGCGGATGCAGCCGGCCGAGCAGGAAGATGCCGGCTTTCACCATCGTCGCGGAATGCAGATACGCACTCACCGGCGTCGGCGCGGCCATCGCTCCCGGGAGCCAGAAATGAAACGGCACCTGCGCGGATTTGGTGAAGGCTCCGGCGAGGACGAGGAGCAGCACCGGGACGTACCACGCGTGGTCGCGGATCGCGCCGGCCTGGCCGAGCAGCGCCGTGAGGGAATACGTGCCGCCGATCTGGCCGATCAAAATGAACCCTGCGAGGAGCGCCAGCCCGCCGCCGCCAGTGACCAGCAGCGCCTGGAGCGCCGCCGCGCGGGACTCCGGGCGTTCGTGATCGAAGCCGATGAGCAGATAGGACGAGAGGCTGGTGAGCTCCCAGAAGACGAACAGGAGCAGGAGATTGTCCGCCGCGACGACGCCGAGCATCGCGCCCATGAAGAGCAGCAGGAAGCCGAAGAAGCGCCCCGCCTGCCGGTGGCCATGGAGATAGGAGCCGGCGTAGATCAGGATGAGCGCGCCGATGCCCGCGATGAGGAGCAAAAAAACGAGGCTCCAGCCATCGATGCGGAAGCTCAACTCCACGCCGAGCGCAGGCCCCCACGGCCGGGTTTCCACGATCACCTTTCCGCCCGAGACGGCCGGCACCAGCGTGGCGAACCATCCGGTCACCGCGATCACCGGCAGTGCCATCGCCCACCCCGTCGCACCGCGCAGCACGCGGTGCAAAGCCGGCGCACCGAGCGCGAGCAGGAAGATGATGAGCAGCGCCGTGGACATCTTATTTCGGCCAGAGCGATCCGGGTGCCGTCATAGGATCACGGCCATGGCGGCGGCGATGGCGCCGTAGAGGAGCATCGGTCCCACGGTTTTCTTGAGGATTTCGCCCTCGGCGTTGCCCAGCCCGAGCACGGAGCAGACGGCGACGATATTGTGGATGGCGACCATGTTGCCCATCGCGGCGCCGACGGATTGAAGGGCGAGGAGGGTCGTGCGCTCCAGGCCCATCCGCGTGGCGATGGAGTCTTGGATCGGGCCGAAGGTGAGATTGGAAATGGTGCAGGAGCCGGCGAAGAACGAGCCGAGCGCGCCGAGATACGCGGCCAGATATTGCCACCAGCCGCCGGTGGCTGCGGCGAGTGAATGCCCGATCAGCATCACGGCCGATCGATCCCCGCCGACCATCAGCAGGCGGACAAAAACCAGCGCGCCGAGCAGTGCAAAAATGGGATTGCGCATCCGCTCGGTGGACTCCCGCCACACCTTCCGCGCGGTGCCTGCAGGCGCGGCCAGGACACGCCAGGACACGACCGAGATCAGGACGAACGGGATCAACGAAGGCACATAGAGAAGCTGGTGCGTCCAGTCCGTGTCCGTGCCGAAAATGCCGCGCAGATTGAGCACCAGAGCCGGGCTGATGGAAAAGCGACCCAGGCTGCCGAGGGGAATATCCCAGGCTGGAATCGCGGCGGTGAGGAGGCCGCGCAGGCCGAGCGCAGGGATGCGCGTGATGAGCAGCACGAGCACCGTGGCCCAAAGGGGGAAGAGTGCCTTCACCACCGCGCGGGCGGACGGAGCCGCGCCGGCATCTTCCCGCGCCACCTCATCCTCGCGGGCCAGGCCGATGCGACGACGGGCCAGCCAGACGGTGAGGATCAGTCCGATCAATCCACCGGCGACGGCGGGGAATTCATCATCCACCAGCGCGAGCAGGAACATCGGCACCACGCTCGCGGCCAGCGCGAGGTAAATGAATGCGAGGTTGCGCCGGATCTCCTGCCAGCTCACCAGGAGGCGGAAGGCCAGCAGCGGGACGACGGCGGCGGCGGCGCTGTGGATGAGCGCCGTTTTCCATGCCACCGCGCGCAATTCCTCCGCGCTCAACCCGAGCTGCCCAAATCCAAACCACGTCGGGGTCCCCACCGCGCCAAACGAAACCGGAACGCTATTCAGGATGAGGCAGGCCATCGCCACGCGCAGCGGCGGAAAACCGAGACCGACGAGCAGCGGCGCGGCGAGCGCGGCGGGCGTGCCGAAGCCGCTCGCTCCCTCGATGAGAAATTGAAACGACCAGCCGATGAGGACGACCTGCGCGACGCGATTGCGGGAGAGATGATTGAGCCAGCGGCGGATCGTTTCCATCGCCCCGCAGTGCTCCATCGTGCGGAAGAAAAAGATCGCGCCCCAGACGATGAGAATCGGCGTCAGCGCCACCAGCAATCCCGCCACCACCGAGGCGTTCACGAGATTGGCCTCGGTGCCGAACCATGCGAGCCGGATGCCATAGGCCACGACCGCCGCGAGCGGCAGCGCCCGGGCGGAAGGCATCGGCGTCTTCTTCGTCATCCAATGGATGAGCAGGAGAATCGGTCCGGCGGCGAAGATGAGATCGGCGGCGGACATCAGTCGGGAGTGGTCCGTCCGGCAGTCCGGGCGGAGGCGCGCAATGCGTGCAACACCGCATCCAGGGTGGGCGTCGCGCCTCCGACCCAGCGGCGCACCAATCCAGCCAGCGGCGCTCGCACCTGTCCGGCACGAGCGAGCGCACAGGTCGCGACCACCGCGCGTGCGCCCTCCGGAAGCCACCCGCTCTCCTTTTCGATCTCGCTCGCTGTTTTCCCGGAGGCAAGCTGCCGCCCGAATCCGCGGTTGTGGCTGTCCGTGGAGAAGCCGGTGGCGATGAGATCCCCCAAGCCCGCCAGCCCGTAAAGCGTGGCTGCCTGGCCGCCGTGCGCACTCGCGATGGCGGCCATCTCCCGCACGCCAGCGGTGAGCGCGGCAGCTTCAAGATTGCGCGCATCGCCGCTCAGCGTTTCGAGCGCGCCCAGCAGGATGGCATAGACGTTCTTGAGGATTCCCCCGAACGCGGCGCCCGCCACATCGGTCGTGGTGCCTGGCATGAAAGACGGCCCGGCGAACCAACCCGCGGCGCGCAAGGCCACGCGTTCGTCCGCCGCTGCGAGCACGATGGAAGTGGGAACGCCCCGGGCGAGTTCGTTGGCCATCGCCGGACCCGCCAGATGGAGGCACGCGTGCAGCGGCGCCAGTCGTTCCAGCATGAGCAGCAACGGCTGCCGGGTGCCCGGAGCGAACCCTTTCGAGACATTCAACAACACCGCATTCTTCTCCAGTGCGGGCACGACGGGAGCCAGCATCGAAGCAACGAACATCGACGGCACGCCGACCACCACCAGCGCCGCGCCCGCGACGCACTCGTCCGCGCCGGCCGTGGCACGGACGCCTGCGTGCAGACGGACGCCGGGCAGGAAGCGCCGGTTTTCGCGGTGCCTGCGGATGTCCTCCACGACCTCGGGAAAATGATCCCAGACGGTGACTTCGTGGCCATTCCCAGCCAGCGCATGGGCCATGGCCGTGCCCATGTTGCCCGCGCCGAGCACGGCGATCTTGATTCGTGCCATGTCAGCGAGCGGCAGGCCCGTGCGGAATGGTTTGCATCAAAGCTCAATGACGCCGCGCTGCACCGGCAGCACGGATTGGGGATGATGGCGGCGGTGGATGAGTGCGGCCAGCGGCTCGCATCGGTGCGCTTCGTCTTGGGTGAGGACGACCCCCGGCTTGCCGGTTTCGACGAGGCAGGTGGAGCTGGTTACTTCGCCGGCGGCACCGTGCAGGGTG
>Ga0105049_10009457_pt1 | contig 11231 bp, 5 predicted proteins | sample MAT06_FD_78087 | JGI IMG/M metagenome (GOLD analysis project Ga0105049, IMG submission 78087) | Freshwater microbial communities from Lake Fryxell liftoff mats and glacier meltwater in Antarctica - MAT-06 | ecosystem: Environmental > Aquatic > Freshwater > Ice > Liftoff microbial mat | place... | reverse complement strand
TGGGCAGCCATTGATAATGGTAAGGCGCAGTTCCATTGTTCACGTTGGCTGCGATGCTGCCGCCGAGGGTCGTTCCGCACTGCACATCGGTGGCCACGGGATTCAGGACGGGCAGCGGGGCTTCAGCGACTGAAACCGTGTCCAGTATTTGCCGACCGCTGCCGTCGGTGACGGTGAGCAGGTAGTTGCCGGGGGGCAGGCCGTTTAGCTGGGGACCGTTGCCTGCGTCTGGAAGCCAATCATAAGTGTATGGCTCACAGCCGAATACGGGAGTTATGGAAATGCTGCCGTTGGATGTGCCTAAACAGGCGGGCTGGACTACGGGTAAAGCAGAGAGGGTAAATCCCGGAGCTTCGTAAGCCCCGATGTCCACGGTGCCTCCCTGGATTCGTGGATTGCCTGCGAGGTCGGTGAGGATGCCTTCTGCGGCGAGGTTGGAGCCTGCGTTGATTAGGGGGGAGCAGGGGAGGAGAGAGTAGTCGCCAGCAGCGGTGTCGCGGAAGAGGGGGTCGAGGTTGAAGAGGTTGTTGATACATATAATATGGTAATCATCATTCAGGTTATTGTCCTCACAAAACGCAACATTTTCGAGGCTACAGTCTTTCAATGTAATGGATAGAAGGGGGATGGATGTGGTTGAATAGGATACAGAAGAACTGCTGAAAAGGCAGTTATTGAAATCTACCTTTGCCCCATCTCCACCTGCCCCTGCATCGAGGAGATCGTTGAAATAGCACCCCACAAAATTGCAAGAGAAAAAGCGGATCGGGTAGGTTAGGCTGCCAGAGATCGCCATCCCGGAAGGGAAATTTGAATTTTCAACCAACACATTTGTAAAAAGCGAGGTGTCGCAGTTAAGTCGGCCGAATTTTCTGATATTCTTGAAAATACTTCTGTCATAATGTGTTTTTTTGTCGCCGCTTGCTATGCAGAATTCTGCATTCGGCGCATTGACAACGGTGTCTTTTTCAAGGATCAAGTTAGAAACAATATCACCAGAGATAACTGATGTATAATGATCTTCAAACCTGCTTTCCAGGATGCGAAGGTTACTGGATGGGAGATCTAAAAGGTCATATTGGATTTCAAAACCTGGGCTTTTTAAGAAAATACAACCCTGTATCAGCACCTCCTGGCAGGGCAGGGAGTTCTGGTTCAGGAGCGACAAGGCACCTGAAATATCTGGGGTTTGATTCTCTTCAAACCGACAGTCTTTTATCCGCGCCGTGCCTCCTCCTATCCGGCCAATACGTAATGTAGCGCCCCCGCCCCGATTGAGCCCCTTGTTCTTAATAAAGGTGCAGCCCTGAACGTCCATCCTGCTGTCCACGTTGGCATCTTGAAAATACAGCCCTCCGCCGTGGCGGCTCGCCAGATTCTCCCGGAACACACAGCCCACGAAATCGGGCCGCTCCAGTGCGCTGTTCCCCACACGGGCAACGCCGCCGCCGTCCTGACCTGCTATGTTGCGCTCAAAAACACAGTCCCGAATGGTCGGCGCAGCGGCAAAGCTTCCCGCCCCGTTCACATACACCGCGCCACCATGGTTGCGGGCAATGTTGCGCTCGAAACGACAATTGCTAACAATGGCGAACGCTTCCCAGTCACCCAGAATGTAGATTGCGCCCCCGCTACGAGAGGGCGAGGTAGCCAGGCGATCATTAAGAGGATACCCTGCATTTCCCAAAAGAAAGACAAAACCGTCCACTACGGTCAGGCTGTCAGGGTTGTCCAGCATCAGTATGGTGTAACTGTTATCCGAACTGTCACTTGATACACCTATGTCGCCGCTCAGTATGGTGGGATGCGCCTGCCAGTCCCGTTGGCCTAGGCTTGTCTCCGTCCCCGTGAAGCCACCATAGAGTTGTACGCCACTGGGCAGCTTGAATGAACTGTCCCGGTTGCTGTCTGCAGTAGGCAGATAAGTGCCTGCTGCCACCCAAATTTCGGCGCCCGTTTGGACAGATTGAAGCGCGGTTTGAAGGTTTGTAAAAGCATCGGACCAAGAGACGCCATTGTTTCCACCTACAGCGGATGCACGGACATAGAGGCGATTTTGAGCAGAAACGCCTTTGGAAATACTCAATATGGCTATAATAAGGAAGGATATGTTTTTCATGAGAAGACAACAAAATGTAATGAAAAATACCCGCCCTGCGACCAAGAGTCGCAGGACGGGGGAGAAAATACTGTCCAACTGCTTTATTGTCGGATAAAAGTCCCCAAGGACTTCTGCTTGTCAAAACGCAGTTCCCAGTGGTACACGCCGTTGGGCCAGAATGCTGCTTCCGGCACGTTAATCTGAATTGGGCTGGTTTCTTTTGCGAGATCTCGATGCCAAATGCTTCGGCCAAAAGCGTCGAATACCACAAGCCGGGCGCGGTGCGGCTGAGGCAGCGCGACGATGTCAAAAATCACCTCCCCCGGACTAGGGTTGGGGTGGCAGCGCACCCAAACGGGCATCTCCGGCTGATTCGTTTCTTCTCGCTGGCTGCTAACCACGGCCTGGAGCAAATAAGCAGTTCCTTCCTGTGTCCAGGCCATGTTGGGCATCAGGGTTTGGTCAATACCCAAAAGCTCGGTGTTTTCGGGCAAATCCTGTCTGACGCGAAAAGTCAGATTGAACAGCGATTGCCCGGGCTTCAGGGCCTCTTCTTCCAAGCCATCGGGTTGGGCAAACCACGAGGTTCGTATGATACCCTCAGCAGCCTGGGTCAGGTTGAAGTTGTCCGCCGAAAGACCAGGGACATCGCCCAAAGAAGGACCAACCAGTTCCAATACCTCCGAGTCAAATCGGAAAGCCGATTGCAAAGCGACTATTGGTATCTCCCCGGATGCCCGCAACGGCAGGGTATAGTAGTCTCCCGTTTTTAAAGCCCTCCGCCTCGGCTCTCTCAGGGTGTATATACCCGCCGGGCGATCCCAGGCATGACAATTGTTAGAAGCGGGATCGCTGGGGTCCGTGTAACATGCCGTGGCTGCTGTATAGTTGACATCCCCAAGTTTTATCCCGAAGAAATTTACAAGCGTGTCGGGAATCGCTGAGATGGTTATTTTCTCCGGAAAAGCTGAAAAAAAGGGATTGACTGGATTCGGGAATTCGAACCAATTGGTATCAGGGACAAACCGCCAAGAGACATTGTAGGGAAATGTATCAACAATCCCCAATATTAACTTTCGAATCGAAGTAATGTCAAAAGTGGTAATAGACCCTGAATTGTTGGCATCCGCAGCAATCATTTTAAACGGGGTGTCAAACGGCTCTATTCCGAGGATGTGTTTGGAAATAAGCACCAGATCGTAGGTGGTCACGCCATTGAGGGGGTTGTCGTTTTTGCTTGGCGTGACCACATATTCACCTGCGGTGTTAATGTCGCAAAGGCATCCGCTGGTAAAGGGCGCACAAGCGCTCGTGTCAGAATTTATGGGTATATTTTCATCGCAATCGTGGTCGTCCATCGCCACAATCGCTATATTTATTCCTTCAATCCAGCAACCTAATTCAGTTGCAATATTGCCCCGGATGAAATTTTCCATCATCGGGCTGCAATAAGGGAAGACTGCGATAGAGTCGATATTAGGCTGGCAAACCATGCTGTCCGGGCGCTGAAGGGTCATTTTTCGCACGGTTGCCCCTTGGATACAGCCCGAAGGCGCATCGAAAGTGACCACAATTCGGGCATTGTTGGCAACCACAATGGGCGAACCGACATTGATGCACAGTTCCACGGTATTGCCACCATAATCCAGGCACCCGGCGTGACAAAGGGACGGGTCGTTGTCCCCAGGGTCAGGACAACTTAAGCCTTCTAACTGAGCGTTTGTAATCGAAACCCCATTTCCCATATTAAAATTGAGGATTGCCCTGATTTGCTTGAACTGCAGTGTGTCACCATAACCCAAAGTGTCCCAACTAAGGGTGGCATACACTTTTAAGGTGCTGCAATCGTCCAAGTCTTCTTCCTTGGTGATTGTGAGGTGGAAATCGTCCGAACAAAAAGGCATGCCATCAACTTCGCATTCTTCAGAGACATTCCCGCCCAACTGGACAGCACGGCAAACGATCCCGGAAATCGGGCCCGACGCAACCGACCTTATCCGGCCTGCCACGAGGTCTGCTCCGATCGTATAGCCTTGACAAAGGTTGGGGGGGCGGTATATCCTGAGCACTCCAATTTGGTTGTTCGTGCCAGCAAACGGGGTCGCTGATTGCGCAACATACCTGAAGCGGACAACGTATTGTCCGGGGGAGCCTGGCACGGCCATGACCACAATGTTTGGGGAAGTGCCCGCCAGTACATCCACCACTTCAGGTTCGGCATAAAACCCGTCGGGCGCATCGGTCGTCACGATTACAGCAAAGTCTAAAGAACTGATGGTCCCGGATAGCGCTGAACTTATCAGTATTGGGAGATCAACATATTCTTCCGGGTCGCAGTTGATATCATCCAGAGACACAGTGAGCGAGGTGTTGGTAGAACTGGGCAATGGGAATACTTCAGGGTCTCCGCCGGTAAAAGTTTGGTTTGTGCAGGTATCATTGCCGCTTATATAGGTAAAGTCCGCACAGCCAATCCCGAATTCCTCTCCTGGGAAAGCATCTATACTAACCTCGCAATTAACCGCCCTAAGTGGTTGTGCAATCGCGTTAGCGGTACTTAGCAAAAAAATAGACAGAAGCATCGCTGCCCCCCCCCCATTTTTTACAGAAGATAGTTTTGTAAGACATTTGAAAAAGATTTTTGAATGTGAAAAATGATTGTTTTTACGCATTGTAACATCGGTTGCAATGGTTTGAAAAAAGTGAAAAAATTTGCTCGCGCCCTTTTTAGCCGCCATAGGCTTGCCGAAGGCGGCACCTTGGCTTCGGGGCAAGACACCAGCACTGCGGCGTAGTACGCCACACGGAAATAACATCGAAAATCACGCTGAATGGACAGGCACTGAACTTTTTTAGGGCCTGTCCCTGAAATCCTGGATTAAATCAAAACTAAATCGCGGTTTGGATGAACGGTGGTACGCAGAGCGCGCACCAGGGTTCTTTTCGGTTTAAACGCTTGGGTTTATTTTGCCGCCTTCGTTTCTAATCTCGTATAAATTATCAGGAGAAAAAACTATGGCGGCCACACAGATTTTTGGGGTGACAGGTTAACAATTTTGTTCAAGGCATAGCAAAGATAACCAGGCAATTTTGTTATGCAAGCCAAGGGTTAAAAATTTAACCTGAAATGACGCGATTGGTCAAACGGAGTATGCCAATGCTAGCTTGATACCCGCGCACGCTGCTTTTATAGTCTCTCGTTTTACCATAAAATCAGACCTCTGGCTTACGCCAAGGCTTAATCACCAGCCGCAAACTCTGGTCATAAGTAAGATAATTCCACATCCAGTTTAAAAACACAAATACCTTGTTTTTGGCGCCAAGGATATAGAGCAGATGGATGAAAAGCCACATGATCCAGGCCAAAACGCCCTGCGTCTTCCAGAAGGGCAGATCGGCTACCGCCCGGTGCCGACCAATGGTAGCCATACTGCCGAGGTCTAGATAATGAAAGGGTTTCTGCGGTTTGGCTTCTGAAATTCTGATCAAGTTTTTAGCCAGTAGTTTTCCTTGTTGCATGGCAGGTTGCGCCACCTGTGCATGGCCGTTTGGCCATTTTGGTTCATGGGTTTGAAGGGCGATATCGCCAAGTGCATAGATATTTTCCATGCCTTTTATAGCATTGAATTCATTGCAATTCAAGCGATTGCCGCGACCATAAGCCTCGGTGGGAATGCCTTCAATTTTATTTCCCACGATGCCAGCCGCCCAAATCATTTTATCGGCCCGAATGGTAGCGCCATCGTCCATCGTAACGGTCTGGCCGTCGTAATCTTTTACCACTTTGTTTAGCCAGAGCTTCACACCAAGTTCGCTAAGGAATTGTTCCGCTTTGGCTGAGGCTTCCGGCGACATAGCACTAAGCACCCGTGGATCTCCATGGATAAGGTGAATCTGGATTTCGTCCCGGTCAAGTTCCTGGTAGTCTTTGCCAATGATGTGCCGTTTCATTTCTGCCAACGAACCGGCGACTTCTACCCCGGTGGCCCCTCCGCCTACGACTACAATATCGAGAAATCGCTGTCGATCGTCATATCCATCTGCGGTGAGCGCGCGTTCATAATCTTCAAATACTGCGTTTCGGAGAAAAAGTGCTTCACTTACAGACTTCATTGGAATGGCATTAGACCGCACCCGTTCATTCCCGTACCAATTGGTGTCGGCCCCCATAGCAAGCACCAGATAATCGTAGTGCAAAGGCCCGATATTTGTTTCAATTTCTTGATCTGAAGGCCTGACAGCCAATACTTTGGCCATTCGAACAAAGGTGTTTTCAAAGCTTTGAAAGACCTTTCGGAACGGGAAAGAAATGCTAGAAGGCTCCAATCCAGCCATAGCTACCTGATAAAAAAGCGGCTGAAACTGATGATAATTATTCTTGTCAATGAGCACCACCTGAAATGCTTTTGACTTCGCCAATCGACGCGCAAGCGTGAGCCCGCCAAAGCCGCCGCCGACAATCACAACGCGCTTTAGACCGGAGTCCGGGATGTTAAATTTCATAGGGAAATGTTTGCTACAGACGCTTCGCCGCTATGCGGCTAATCTGACAAAGTAGAATTAAGAACGGGTAGAAAATAACTTGTTCTTTAAACCTTGTTGGAGGCGTAGTGTTTAGATTTTAGCGTTAAAAAGCAGAATTTGCGTTTGTTTTTTGAACATTTTCCGCTGAATTAAACATTGACCATCATATTTAACTCATTTATGAAAGCGAATAACATTCTCGACACCATTGGCAACACGCCTCATGTACGCATCAACCGCCTTTTTGGCAACAGCCACGAAGTGTGGATCAAAATGGAGCGTGCCAACCCCGGCGGCAGCATCAAAGACCGAATAGCCATATCTATGATCGAAGATGCCGAAAGAAAAGGTATACTTCGGCCTGGCAGTGTCATTGTTGAACCTACAAGCGGGAATACTGGCATCGGACTGGCCATGGTAGCCGCTGTAAAAGGCTATTCCCTCGTGCTGGTAATGCCTGAAAGTATGAGTGTGGAACGAAGACGATTGATGGCTGCATACGGTGCTAAATTTGACCTGACTCCTCGGGAAAAAGGGATGAAAGGCGCTATTGCACGGGCACAGGAATTGGTGGAACAAATCCCTGGAGCCTGGATGCCGCAGCAATTTGAAAACGAAGCCAACATTGCGGTGCACAAAGAAACCACAGTAAAGGAAATCCTGGAAGACTTTCCTGAAGGTATTGATGTCTTGATCACTGGCGTGGGCACAGGGGGGCATATTACGGCCGTAGGCGAAGAACTGAAAAAGCATTTTCCAAATTTGAAAGTTTATGCGGTTGAGCCCACGCTTAGTGCGGTTATTTCAGGCGGACAGCCGGGGCCACACCCGATTCAGGGTATTGGAGCGGGTTTTGTGCCGCGCAATTTGCACACCGAGGTGCTCGATGGTGTAATTCAGGTTGAAAAAGAGGATGCTTTTGAATATGCACGCAGGGCCACCTTGGAAGAAGGCATTTTCGGCGGCATCTCCTCCGGCGCAACCCTTGCAGCAATTGCGCAAAAGCTGCCAGAAATCCCAGCGGGAGCACGAATTTTGGGTTTTAATTACGATACCGGCGAGCGATATTTATCCATCGAAGGACTTTATCAATGGGAAGAGGCACAGTCAATTATTCCCAATGCGACGACGGCTTAGTAACGATAAAATAACAACCTTACGATTTGGAGGAGCATAATTTGGTGGCAGGCAGGGCGCGAGGAAGGCTCATAGTGGGGCTACGTAACTGGTGAACATCCCGAGTACTCGGGACCAAATTACCCTCCTCCAAATCCTGAGGTTGTTATTTCATCGATACTTAGTAAAAAAATTAAAAAGGAATTAAAAAAAAAGGCCTGTTATGTGGTTATCTGCATATCCAGGCCTTTTTCTAATACCATTTTAAGTTCTTTTCATTTTTTTTTGCCAAAAGAATCAGACTTTTGCAGACCGTAACAAATGAGGATGTTTTGATGACTAAACACTTTTAAGTTTAGCACGATATTTGCCTCGCTTTAATCAAGCCTTTCGGCATCAAAATTTTACAAATCTTATGAAGGTATTTCAACTTAAAAAAATCTTTACGCTCGGAGCAATCCTTTTAGCGTTTATGTTCGTTCCACAATCTTGCGGCGAGAAGGACTTTGATGATTCCCTTCCTTCTGCACATGATTACAACTACAAAGTGTATTGGGATTGGAATGAAACATTCCTGCAAATAGACCGCTACGCAAGAGGCTATCGCCCGGGTCCTGGCCCGCGTGCATTGGCTTACCTTGGTCTTTCGGCATACGAGTGTGTGGTAGCAGGCATTCCTGAGAATCGTTCTCTGGCACCACTTTACCCTGGCCTGGATTTACCACAAGCAGATCCAAATCTGGAGTACTACTGGCCTGCTTGTGTCAATGAGTCCTACGCTTACTTAATGGAGCGTTTTTTTCCACACATGCAAAACGACCCGAATGTAAATGTTACCCACGCATTTGGGCTGATTGCGATCACTCGTGCTAAATTGCACGGACAACACGCACAGGAAACCACGCCTGAAATTCTGGATCGTTCTGAAAAATTTGGCCGAGAAGTTGCCGCCGCAGTATACGTTTGGGAGACAAGCGACCGGATTGGCCACAATGCATTCCTTGACCCTATTCCTTCAACTTATACCGCACCCGTAGGCCCTGGCTTATGGCTGCCAACCCCTCCAGATAATACCAAAGCAATGTTCCCGCAGTGGGGCCAGGTGCGCACGTTTGCGCTTAAACCTGATGAAAGGCTTTGCCGCCCGCCAATCACCTACGGCGAACACCCTGCCTCTCCTTTTTACTTTCAAGCATTGGAGGTGTTTAGTACCGTGAATACCATCAACAATCCGCCAGCCAACGACCCGGTTCTGCAAAATTGGGCAGCTAATCAACGTTGGGCAGCCATTTTCTGGAGTGATGATATCCTTAACCTGACATTCGCCCCGCCTCCCCGCCTTGTTGCTGTACTCAACCAAGTAGCAGCCAATGAAGAACTTGACCTCGCCGGCTGCGCTGAAGCTTATGCCAAAATGGGTCTGGCACTTAGCGATGCAGGTGTTGCACTCTGGCACTCTAAATATGCCTACAACGTTGAGCGTCCTGTGACTTACATCCGTCGAGTGGTGTCTCAACAACACCCAGATGCCGCCAACTGGCTTCCTATATTGGACGCTCGTGCAGTAGGTGGTCAATATGGTGTCACTCCAGCTTTCCCAGCTTACCCATCTGGCCACTCAGGCTTTGGAGGTGCCGGCGGGAAAATCCTCTCTTCTTTCTTTGAATACAACGCCAGTCACCCTGGCACTTACACGTTTACAGACTTTTGTCACCAACTCCGCACCGAGTTTTTGGGTACACCACGGGTATTTACTTCTTTCTCTCAGTTGGGCGAAGAAGATGCCTATTCGCGTATTCCATTGGGCGTTCACTTCCGCATGGACTGTGAAGTAGGTCTCGAAGTGGGCCGCTTGGCTGCTCAACGTGTATTGGAGCTGCCTTGGAAAAAGTAATATTGGAGATTTGAAGTTTTACCCGCCGTAAGCTTGCCTAAGGAACGCGGTTTGAATTTAAAATTGATCGTTGAAATTGCGGTTAATTGTTCAGGTTTCTTTCAGATAAATTTTAAACGGGGCGAATGGCATGCATGCCATTCGCCCCGTTCATTTTTTGTTGGAATAAACGCTCAAATCCAAGGTCTAACCTCAAATCTTACTTCCCCGCTTTATATTTATCCCAACTGGTTTTGTTATAAATTTCTTCCGCAGCAAACTTTAGTTCTTTCAACAGATCCGGCGTTTCCTTGAACCCTGGGGAAATCATGATGCGCTCGTATTTTTCATTCAGATACACCAGCGTTGGATAGCCCATGTGTCCATCGAGCAAAGCATAGGCAAGCGCGTGAACGCCCCCACGCCCATTTTCACCAGTGACAAAGCCGAAGGATTCATCGCTAAATTTGATTTCTTCGTGTTGTTCTGCATTGAGTTTCACCGGGTAAAAATTAGCCGAAATGTAGGCCGCTACATCCGGATCAGTGAACGCGCCTTTGTCCATTTTTTTGCACCAGCCGCACCAATTGGTAAATACATCCACCACAATTTTCTTGGGCTTGGTTTTATTGAGCGCTACGGCTTCTTCCCAGGTGTACCATTTCAGCGGTTCAGGGTCTGGAGCCCTAAAAGATTGGGTAGCGATAGCGATGACCGCAAGAAGGAGCGCGGAGCCGGCAATTTTTCTCATGCTTAATTTTGTTTTTGAGTTAAAAATCTGCGAAAGCAAAAACCTGCGCAAAGAAATGGGCGGCAAAAGTACGTTACCTCAAAATTTACTTTCGTTAAGGTTTGGCAAAAGTTAGCGCCTTATTTGAGTAAAATATAATTCCGATATTCTCCAGGTCTCCAGCCTGTCCATTTTTCTATCCAGTTAGAAATTCGGTCTTTAAGTGGCCAACGAGCTTGGGTGGGGTCGCGCTGAAAAGTCCAATTTTGTGCTTCTATACGCGGCAACATTACTGCCGGGTGGGTTCCTTCAAACCGTTCCAGCGGCTCTAAACCATCGTAGGGAAAAGTTTCGTGGTTGCCGACATGATGTAGCGCCGCTTCATCACTGAGGTACATTTTTTTAAAATGCAATTGCTTTTGCTGTTGTACTCCAGGATGCCGCACCCAGCCATAATGATGAATATGCGCAGGTACACGGCGAACCTGCAATTTGGTCCCGTTGCCCTTTCTAAACCCCTGTGCATCTCGGTATGAAAAAATCTGTTTGTCATTCCGAACAATGCGAATCTCGCGTCGATACCAACGACGGCTTTTTCCGATAAAATCGTAAGCGCCATAAAAATGTCGGTAATCAAAAAGCAATCCATCCGTTTGGGGGTCATGTAGCCATCGTTCCATACTCGCTCTAAGGGCAACAAGCTCGTTTTCATGCACACACTCGTCGCCCTGGATGTAAAAACACCAATCGTATTCGGGCGGGATAGCTTGAAATGCCTTGTCCGTTTCCATCGCCAATACCCGCCCACCTGCTCGAAGCGAGTCATCCCATTCTGTTTCAATAATATGGATTTTGGGATCTCCAATGCTACGAACCAATTCTAGTGT
>Ga0105049_10009456_pt1 | contig 11231 bp, 11 predicted proteins | sample MAT06_FD_78087 | JGI IMG/M metagenome (GOLD analysis project Ga0105049, IMG submission 78087) | Freshwater microbial communities from Lake Fryxell liftoff mats and glacier meltwater in Antarctica - MAT-06 | ecosystem: Environmental > Aquatic > Freshwater > Ice > Liftoff microbial mat | place... | reverse complement strand
CACGCCATGCTGCCGGCGGGTTTCGTGCAGTGGCCGAATTTTGGCCTTTGGGGGAACGATCGCCTGCTGGTGAAGTCGATTGTGGCGGCGCAATTCGCCGATGTGCCGGCAATCAAGCGCGACGACCAGATCACGCTGCTCGAGGAAGACAAGGTCATGGCGTACTATGCCGGTGGGCATCTGTACGCGACGGCTGCGCGGAGCGAGCCGCTCATATGAACGCGGAAGGGGCGGGCGGTGCCGAGTACATCCGCGGCGTCCGCCACCCGTTGCCTGCCGGGGAGCATGTCCTGTGGGAGGGCGCGCCAGACCCGGGTGCGCTCGCGACACACGTGTTCCACCGGCGCTGGGTAATCGGGTACTTTCTGGCGCTGATCGCCTGGTGGATCTCGTCAACGACGGTGGCAGCGGCCGGGGCTACCTTCGCGGCCGGATTCGGCGTCCGAATCGCGCTGGCGACCGTGGTGTTGATTGTTGTAGAAGTCCTCGCGCGCGTTTCGGCGCGCACGGCATGGTACGCGATCACGAACCGTCGGGTGGTGCTCAAGATTGGCATGGTGATCGAAATGTCGATCAACATCCCCTTCTCGATCATCGAGTCGGCGGACGTCGGCAGGTTCAAGGACGGCACCGGCCAGCTCCTGCTCACGCTGACCAAACCAAACCGCCTCGCCTACATCGCGCTGTGGCCACATTGCCGCGCGTTGAGCGTCAATCATCCGCAACCCATGCTTTGTGGACTACGTGATGCACCACGCGTTGGCGCACTGTTGGCCGCGGCAGTCGCCGAGGCCGCTGCCCGAGACAACAGCTCGCCCGTGGAGCGGTCGACCGCCCGTGATGCACGGCCCGACACCGGTGCCGTGCGGCAGCCGGTTGGCGTGTGAGCCGGCTGTTCACTTTCCCCTCTAGCCAGGCGTCCTGCACATGAGCGGACCAATTCATTTCGAGCCGGAACCGGGAGCTCGACCGGGCGGCAATCACCCGCTCAACGTCCCTAAGCCCGCGCTGGTCATGGCGGCCGCGATGATTGTGGTCGTGTTTTCCTTGGCGATTTCAGCGCGACTCTTTGGCTTCGGCGCGTTTAAGGAAACCGCTGTCGCCGTGCTGGCCGAACGTCAGTTGACGTTTACAGACGTAAAGGATGGCGGCATCATCGTGGAAGACGCGACCACCCATGCCATCGCCGCGCAGCTGCCGCCGGCCAGCAACGGATTTCTTCGCGGGGCGCTGCGCGCCCTGACCCGGGAGCGGAACCTGGCGGGCATTGGTCGCGAGCAGCCATTCCGACTGGTCCGATACGTCGATGGCCGACTCGTGCTCCACGATCCGGCCACCACGCAAAGCGTGACGATCACCAGCTTCGGCGAAACCCAGATCGAGTCGTTCGACCGGCTGCTTATCGTTGGGCCGTCGCCGCAGAAAGTCTCGACGCACTGAGACGACTGGGCTGAGCGCCGCGACGGCGCGTGCAGACCGCACCTAAGGCGCCTCGCGTGAGCCCGTCGCGTTCACGTACACGGTACACGCGAGATCGGGCCCGCGGCGCATCCGCCGGAAGAACACGATACTCACGGTCAACGACAGTTTGCCGTCCGCCAGAAATCGTCCGTTCAGCCGCGTTACAAATGCCGTGCTCGTGCGCGCCTGATCGGGCATGATGCGCGGCGTCGATGCAAAAAAACCCTCGACATCGACGTTGCTCGGAAAATTGTCCCCGCCATCGAAGGCAACGTTCAGCGTGTCTGCATCGGGCACATGGGTCACGGTTGCTCGGTCCACCGCCTGCGGCGGCCGCGTCCACACAGAGGCGCAGTCTTTGGACCCGTTCACCGTCGCGGCGTCGTAGCGTACGGAGTAGCGACCGCCTACTCCGCGCGCGCGGATGGTAGCGGGTGCGCGCATCGTGGGCGCCGCCACACCCAGCTTTCCGCCCCTCGCGGCGGTCGCCGTGGGCTTGGCCTCCACAGGCGCGACGGTTCCGGGCGCGCGAAAGCGCACCGATGTGCCGAACTCGGTGATGATCTGCTCGATATCGTCTTTCCGAATCTCATGTCGCAGCCCCGTCCGCAGGTCGCGAAAGATCACCGTCCCCGCGCGCATGATGTCCACACGTCCCAGCATGCGCGACCCGTCAGTGAGCTGCAGTTCGTCGTAGACGATAGGATCCGTTCGCGCGGGCGTGAGTCCATTGGACGTCGCTGGGACTGACGAACCGCCCGCCCGCCGAACGGGCTCGACGAATAGCATGCGGGTCGAATCGGCACCGGGAGACGTGAGCGCGCTCCCGGACACCGAGGGTACTCCTAAGCCTCCGGTGCCGACCGGTGCGGCTGCCGTCGCAGGCGGCACCGGCACCGGCTGAACAGAATCGGGAGGCACGGCGGCAGTGCGGCCAACGCTGTCATTCGCCGGCACCGCTGCGACGGCCGCCGCCGCCGCATCTGCTCTCCGCGAGGCGCGTATGTCGAACGCCATTTTCCCGATGAAGAAGACGTATGACAGCGCGGCCGCGACGCCAATCCCGCGTGCGACTTTCGGGCTGAGAGTGGGAATCGCTGAGCGTGCGGGACTCGGGCGTGTCCGCGCAATCGGCACGCCCGCGCGGGGCACGAGTCGTTGGGTCGGCGAGCGTGCGGCAGACGCGCGCGCGATCGCTGCGGCGGAGGCCGTCGCCACGGCCATTGGCGTTGCAGGCGGCCGCGACGGAGACGCCGTCCGAGGAACGATCGGCGCTGACGCTCGCGGAGGCGTCGGCGCGTGTGGCGTCGGAGCCGATGGCGGCGCGATGCGCAGTTGATCAGCGCCAATTACCCCGAGTGAGAAGCCCCAGGACTCGGCCGCCCAGCGCGCCATTTCGGGCTGAATGAAGCAATCGGCCGACCAGCGCATGACAAAGGGTGAGACTGTCGCATCCCAGCGCGGCGGCTGCAGCGGACCGCTGGGGAGCTGTTCGCGCCAGCCCCGGCGCAGCGCTTCGAGCAACAGTTCGGCCAGCGGTCGTGCATCGCTGCCGGTTTCGTCGAGCAGGAGGTTGCGAAAACGCGCCAACGACGCGTCATCCTCCCACGCGGGCGGCTGTTCGCGCAGCAGTCGCTGCAAGGCATCGCGCATGCGTGCGCGCGGATCAGCGACCGTCATCACGCCACGCCAGTCGCATTCGCCGCACGCAACGAGAGCGTACGCATCATGGCGGCAAGCGCTCGCCGACGAGATCCGTCACTGTGAGACAGGACTGCGATCGGCCCCATCGGATGATGGCATTGGTCGAGGTCTGCGACTCGCCGACGAACCCGCCCGGCGTGAAATGCCCCTGCATGCGAAAGCGCCAATTGACCCCATCGGTGGTGCCGGATTGCGGGCCCGCTTCGAACTCGGCGTCGGGCATCAAAGTCCCTGCGACATTCCGCGAGGCGATGGCGAAGAAAAACGTACCGGGAGTGTGCGACACGACTTCGACGGTCGTGCGTCCTTTCGCCAATGCACTGGCCACCTGATCGCAGTTTCGCGACCCGCTCACTGACCGGACCCGCTGAATGACACGATAGCGTCCGCCCAGCCCAGCCGCGATGAGGTGCGGCCCATCCGCTGCCGAAGCTATCAGCTGGACCGCCGCAGCGGTGTCGGCCTTCACGACGGAGTCTGCCGCCCATTTCGGCAACGAATGCAGCGAACCGGTGGCGTTCCTCGAAATTGTGGCAGCGGCGGAGAGTGGCTCGACCGCCGGCAGAACGGACGCCTCGGTAACTGCGGCAGCCTTGCGGTTCGCAATGCCGACGGCTGCGGCTACGAACACGCCAAGCAGCGTACACGCCATCACCGCCAGCCACGCTCGCTCGACTCGGCGTGCCTGCGCGACCATGGTCGCGTTGAGCGCCGGACCAGTCGAGCGCAAGCGTGGCCCGCCGGGGCCGTGGGTGCCCTTGCCTGGGAGGCCGACCGGCCCTCGCGCGCCGACGCGTGGACGACTGGGTCCGCCTGCCCAGGAGGGCAGTTGCGGCCCGGCGGTTAAGGTAGGCGACACGGGAACGACGGACTTCGTGTGAGGAGCGCTCGGTGTCTGCCTCCGGGCGCCAGCGACGGCGCGGGGAAAATCCGTTGCCCCGAGTAACGGGTCGGAAACCGACGCCATCGTGGGGCGCACGATCTGCTGTGGGGCAACGTCGAGTGCTGCCCCCCAGGCATCGACCAGCCATCGGGCTACGTCCGGTTGCAGATACCGTGTGGCAACGATCTGGTGGACCATCGGCGCGCGTCGTACTTGCCATGTAGCGGTGGTGCCGGCCGCCGAAAGACGTGGCCGGAGTTGTGGCCCGACCGACAGCAGCAGCTCCACTAGCGCGCAATGGTCGCTGCCGCAGACATCGAGCATGTAGTTGCGAAACTGCGCCGGCGTCGCGTCCAGCAGCGCCGCGTGCTCGCGGTAGGTGGCAGACAAGGCCGCCGCCGTGCGTGAGAAGGCGTCGTACTCGCTGGACACGATGCTGGCTCAGCGCAAGGCGTCGAAGCGCAGGACGCGCGCGGGCATCTCGTCGCCGATGCGCACGGTCAGCCCCGGCGTGCATTCCAGCGATGCGTTGCGGCCGATGGTCGGACCATCGATCACGTGCCACGGCGTCTCGCTCGTATTGACCACGAACCACTTTCCTCCGTGCTGTGCCACGTAACCGCGCGCGTCGCGCACCGCCCGCTCATTGGGCAGCATACCGACCTTCAGGTGCCAGTCATGCAGCGCGAGATGATGCCAGAGCACCAGCACATCGCCTTCATCCACAATGCCCGATCCCGTGTCGCGCAGATTACGCGCGATGATGACCGGTGCTGCGATGCGTTCGTCCCCGCGCATCGACGACATCGGCAAACCGGGACCCATGAGCGTCCACTGCCCCGAGGGCAACGGGTGGATGAGTTGCAGCGTGCGGTACAGCGCCAGCTCCCACTCCGCAGCATCGGCCCGGCGTTGCGGCGCATGCAGTCCGTCAACGAAGGTTTGCGTGAAGCAGCGCGCGAGATACGGACCCAAACGCGTGTACGGGATTTGAATCGGCTGATTCGGTGGGTTGCCGCGATCCGTGGGATGCTCGACGAACAATGCTTTCGCACCCATCGACAGCGTTTCGTCCTCCTCGGCCGAGCGCGAGCTGTTGACGCGCTTGCCTTGCAACGGATGCCGTTGCAGGAGCAGCTCATAGAGCAACACGGCCAGCGCGTGTTTGTCGGTAGCAATGGAGGGCTGTGCCTTGTTCGACAATACTTCCGGCGCGATGTAGCCCGGCGTGCCGAGTACTGATGGCGGCGCGACACCGGGCACCACCAGCGAGTCGATATCGATGATGCAGGCCTCGCCCCCTTTCGGGTCGACGAGCACATTCTTGTTCGACAGGTCCGCGTGCGCAAGCCCAGCCATGTGCAGACGGCGCACGGCGCGCGCGAGCCGCACGCCGATCTGCAGACGCGTGAGCAGCGTGCCCACCTCGGCTTGCGGCACGAAACGCGTGGCTTTGCCGCCGGAGAACCAGCGGACTTCTTTCTCTTGCCGCTGGCCGAAGCGATCGGTGAAGTAGAACGACGGCTTGTACGTGGGCGTGACAACCGCGAGCGGCGGCCACACTAATTGCTGCCGACGGGCAAACTCCAACGGTATCGCGTTGATGCCATCCACCATGCCAACGGGCCAGCAGAAGTAGGGCATCCAATACGCCCCGTTGGTGGCCAGCGTCGGATTGTAGTTGGTCAGGATGCGCGTGAGCCGATCCACGCGTTCGCGACGGTCCGAAAGCTGACCGTAGAAAAACCCGACTGCGTGCTGCCGGTCACGCGTCAGGAAGACGCGCTTTTCCGCACCGGTGCCGACGGGCTCGTCCTCGATCTGGAGGACGCGACCGTCGGTCAAACGGACGCTGACGGTACCCATGCGACGCAGAGAGTGCGATCGTCGTTCTCGCCGCGCTTCTCGAAGGCGAGCCACTGCATCAAGGCGTGCACGGGATCCGCCGCGTCGAGCACCGGCGTACGCACCGATGGCGTGACACCTGCCGCGGCCGCGTTGCCGTCATTCACGCCGGCGAGCAACTGCGACATCAAGGACGGCGCGTGGCGGGCGAACGGATACCATGGGTCCTCTACGCCGTCGCTGGCCACGAGAATGGCGCTGACGCCCCGCGCGGATCGTGCTGCATACGACTCCACCAGGCGTTCGACGGCGCCGTCGTCAGGGAGGAAGTGGGTCACCTCGCCAGAGAAGTCGCCCGAATCGCCCGCGTGCGCGAGCGTCGCCCTGCCGGCTGTGTCGAGCACAGCGATCGCCCCATCGCCCACTTGGAGTGTGGCGATTTGGCCGGCGTGGGCGACGGCGACCAGCAACGTCGTGCGCAGATCTCGCCGCGCGATGCCGGCGAGCTCGGCGAAGCGCCGCATTGCGGCATGCGCCGAGCCTCCTGCGTTACGCAGTGCGTCCGCAAGTCCACTCGCCGGCGCGGTGCCATGCGCGAGCGCGTCACGCACAGCGTGCAGGACCACGTGCGTCGCGATCGCAGAACCGATGCGACTCCACTTGGCTGAGCCTGCGCCATCTGCTACGGCCGCGCACCATCCCCCGGCGAAGGTGAGGATCGCCCCGGCATCCTCGCGATGCTCACCGCGATGCGCATGCAGTCGACCGCGCCGCGCTGCGAGCACGAGCGACCAGTCCGCCGATGCAGCGCACGTGCCGGTGGCTTCTGCAGGGGCGGGCTGCGTCTGAGGGGGCCGCAATCCAGGCGCGACAAGGTCTAGGTGGCCCAACCATTCGTCGGGACACCACGGGCCTTCCGGAGGCTTCTCGCTCCATGTAGCGCGTGGCGGTGGCGTCTCCGCCACCAATCCCGCGTCCGGAGGGGACGCGACGACGCTCGCTGGCTGTTCGGGAGCAGTCACGTTTAGGGAACGATCGTGATGCCGGGCGGCGGAGGCGGCAATGTGATCCCGGCTCCATCTCCCAACGCGCCGACCTTGGCGCTCGTCTGCTTCACCGATGCCGACACAAAGCGGAAGAACGCCTTGAACGCATCCGGCGACATGTCCTGCATTTGAATCACGCTTTCAGTCACCTGCTTGAGCACCTGCGTGTCGGCTTGATCGCCACAGGCAACGGCGATGATGTTGGCGGGGCGACGCTCGCGCAGTTGCTGCGCATAAACGGGCCACTCGGTGTCCGTAGGCGCGCCGTCCGAGAGAATAAAGACGAGGGGCCGCCAGTCACCCTTCACTTCGGCGGTGGTGCGGACGAGCTCGCGATCGAAGACCTCGAGCAGCAGCCTCAGCCCATCGCCAAAGTGGGTGTTGCCGCTGGCTGAGAGATCGGGCGGGTTGAAGGCGGCGACTTCGGTGAGGGGCACGAGCTGCTGGGCGCTATTCGAGAACGTAAGCACGGAGAGGTACGCGCTCTCGATCGCCTGCGGGTCGCCGAGGAGATCGCGATGCAGCTGCCGAATGCCTGATTTGACCGATTCGATGGGCGTGCCCTGCATCGAGCCTGAAACGTCAGCGAGGATGTAGACCGGAAGGCGGCGGGTAGACACGGTGCGGGTGTTGTTGGAGAAGGGCGGGAGGGGCGGCCATTGCCCGCGGCGCGCCACGGTACGATAGCGACTGTTGAGTATACGCGTAGCGCGGTCGGACAGATCCACAAACGCAAGTCCCCGTGACGCCGAGGCGCCACGGGGAAGGTGCCGCGCGGTAGGCCAGCGGCCCGATGCGCAGCGAGGTGCGATGTTCGTTCGCGCTAGCGCGTGCCCCCAGCAGGTTCGGCGCCAACGCTGCTGCCCGTGGTCGCGGGACGCGCGGCTGACTTCTTCACTTCAGTTGACGCAGGTGCGGGCACGGCGATATTCGGCGTGGTATCTGGCGCTGAGACCGTTCCGATCCCCTTGAACGGTACGCCGTTCCAATCCGGGCGCCCCCACAGTGCGGGATAATGCTTGACCATCTGCGCGCCATAGAGCGGCTTGTAGTTGCCGTTGTGACACGTGATGCACTGCGCCTTCGGGGCGTCGCCCAGCGCGCCAAGACGCACAGCGGGATACACGTTCTGCAGCGGCGCGAGATAATTCGTGTTGATGTCGCGCGCCATCAGGATGCCGTGGTACGCCGTCACTCGTGCCGGAGGTGACTGTGTCCAGCTCGCGAACTGACGCGAGTTGTGGCAGTAGGTGCAGTTCACGCCGAGTGATTTGGACTGATTGATCATCAGCGCGTAGGTCCATTCGGTCTGCTTTACTGAGCTGCGATTGCCGTCTTTACGAGGGGCCATCTCCTGCGAGACAACGCGTGCGCCGTCCCGATCGAGATAGTGTCGCAGGTAGTCCGTCTGGTCGGTGTAGAACCAGAGGCCATTCGGCAGCGGCTTGCCGAGGTGGCAGGTGTAGCAGGTCACACCGGTGTTCTTGACGTGCTGCGGATACTGGCCATTGATCTGGCGGGTCATCTGCAGCATGCGCCGAGCAACGAGCTTGGTGTAAATCGGCTTGCCGTTGGGGAGCGTGTCGTCGGCAAGGTTGGCAACGTTGTGGCAGTACGCGCAGTTACCGGTGCCGGCCACCCAGGTGCTCATGGCCGTCATCGTGCGGAGGAACTCGGTCGGCGAGACGTCGTTCAGCACCTGCACGTTGCGCCACGGGAGCGGTCCCGGCGGCGACTCGCCGGCCGGCGGCAGTGGATCGGGAATCTTCACTTTCGCGAAGTTCGCGGCCACTTCCTCGCGGTCGTAGTTCTGCTCCATGGCGACGCCACGATAGCCGACCTGCACGGTGTCCGTCTGCTTCTCCCCGATACAGCCGCCGAGCACGAGCAGGAGCGCCGGGGCAGCCGCGAGGGCGGCTGCCTGAACCTGATTGCGAAGCGACTTCATGGAGTCCTCCGGACGCCGGACGCTGCGGGAGTTGCCGGTGCCGTGGAGGCAGCTGGTGGCACTGCGGTGGAATCAGCCGGCTTTGCGGTGGTGTCAGCCGGCACCGCCATCACGGTGCTGTCGAGCATCAGCGGGGCAACGTTTGGCGCATACGACGGGAACGTATCCGGCGCGGTGCCCTGATAGCGTCCGCGAAGCAACTGCTGCTGTTCCGGCGTGAGTGCGTTCTGTGCCGGATACGTGGACACCAGCCCGTGCTTGACGCCCCACAGGTACCAGTTGTCGACGACGGTGCCGGTGAGCAGGATGCCAATTGCACCGGTGAACGTGGTCAACACGGCAAACCACCAAGCCCAGCGATGGATCGACTCCATCGTGGCATTGAAGCCCATCGTCCAGCGCCAGAACAGCATGGAGCGTTCAGCCGCGGTACCGCGATCGGTGATCTGTTCAATTTCGCGTTCACCACCGAGGCGAGCGACTGCGAGGATCGTCGCGCCGTGCATGGCGAAGAGCACTGCACTGCCGTACAGAAAGACGATGGACAGGGCGTGAAACGGATTGTAGTACAAGTTCCCGTAGCGGATCGAGAACGCCGCTGTCCAGTCGAGGTGCGGGAAGACGCCGAACGGCACCATCTCGCTCCAGCTGCCAACGAGCAACGGCTGGAAGAAGAACGCGAGGTAAAGAAAGATCGCCGAGGCGAACGCCCACGGCAGATGCGTGCCCATGTTGAGCTGAGTAGCCCGGCGGTACACGCGCACCCACCAAAGCAGGATGCTGAGCGTGAGGAAGAAACCGGCCATCAGGTACCAGCCGCCTTGGTTCAGCGGGGGGATACGCAAGCCGTACTGTGGCGGTGGCGGTTCGAGTGCGAGCCACGGCAATTGCCGGATAAACTCCACCGGACTCCAGCCGACCGACGCCCACATATTGAGGCCGATGATCTCGAAGGCAATGAGGCCGAACAGCAGCGAGAAGATGCCGGCGGTGCCAAGATAGATCGGTCCGAATTGGGCGTCGCCGAACTTACCGGCCAGCGAGGAGAAGAAGCCGGTGCCCAAGCGTAAGCCCGGAGATCCCGGAATCGGAAGTCCTTGCTCGGGCAGCGTCCGGACCTGGACGCGTGTGAAGAGATTCTGATATTCAAGCATGTGTGTTGGATTCCTCAGCGCCAGACCGGGAGGTTAAGCCACCAGCCCCACCACTCGGGCCAGCCCTTGGACCAGAACGGGCCGGAGATCACGATGCAGATCGCACTGAAGATGGAGGCGCTCATGGCAAGGAAGAGACCCAGCCGGTGAATGCCGATCGCTCCAATGGAGTAGCCAAGCAGATCGCGGAAGAACACGTTTTCCGTTTCACTCGCACCGACGGGTGTGCCTTCCTTCGGGTTTGTCACCGACAGGATCAAGGACCCGTGCATCGCGAGTGCGAGGCAGTTCGTAAAGAAGAATGTCACGGCGATCATGTGCGCCGGATTGTAGTGGAAGTGGAGATACTGGTATCCCACGTTCGACACCCAATCGAGGTGTGAGAAGATGCCGTAGGGAAATCCATGGCCCCACGCACCCAGTAGCACCGGACGAATCACCACCAGCGTCACATACGCGAGCACGGCCGCACCGTATGCCCACGGAACGTGCATGCCCATGCCGAGTTTCCGACTGATCTCGGCTTGACGCAGCGCCCAGCTTCCGAAGGCACCGCAGGCACAGATGGTGATGATCTGCCACAAACCTCCTTCGCGCAGCGGCGCGAAGCCGAGCCCGTACTTCAGGTCGGGCGGGGCGATGGAGATCTGCCAAAGGTTCCACGTCGGCCCCATCGCCGCCCCCCAAACGCAGAGCGCCGTGCCGAGCAGAATGAAAAAGATTGCCGAGACACCAAAAAAGCCCACGTAGAACGGCCCGAACCAGAAATCAAAGAGATCTCCGCCAATCAGGGTCCCACCGCGGACTCGATACTTCTTTTCAAAACTGAGCATCGCCATGGGCGATTTCTCCAAGCTGCAAACGATGGCGGAGGCTGGCGTCGGCCGGGGATGGCATCGCACCGACACGTGCGAAGACCATCCCGGCGGCGACGCGCGACGTTATTACCGGCCGGGCGGGAGCGGCGACATCTCTGCCGCCATTGCCGGAGCCGATGCCCCGACGGGCGCCTGTGCAGCGGACAGCGTACCGTTCTCGATCCACGAGTAACGCTGTGAGCTAAGCAGGATAAAGTGAATGACGAACGCGAGCGCGCCGACGAAGCCGGCTACGGCAACCATCACGCGACGCGGGTCATACATCAGCCAAATACGATGCATGATTGTTCCTCAGCGCGTGGCTGCTTGCGT
>Ga0105049_10009455_pt1 | contig 11233 bp, 10 predicted proteins | sample MAT06_FD_78087 | JGI IMG/M metagenome (GOLD analysis project Ga0105049, IMG submission 78087) | Freshwater microbial communities from Lake Fryxell liftoff mats and glacier meltwater in Antarctica - MAT-06 | ecosystem: Environmental > Aquatic > Freshwater > Ice > Liftoff microbial mat | place... | reverse complement strand
TCATCGTGGGGCCGAATGCGCAGGGAAAGACTTCGCTGCTCGAGGCGGCGTGCATTCTTTTGCGGCTGGCTTCGCCGCGGGTGCAGCGCCTGGCGCCGGCGATCCAGCATGGGCAGCGCGGCTTGGTCGTGGATGGCTACCTCGGGCCGCGGCACCTGCAGTTCTACTACAGTGCCGGGCGCAAGAAGCTGGCGCTCGACTCCGTGGAGCAGAAGTCCGCCGAGGAGTATCTGCAGCTCGGGCGGGTGATGTGGTTTTCCAATGCGGACATCGAGATCGCCCGTGGCACGAGCGACGTGCGGCGGCGCTTTCTCGACTTTCTCGCGGCGCAGCTCGAGCCCTCCTATCGCCCCTCGCTGCGCGACTACGAGCGTGCGCTGCGGGCGCGCAATCTCCTGCTGAAAGCGCCGACGCCGCGCTGGCGCGAGATCGCGGCTTTCGACGCGCCGCTCGTGGCCAGCGGGGAGCGGATCGCGGCGGTGCGCCGGCGGCTGGTCGCCGAGCTGCAGCCGGAGGCGATGGCGGCGCACGCGCTGGTGAGTGGGGCGTGCGAGGCGCTGCGGCTGGACTATCAGCCGGGCGGCGGAGAGGATTTCCCGGCGGCCCTGAAGGCGGCCGAGCGCGAAGACGCGCGCCTGCGCCAGACCACGGTGGGCCCGCATCGCGATGAACTGGCCTTTTTCCTCAACGAAGTGCCGGCGGCGGACTTTGCTTCGGAAGGGCAGCAGCGGACGCTCGTCCTCGCGCTGCGGCTCGGCGCGGCGCGGCTGCTCGAGCGGAAGCACGGGGTGCCGCCCCTCCTGCTGCTCGACGACATCTTCGGCGAACTCGATCTCGCCCGCCGCAGCGCGCTCCTCGCGGCGCTCCCGGCTGGAGCGCAGAAGATCGTGACCACGACGCATCTCGACTGGCTGCCAGCGGGGCTCGGGGAGCACATCCTCCTGCTGGGCGCGGCGGGCGCTTGAGTCGCTGCCCAGGGTTCACTCGCCGGGCGGGCGGAGGAGATGTTTTTTCACCTCGTGACGGGTGAGCAGGCGGCCGCCCAGGTAGATGAGCAGGGCGACGCCCAGCGCCCCGAGGAGGAAGCGCTCGACGCTGCCGATGCCGCCGATGAGCGCCTGGGCGCGATCGCTGAGGAAGTAGCCGAGCCCGGTGAGCGCGCCGCCCCAGATGAGGAAGGCGGTGAGTTCGATGGCGAGGAAGCGGGCGACGGAAAGCTTTTGCGTGCCCCAGAAGACGAGGCTGGGATTGCGCGTGCCGTAGATGAAGCGGCTGAGGAGCAGCTCCCACGGGCCGAAGCGCGCGGCGAGGCGCTCCACCGCCGGGCCGAGCTTGCGATAGATGCGCGAGCTGCGGATGGATTCGGACCGCGCGTGCCCGAGCCAGAACCAGAGCGAATCGTGGAGCAGCGCGCCCGCCAGGCAGGCGAGGAAGGCGGCCTCGGGATAGACCACGCCGAGGTGGATGACGACGCCGGTCATGATGAAGACGATGTCGTTCTCCACGATCGCGCACAGGAAGATCGCGATGAGGCCGTACTCGTTGAGGAAACTTTGCATGGGACGCCGGACGCGCCGGGCATTGTGGCCCGCGCGGCGGCCCCTGCCACGGCAATTCGCGCCCCGGCGGCCGGCCTACGGTGCGAGCCGCTGCCGGAGCTGGGTGAGCGGCGCCCGGAGGTCCGGGAAACGGTCGCCGGCGAGCCATTCGCCCGTGGCCCGCGCCAGGGCGTCGAGCCGTGGGCCGCCATCGTCCGGCGGCGGCGCCTCAGTGAGCAGGGTCTCGGCGACAAAGGTGGCCGGCGTGGCGAGCCCCTTGAGCAGCTTGGATTTCTCTTCGAGGGCCACATCCGGGCGCCCGAGGTAGATCTCCACCGCGGCCCGCTGGGCGATCTGGGAAAGGTCGGCCTTGGCGTAGTAGTCGGCCCGCAGCAGGGGCCGATCGGCGAGTTCGGTCGGGTGAGTGTTCAGGTAGGTCATGACCTCCAGCGGGCCCTGCTCGGCGAGGCGGTCGAGGGCGACGGCCGCGGCATACTGCAGCTCGCGCCCACCGCTGCGCTGCGCCTCGGCGAGTTCCGGCACGAGGCTGGCATCCCGCGTATAGACGGCCACGTCGAAGGCTTCGAGCATGCCGGCGCTGGGGCGGGCGCGCCACGGTCCATGAGCGAGCATCTCGCGCACTTTGCTCGCCAGGTAGGGTTTCGCCGCCGGCTCGTGCCAGGCCACATTGCGCAGCGCCAGCGCCCACTCATCGGCGGAATCCCGCGTCTCCAGCACCGTGCGCGAGACCCTGGCCGCCGCGGGGGAGCGGGTGCGGCGGGCGATCTGCCCGAGCACGTCGAGGAGCATCACCCGCAGCGTCGGCGCATCGGCCAGCGCGCCGCCGCCCCCCAGGGCAAACTCGCCCCCGGTCGCCACGTCGCGCCCTTCGCCGAGGAACTCGACGATCGCATTGATCGCCAGGCGCGGCTCCGCGGCGAGCAGCGCCGCCTTCAACTGCTCCGCGGCGGCGGGATTCGGGCCGAGCTCCAGCGCGGCAAAGACGCGGTCGATCCAATCGCGGAGTGCGGAACGGTCGTTGGGCATGGCGGCGGCAGGCGTGGCGGACTCTGCCGCGACGGAGGCCGCGGAGGCGGGCGGCTCGCCAGCGGCGGGCTCGGCCACGGTCCCGGGCCTGGCTCCGCCGGCGGGGGCGCCCGGGCGGGTGAGGAAAAAGTAAGCCGCCAGAGCGGCGAGGATCACCGCGGGCAGCAGTAGGAGCCTGGTCTTCACGCGCGGGCCGGCGCGGCCTGCGCCGCTACTTCATGAAGCGCCGGATGAAACTGGCTGCAGTGGCGTCGAGGGCGCGGATGCCACCGGAGGCCGGCTCGGAGGAACTGGCGACGACGACGCCGGTGACGTAGCGCTTGCCATCCGCCGCCGTGGAGATGACCGGTCCGCCGCTCATGCCGGCCTCGAAGTACACCGCGTCGCTCTCGTAGAAGCCCCCAAAGATGCGCCCATAGCCGGAGCGGGTGGCGACGGAAAGGAGATCGTCGCCGGTGTGATATTCGCCCCCGTAGCCAAACGCGACCGTCGGCACGCGCGGCTGCAGCAGGGCCGGATTTGCCCACCAGCCGAGCGAGGCTCCATTGGCCACCGCGCTGCGGAAGACCAGCGCGCCGAGATCGAAGGAAAAGGCGCGCACACTTTCGCCGGAGTGGCGGCGCGCATTTTCGCGATAGCCGGAGAGCACATAGATCCGGCTGGGATAGTGCTCGGCGAGGGCGCGGGCGCCATACTGGCCGCGGCGAAAGGCGATGTCGGTCGAGAAGCCCTGGTCGGCGTCCCACAGATTGTGCGCCGCGGTGAGCACCGAACTCGGCCGGATGACCGTGCCGCTCCCGCTGTAGAAGTTGCGCCCGCTTTCAAAAAGGAGCTGGCCGATCGTCGCACCCGGCATCGTCTGCACCGCCGCCGGGCCCGTCGGCTCCGGATACTCCACGGCACGCGCGCCGGAATGCAGGGCCAGGAGGGCAACGAGGGAGAGCAGGCGTTTCATGGGAGAGTGCGCCAGGGGCGACGGCGGGCAGGATAGCCCACCGGATGAAGATCGCAAATGCCGCGACTCGGCCCTGACGCGCCCTGCACCCGACGCTACGTCCGCTTGGCGAGGAATTTGATCTGCTCGGCTTCCTTCTGCATCACTTCGAGCTTTTGCAGCGCGCCGTTCTGTCGTTCGATCAACTCCTTGTTCTTCCGGGAGATCTCCTGGAGCTGCTGGAGCGGGGATTTCGCCCCACCCGGCGTTTGCGAGTACAGGTGCGTGGTGAGGCCGAAGGTGGAGACGGCGACCAGGGTGTAAATGAGGAGCGTTTTCATGGGATCACTTGGTCTTGCCACCGCCGCGGGCGACGAAGAGGCGGGCCACGCGGATGTCTTCGGCGACGATCGCGATCTTTTCGTCGATCTTCGCCTGGCCCTCGACGATCTGCGCGTGCTGGGCCACGAGTTCAGCGACCACCGTCGCGAGGGCTGCGTCGTCGTTTCCCGCCTGGCCACTGGAGCGGGGTGGAAGGGTGAGGCCGAGCGCGAGGGCGACGAGCGCGCCAGCGAAGGCGGGGAGGGGCTTGCATTTCATGGCGCGAAGCTACAGCGGGAAAAGTGCCCCTGCTCGAAACAAAAATAGTTTGGGCGCTTGGCAGGAATGCTGCTAGCCGTGCTGGGCGCACCACTTACCCTATCTACACATGGCCGGCCTTACCCAATCACAGAACCTCCATCAGTCCCAAGTCCTCGCACCACAGCTCCAGCAGAGCCTGCAGATTTTGCAGGTCCCGATGCTCGAACTCCGCAACCTGATCCAGGAAGAGCTGGAATCGAACCCCACGCTCGAGATGGAGGAGATCGAGCCGACGATCGAAGACAAGAAGCAGGAACAGGAAGAGTTTCAGGAGGAGTTCGACCGGCTGGCCAAGCTCGACGACGAATGGCGCGACTACATGTCGCAATCGCAGAGCTACAATGGACGCACAGCGGAGGAAGAGGAACGCCGGCAGTTCTTTTTCGATTCGCTGGTGAAAGAGGAGACCCTCCAGCAGCACCTGCTGGAGCAGGTCGCCAGCACCGACATGAGCGACGACGATCGGCGCATCGCCGAAGTCCTCATCGGCAATGTGGACGACCGCGGCTTCCTCCAGGCTGGCCCGGAGGAGATCTCCAATAGCACCGGCATGGACCCGGCCGATCTCCAGCGCGTGCTCGAGATCGTCCAGACGTTTCATCCCGTGGGCGTCGCCGCGCGCGATCTCCGGGAGTGCCTGCTCATCCAGCTCAAGCGTCTCGGCAAGGAGCAGAGCCTCGAATACCGCATCGTCGATCGCCACATCGAGGATCTCGGCAAGCGCCGCTTCCCGGAAATCGCCCGCCGCTGCGGCACCACCGCGGAGCAGGTGCAGCGCGCCGCCAATTTCATCGCCACCCTCGATCCGAAGCCCGGCCAGATTTTCACCTCGGACCCAAACAACTACGTGCTCCCCGACGTGACCGTGGAGCGCATCTCCGGCGACTGGATGATTTCGCTCAACGGGGAACAGATCCCGCACCTGCGCATCAGCAACACGTACAAGGATCTGATGTCGCAGGAGAAAAACGGCACCGACGTGCGCGATTACATCCGCGACAAGATCCGGAGCGGCAAATTCCTCATCAAGTCGATCCACCAGCGGCAGCAGACGATCTCGAACATCGCGCACGAGATCGTGAAGCGGCAGATGGAGTTCCTGGAGTGCGGCCCGAGCGGCTTGAAACCGATGACCATGGTGCAGATCGCCGACATCGTGGGCGTCCACGAGACGACGGTGAGCCGCGCCATCTCCGGCAAGTACATGGCCACCCCACACGGCGTCTTCGACATGAAGTACTTCTTCACGCCCGGCTATCAGACCGCCGACGGCGACTCGATGAGCAATACGAGCGTGAAAGGCGCGATCGCCGAACTCGTGAAGGGCGAAGACTCCAAGGCGCCGCTGAGCGACAAGGAGATCGTCGAACTGCTCGAAAAACGCGGCATCCCGATCGCGCGCCGCACCGTCGCAAAGTATCGCAACGAGCTGAACATCCTGCCGAGCAACATGCGCAAGCGGTACTGACCGCCCACGGCGGCGCGCTCAGATCTCCACCCACGCCCCGGGGATCGGCACCGGGTAGCGCCCCGCGGCGTCGGCCTTCAGCGGCGCCTCGCTCTCCAGAGTCAGGCGGTCGCTGCCGGGAAAGAACTGGAAGTCCGACGCCAGCGCTTCCTCCCAGGTGACGACGCGGCCCATGTGGATCGCGGCGCGGCCCATGATGTCGGCGAGATTGGAAAGCGCGGCGCGTTTGGCCTGGTTGAACGGCTTGTCGTGGCGGATCGCGTCGAGGAAATCGCTCCACTGCTCGTGGTAAGGCGTGTTCTTCTCCTGCGGCGCGGCCCAGGCCACATTGTCCGGCGTGCAGCGCTGGTCTTTGAAGATGCGCACGGTGCCGGCGTGAATGTTCCCGGAGAATTGCGCGGCGCATTTTGTGCCATGCACGTAGGTGGCAAACTCCGCGTAGGTCTTCGGGATGTAGCGCACCGTGTCGTAGGCTTTGCTGCCATTGGGAAAGGTCCACTCGGCGGAGAAGGAGTCGAGATTCTGGCTGCAATCGGTGCTGCCCGCGGCGCGACCGCCGACCCCGTGCGCCGTCACCGGCCAGGCGTCGTGCAGCCAGCAGAGTTCGTCGATCTGGTGGATGTCCATCTCGGCGTAGAGGCCGCCGGAGACCCAGAGGAATTTGGTGAAGTTCCGGAGCTGCCACTCCAGTTCCGCGGTCGCCGCAGGCTTGGGACCCAGCGGTCCGCTCGGCCCCATGCGATAGGCGCGGGTGTGCAGGATTTCGCCGAGCTCTCCCGCCTGGATGCGCTTGATGAGTTCCTGCCGGTTGCGCGAATGCCGGCACATTAGCCCCGCCGCGATCTTCAGTCCTTTTTTCTCCGCGGCCTCGCCCGCGGCGACGATGCGCCGCACGCCCGGCGGATCGACCGCAAAGGATTTCTCCATGAAAACGTTCACGCCCTTTTCCACCGCATACTCGAGCTGTCGGGGACGAAAGCCCGCGTAGCCGGTGAGCATCGCCACATCGCCGCTCCCGGGCCGCAGGGTGTCGATGGCGTGCCGGAAGGCGTCGAAGCCGACGAACTGCCGGTCCGATGGCACGTCGCAACGCCCGCCCAACTTTGCCCCGAGGATGCCGTGCGCGCTGCGCAGGCGGTTTTCAAAAAGATCGGCCATCGCCCAGAGCCTGGTCGTGCTGCCCGTGGCCTCCATCGCATTCACCACCGCGCCGCTGCCGCGATTGCCGCTGCCGATGAGCGCGAGCCGCACTTCATCGCTGCCCGCGGCATGGACGTGCGGCAGGGCGATTCCCGCGAGCGCGGTGCCGGCAGCGATTTTTCCGGTCTGCGCGAGGAAGGCGCGGCGCGAGCGGGGCGCGGATGCAGTCTGCGGGGAGGGATGCTTCATGGTGTCGGGTCGATCCACGGCGGGACGCGGTCCTTGGGGAGAAAATCCACCGCGCTGCGGCCCGAGCCGCGCGCGCTACCAGGAGCGCGGGCCATCGCCCTGCTGCCGGAGGGCGATCGGCGGATCTTTCGGCAAGGGCGCACCAGCGGCGATCCACGCGCGCAGCGTGGCGACATCCGCCGGAGCGATGGCGTGCCCGGTGGGCGGCATCGCGCCGGTCTGCGAATCGGCCAGGGTCACGACCTGGAAAAGACGGCTCTGCTCCGGCGAGCCGCGCACGATCCAGCCGCCCGGCCCCATGAGCCGCGCCAGCGCATGGGTATCGGTAAAGGCGGGCATCTGGGTGAGGCGATCCTTCCCGTGGCAGTGCAGGCAATTGCGCTCGAGCACGCCGCGCGCTTCGGCAAAGGAACCCTGGGACGACCGACCGGCGCCGCCGGCGCAACCCCCCGCGAGCAGGGCGAGGGCCGCGAGGGCACCGCAGAGGAAAAGCGATCTCATCGCTCCAGCATGCCCGGCGGCGCGATGCGGAAAAGCAAAAGCACCGGGCGATTCCCAGCCACCGGCCGGGCGGCCCCAGCGCCCCCACTCACCGGAGCGCGCCGACTTCTCCGAAGAAGGCGCTGCGCGGTGGTGCGCAGAGTGGCTCAGTACTTCGGCACGCTCGGGTCGATCTGCTCGGCCCAGGCGAGGATGCCACCTTCCAGATTTGCCAGCTTGCCGAAGCCGGCCTCCTGCAAAAGCTTCAGCGCCCGCGCCGACCGCGCGCCAGACTTGCACTGGAGCACGATCTCATCCGCGCTATCGAGTTCGCTGAGGCGCGCCGGGAGCTGGCCGAGCGGGATGAGCTTCGCGCCCGGGATGTGGCAGATGTCCCACTCGTAGGGCTCGCGCACGTCGATCAGGCGGAAGTCGTCCTTCCGATCGAGCCGCGCCTTGAGTTCCGCGACAGAGATGTGCGGCACCGGCGCTTCTTCTTCCTCCGCGGCTTTCGCCTGCGGGATGCCGCAGAATTGATCGTAGTCGATGAGTTCAGTGATCGTCGGATGGTCGCTGCACACCGGGCACTTCGGATCGCGCCGCAGCTTGAACTCGCGGAACTTCATCTTCAGCGCGTCGAAGGCGATCATGCGACCGATGAGCGGTTCGCCGATGCCGACGATGAGCTTCACCGCCTCGATCGCCTGCATCACGCCGATGATCCCCGGGAGCACGCCGAGCACGCCACCCTCCGCGCAGCTCGGCACCATGCCGGGCGGCGGCGGCTCGGGGAACATGCAGCGGTAGCACGGTCCGCCGAGGCACGGCGCGAAGACGGTGCATTGCCCGTCGAAGCGGAAGATCGAGCCGTAGATGTTCGGCTTCTTCAGGAAGACGGCGACGTCGTTGGAACAGTAGCGCGTGGGGAAATTGTCCGTGCCGTCGATGATCACGTCGTAGGGCTCGGCGATCTGCCGCGCATTTTCCGCGGTGAAGTAAGTGTCGTAGAGATCGACCTGGACGTTGGGATTCACCTCCCGGATGCGGTCCCGCGCGGAGTTCAGCTTCTTCCGGCCCACGTCTTTCGTGCCGTGCAGGATCTGGCGCTGGAGATTCGAGAAATCGACGGTGTCGCCATCCACGAGCCCGAGGCGGCCGATGCCAGCGGCGGCGAGATAGAGGGCGATCGGCGAGCCGAGCCCACCCGTGCCGATGCAGAGGATGCTCGCCGCCTTCAGCCGCTTCTGCCCCTCGAGCGTGACCTCGGGCATGATGAGATGCCGCGAGTAGCGGGCGATCTCGTCGTTGCTGAATTCGATACGCTCGAGGCGCGCGGGGTCGATGATGCTGGCTGCCATAGGGGCGGCGAAGCAAGCAGGGGCGCCGTGTTTGGGAAGGCCGGGGGTGTGTCATAGCGCAAGGAGATGGGGCGCCCTCGCCCCAAGTCGAATCATCCTCGGGGCGGGGGCGCCCCTACTCCTTCAGCACGCCTTGAATCAGCCAGTCGTGAGCCCCGGCCGTGACCTGCTGTCCGACCTTGTAGCCCGCGCGGTCGGTGTTGCGACCGATCCCGGCAAAGAGCTTCGCGATCTTCAGCCGCGCGGTTTTCGCGAAGAAGTCGGCGAGCCCGATCGCTTCCTCTTTTCCGAGCGCCTGCGCACGGGAACAGGTGGCCGCGATGGCGAAAAGTTCGGCGCCGAGATCGACGAAGCGTCCGAGCAACACTTGCTCGCGCTCCAGCTTCGGGCCGTGCAGGGCCATGGAGTGGAAGAGGCGCCTCGCCAGTCGGCGCGACGCGGCGGCGGCCCACTTGAGATGGGAACTCAGCCGCCCGTCGAAATCCGCGATCGGCAGGTCCAGCGTCGGCAGCCACAGCTTCGGATACCAGCCGGCGTAGTAGAGCGTGGCTTTGCCGAAGGCCTGCGCGCGCACGCCGTTCGGGAGCTGCGTGTTCATCATCGCGCCGCCGATTTTCAGATGCGGATCGAGCGCCTCGCGGGCGATGAAGAGGCGCATGATCTCGCTCGAGCCTTCGAAGATCGTATTGATGCGGCAGTCGCGCAGCAGGCGCTCGATGGCCACGGGTTCTTCCCCACGAGCCTTGAGCGATTGCGCGGTTTCGTAGCCGCGGCCGCCGCGGATTTGCATCGCCTCATTCACATGCTCCCAGCAGCGCTCGGTGCCCCAGAGTTTGCACATCGCCGCTTCGAGCCGCACGTCGGCGTGCTTGTCGCGATCGACGAGCGCGGCGGCGTAAAAGGTCATCGCTTCCATCGCAAAGGTCTCCGCGGCGATGCGCGAAATCTTCTCGGCGATCGCGGCGTGCTGGCCGATGGCGGCGCCCCATTGCACGCGCTCGGCGGCCCATTTCTTCGCGATCTCCAGGCAGCGCTTTGAGAGCCCGAGGCACGCGGCGGGGAGGGTGAGCCGGCCGGTGTTCAGGGTGGTGAGCGCGACGCGCAGGCCTTTGCCTTCGGCGAGGATGATATTTTCGCGCGGCACCTTCACGTCCTTGAAATGCAGCACCGCGTTGTAGAGCGCCTTCAGCCCCATGAAGCGGCAGCGATGCGCAATCTCCACGCCAGGCGTATTCATCTCCACGATGAAGGCGGTGATCTGGTTGCGCCCATTCTTCGATGGCGTCTTGGCCATCACGACGATCACCCCGGCCTTGATGCTATTCGTACACCACACCTTCTCGCCATTGATGATGAAGTGCTGCCCGTCCGCGGTCGGCTCGGCGACGGTCTCCATCTTCGCCGGATCGGACCCCACGCGCTGCTCGGTGAGGGCAAAGGCCGAGACTTCACCCGCGGCGATCCGCGGCAGATATTTGCGCTTCTGTTCGTCGGTGCCGAAGAGGATGAGCGGCTGCGGCACGCCGATGGATTGATGCGCGGAGACGAGCGCGGCGAGATTGCCGCAGTAGCTGCCGAGCAGCGTGGCGGCGCGGCAGTAGTTCGTCTGCGAAAGACCGAGCCCGCCGTAATCGTGCCCGATCTTGATGCCAAAGGCACCGAGCTTCGCGAGCCCCTCGAAGACTTCCGGCGGAATCTCGCCGGTGCGGTCGATCTCATCGGGATCGACCTTCTCTTTCAAAAACGCGCCCAGCCTTTCGAGGAAGGCGTCGCCTTGATCGCGATCCTCGGAGCGCTGGAGCGGATACGGGTGGAGCGCGTCGAGTTCGAAGCGGCCCATGAAGAGCCCGTTGACGAAGCCTTCGCGAGTGACTTCGCGCGCAGCCTCGGTGAGTTCGAGAGCGGCCCGCTGCTCGGCGGACATCTTCGAGGTGTCGATGACGGAGGTGGGTTCGGTTTCAGTCTTCATAGTTCGGTGTTCGGTGTTCGACGTTGGACGTTCGATGTCTGCGGCCTCCGGCGCGCGAGCCCGCTCACGTTCGCGGAAAACATCGAACGTCGAACGTCGAACACTGAACCTCGAACGACAGAAGGTGCGCGCTCAGTCCTCATAAAATCTCCCCGGATGCTTCACCACGTCGGCCAGTCGTGCGCAGGGCGCGAAATGCGGGCCGACGGTCTCGGCGAGGCGGGTCAGTTCCGCGGCGACGTGTGCGCCGCCGAGACGATCCGCATAGCGCAGCGGGCCGCCGCGGAAAGGCGCCCAGCCGGTGCCCATGACCATCGCGAAATCCACATCCGCAGGCTCCGCGGCGACGCCTTCGTCGAGACAGCGCGCGGCCTCGTTGATCATCAGCAGGACCATGCGGTTCTTCAG
>Ga0105049_10009454_pt1 | contig 11235 bp, 7 predicted proteins | sample MAT06_FD_78087 | JGI IMG/M metagenome (GOLD analysis project Ga0105049, IMG submission 78087) | Freshwater microbial communities from Lake Fryxell liftoff mats and glacier meltwater in Antarctica - MAT-06 | ecosystem: Environmental > Aquatic > Freshwater > Ice > Liftoff microbial mat | place... | reverse complement strand
TGTGGTGTACGAGCGCAACGGTGTGGTGTCCTGCCGCAGGGCCGAAAGCGAATTGCGGAAGTGGTTGGGGTAGGGGATGGGATGGTGCTGTTGTGCCACACGGAACAGGGCCTTACCGACCCCACACTGCTGGGCGTGCGCGCAGCACCAGCTGTTGCTGGCTAGGCGGCGCTTACAAGAACACTTGCAGGTTGGTGTAGCGATGCATCGGGTAGCTCCCTTCAGAGAAGTAGACGCAGACTCCGTGAGGTGCAGATGCTCTTGAGGCTAGCCCGGGATGGGACTTCCGTTCTCTCGTGCCCACCGAGGTGCATGCGGCATTGGAGGGCGGGGTGGATCGCGGGCCTGTGGAGTATGGTTGCGGACGTGGGGGCACGGAACCAAGAGCCTGCCCAAGTTTAGAAGCCTGGTTGCCACAAGACGCATACATTCAGCCACCAAATTGATTGCCAATGGCCGGACTTTTTGATTCTGAGGTCGATGCGAAGTCACTCTTCCAGAGCCTGTATGGGGCTAAGGATGAGAGCAAGGTCCAAGCTGTCCTGGACAAGTACGTTGGAGTATTCGCCAACGAATATTGGAAACCGCTCGGAAACAACAAGAGCAACTTCAGCATCATCAAGAACCAACAGTCCAGCCCGATCGCAGCGATCATTGAGAAGGTGACGAATTCGATCGACGCGCTGTTGACCAAGCGGTGCCACGAGTCCGGTATCGACCCAAAGTCGCCAGACGCACCGCAAACGATGGAGGAGGCGGTGAAGCGTTTCTTCCCGAACAATAATTGGGACCTGTCGTCGCAGCGAAAGCAACAGGCGTTGGACATCCAGGTCATCGCCGATGGGGAAGGCCCACGCGGTGAGCGCCCGCGCCTACCGACTTGCGTGATCATCTACGACAACGGCGAAGGCCAATCCCCGGAGAACTTCGAGGATACCTTTCTGTCCCTCATCCAAGGGAACAAGAACAACATCCAGTTCGTGCAGGGGAAGTACAACATGGGCGGCTCCGGAGCGCTCGTGTTCGCTGGCAAGAAGCGATTTCAACTCATCGGGTCGAAGCGCTTCGATGGCAAAGGAGATTTCGGTTTTACGCTGATCCGTGAGCATCATAAGACCGATGACGACCACGCTAAGGAGACCTGGTATGAGTACTGGACGCTGAACGGCTCGATCGCTTCGTTCCCGATCGACGTAATGGAGCTAGGCTTGGAGGATCGGAAGTTCACGACGGGCACAGTCATTAAGCTCTACGACTACCAGTTCCCTGGCGGTTACTCGGGCTTCGCGCAGGACTTGCGACAGAGCATCAACGAATACTTGTTCGAGCCTGCGTTGCCGATACTGACCAAGGACACGAAGGAGCGCTACCCAAACAACACGGTGAACGTGCTCGACCTGTACGGACTGAAGCGCAGGCTGTGGAAGGAAGAGGACGACTACTTGGAGGACAAGTTCTCGGAGGACTATGCCGATGCACGTATCGGGCCGATGAAAGTGTCCTGCTTCGTCTTCAAGAACAAGGTGAAGGGTATGGACGTGAAAGCGTCCAAAGCAGCCATCGAGAACCGCTACTTCAAGAACGGCATGTCCGTAGCGTTCTCCGTGAACGGGCAAGTGCATGGCTTCTTCTCGTCGGAGTTCATCACCCGCTCGCTGAAGATGAACATGCTGAAGAGCCACCTGCTCATCCATGTGGATTGCACGCACATGCACTACGACTTCCGGAAGGAGTTGTTCATGGCATCGCGTGACCGGATGAAGGATGGAGAGGAGACACAATACCTCAGGCACTATCTGGCGAAGCAGCTCAGTAAGAAGCACGGTCGATTGGACGAACTTCAGGAGCGCCGGAAGGCTGCGGCCGACATCGACACCAGCGCAAGCACCCAAGACCTGCTCCGCTCGTTCGCGAACAAGATGCCGCTGAACCCGGAGCTGATGAAGATGCTCCAGCAGACCTTGAAGCTCAATGTGCCGAGCGACAAGAAGGGCGAGGAGAAGAAGAAGGACAAGCCACGGGAGAAAGAGCCAAAGGAACAGGAGCCGTTCAGGCCAGAACGATTCCCGACCTTCTTGAAGCTACAGGCCAAGAACGACGGCGAACACGAAGTGACCAAGATCCCGATCAACGGGGAACGGACCTTGAAGCTGAAGACCGACGTGGAGAACGACTACTTCGATCGCATCGAGGAACCGGGCGAGTTGCGCATCACCGTATTGAGCATGCGGACGAACGAGACGACCGGAGGCGCTGGACCCGGCACACCGAAGGACATCACGGAGGTCTTCAATGTGGTGAAGAGCAGCCCGAAGGATGGCACGATCCGCATCACGCTAAGCCCGAAGGAAGAGGAAGTAAAGGTCGGCGACTCGGTGCAGATCAAGGTCTCGCTATCTGCGCCGGGTGGCGATAAGGAAGACATCTTCTGGGTGAAGATCGCCGAGAAGGAGCAGCCACCGGAACCCAAGCCGAAGAAGGAAGAGGCCCAAGAGCCGCTAGGCCTGCCCGACCTGGTGCAGGTTTACAAGGACAAAGGCGAACGCATGGATGTCCTCTCATGGGACGATGTGGAGGAGGCGACCGGCGAGTCCATGAACCACGAAACGACCATGGTGCCCATGACCAAGGGCGATGAACTGGAGAAGATCTTCGTGAACATGGACAGCCACGCACTACTGGAGTTCCGGAGCAAGATCAAGAACCCGAGTGCCGATGCCATCGAACTGGCCAACCGCAAGTACGTGACCTCGGTCTACTTCCACGCGCTCTTCCTGTACATGATCACCAAGAACCGGGGCTACCAGATCACGCGGAAGAAGGAAGACAAGGACGAGCCTGTGGATATCGGCAGCTACCTGAAGGACCTCTTCGACAACTCCTACTCGTCGTTCATCCTGACTTTCGGCGGGACGGAGGAGTTGATGCAGGGTCTAGGAGATTGATGAAGAACCTTCGCCGTCATCTCCTGCGAACGACAGATTGTCTACGAAGGCGGCGTCGATTCCAGTTGCCGGGATAGGCCCTTTAGCGTTGGCTGCTTCAATGACCTGCACGCACCACTGGTTGATTCTACGCGGCGTCCTGGGTTTTCCAGAACGAGCTGGGGCTGTTTCAAGCAGCTTAAGGGCAGCTTCATTCGAGAGTGGAAATGAGATGGGGTTCACGTCCTTGTTCACTCGATAGTGATACAGTAGATCATTGAGGTACTGCAGCGACTCTTCAACGCTGCCTTCCTCGAACACGATCCGATCCGTGACACGGTCGAGTAGAGCCTCCCCGATTACGATCTCGAGATTCTCTGCTTCCCTGGGTGCGGCAAAGGAGAAGTTCATCACCAACGCCAAGTACTTGGGAGTGCAGTCTATAAGTTCGCGTAGCGCCTGTGTGAAAGGCCGATAGTGGCGTGAAGAATAGAAGACAAGCGCTTCGACCTCATCAAGCCAGACGAACACACGGCGTGCCTTTGAAAGACCTGAGTTACCGTCATATCTGGCAAGAACATTCAGCAGGGTGCCAAGAACTAACGAGGCATCTGAATTCGATTCCAACCCCCTTCGAAGTCGGAGTTTCCGCCGTATCGGCGCAGATGCCTTACCTGACATGAGCACGTCACCGGCAAAGTGTTCGATGTCCTCGTCGGCATCGGCCAATAGCCAGATAAGCCTCCCAACATCTTCGCTCTTCGCTAGTGCTTGTAATTCCTTTAGCGCGTTCTCATCGCCGAGTGCTGCACGATGGCTGCGGAGGGATGCCTTGATCGACGTAAAGCTCATTGCCTCAATGAGCTTTACATAAAAGTCCCACACCGCATTGTCCCCAATTTTCGGGGCTGTGATCACGAAGTGCAGCGGTTGGGTTGCTCCAGCGGGCGTGTACACTGCTGAATGCTTGGCGAAGTAGTAGGCAGCATGGGTCTTTCCTCCACCATAACGACTGAGGTTGATGAGAACCTTCGTCTCATCGGTAGTGAGGCAGGTTCTCATGAGCTTCTCGAACTCCACCTTGGTGCTATTGAAGCCGGCCCAAATCAAGTCATTGGACTCCGTATCGGGTACGATGTTGAACGGGTTCTTCTTGAAACCAAGTTCGGTCCAAATGCTGGTGGCCATCTGTGTGGTGCTTATGAGGGGAAAACGCTTCGGAGCTTCGTAATGCAGTCGATCTTGCGGTGGTAGGCTTTAATGAGTTCGAGTCTCCGTTCAGCTTCGGTTTCACCCAGTTCGCGAAACTCAAAGATGCTGAATGACCCTGCACCCCCGATATCGCGAATTGCATCCTTGGCGAATCTAGAGGTTACTTCTTTTCGGGTCAGGTACAAGAACACAAGCAGATCGAGAGTGGTCCACACTTCTGCCAAAAGGTGATCCTTCATGACAGGCCTTATGAACTTGCGCAAAGCCGTGTTGTCGTCAGTTACTACGATGAACTTGCCCACGCTACCCGAATAGGCCAATTCTGCCGCAGCGCAGAGTAGATGCCGCTCTCCCTTGTCCTCATCATCGAGCGTCTTCGCATAGTACTTGGGGGCCAGCCATTGGGCTTCAAGATTTCTCGTATGCCGCAGCCGCGGTACTGTCTTCACGCCATTCTGATTTTTCCCGTTCTCCTTCAAGCGACGGTTTATCGCTTTGTAAGAGGCCGAAGCCTTTGAGGCACCCTCCTTGAACTCATCTCGCACAGCAACACAGGTGTGCAAGTTGAAGATGTTCCAGAGCCACTTGTCCACGCTCTTGCCGTTGAGGTCTATCGACACCTGCGAAAGATGCGAGAGAGCATTTGTATCGATCAGTATGCTCGGCTTAGCCATGGCTTATGGCAACGTAAGATTCATACACTCGAGCCGACTTCCGGTACCCTACGCGCATTACACCCAACTGCCTCTCATACCCAATCCATGATTTAAGCTCTCCAACTTCCACGGCAACAGACCTGACCAAGAGCAGGTACAAGCAAGAATAGAGAAAAGTCTGATCCGCTGGCAGTCGCGGCAGCAAGGAGGATCCGAAATGCTTCCGGCAGATCTCCAGGCACTCGGTCGCATATTGGACTCGAGCGTCTTCGCTTATCGTGTTCCAAGGCTGAGCATTGTTTTTGAAAGCTTGTGTACATGTATGTACGAACGCGGATTGATGCCAATCATCCGCCACGTCGTCATACTCGATCCCCGCGATCATGCTTTGACGGAAAGCATCGCCACCGGCAGTCAAATTATAGGTTGCGGCTCGTCCACGATTGCTGCCCACGGAAACCATTTCGAGGTCAATGAGCCAGTTTATCCTGGTTGGAACAATGTCCTCGCTGTATCGCTTGGGGGCGCGCCAATCATTGGCCCGCTGTCGAGCATCTTGTATCTCACCAATGTAGCGGCTGTCATGCGCCTCAGAAAGTCGCGAGCTCAATCGACTGATGTAGGCGCCTTGGAATTCGCCCTGATAGTACGCCAATGTCTCACCCGGTGCCATAGCCACTTGCCGCAATACGGTCAAGAAGTAGTCGGCATCTTGTTCGATCAATACGAACAGGAACAGCGCCTTCTCCCCAACTGAAAGGAAGAACGGATTGGACCCTGCCTTTTTACCTCCAATGGGAAGATGTTTCAGAACAGCTCCTATGCGCGAATTCGTGACAAGACCGGAAAACTCATGCGCAAGACCGAGCCTTACAAGAGCCCCATAGTAGAACCTGAAACTCTGCGATGGCTTATCCGTGGTGGAGGCCCGAATTTCACCAGAGGGTGACACGTACGTCTTAACGTCGTCAATGTGGTCTTGGGCCCATTCAGTTGAGATTCGCTGAAGAACATCAATAGGGAACCCCGACTTCCTCAATGCACTGCACATGACTTGGAAGTACCGAAGTCGTCGCACCTGAGTCTTAAGAGTGATTGCACGATGCCCTTCCATTCGCCTCAAAGAAAGCACGTCAGGCACTCACGGTCATCTGATTCCTGTAGGATAGAAAGCAGTCGGTTGTTGCTCGGCCCAACCTGCTTATTCAAAGCTTCAGCTTTGATCTGCTCAATGCGGCGCGGGTGAATCAGGTCCTTCAGGCTTTCGCCTTGCGCCCACGTGAAGCCCTCGTCTTCGTTCTCGTATTTCATCGCCTTGGCGAAGAGCTCGGGGTGTTGCTCATACAGCCAAACCCATTCGATGCGCTGTTGGAAGAAGCAGAAGTAGCAGCCCGAGCGGCTGCGGGCATAGGTGCCCTTCTGCTCGCCCACGGTGAACTCCTTGCGGTCGTAATAGCCGGGTATGCCCACGCCACTATCCTCCAACAGTTTGAAGATGGCGGGCTTGTCCAGTACGTCCTCGTTCTCCAAGAGGGCGTAGTCCACTTCGCGGCTCAATGGCAGGCTGGTATCCTTTAGGAACTGGAACACCATGCGGTTGAAAGGCACTATGCCTTGTTCCAGCAAGCGGTTCAATTTTTCAGACTGGCGCTTGGCATTGCCCATGCGGTCATTTTCGATCTTTTCGATCGGCTTGCATACCACTTGTGCCACCAGGTCGAGCTTGGTGCCGGAGAGTTCCGTGGCGTAGAGGTCCACCACGTGGTCCATGCGGTTGTTGTCCAGGACCAGTCGGATCACGTCCTCGCTCCAGATGTTCCGCCGGAAAGGGAAGATGGCTTGGATGTTCGCCTTCTTCGACAAGTAGCCCTCGCGTTCTTCATCGCCCCGGATGCCCACATAGGAGAGCGTCGGCGCATCGCCCACGAAGGCCTCAAAGGGCTGGATCTTCATGAACTTGGTACACCAACGGGCTTGTTGCGAGGGCAAATAGCCCCTGTAAACTTTGTAGTAGTAGTCGAAGGGATCCTGTCCGGACTTCCGCGCATCCTCGGACATTAATCGTTCGACTTTGACCTTGTTGCCGTTCTTATCCTCCCCCAAGTAGCCTTCCAGCCGCTCGATGAGTTGGTAGGTCTCGTCCAGCTCCTTTCCGGTATCCGTGAAGTAGTAGGTCACGTCCAGCGCAGGGTACTTGTCCTTCATATAGATGGCCAAGGCAGCGCTGTCCTTGCCACCGGAGATCCCCAAAACGTGCTTCACCGTGCTCATGCCTTCCCTAGCTCTTCGTTCAGGAGCCAAGCTAAGGCTGCGCGGGTAACCGCTTCATCGTCGCTCAAGCGTGCCTTCAATTCCTTCATCAGCTTTTCCACCTGGGCCTTCTTCTTCGCCGGATACTGGATCGTTTCCGTCCGGGTGCCCTTGGCGGAGGTGGTAATCTGCATGCGCACCGCTGGGGCGCCCTTCGGGTCTTCCTCCACTTTGTGCAGGTCCGCAAGGTTGATCAGTTCGCGGTACATGGTGAGCAAGCGCTCCTTCAAGAAATCCTCGTCCTTGTCGGTGAACTTGCTCAGCGGTTTTCCAATAGCCCCTTCAGCAAGCGACGAGATCCACACCTCGCTCTGGTCCAAGGGGGCCATAGAGCGCTTGTACAAAGGCGTCAAGTGGTTCAGTAGCTGGTGTTCGCGAATGCCATCCAATCGGCTCACCAAGGCGGCTTGCGTGGCGGGGAACCGTTCACCTGTCGCGAGCACCTCTTCGCCGATGAATGCGTCGAGGCGCTCCACTAAGCGTGGTGTGGCCTGCTGCAAGTGATCGATCGCCGTGCTGAGGAAGCCGATGAACTTACCGAGTTGCTCGTCCGACTTGCTGGCATCTTTAAGGGACACCTTCAGCGCCCTCGGTAGATCTTCGAAGAAGGTCTTTTCTGGATCGGTGGCATGCTCGATCGCCGCGCGCAACGCCTTGGCCTCCGTGCTCAGCTTGTCGGTGTTCTGCGTGTACGCGTTCAGGCTGCGATAGAAAGAGAGGAAAGGCTTGGTCACCTCGAGCAGGTCCCCGTTCGTCAGGTGCTTCACCTCTTCCTTGCCCAGGAATGCCTTGTACTTGTTGAACAGCTTCAGCCGGATGCCATCGACCATGAACGCCTTCAATTGGAAGTCGCGCGGCTGGCGCGTCATCATGTATAGGATCGGCCCGGTCAATTGCGGCACGAAAGCATCGTTCTGGTAGAGGGCGTAGTCGCCACGCTTGATGAAAAGGAACAAGGGCACCCACAGTTCCACGAGGCCGAACTTCAACTTGAAAGGCCGTTCGCCCAAGCGCTCCATGAGTTCACTGATGTCCTTGCGGCCGTGGCGGCTTTCCGCTAAGAACGCTTCACACGCTTTCCATACCGCAGTGAACGAGCTATCCGTGCTTGGTGGCAAGAGGTCGTATCCTTCCTTGGTCTTGCGGTGTATGCCGTTCTCTTTGAGCAGGGTGGTGTAGATGGCGCGCTCTGCGGGGAATTCGTTCCCCTCGAATCCGAGGTCGGGCTTTTCCCAATCCTCGCAAATGCGATCGAACAGGTTCTTCCGTGCCGTTGCGGCGGTTGTAGAGACCTTGTGTCGGTTGATCAGTTCGTTGCGATAGGTCGGTGCCTCCGGGTAGGCCTGCTGCACAACGGTCGACAGCATGCGATTGAAGGAGCGGATATTCTTGATAGGCTTCTCCTCGCCACCATGGTACCACCGCACCTGCTTGATATCACCCGAGTAGAGCGCGGCATGGATGAAATGGTCCAACAAGGTAGCATGATGCTGCTGGATGTTCCGAAGCTCGCGCACCGCCACGCGATCCTCGCTGTTCTGATCAATAACCCGCTGTGCGCGTTCAATATCCAACAGCGATGCGCGGATGGCTTCGCTGTTCATGAACACACCATAAATGATGGGCTCCTGGGTATCGCGCGATATCTGCTTGACCTGGCTATGGTTTGACGAGAACACGAGGTTGATGAAACCGTCCACACTCCCTTTGGGCTGCCGGTCGACGGCCTTCTCGCTCAATTCGTACTCGAACACGCGCGGTGTTCCCGTGCGGTAGGTCGCTTCCTTGGCCAACACATACTGCCGACTGAAGCGTTGCTTCAATTTGCCGACCCAATCCTCCACAACACCTACCTGTTCCTTCGCTTCGTTCAGTGCGCTCTCAAAGTCGAGGTCGGTCCCCTCGGTCAGGCGGTATGATACACGGTGCTTGACGAAGAGCATGATCTTCCGTTTCGTCAGGTCGTCCAGCCGCTTATTCGTGTCCTTGGTTCCACTGAGGGCTAAGAGATAGCCGCTAAGTAACTTCTCATTCACTTGCGCGCCTTTGCCGCCGAACAACTGGATAAGACCAATGGATTTGACAATGTCCTCGTAGGGCTTTCGGTCCTTGCCGAATTCCGCATCGACACGGCTCAACGCGGTCCAAAGCATTTCCCATTGTGCGCGCGCTGGGTTCGTGGCGCTCCGTAGGTAGCTATAGAACTCACCGTTGAGGTGGTCGTAGACCTGCGGCAATCCGAAGAAGTTATAACCCTTGCTCAGGGTGATGTTCCCGGACCGCAGGAAGGTGAACAACGAACGGCTGTTCTGTCCGCATACCTGTAGCGCTGTCGTCAACGTTTGCGTCGCGATCAGATCAAGCGGATAGAGATTGGTCAACTCTTCTTTCGGCCAAGCCTCCACCGTATCATCGAAGAGATGATGATCGGCACTGAGCTTCGCCATGCCAGTGATATCGACGCCCTTCGGTACCGAGTTGCCTCCCTTGGACAATTGCTGCGCCGCCAATTGCACGAGCTGTGAAACTGGCTCATTGAAAGTCAGTTCCTGTAGACGGCCCTGCACCTTCTTCCATTCGTTACGCTGTGCTGGCTGCGCGTAGGCTTCCATGCTCTGGTGCAAGGTGATCACGAGCGTCACGTTGCGATCCTCATCATTGAAGTACTCCGCCAACTGCTGGATGAAGTACATCTCTTCCTCCGGCCTGTTCTTGGCAGCGTGTTCCAGGAACTTCCCGAACTCATCGATGATCAGGTACAACCGACCGCTCTTCTCATACCGTTGATGCACAGCATCAAGGATGTACTGATAGCCCTTCTGACCCTTCTTCAGGTCCAAGTGGTCAGCGAGGAAATCAGCTAGCGAACGATACTCACCGACAAGACTGATGATCGTGGGTTCCTTCTTAGAAGGCTTTAAGGGCAAGTTGGTCTTCTGTCCGCGCAAAGCATTTGCGAACGCAAGCAGGAAAGCGGACTTCCCGGTGCCGAACGAACCGATCAGCTGGAACGCATGCAGCCCGGTCCGTTCACTGCGAACGATCTCAGCCGCCACATGCTTCGCGTTCCCCGTGGCCAAGTAGCCATAGTCCTGCCCGGCATCACGGACAAGGTTGATGGAGGGTGAGAACTTAGTTCGCATAGTGGTCGGCAAGAATTGACCAGGTGGTCGGGCGTTCCTTGAATTGCAATTCGTACACCCCTGAACCAGGTGTAAAGGTGACCCCTTTCTTGGAGTAGGTCTTGGCGATCTCCGTGAGCAGTTCGGTCATGCCGTCCTTGTCCAACGCGAAGGTCTTACCGACCGCATCCATGATCACATTCAAACTCAATGACCGGCCTTCCGGTATGGTATCAAGGATCGCGTAGAGCAGGACACGCGCTGGCAACGAAGCTCGCCGTTTCCGAGGGATGTAGAATACCCGTTCGCTCTCGACCTTCTTCATATTGACCAATTCGAGATCAGCCAAAAGGCCACCGAGGTCATCTACTTCTTCGTCTTCCCTGTCCTTGTCCCGGTAATTCCGAACGAACACGCCGAAGTCCTTTTCCACAGTCTTTCGGTTCGCCTTGCCCTTCTCGCTGGTCACGAAATCGGCGTATTGCTTCGCTGTGAATTCAGGAACGCGGTCGCGCAGTTCGTTGAAGATGAGGTTCGCGATCGAAGCGTGTTGGCCCTTCACCATGTGATAATGAAGCAGCCATAGCGAGCCGATGTCCTCCAAGTAAGGGTCCCAGCCCTTATCGCTCAGCAGGCGCTTCCCCAGTTCCGTGAGGCCGGAGTCATTGGCCATCTCGAAGGCGCGCATCCAGAACCGGATGGCTGTGACCATGTTTTTCCCTACACCGAGATAAGCGACCGCATCCTCGTCGGTGAAGCGGCGCTTCTGGTCCAGAAAGTCGTAACCCTTCTTGAGCCAGAACGGTCGACAGTGGAAGGTCTCGTGACCGGAGAAGTTGTAGTCAGCCATGTCGAAATATCCGTCAACTATACGGCGTGAAGCTAAGATTCGTAATTCAGTCGATCAAGCCCCTATCGCCCTTGTTATCAAACATTGCAGCCCTACGGCGCCGGGGAATTGTTGAATACCGAGCCTCGGTAATTGCTTGTGTCTCTCGAAACAAGGACCTG
>Ga0105049_10009453_pt1 | contig 11235 bp, 9 predicted proteins | sample MAT06_FD_78087 | JGI IMG/M metagenome (GOLD analysis project Ga0105049, IMG submission 78087) | Freshwater microbial communities from Lake Fryxell liftoff mats and glacier meltwater in Antarctica - MAT-06 | ecosystem: Environmental > Aquatic > Freshwater > Ice > Liftoff microbial mat | place... | reverse complement strand
TGCACACTCGCCACAGAATCTACCTGTTTCTCTAAGGCATTTACTCGCAAATCCGTTAGCTCAGGGCTAGATAGCACTGCTAATACTTGTCCCGCCTCGACTATATCACCTGCTTGGACTAGCAAAGAAATCAGAGTTCCCCTAATCGGCGTTGTCACCTTCACTTTGCCATTGGGCAATGGTTCTATTTGTCCAGTTGCTTTAATGGCGATCGCAAGGGATTTTTTAACTACAGGCTCGATCTTAATGCCAATCTTCTGAGCGGTAGTAGCATCAACTTGGATTCCTTCAGTCGGTTGAGCAGCATCATGCTTAAACTCATCTCCATGTCCTGCATGGGCAAATACAGCCACAGGATTAGCCAACAAAACTAGACTCAGAAAAGTACTATAAATTCGCTTCATTTCTATATTCCTCACGTCAACAACTGAATATCAAATGGTTACCCCATCAATAAAACGCAAATCATAATCAGCATCGGCAACACCTAAATTCATGGAGCCATGAGATGCCCCAGCAGGCGTTGACTCAGCTTTATTCACTGCTGTGCAAGCTGTTAATCCGCCCTCTGTAGCAGCAGCGAGCATCAATACAAGTGGGGCAATTTGATGTTTGGCGAGGTGAAACAACATAGTTTGGGATTGTCAGCAGGTTAGAAGTTATCAATAGTTTCACAGTGTTTCACAAGAAAATGAAATGAGGATGAAATCAATGCACATTAGAATATTTTCGGCTAAAAATTTCATAGCTATATATCGATAAGGCGATCGCCAAAGTATATCAACCAGCGATCGCCCATTTCCAATATCAAGCCAAATATCAAGTAGAGTGCGATTGCGCTAAGATCAACTTTTATCAGGCATAATTAGGAAACTGTCAGATTCACCAATTAGTTATGAGTCCTTTTGAAATCTATATTCGTGAACTGCGAGACATCCGTGCGACAGGGGCTGGCGTTAAAGAAACATCCTATTACAATGCTTTGGCTAATCTGTTGAATACTATTGGGGCAACCTTGCAGCCAAAAGTTCGTTGTGTGATGCAATTAAAAAATCAAGGGGCAGGAATGCCTGATGGGGGATTGTTTACCGCAAGGCAATTTCAAAAGCGTTTAGGAGAAGCCCCAACCGATCCGCAAAATCCCGAACGGGGTGTGATTGAGATTAAAGGAACTAGCGATGATGCTTGGATTGTGGCGAATACACCACAAGTTTCTAAATATTGGGACAAGTATCGTCAAGTATTAGTGAGTAACTATCGAGATTTTGTGCTGATTGGTCAAAATGTGAATGGTCAGCCGATCAAGCTGGAAACTTATCGATTGGCGGCAAATGAGAAAGAATTTTGGCTAAAGGCTCAGAATCCCCATACATTTGCTTTGGAGCAAGAAGAGCAGATCACTGAATATTTAAAGCGGGTGATGCTGCAACAAGCGGCGATCGCATCTCCACAGGATCTCGCTTGGTTTCTGGCTTCCTATGCGAAAGATGCAAGGGCAAGAATTGAAAAATCTGATTTACCAGCTTTAGAGGCAGTCCGTACTGGTTTAGAAGAAGCGTTAGGAATTAGTTTTAAAGAAGAGCAGGGCGATCGCTTTTTTAAATCGACATTGATTCAAACCCTATTTTATGGATTATTTTCAGCATGGGTTTTATGGCATAAGCAGGGTGCAAGGAGTGGGTATTTCGATTGGAAAACCGCCGCTTGGTCTCTTCATGTGCCGATGGTTAAGGCTCTATTTGAAAAAGTTGCCACGCCCACTAATTTAGGAAGATTAGATTTAGTAGAAGTGTTGGATTGGACTGGTGAAGCCTTGAATCGAGTCGATCGCGAGTCTTTCTTTTCTCAGTTCGATGAAGGACAGGCAGTACAATACTTTTATGAACCATTCCTAGAAGCTTTCGATCCGCAACTGCGTAAGGACATGGGTGTTTGGTATACGCCGCCCGAAATTGTGCAGTATATGGTGGCGCGGGTTGATACGGTGTTGCGTGAGGAGTTGGGAATTGTGGATGGTTTAGCGGATGAAAATGTTTATATTCTCGATCCTTGTTGTGGTACGGGTGCTTTTTTGGTGGAGGTACTGAAACGGATTAATCAGACTCTTTCTGAAAATGGCGAAGATGCTTTGAGTGGTAGTAATTTAAAGGAAATCGCTAAAAATCGGTTATTTGGCTTTGAGATTTTGACGGCTCCTTTTGTGGTGGCTCATTTACAGTTAGGGCTACTATTACAAAGTTTTGGGGTTCCCTTACAGGATGAAACTGAACGGGTGGGCGTATATCTGACTAATGCGTTGACGGGTTGGGAACCTCCTGATGAAGAGGCAAAACGGCGCGTGCAACAGTTAACCTTAAATTTTCCTGAGTTGCAAGAAGAACGGGATGCTGCGGACTCGGTGAAGCGTGGTAAACCAATTTTAGTGGTTTTAGGTAATCCTCCTTACAATGCTTATGCGGGTGTGAGTCCAAAACAAGAGGAAGGGTTGGTTGATGCCTATAAAGAAGGTTTGATCAGTCAATGGGGAATCAAGAAGTTTAATTTGGATGATTTGTATGTGCGATTCTTCCGAGTTGCCGAAAATTGCATCAATAAAGCTGCCATCCATCGAGGTGTAATCTGTTTTATTTCCAATTTCTCTTACTTGGGAGATCCCTCATACGTGGTGATGCGTCAAAGCTTTTTGCAGAGTTTCGATGAGCTATGGTTTGACTCTTTAAATGGCGACAGTCGCGAAACAGGGAAGCTTACACCAGAAGGAAAACCCGATCCCTCCGTATTCTCGTCAGAATATAACCGTGAGGGTATCCGTACAGGAACAGCGATTGCGTTGATGGTGCAAACTGGTTTGCAAAAAACTGACACAACTGTGAGATTCCGCCAGCTTTGGGGTGTTAATAAACGTCAGGAACTTCTATTAAGTTTGCAAGCTAAAAACTTTAATTCTCAATACAAACCATCGAAACCAATCACCGAAACTCGGTTTTCGTTCCGTCCCTCAGACATTAGTGAACATTATTTGGAATGGGCAAAGCTAACGGATATTTGTGCGGTTGCACCTAGCAATGGGCTGATGGAAAAACGTGGCGGTGCATTGATTGATATAGATCGCAATGCCCTAGAAGAGAGGATGAGAGCTTACTTTGATGCCGATATAGGTTGGGAAGCTTATCAAAAATTGGGTTATGGATTAGTAAAACCCCAAGCTCGCTTTGATCCCAAACTAACGAGACGTAAAGCATTGCTATCAACATCATTCGATAAACGTCGATTGCTTCGTTACGCACTCAGACCCTTTGAAACAAGATGGTGCTACTACTCAGAAATTAGACCCATTTGGAATGAACCGCGTCCTTTTTTGTGGAAACAATGCTGGGAAGGTAATAAATTCTTAATTACGCGATTTAAGGCTGCCAAAGATGATGAAGGAACGCCTTTTTACTTTACGCATTGTCTATCTGACGATCATTTACTAACGCCTGACGCGGTTGCGATTCCTCTACAACTGATGAATGGCGCAAGAATCCGCCCTCAAGAACAACTGAGCTTATTGGAAGTATTAGGAGGTAAACCAGAAGTTGATCGCCCCTTTGCCAATCTTTCTACATCTGCTCGTCAATATTTGGCGGATTTAGGTTTCTCAAATCCTTATGAAGATACTGATACTGCTTTACTGATTTGGATGCACGCTTTAGCGATCGGCTATTCACCAGCCTATTTGCAACAAAATCACGATGGCATTCATCAAGACTTTCCGCGCATTCCATTACCCAAAAGCCGAGATTTATTAATCGTATCCGCAAATTTAGGTAAAGAACTCGCATTACTTTTGGATACAGAAACCAAAGTTATAGGCGTAACCACTGGCACAATCCGTTCAGAATTACGCAGTATTGCCGTAATCTCACGAGTAGGCGGCGGACAACTTAATCCAGATAAGGAGTTAACCCTCACCGCAGGTTGGGGTCACGCTGGCAAAGAAGGTGTCACCATGCCAGGTAAAGGCAAAAGTCAAGAACGGGAATATCTCTCTGATGAATTAAAGGAACAATCAATGCAAGATTTATTAGGCAAAACAACCCTTGATGTTTACCTAAATGAATTAGCCTATTGGAAAAATATCCCTATGCGAGTCTGGGACTACACAATCGGTGGTTATCAAGTCATTAAAAAATGGCTAAGTTATCGCGAAGAACCATTATTAGGGCGATCGCTTACTGTTGAGGAAGTTCGAGAAGTGCGAGACATGGCGCGAAGAATTGCGGCAATTTTACTATTAGAAAAGCAATTGGATGCTAACTATGAGGCGATTAAACAAACTACCTATGATTGGAAGTGAAATTTGATTTGGGGGGCGATCGCTGATTTTGTTAGAGATTGAGAGATATTGCGATCGCTGTTTTTAAACCTAACTCACTTACCATTTCCTCTGATATTGCTTCCAGACCAATCAAATTAGCAAGCAAAGTTTCAGGTGCGATATCCTGCTCATGAACCCAAGTTACAGCACCAAAAAGTATATAAACCTGATTAAAATAGTTCACATCCTTAAGTTCTCGAAAAACTCCACGCTCAAGATAAGGCTTTAGATCGAATACTCCTTTCTCTCCATTTTCAATTTCCACATAGATATAATAATTTGATAAAGGCTTAACAACTTTTACATCCCAATACATATAAACCTCACAAAGGCGCAATTTTATAAGGGAGTTCACCAGCGATCGCCAATTCCCAATCAGCCATCAACTCATCACGATGAAGTTCTATCCATGCCTGTCCCAGACGCAATTGCTTTCGAGGCAATTCTTCAGCCAAAATTTCACCACTTTCGATACTAATAGAGACTTCAAACTCAGCATATTTTGCATGAATATGTGGAAGATTATGATGCTGGTTATCGAGTAGATACATCCGGATGATTATTCCGTAAAACATTGAAATGAGAGGCATTTATTATCTATGTTTCTTGTGAATATTCATTATTCAGCCTATTCTAGCAATAATTGCTATTGCGATCGCCATACTCAGCAATTTGTAAACAGGCGATCGCTGACTTGTCTCGCTATTTCTCATAATGAAATCTACAACCCACAATGGTCACAGCATCCTCATTTCTTATGCCACTCCTCAGCCGAAATCGTAACCAAACTCTCTCCTTTTTCTATATTAGAAACCGCATCTAACAAAATTTTGCGATTTGCCGAAGTAGAAAGCAGATACTCCGTCTCATCTTGACTATTAACCAATAGAATTATTTCAACTTGAGTACCTTCAAGCAGTTCAGGCGTATAAAGTTCAATTTTTCCATCTTTACCGACAGTCCCCATCTGCTTAATTGCTGTCACCATTGGCTGCACCTATAATTTCTATTTATATCTCATTATTTTAGCAATAATTGCTGAGTATTGCGATCGCTATATTCTAGAACTTGTAAACAGGCGATCGCTGATTTTGTTAGAGATTGAGAGATGGGGCGATCACTAAAGTCCTAATCGAATTATGAATATACTGCCTTTACCAAGTTTACTTTTTACTTGGATATGGCCCTGATGAGACTTAGCAATTGCAATGGCGATCGCTAACCCCAGACCAGTTCCACCAGTTTTACGAGATCGATCGCTATGGGCGCGATAAAAGCGATCAAAAATATGCGGTAAATCTTCTTCCGCGATGCCAATACCATTATCCTCAATGCGAATGATGGCACTACGATCGATCTGTTCTAAAAATATTTGAACCTTGCCTCCTTCTGGGGTGTAATTAATGGCATTAATGAGAACATTAAAAACTAGGCGATAGATTTGTTCTTCGTTGCCTGGGATGTAGATAGGAGAATCGCTCAGAATTTGCAGATGGAGATCGATTTTTGATTGCATTGCGATCGCTGCTACCTCTTCCATTAAATCGCTCAGAATATCGTTGAGACAGCAGGATTTCTGTTGTTGATTGGGAACTTGTACTTCCATGCGTGACAGCATTAGCAAATCTTGGACTAATTGAGATAGTCGAATTGTTTGGCGATCGATAGTTTGGAGAGTTTCCCGCGATTCTAATTCTGAAATCACATCACCCATGAGAACTGATTCCACCGTGGCGCGAATCGAAGCTAAAGGCGTGCGGATTTCATGGGCAGCATCGGCGGTGAATTGTTGAATTTGTTGATAGGAAGCATAGACTGGACGCATCGCTTTACCTGACAAGTACCAGCTTGCAATGCTAACTAATAAAAATGCGATCGGTAATCCTCCCAATAAAGCTAATTTTGATTCATCCAGATGTTTGTCATAATCTTGAAGCGATCGCCCCACCTGTATATAACCCCAAGGGCTTCCAACTTTATTTTTTAATAGTAGCGAAACTTGATGATAACGATTTCCCTGTGAATCTTCTAAGGTATGCCCAGCCGTCTCCTCTGTGCTGAATGGAATTCCTTCAAGCTGCCTCCCGATGGTGGCAAGGACTTGCCCAGAACGATCCAAAAGTCTTATGTAGTAACCTTCTTGCTGCGTAATCCCCAAAACATGGCGATCGCTCTCCTGTTCACATTTTTCGCCCGTAATACAGAGATTGGGCAAAACTTTTCGCACACTTGAGTCAATCTGTCCTGATTGTTGCAAATTTGCTTCCAAAGCATCATGGAGATTACCAGAAACCGCTAATAACTTTTGATCTACTCCTTGCCAGTGAGCATGAGCCATCATCTGATAAGCTCCAAATCCAGACAAGCTCAAAATTGCTCCCATCACACCTGCATACCAGACAGCCAAAGATATTCTTGCTTTTGAAAAAATACTATTTTGATTCATGGGGAGCATTGAGGCGATAACCTAAACCATAGACAGTTTCAATTAATTTTTCATGCCCATGTTCGGCTAGGCGACGGCGTAAGAGGCGAATTTGAGCGGCGACTACGTTACTTTCTGGTTCGGCTTGAATTTCCCAGAGACGATTAATAATCTGATCGCGAGTCAAGATTTGATTGGGATGTTGCATGAAGTATTCCAAAAGTTGAAACTCTTTAGCGGTGAGTTGAATACTCTGAGAATTGCCATTTCTAGCCTGTGAAGTAATCGTAGAGGTACTATAATCGAGAACAAGATTTGCGATCGCTAATTGCGTAGATTGGATCTGTGGCGATCGCCTTTGCAATGCCCTTAGACGCGCTAATAGCTCCAACATCCCAAAGGGTTTAACCAAATAGTCATCGGCTCCTGCATCTAGCCCTTCTACGCGATCTTCAATCCGATCCTTAGCCGTGAGAATTAATACAGGAAGGGGATTTTTATTCCTGCGGAGACGTTTGCATAGTTCCAATCCTGAAAGATGCGGCAACATCCAATCTAGAATCACTACGCCATATTCTGTTGGCTGTCGATCGAGATATTCCCAAGCTTCCTTGCCATCTTGCACCCAGTCAACGACATATTTCTCCTGCTTGAGACTGCGCTGAATGGCAGTCCCCAAATCAATCTCATCTTCGACTAATAAGACTCGCATACCCTAATTATCTATACCAAGTTTGATACCACTGCCGCATTTGTTCGATTTCTGAGCTTTGAACTTGCACGATCGCCGTGGAGAGAGTTCTCATTTCGGGGCGATCGCTATCAGCAATCATACTAGACATCATCAGCGCCATTTTGTGATGCGGAATCATCTCTTCGATAAAGGCTTGGTCAAAATCAGGAGCAGTTTCGAGAGCTGTAAGATTAACTGCCATCATGTTCTGCATTCCCATTGGCATTCCCACTGGCATTCCCATTGGCTGTGTCATGTCCATCATCGTCATCGCAGAGGGAACCGACGTGCCATACCACTGCTCATACCAAGATTTCATTTGCGCAATTTCGCGGGTTTGATCGCTCTTGATCGACTCAGCAAGCTGCCTAATCTCAGGACGTTTAGAGAGTTTGAGAGCCAAATCTGCCATCTTTACAGCACTTTCATGATGCGGAATCATCATTTCGATAAAATGGCGATCGGTTTTCTCCCCTGCCATCATCATTTCTTGCATCATCATGCCGTGCATCATCATGTCACGCTGAGGCATCATCTGGCTTTGCGTGGTTTGCTTTAAGGTTTCACCTTTTGGGTGATAAATTTCAGGCTGTGATTGCTCTGCTTTGACAACACTTTGCTGCCTGCCCTGGATTGCATACTTCAAAAATCTTGCACTCTTCCTCAAAGGCAATGTCTTTACTACGCAGCGTGGTTCCCAAATCATGGATATGCAATACCCCAAAGCCATGACGCACTACTGCTGCTTCCAGGTCTGTCGATGCTTGACTGAATGATTTCTGTGTTTCAACGATGTAATACATGGGTTTACCTTAATTTTTGGGCGATCGCTAATCCGATCTAGTGAATGGGCGGAACGAAGCATGAAACTCTAGCTCAACTTTTCATCCGGCGGAGTAGCATTGCGTTAATTGAAACAACGACTGTAGAAATCGTCATAAATAGCGCCCCTACGGCTGGAGAAAGAACGATTCCCAGGGGATAAGCAATACCCGCCGCTAAGGGAATACCAATGACGTTATACCCCGTTGCCCAGAACAAATTTTGGAGCATCTTGTTATAGGCGGCTGTTGCTAATTTGAGGGCATAAGCTACATCTAATAAATCGCTCTTGATCAACACCAGATCGGCGGATTCGATCGCCACATTTGTCCCCGCACCGATGGCAATGCCTAAATTCGATTCCGATAGAGCAGGAGCATCATTGATCCCATCACCGACAAAAGCAGTGGGTTTATCGGCTTTTAACTGTCGAATCAAAGCCGCTTTATCTTGGGGTAAAACACGGGCATAGTAGCGATCGATCTTCAAATCTGCTGCCACAGTTTTGGCGACTACTTCCGCATCGCCTGTGATCATCACAGTTTCAATACCCATTTTGTGTAATAGATCGATGGCTTTCCGGGCCTTATCACGCACTTGATCAGCCAACCCAAATACTGCTAGAGCTTGTTGATCGTTGAAGAGGATGATCGCACTCTCTCCTCGTGATTCAATTTTTTGCAGTCCGGCTTGGAGAGTTGCCACAAAATCTAATTTCAACTCCGCCACCCATTCTGGTCTGCCCACTCGATACTGCTGCCCGTCGATCACACCTTCTACACCTTGACCCGGCACAGCTTGAAACTTAGTAACCTTCTTCATCTGGCTCTGGCGGCGACTGGCTTCTGTGACGATCGCTTTCCCTAAGGGATGCTCTGACAAGGATTCTAGGGAAGCAGCGATCGCTAATGCGTCTACTTCATCCATTCCTTCTGCATAAAGATGTTCGACTCCAAACTTTCCTTCAGTTAGGGTACCTGTCTTATCAAAGGCGATGGTTTTGATGTCTTTCGCCCGTTCAAAGGCTTCGCGGTTCCGTACCAACACACCATGTTTCGCAGACATGGACGTGGCATTAATAACCACCAAGGGAATTGCCAAACCTAAAGCATGAGGACAGGTAATTACTAGTACAGAAACGGCGCGATTGATCGCAAAGGTCAGACCACCAGTACCTATAGAGAGCCAAACTATAAACGTCAGGGTCGCCACACTGATCGAAATTAAAGTCAACCAGTAAGCAAGTCGATCGGCAAGGTTCTGATATTGACTTTTAGAAGCCTGTGCTTCCTCCACCAGCCGCATAATCTGGCTCAAGGTAGTTTTATCTCCAGTGCGGGTGACGGCGATCGTTAATGCACCTTCCCCGTTGACCGAACCTGCTACCGTTTCATCATGCTCTCGTTTAGTTACAGGGCGAGATTCTCCAGTCAAAAAGGCTTCATTCACGCTAGAAACGCCTTCAATAACTTCACCATCGATCGGGACTTGTTCGCCGGGACGAATCAGAATACGATCGCCCTCAATCAAGGAACTAACCGCAACATCTTCGATCTGCCCATTTACCTGTTTGTGAGCGATCGACGGTACTAAATCTGCCAAACTCTCTAAGGCCCGGCTGGCTCCTTGTACCGAAGCCATTTCAATCCAGTGACCGAGCAGCATCACATCAACTAAGGTCGCTAGTTCCCAGTAGAAGGGGTCTCCTTTTAAGCCGAGCGTAACTGCCACACTATAAGCAAAGGCAACCGTGATCGCCAGCGCCACCAGGGTCATCATGCCAATTTTGCTCTGAAATTCGTGCCAAGCTCCTTTGAGAAATACCCAACCGCCATAGAAATAGATAATGGTGGCGATGATTGGCGTAACCCAGTTGACACCGGGAAACTGAATGGCTTGATAGCTAAACCAATCCTGCAACATCGGCGATAGATACAGAATCGGCAATGTTAGCCCCAGACAGACAAAAAATCGCCGTTTAAACATGGCGGGGCTGTGTCCAGCGTGTTTGTCGTGCCCAGCGTGTTGACTGTGACTAGCGGGTTGTTGACGGGATGCACCATCCATCTGAGCATGGTCATGTCCTTCATAAGTTGAATGTTGGAATTCTTTTTTCATGAGTAAAATACCTGTATTCTCAAAATGACCATGAATCCAAGATTGTGGTTTCCTCCTAATTTGAGCGATCACTGTTTGACTTACTGCATGAATCGATTGATTACGATATAAATTGAATTATTGCCAAGCTATCAAAGCTATTTGTCAGCTCGATTTGCCTTTAACTTCAGTTGTAGATCGCTCCAATGAACATCGATCAGGTTGGGAAGAATAACGTTAGCCGTTTTAAAGCGATCGAGAGAACCTGATTCCAACTGCCCACATCCCCGCAGCGATCGCATCTACATAATCGATTTGATACAGTTTCTCAATCACACTAAATAGGCAAGCATAATTAAACACAAAACCCAAAAAATTGCAACGCACGCACAGCATACGCTACATCTTTTTGGGTTATAGCTATATAAGCCCTCAATCACTAAACTAAGAACTAATCATAGTCATAGGTGATTCCTTCGTAGGCTGTTCCCCTGTATCAACCCTAGTTTTCTCTAGGGCGATCGCAAATACTAATAAGCCAAATATCGGTTTTGCCAACACATCGGCGATTGTATAACCAATCTGAACCCCTACATTTGCCGTTGCTCCTGTGATTCCCAACATCGGTAAAAGATAAGCGACCGGATATACGCCCCAAGAGAACAATAGTAGCAAGCGCATATTTTTGACTAAGGTTTGCACACCTTCAGGCTGACGCACTAAGGACTTAGAGAGTTCGATCCACAAGATATAAAGAATATATATAAAGGGAACCGTACTTACTGCACCCCAAACAAT
>Ga0105049_10009451_pt1 | contig 11237 bp, 8 predicted proteins | sample MAT06_FD_78087 | JGI IMG/M metagenome (GOLD analysis project Ga0105049, IMG submission 78087) | Freshwater microbial communities from Lake Fryxell liftoff mats and glacier meltwater in Antarctica - MAT-06 | ecosystem: Environmental > Aquatic > Freshwater > Ice > Liftoff microbial mat | place... | reverse complement strand
TTCCTCGGAAACAGCGGTGTTTTTGGCCTTGGGCTTGCCGGGAGCGGTTGTGGCGGGCGTGGCGTTCGCGCCCTCGCCAGCCTTGGTGGCGGCGCGACGCTGGACATACCGCTGATTCTCGCGACCTTGGGCTTCTTTGTGGATCACGTCGAGCTTGGTCTGCACCGCCGCCTGCTGCGGCTCGCTCAACAGTGCCCAGATCTTGGTATGCGCATCCGCGGCTTTGGGCGCGTTCTCGCGCACCTCGCGCAGCCGCTCCAGCATCGCGGCCTGATCCTGCTCGCTCATCGCGGGCGCCTCGCCCTCCATGTCCTGATCGCCCTTGGCGTCGGGCGGGCCCTTCTTGGCGTCCTTCTTGGAGGGGCGGTCGAGCTGACGAAGCTGACCGATCAACTCGCGGTTCTTCTGGGCGTACGTCCGCTGGGCAGTCGCAAACTCCGAGGAGATATCGCGGAGCTTCTGCTCCAGATCCGGCGACGCGGCAACGCCTTCGGGCGCGCCGGCGGCAAGGGCCTCTTGCACCGCGCGCATGAAGTCACGATGCGGAATCTCGCGCTCGCCGCGGGCCTTGACGCTGGCTTTGCCGGAGCCGAAGGTGCCGTTGCTGCCGGGCGCGACCTTGGTGTCAACGGTTGGTCCACCCAGCGGGGTGGCGGGTTCCAAGGCCAGAGCGCCGCGCGTGCTGAAGTTGATCGCGAGGCCGGCGATCGCCAGCAAAGCGATCGCGTGGAACGATGAGCGGCGGGGCGAGGCGAGTGTCATCGAAAGCTCCTTGAATCGGCCGGAATGCCATCGGCCGAAACGTGCGGGGGGCTGAGGCGGGTGAGGGGCGTGAGAGCGAATCGGGGGCGACGACCCGCAGCCCAACGTCTTTTACGCGGCGGATATTGCAGCGCGGTCTATCATCTGTGTCTAGGCCGTTGGAAGCATTGACCGCGTGACGAAAGCGAACGCGATCCAAACAGACGCCGAGGATGTATGACGATCAACCAAGACTGGGTGCGGGGCGCGTTGGGAGGCGGCGCGACACGCGCCGCCATCGACGCAACGTCGATCGACAAGGTTACTGCCTGCGATGGGCATGTCAATATCATCCTCAGTTCAACGATTGACGCGGCGCGGCGCGAGAGCGTAAAAGCGCAGATCGAGCAGCGCTTGCGCGAGCGGGCCCGCGAAGAGAATGAAACGCTGGCGGGGCTTCGCGTCGAGTTTGCGGCAGGCGGGCCGACGGCGGCAAAGACGGTCAGCCTGCAGCAGACCGGCAAGCCCGCGCCCTCGAACGGCCCCGGTCCCGCACAGGGCGCAAGCCGCGCCGCGGGAGTGGCGACGCAGCAGAGCGCAGCGCCATTTCTGCCCGGTGTTAAGCACGTGATCGCGGTCGGCGCGGGCAAGGGCGGCGTCGGCAAGAGCACCGTCGCGGTCAACCTCGCCGTGGGCCTGGCCTTGCGCGGGCACAGCGTCGGCCTGCTGGACGGGGACATCTACGGCCCCAGCCTGCCGACGATGCTGGGCCTGGACGCACTGCAGACCAACATCATTGCCAACATGCTCCAGCCGTTTTACGTCCACGGCGTGAAGGCCATGACGATCGGCAAGCTCGTGGACCCCGAGAAGCCCCTGATCTGGCGCGGGCCGATGGCCCACGGCGCGTTCAAGCAACTCGTCGAGCAGACCGAGTGGGGCGAGCTGGATTATCTGGTGGTGGACCTGCCGCCGGGCACGGGGGATGTAAGCCTGACGATGGCGCAGCTCATGCGGCTGACTGGCGCAGTGGTGGTGTGTACTCCGCAGCTGGTGGCGCAGGACGACGCGGTGCGCGCCGTGCGCATGTTTCAGCAACTGGGAATTGACGTGCTGGGCGTCGTGGAAAACATGAGCTACTTCGTCGCGGAGGATGTCACGCCGGCGCGCGAGTATGACCTCTTCGGGCGCGGCGGGGCCGAGATGATGGCCCAGCGCCTCGGGCTGCCATACCTGGGGGCAATCCCCATCACCATCCCGCTTCGCAAGAACGGCGACGAGGGAAACCCGAGCGCAAACTTTCAGGGCAAGACACGCCTTAGCGCCGCCCTGGAGACGCTCGTGACCAACTTCGAGGGCCAGGTCGCGCTTGCGGCGATCCGCGGCGGGACCCGCCCAACCCTGAGCGTGAGCTGAACCCGGCGTCGAGGCTCGGACAGTCTTCCATGGTCAAGCCGCGCCGACTCGGCGTGCGGGAGATGAAGTCGTGTTGCAATTTCGTCGCGCCGGGGGTTGATCCGCGGGGGCGGTTGCCGCTACGCTCTCGGAAGTCTCGGCAAATCGTGTGCCAGGCCTGATCGGGCTTTGATCGGATTGATCAGGCGTGGAATCTCGCGGTTGCCGGGTTGGCGGCTTGGCGAATCGGTCGGGGCGTTTGCAGGTTTCCTTTGGCAATGTGTCACTGGAGACCTTGAATCGCGTCGAATGATGAGCCTTGCGCGACGTGCCAGGAGCTCGTTTGCGCCGTGTCGCGGGCCTGGTGCGTCGGTCGATAAACCCTGAACACACACTCTCGGAGCTTGAACCATGTCATTTGAAGCCGCTGTCCATGCCCAAGCCATCGAGCTTAATCGCCTCTCGCTGGAGATGTGTGCGACCGCCGGGAGCGGGCACCCCTCGACGTGCATGAGCCTGGGTCACCTGGTCACGGTGCTGATGTTCAACTCCATGCGTTGGAGCCCGGATTACCCTGATTACCCCACCAGCGACCGGCTGGTGCTGAGCGAGGGGCACGCGGTGCCGATCATCTATGCCGCGTGCGCCAAGCTGGGCGTGAAGTACGGCAAGGACCCGGAGAACCGGCGCGCCTTGACGGTTGAGGACCTGAAGGGCCTGCGCGAGGCCAACAGCGAGCTGGACGGCCATCCGAACCCGATGGAGGGCTTCCCGTTCTTTGACGCCGCGACCGGCTCGCTGGGCCAGGGCCTGAGCGTTGCGGCTGGGCTTGGCGAAGCGGCGAAGCTCGACGCGATCGACCGTCGGATCTATTGCATCATCGGCGATGGCGAGTCGCGCGAGGGCCAGATCTCTGAGGCGTATGACTTCATCATTGAGCGCAAGCTCACCAACGTCTGCACGATCCTCAACTGCAACGACTATGGCCAGGCGGATCGCGTCAGCCACCAGCAGTCGGCCGAGGTGCAGGTCAAGCGTCTGACCGCCATCGGCTTCAAGGTTCTGGAGATCGACGGGCACGACCCCAAGGCGATCAAGGGTGCGCTGGACGAGTTTGCCAAGAACGCTGGCACCTGGGGCACACCGATCGCCATTGTCGCCAAGACCGAAAAGGGCTGGGGCGTCTCGGGGATGCACGGCGGCGGCTGGCACGGCAAGCCCGCCACCGGCGAGGCGCTGACCAAGGCCCTCAGCGAGCTTGACGAGAAGCGCGTTCAACTCACCAGCTCGCTGGTCAGCAGCGACAGCTTCGAGATTCAGCCCCCCACCGAGCTGAAGCCCCGCGACATCAAGCAGGACGAGATGATCCCGCTGGGTGAGATGGCCAAGAAGTTTGACCTTGTCAGCGCGATCCAGTCTGGTCGCATGGCGACGCGTCGCGCCTATGGCGTGGCGCTGCGGGCGCTGGGCCATGTCAACGATCGCGTGGTCGTGCTGGATGCGGACGTCAGCAACAGCACGTACACCGACATGTTCAAGAAGGACCCGGCCTTGGCGAGCCGGTTTGTGGAGTGCAAGATCGCAGAGCAGAACATGATCAGCGCCGGGGTCGGCATGGCCGCGGGCGGCAAGATCCCCTTCTGTTCGACCTTTGCGAAGTTCGTGACTCGCGCGTACGACCAGATCGAGATGGCGATCAACGGCGGCGCGAACATCAAGATCGTCGGCAGCCACGCCGGGATCACGCTCGCCGCGGACGGCCCGAGCCAAATGTCGCTGCCGGACATCTCGTGGTTCCGCTCGTTCAGCACGGTGCGCGACCATCGCGGGAACCCCGCGTGCTACGTGCTGCAGCCGTCGGACGCGTACGCCGCGTACGCGCTGACGCACGCGATGGCGGAGTATGAGGGCGTCTGCTACATGCGGACGCTTCGCGCCGACACCGAGTTCATCTACAGCGATTCGACCGCCTTCAACCTGGGCGGATTTGAAGTCCTCAGCGAGGGTCGCGACGTGCTGCTCTGCGCGTCAGGCTTTATGGTTCACGAAGCCAACAAGGCGCTGGACGCGCTGGACAAGGCCGGCATCTCCGCGACGCTGGTCGACCTCTACTCGCTGCCCTTTGACGCCGACGCGCTGATGGACATCGCCAACCAGAACGGCGGCTTCATCATCTCCATCGAAGACAACTACGGCGGCGGCATCGGCTCGGCCATCGCCGACGCGCTGACCTCCAGCGGCGACGCCTTCACCCTCCGCCAGATGCACGTCCGACGCATCCCCAAGAGCGCCAAAACGCCCGAAGAGGTGCTGGCGATGTGCGGCCTCTCTAGCAACGACATCGTGAAGGAAACGATGAAGCTGCTGCAAGTGGTGTGAAAGGCGGAAGAAAGACGCGAGACGCGAGACGCGAGTTGTGTGTTGTGAGACGTGCGGCTTCTCGGGCGCGTGAGTGAGTATTCTGACTGCGAACTTTTCCGGCCCTGACGCGTGCGTTGGGGCCGGTTTGTTTTTGTGGGAGGGGGCGGCGGGATGGGCGATGCCCACGCGTGGCTTCGTTCTCTCCGTCGAGCAGAACCGCGTTTTCGAGCAGCGGTGTCGGGAGGCCCTGTCGAGCGGAAATGCCCGACGACTCGCGCCGGGCTTCCACCCGAGGCGAACTATGATCGCGCCCGCGCCTTGCCTCTCGGCGTGGGTGGTGATCGAGCACGCCATGGCCAAACGACCTCAATCCGCCCGCCCTACTGCCGGCGCCACTCCCACCTCGCGCCCTGCCACCACATCACCCGCCGCACGCCGCGCCGCATCGGCCCGCACCGGCGTGGGCGTGGAGGACTGGCGCGCCGCATCGGCTGACTCGCCCGCCAGCGCCGAAGGCCATCACCCGAGCGCACGCAAGCGCGTCGTCGTCGGCATCTCCGGCGCCTCGGGCGCGGCGTATTCCTGCCGTCTGCTCGAGCAACTGCTCACGCTCGGGCATGAAGTCCACCTGGTCGTTACCGAATACGGGCGCCAGCTCTTGCACGACGAGCTGGACATCACAAAGCTGGAGTTGGAGCAACTGACGCCGTCGATCCGCGGGGCGGAGCTGGTCGCCGCGAATGGGCGATTATTCGTTCACCCGCACAAGGACGTCGGGGCGGTGATCGCCTCGGGCTCGTTCATGCACGACGGCATGGTCGTGATCCCGTGCAGCAGCACCGCCCTGGGCTACATCGCCAGCGGCGCCGGATCAAACCTGCTGGCAAGGGCCGCGATGGTGACGCTGAAGGAACGCCGCCCGCTGATCGTGGTGCATCGCGAGAGCCCGCTCTCGCTCATCGACATCCGGAACATGGAGACGGTGACGCTGGCGGGGGGCATCATCGCTCCGGCGAACCCAGGCTTTTATCTCAAGCCGCGGACCATCGAGGAGATTGTGGACTTTGTCGTCGGCAAGTGCCTGGACCTGCTCAAGATCGAGCACACGCTGCGGACGCGCTGGGAGGCTCGCGTTGATGCGATCAAGCGCGGGCGGGGCGGCCAGGGCTGAAGCGCCGGTCACGCGGCGGCGCGGACGAGCAGCGCGATGACGAGGCTCACGCCAACGACAATCGCGATCGTAACCTTGATGACCGTCGCGACGGCGCGACCCGCCGCGGCCCCCAGAGCAATCTTGCCCGCAGATCGCCAACTGGCGTTCTTCGCCCAGCCAATCTCCAGCGCGAGCGCCCCAGCACCCGCGCCGATGATCGAGCCGATGACCGTGCCCACCGGCGGGACGAACGCGGTGCCCACCAGCGCGCCGACGATCGCCCCGATGATCGCGCCAATGGCCGACGCTCGCGATCCCCCGGCGGTCTTGGCCCCCACCGCCGAGGCGGCAAACTCCAGCAGCTCTCCCAGCAGCGCCAGCCCCAGCGCCGTGAGAATCAGCCAGAGCGGGAAGTACCCCGCGCCGGTGGCGCTATAGGAATACCACTGAATGCCGCCGGCGACCAGCAACATCAGCCACACGCCGGGCCCGGTGAGCAGCGTGAGACCGAGGCCGCCCAGCGCGGCCCCGACCATCAGCACGATGCAGATCGCGATCTCCATGGCTTCATGTGTGACGGGCACGTGACAACACGCTGGACCCGGGGCAACACTTTTCTCACCCGACTCGGCACACAGCGCCGAGCCGCCACCGCTTTACTCCGGCATCCGCAGGTGTTCCTCCAACGACCGGACCACAGTATTGAAATCCGCGTCCGTCTCGCGCCGATCGTTGATCGTCCTCACGGCGTGCATCACCGTCGTGTGATCGCGCCCGCCAAAGTAGCCGCCGATCTCCTCCAGCGAGTAACGCGTGTGCTTGCGGGCCAGGTACATGCACAGTTGGCGCGGCTGCGCAATCGAACGCTGCCGTCGCTTGCTCTGAAGGTCCGTCACCTTGACGTTGTAGTAATCCGTCACGGCCGTGATGATCGTCTGGATCTGGATCCGCGGCTCGCTCTTGGGCGTCGCCGGGTCGTTGAAGCACGCGCGCACCAGCTCCAGGTCGATCGGTTTCTTCTCGACGTTGGCGAACACCTGGAGCTTGACGATCGCGCCCTCCAGCTCGCGGATGTTGGTGTCCATCCGACCGGCCAGGTCGCAGGCGACATCATCGGACAGGTTCATGCCACGGATGCGCGACTTGTTCTTCAGGATCTCGACGCGCGTCTCGTAGCACGGGGGCGTGAGTTCAGCGACCAGGCCCCACTCGAATCGCGAAACCAGCCGGGTTCGGAGGTCCGGGATGTCTTCGGGCGCCGCGTCGCTGCTAAGCACAATCTGCTTGTGGCCCTGGTGGAGGCTGTTGAAGGTGTGGAAGAACTCTTCTTGCGAGCGGTCGCGTTTGGAGAGGAAGTGAATGTCGTCAACGACCAGGACGTCGACGTGCCGGAACTTGTGGCGGAAACGGCTCATCGCGTTCGCCGCGACCGCGTCCATGAACTGCGTGATGAATCCCTCGCAGCTCGTGTAGTAGATCACGGCGTCAGGCTTCGCGGCGCAAATCGTCAGGCAGATCGCCTGGAGAAGGTGGGTTTTGCCAAGGCCGACGTCGCCGTGAACAAAGTAGGGGTTGTACGCGCGCCCGGGATTCGCCGCGACCGCCAGAGCCGCGGCGTGGGCGAGGCGATTGCTCGGGCCCACGATGAAGTTGTCAAACCCGTAATCGGGGTTCAACACGAGCCCGTCGTCGTAGAGACGCTCAGTGTTCGCCTCGGGGCGATAGACCCCCGAGCCGGGAATGGGAAGGACCTCGCCGCCGGGGCTGGCCGCGAAGAATGGGGGCTCTGCTGGGCCATCGGCTAAGTCGGTGTGCCCGGGTTCGGCGCCGTTGAGCGAGGAGGGACGATCCGGGTGGTCAACCGAAGGGGCGAAGCTCGCGCCGAGTGTTTCCGCCGGGGTTTCGGGTGAATCGTGCAGAGCCGAGCGCGCGGACGCAGACGCGGCGTTGAAACCGCTGGCGCTGCCGTTGCCAGCGTGCCCGCCGCCGGTGTCGGCGTTGAACTCATCGTCCGGGCCGATGAACCGCACCGCGATCAGCCGCCCGCTGGCGACCTGCGCGCTGTCATTGAACGGCACGAGGCACGAGCGCTGGAGATAATCGCGATGCACATTGCTGTGCGCACGAAGATAGAGAACGCCCCCGGTAATTCCCAAGGGCTCGATCTCTTCGAACCACTGACGGCAGATCTGCGGCTGGGTCTGGCGCATGTGCGCCAGCAGCAATCGCCACACGTGTTCATCAGGGTCAACTCTCACGGGCTTGGACGGCGCGATCGCCCGACCGGCGCGAGTGCTCGGGGCATTCAAAGGAGACTCCTCCTCACTAAACGGGGGATCAACAGAGCGTCGGCAGCGGCCCGACTCGGAACTTCGACGGTAGTTGTTTCACCTCGACGTGTCAATCAAAAATGCGCATTCGCACAGCATACACCGACTCAGATTTGCACTTGACACCCGCGCGATTTTCGCGCACCGCGTCACGCTCGACCGCATCGTGTGTCGCGCGAATCGTCATACCACCGGTAGGGTTCGGGGAACGTTGTCAGTCGCGCGGGCTCGCGCGTTGATCACTTGCTCTCGCGAAGCGCGCGAATCCGTCGTCGTTGTTCTTGACTCGCGCGTGTTCACGCGAGCCGACTGAATACCGTTCGCGTGCGCGTACTCCTGACCACCATCGGCTCGGCGGGCGACGTACACCCCTACATCGCCATCGGTGTCGAGCTGCGTCAGCGCGGGCACGACGTTCTGCTCATGACCAACCCCTACTTTGAGTCGCGCGTCCGCGGCGCGGGGCTGATGTTCGGCGCGCTAGGAACGCGCGAAGAGTACCTCGGCGCGATCGCCGACCCACGCCTGGTCTCACCCCGGGTCAGCGGGCGATTCGTCGTGAACGAGCTCATACTCAGCCGTGCGCGCGAGCACTTCGTCGCCACCCGCCGCGCGATCCGAGAGTTCCGCCCGCACGCGGCGCTCCGCCACATCATCAGCTTCGGCCCCGATTGGGCCCTGCGGCGCGAGCACATCCCCACCGCCAGCGCCTCGCTGACCCCGCTGTTCTGGTTCTCACGCGACGATCCCGGCGCGTTCGGCGCGTTCAGCCCGCAGATGCGCCTGGCGTGGCTGTGGCGAGCCGCGCTGCCTTGGGCGCGCCGATACGCCGGCTTCGTCTTTGATCGGCGCGTCAACGCCCTGCGCATCGAATGCGGCCTCGATCCTCAACGCGACGCGTTCGTCAACGGCCTGCGAGGCGACGGCGTCAAGCTCGGACTCTGGTCGCCCGCGTTCCGTTCCCCGACACCGGGCGACCCCGCCGACGCCACCATCTGCGGCTTCTGCGTCTACGACACTTACCCGGAACACGCCGAGGAAGAAGCATCGCTGGAAGCGTTTGTCGCGCGCGGCGATCCGCCGCTGGTCTTCACGCTCGGCTCCAGCGTCGTTCACCACGCCGGAGATTTCTACCAGCGCGCCCGCACCGCCAGCGCCACCCTCGCGCGCCGCTGCGTCCTGCTCGTCGGCTCCGACGACGTCGTCAAACTCAACCGCCACGCCACCACCGACAGCGTCCACGTCGCCGGGTACGCGCGATACTCCACCCTGTTCCCGCGCGCCTGCGCCGTCATTCACCACGGCGGCGTCGGCACCACCGCCCAGGCGCTCCGCGCCGGCGTGCCACAGTTGATCCTGCCGCACGCCAACGACGAGTTTGACAACGCCCTGCGCGCCGCCCGACTGGGCGCCGCGCTCCGAGCGCGCCCACGCGCCAGCGCTCGAACGCTCGCCGCGCGGCTCTCGAGATTACTGCAAGACGGGCCACAACTCGCCGCGCGCAACGTCGCCCACGCGATGGCCAGCGACAACGGCCCCGCTCGCGCCGCCGATGCGCTGGAGCGACTGGCCGGGCAATCATCGGCGTGATCCAAAGCGTTCACCTACACCGCGGCGTTCTTCACCTCGCCGCCACTGAGCGCCGCCCACAGGTCGCGCACGACCCACGACATGTTCTTCTGCGCCAGGTCCGTGGCGCTCGCGATGTGCGGGCTGAGGTGGACGTTGGCGATCTCCAGCAGCGGGTGCGTCGCGTCAAACGGCTCGGGCTCGTGGACATCCAGCAACGCCACCGCAACCGGGTGCGCGATCATGAAGTCCGCCAGCGCGATGTCATTCATCACAAACCCGCGGCTCGTGTTGATCAAGATCACGTCCGACTTCAGCCGCCCGATCACGTCCGCGTTGACGAACCCCCGGTTCTCCGGGCGGCCGTCGATATGAACCGTGAGCGCGTCGGCCCGAGAGCAAAGCTCCTGGAGCGAGACTGACTCGGCGCCGTGGCGCTGCTCCGGCGAGATGGCTCGCACGTCGTGAAAGATCACCGTCATCCCCAGCTCGCGGGCCACCCGCGCGACGGACGTGCCGATCCGCCCGAAGCCCAGTATGCCCAGCGTCAGCTCGCGAAGCTGGCGCCTGGCCCGCAGCTCCTGGCGGACTTCATTCCAGCGCGCCGCCTCGATGGCCTCGCCCAGGAACAGACGCGGGCGCGTCGCGTCCAGCAGCAGGGCGAAGACATACTCAACCACGGCGGACGTGTTCGCGTCGGGCGTCGAGATCACGCGCACTCCGCGCGCCGCGCAGGCGGGCAGATCGACATTGTCAAGCCCGACGCCAGCGCGGGCGACGACCTTGAGGCGCGGCGCCAGATCCAAAAGCGCCGGTGTTACGCGTGTGTACGTGCGGATCAGCAGCCCGTCGCACTGAGCCAGCAACGCCGGGAACGCGTCGTCCCCTGGCGAACACGCCTCCAGCCGGCAGCGCTCGCGAAGCCACGCCGCGGGTTCTTCGTCCAGGTGCTCGGTCTGAATCACCAGCGGCGTGCTCACGCCCGGAGTGTATCGAGTCGGACGCGGCGGCTGCCAGTCGTGGGTCGGCGCTTCGAACGCACGGCGCGTTGGTGGGCGTTGAGCCGGCCAGCTCAGCGCGCTCGCAGAAACAAGGCGCGCAGCGTGTACCACTCGTCAACCCGCGTCACCGGCGCGGAGTAAAGCTGCGAGCCGCTGTCCGTCGAGCGCGGGTAACGATCCCACATCCGCGGCCCCACGCCCGTCTCAAACTCCGTGCTCGTCGTGCGATGACTCAACCCCGAGCCCCACAGCACACGCGACGCGCCGATCGAGCGCGCAAAGTCCACCAGCCGCGCCTCGTCCTCAAGCCCGCCGGGCGACAAGCGCTCGTACTCGCTAAACCCGATCGCGACGCAATCCTCCGGCACGTTGCCGATCGAGATCTGCTCAAGGGGGATTCGCTTGAGATCAACCGCCGCGGCCGGCGCGAGCGTCGTCCGCGCCAAACCATCGCTTCGGCCCGAAGGCGACACCAGCGCGCCATCCGCCGTCAGCGGGCGATAACTGGTTTGCCACGAGGGCGAGGCGCAGGCGGGAAGCAACAGCGTGCCCGTGAGCAGACCAAGGAACATGATTGAAGTGTGACAGCGCATCTCAAGAGTGTATGAGAGAGCTGGGCCGGTCCCCGCGCTTTGGCTCCATCCGGGCTGGCTGCTCCCACATTGTTATCGGCGGAGAAGAGAGGAG
>Ga0105049_10009450_pt1 | contig 11238 bp, 11 predicted proteins | sample MAT06_FD_78087 | JGI IMG/M metagenome (GOLD analysis project Ga0105049, IMG submission 78087) | Freshwater microbial communities from Lake Fryxell liftoff mats and glacier meltwater in Antarctica - MAT-06 | ecosystem: Environmental > Aquatic > Freshwater > Ice > Liftoff microbial mat | place... | reverse complement strand
TGGTGCTTCAACCGGAAAAACATGGATAAAAACAAAGGGAAATACGATTGATTCTTATTCGCCCGTGGATGGAAAAAAAATAGCAACGGTATTTTCTGCAACTGCAAAAGATTATGATGCGGTGATTAAAAGCGCACAAAAAGCATTCTTAGCATGGCGCGAAATTCCTGCACCAAAGCGCGGTGACATAGTGCGGCAAATTGGTAATGCCTTGCGCGAAAAAAAGCATGCACTTGGCACCTTGGTTAGTTACGAAATGGGTAAGAGTTTGCAGGAAGGTTTGGGCGAAGTGCAAGAGATGATTGACATCTGCGATTTTGCAGTTGGGCTTTCACGCCAGTTGCACGGCTTAACTATGCACAGCGAAAGACCTGCGCACAGAATGTATGAGCAATGGCATCCAATTGGTATAGTTGGCATTATTAGTTCGTTTAATTTTCCAGTGGCGGTGTGGAGTTGGAATACCATGTTGGCTTGGGTTTGCGGAGATGTATGTGTGTGGAAGCCAAGCGAAAAAACGCCCTTGTGCGGCATTGCTTGTCAAAAAATTGCGGTTCAGGTTTTCAAAGAAAATAATTTACCAGAGGGTTTAAGCGGCTTGCTGATTGGTGATGCAAGCATCGGTGAATTAATGGCTAAAGACACCCGAGTAGCATTGGTAAGTGCAACAGGTTCCACGCGCATGGGCAAAGTTGTGGCGCAACAAATAGCTGCACGCTTGGGTAAAAGTTTGTTGGAATTAGGTGGCAACAACTCCATTATTATAAGTGAATTTGCCGACTTAAATATTGCCATTCCGGCAATTGTGTTTGGTGCAGTAGGTACTGCCGGGCAACGCTGCACCACCACGCGCAGGTTGATTATTCATCAATCGAAATACAATGATTTAAAACAACGATTGAAAAAAGCATTCACGCAATTGCGCATTGGCAATCCATTGGATGAAAAAAATCATGTAGGTCCGTTGATAGATAAATTAGCTGTGAAGCAATATGAAAAAGCCATTGCACAAGCAGTAAAAGAAGGCGGTAAGATTCTTGTTGAAGGTGGCGTTTTGAAAGGAAAAGATTTTGAAAGCGGCTGTTATGTGAAACCTTGCATTATTGAAGCAAAGCCGAATATGAAAATTGTGCAGCAAGAAACTTTCGCGCCTATACTTTACATCATGCCTTACGATACAATTGAAGAAGCGGTTGCTATCAACAATGGCGTGTTACAAGGGCTTTCATCATCCGTTATGACTTTGAACTTGCGCGAGGCAGAGTATTTTCTTTCGGCAGCGGGCAGCGATTGTGGCATTGCAAACGTAAATATCGGCACTAGTGGTGCTGAAATTGGCGGTGCTTTTGGTGGCGAAAAAGAAACAGGTGGTGGGCGCGAAAGCGGTAGTGATGCCTGGAAAAACTATATGCGCAGACAGACCAACACCATTAACTTTGGCAAGCAATTACCTTTAGCACAAGGCATAAAATTTGATTTGTAAAACATGATGATGGAAAGTAACAAAGCGAAGGAAAAGGAAACAATCCTCACCCTGTGTACGGCATTAGTGGTGATATATTTGGTTGCAAAGGCACATCCAATTCAATTGCTCTATGCCGCTGTGGGGCTGGGTTTTATCGGTATGTTTTTTGATTCGATTGCTGCAAAAATTCATTGGGCATGGATGAAACTTGCCGAAGGAATGGGTTGGGTAATGAACAAAGTAATCCTCTCCATCATCTTTTTCGGATTCCTCTTTCCCATTGCTATGCTTTCAAGATTATTTGGCAATAACAGTATGCAGTTGAAACGAAAGTCAGATACCTATTATCATACCCGTAATCATACCTACGTAAAGAAGGATTTGGAAGGTCTTTGAGATGCTAGATTAAAACTGATGACTAAATAATCCATCTCTCAACTTTGGTTCAAACCAAGTGCTTTTTGGAGGCATCACATTTCCCGTATCAGCAATTGCCATCAACTGTTCTAAAGATACAGGATACAAAGCAAAAGCAACTTTCATTTCGCCAGAGTTTACGCGCTTTTCTAATTCTTTCAAGCCTCTTATTCCACCAATAAAATCTATGCGTTTATCTGTACGCGGGTCTTCGATGCCAAGTACAGGCTGCAATAAGTAATTCTGCAAAATTGTAACATCTAATATGCCAATCGGGTCATTGGAAATAATTTCTGGTTTCGCCTCTAAGCGATACCATTTGCCGCCCAAATACATCGCAAATTGGTGCAACGCTATTGGCTTAATATTTTCAGTATTGTAGTTGCCCTTTTGAATTGAAAAGCACTGCGCTACTTTGTTTAAAAATTCCGCTTCACTCAGACCGTTTAAGTCTTTTACTACCCTATTGTAATCTAAAATGGCAAGCTGTGATGCAGGAAAAAGCACAGATAGAAAATAATTATAGTCCTCATAACCTGTGTGGTTTGGATTTGCCTCTTTCAATCTTGCACTTGTTTTTGCAGCAGAGGCTGCACGATGATGTCCATCAGCAATGTAGGTATATCTAATCTGATTTTCAAAAAGCTGTACGATGGTTTTGATTGCCGTGGGTTGTTCAATTTTCCAGCCTTCATGCTTTATGCCGTCTTCTGCTACAAAACTAAAAATCGGCACTTCGCTTTGAAATTGCTCTATTATTTTATTCACTGAAACATTATCCCGATAAGCCAAAAAAATTGGACCGGTATGTGCTTGAAGCGCACTCATGTGACGAATGCGGTCTTCCTCCTTTTCTGGGCGGGTGAACTCATGTTTTTTTATGATGTCGTTAAAGTAATCTTCAATTGAACAACAAGCAACCAAGCCAGTTTGAGTTCGTCCATTCATGGTTAATGAATAGATGTAAAAGCAATCTGTAGTTTCTTTTTGCAATACATTTTCCGCAATAAGTTTATTGAAATTTTCCGCAGCTTTTGCATATACACTTTCATCATACAAATTTGTGTTTTCAGGCAAATCCATTTCTGCATGACTGATGTGTAAAAATGAATATGGGTTTCCTGCCGCCATCTGTTTAGCTTCAGCAGCGTTCATAACATCATAAGGAAGTGCGGACACTTTAAAAACCAATTCTGGAGAAGGACGCAGTGCTTTAAAGGGACGAACAATAGACATATATGCAATTTACTTAGCGGTGAAAATAGATACTTTGTTGACTTAAGATTTTTCATTTTAGAAACGAGATTTAAAGTAGTTTTTTAGTTAAATACATTTTTGCATTATGAAATAATATATGTCAAACTTTTTCGCCTTAAAAATTAGTTTTGCTGCCTTTCAAAGAACGTTTTCATCAAATTTTATTCAGTGAAGTCAAAATTTGCAATACCATTTGCCTTTCTATCCATCGTTTGTTGTGCGGGATTGTTTATTCAATATCCTGACGAAGTGGTTGTGCCAGATGGAATTGATACTGCTGATTTAGCTTGGATGCTGTCAGCTTCGGGTTTGGTTTTGTTGATGACACCGGGCTTATCTTTTTTTTATGGCGGCATGGTGAGCCGCAAAAATATAATCTCTACTATGTTGCAAAGTTTTATTGCACTTGGGGTGATTACGGTGTTGTATGTTGGTGTAGTTTTCAGTTTTTCATTCGGCACCAGTTTTTATGGAATTATCGGCAATCCTTTCGACTTTATGATGTTTAAGGGCGTTGGTTTGAATGTGCACAAAACGCTTTCTCCAACAATACCATTGTTGTTGTTTGCTGCATTTCAAATGAAGTTCGCCATCATCACTCCAGCATTGATAACAGGCAGTTTTGCAGAGCGTGTAAAGTTTAGCGGTTACTTACTTTTTATCTGTTTGTTTTCAATATTTATATACGCGCCTTTAGCACATTGGACTTGGCATCCCGAGGGCTTTTTGCGCAAGTGGGGCGTGCTTGATTTTGCAGGTGGCACAGTAGTACACATGAGTGCAGGTTATGCTGCATTGGCAGGTGCTTTGGTGCTTGGGCAGCGCAGGTCGTTTGGAAGCAACGCTCACACCGAGCCAGCAAATATTCCATATATTTTATTGGGTACAGGTATGTTGTGGTTTGGTTGGTTTGGTTTTAATGCCGGTTCTGCTTTAGGTGCAAATCAAACTGCTGTGCTGGCGTTTGTAACTACAGTTGTTGCATCAGCTTCGGCAATGATGGCTTGGGTTGGATTTGATGCTATAAGAGGGAAAAAAGTTTCTGCAATGGGTACGTGTATTGGCGCGGTAGTTGGCTTGGTTGCCATTACACCTGCTGCGGGTTTTGTAAATATTCCGCAGGCTTTATTCATTGGTTTTATATCAGCTATCATTTCTAACATGGCGGTTTCTACCAAAAACAAATCGAATTTGGATGACACTTTAGATGTGTTCCCATGCCACGGTGTTGGCGGAATTTGCGGCATGATTTTGACAGGTGTATTTGCCAAAGATGTGGGCTTAGTGTATGGCGAAACAAAAACATTTGTGATGCATATCATCGGCTTGGTAATTGTTTCGGCTTATGCTTTTGTAGGTTCTTATTTATTGCTTTTACTCACCAATAAAATTTCGCGCTTGCGTGTAAGCGAAGAAGAGGAAGACATGGGCTTAGACCTTTCGCAACATGGCGAAAGTTATGGAAGAAAAAGAACCGAAACTACTTAGTTGCTTTAAAGCATAAGTCTTAACGGCTCCTCAAGATATTTTCTAAAGCTTTGTAAGAATTTTGCCCCCGTTGCACCATCTACTACACGATGGTCGCAGCCGAGTGTTACTTTCATTTTTTTCACTGCTTGAATATTGCCATTTACCACGCCTACTTCATCGCGAATGGCACCAACAGCAAGTATGCAAGCATCAGGAGAATTGATGATGGCAGTAAATTCTTCAATGCCAAACATGCCTAAATTAGAAATAGTGAAAGTGCTACCCTGCATATCTTCTGGCAGTAGTTTTTTAGCGGTGGCTTTTTGAGCCAGCGCGCGCGCTTCATCGCCAATTTCTTGTAAAGTTTTGCCATCGGCAAAACGAATAACCGGAACAACTAAGCCATCTTCCACAGCAACCGCCATGCCAATATGCACATGCTCATTTGAACGAATATAATCGCCAAGCCAAGCAGTGTTTACATTCGGATGCTCGCGCAAAGATTGCGCCACAGCCTTTATTACAAAATCGTTGAAACTTACTTTTACTTCAGCAATGTTATTTAACTCTGTGCGCAAAGCCACAGCTTTATCCATCGCCACATCAATAGTGAGATAAAAATGCGGTGCGGTGAAAAAACTTTCACTCAATCGCTTAGCAATTGTTTTACGCATTGGCGACACCCGCACTTCATGCGAAGATTCTTTACCAACAAATGTAGGTTTGGTAACAGCACCCGTTTTAGCATTTTCTACATCGCGTTTTACAATCCTACCCTCTTCACCACTTCCTTTTACACTATTGATATCAATACCTTTTTCGGCAGCTATTTTTTTTGCAAGGGGGCTTGCTTTCACTCTTGCATCAGCACCTTCACTTTGGTTTGAAGTTTCAACTGGTGCAACCGCTTCAACTTTTTCTGCAACTTCTGCTGTTACTTTAGCTTCAACAACAACAGGTTTTTCTTCTTTAACTGTTTCTTCTTTCTTTCCTGCTAAAAGAGATTCAAACGACTCACCTTCTTTTCCTACAATGGCAATCAAATCGCCAATTTTTAGCGAGTCGCCTTTTTTTGCAGCAACGTGCAAAATCACACCTGCATAGTATGACTCTAAAGGTAATGTAGCTTTATCAGTTTCTACTTCGGCAATGCTATCGCCTACCTTTACTTTATCGCCTACCTTAATTGTAATATCCGCAATGAAGCCTTCCTCCATTGTGTCGGTCATTCTTCCTAATGTGATTGCTTCTGCCATTATTGTTTTGTTTTAAGACTGTGTAAATAGAACGAATATGATTTACGAATGCAAGATTAAAATTCAATTGGTGATTTTGAGTGCTAATGTATTGGGTTGAGCGGAATCAAATAACAATAAGCCTTCCAACAAACCGTTCTTTTGTTTCTTTTGCGAAGAGAAAATTACTTCATAATGATTAAATCAATTCTTGTAACTACATTCTTTTCAATAGCTACGTTGACTATATGCGCCCAGGAAAAGTATGAATATGCTGTGTTGCGCTATTATTTGATTTCGGGTGAGCGATACAAAATTGAATTGAGCACGGATGATAAAATTGAAGTCGTAGCTGAAACCTCATCAGCACAATATGGAAAGTGGTCGCGCGATTATGATAACACTGCTCCTGCGTTAAAATGGATAAGTGAAAATAATTGGGAGCCGATTCAATTTACCGCACCTTCCTCAAACAACAATTCAAGTTATTTTTTTCTGAAAAGGAAAAAAGCGCAGTAATTTTTGATATTAAAATTGTGTGTTGCTAATCAGTTTTGGGGCTAAAATTTAACAACCACAACACTCGTTTATTTTTTCTAATTGCTAGAAAGAACATCATCAACATTTATAACTTCCTAAAATTCCGCAAGATGAATTTTGATTATCCTAATTTTTCAAAACATGCTTTCAAGCTATCTTGCCAATATGGAATGCTTTGATTGAAAGTTGTTTTGAATTTTTGTTTGTTCAAAACGCTATATTTTGGTCGTGTTGCAGGTGTTGGATATTGACTTGATTCAATAGGAAATATTGGCGTATCAAGCGATGCTAGATTGCGAATAGCAATTGCAAAATCGTACCAACTACAAACACCTTCATTTGAGAAATTGAAAACTCCTTTTTGAGATAAACTATTTTTGTCAGTAATTATTTGAAGAATTGCTTGCGCTAAATCTCGTGCATAAGTTGGTGTGCCAACTTGGTCGTAAATGATATTTAAGGAGGGTTTCTCTTTACACAAACGCAAAATTGTTTTCACAAAATTATTTCCGAATGAAGAATACACCCATGATGTTCTTAGCACAATTGCATCTGGTGAAAATTGCAATGCAAACTCTTCTCCAGCCAATTTTGTTGAGCCATAAACACTCAAAGGATTTGGGGTGTCTTTTTCCAGAACTGGTCTTGCAAGAATACCATCAAAAATAAAATCTGTTGAGATGTGAATTAGCTTAGAACCATTGCTATTACATGCTTTTGCTAAATACTCAACAGCTTTCGCATTCACTAAAAACGCCAATTCTTTTTCGGTTTCTGCTTTGTCCACTGCCGTGTATGCAGCACAGTTTATGCAAACATTAATCTCGTTTTCGGAGAAAAATTTCTGAATAGCAGCCTCGTCAGTAATATCCAATTCGGCATAATCTGTAAACAAAAAATTAAACATGGAAAAAGCACCTGCAAGCGACCGAATTTCACTGCCTAGCTGTCCATTTGATCCTGTTACTAATATATTCATCAGAAAGTAAAATGATTTAAGCAATCTTTAAAAAGTGGCAATACTTTGTCTTTATCTGAAACAAGAGCTTCTGCTTCGCTTATTTTCCAATCAATTTTTAATGACGGATCTTTATAGTTGATGCCACCCTCACTTTCTTTTGAATAAAAGTTATCGCATTTGTATTGAAAAATAGTTTCGTCTTCCAGCACCGAAAAACCGTGTGCAAATCCTCTTGGAATATAGAGTTGTAGTCTGTTTTCTTCTGTCAATTCAATAGCGTAAACCTTACCAAAAGTTGGCGAGCCTTTGCGAATATCTAATACTACATCCAGCACTTTGCCTTTCACTACGCGCACCAATTTTGCTTGGGCAAAAGGTTCATGCTGATAGTGCAAACCGCGAACTACACCTTTATTTGACTTAGATTCATTATCCTGAACAAATGCACTGCTTATTCCTGCTTCGCTAAACGTATTTTGATTAAATGACTCAAAAAAGTAACCTCGATCATCGGCAAAGACTCTGGGTTCAAAAACTTTTAAATCGGGCAAGCCGGTTTCAATAAATGGCATATTAAATTAATTGGCGATTCAGTAAATATTCGTATTCAAGAATTTTGCGAACGTAAGGCAATTCAAGCGCATTCTTAAAGTTTGGAATCAACTTCATGTTGTGAATATCTGTTGCTACAAAATCTATCATGTTGGCATCAATCAACATTTCTGCCGCCTGTTGTGCGCCTTTGCCATACACACCTGCCAACGAACCTAAATTCATTTGGAAGTAAATTCCCAATTCACGCACTTCTTCGTAAGCCTCAACACTTTTCCTGTAATAAAAGGGATAGCGTTCAGGATGTGCCAGAATCACTTTGTATCCCGCAGCTTTTAGCTCAAAAATATAAGTGGTTAAACTCATAGGTGCTGCCATATATGAAAGCTCAACTAATACATAATTATCTTTCAATGTCAACAAGCTTTTGCTCTTTACTTTGGGTAACAGTGTTTCATCAATATAGTACTCTGCCGATACTTCAAATGGAATTTCTATGCCTGCCTTCTCCAGCGCTCTTCTCACTTCGTCTCTTCCTGCAAGCAGAATTTCGTTGGTGTTGTTATAGCCATCTGTCATCACATGAGGGGTTGTAATAATTTTTGTAAAACCAAGTGCAATCAACGATTTAACTACTTCAATCGCCTCGTCTAAAGTCTTTACTCCGTCATCAATTGCGGGAATTAAGTGCGAGTGAAAATCAACCATCAAAGCACTATAATTTTCGAGCGGAGGAAGTTTTTCTTTTGCACTAAATAATGAAGTAAGCCAACCCATATTTACAAATATACCTATCGCAAACTGCTTTCCTATTTGTGTGTATAGATTTTAGAAGTTTGAATAATAAATGGCTTAGTTATTTTATTGGTTGTTTTGACTCGAATTTCTTTTGCCAAACAGCATGGGCAATTACACTCAACAAAATTATTCCAGTGCCGATGTAAAAGCCAGGCTTCAATAGTTTGTTTTCTCCAAAGAAAAGAAACGCTAATGCAATGCCATAAACAGGCTCTAAATTGATGGCAAGATTTAGTGTAAAGGCACTTAAATGTTTTAACGCAGCAAGTGAAAGAATGAGTGTTATGTGTGTGCAGATTAAAGCAAGAAAAACCAACAAACCCCAGTCATTCACGGATGGAAGCAATTGTTCAGTTTTGAAAATAAAGATGTACAAAGGCATTGCAATAGTAAGTGCAATAAAACCTGTAAGCATTTCATAAAAGCTCACCACATCGGGCGATAACTCATTCACCACATTTTTATTAAAGATATTGAAGAATGAACCAACAAATGCTGCCATCAAAGCGAGAAAAATTCCAAGTGCATATTCCAAACCATCAAAGAAAATAAAGCCAATACCTGCTATTCCTAATAGGCTAAAAGCAATTTCTGAAACGCTAAATTTTTTCTTAGTGATAGCCGGTTCTAACAATGCTGTAAAAAGCGATGTAGTAGAGAAGCAACTTAATGTGATAGAAACATTTGAGTATTTAATTGCACCATAGAAAAACAACCAATGTATCATTAGCAATATCCCAATGCCCGTCATTACCCAAAACAGCTTTATAGGTACACGAAAAGATTTGCCTGTTAGTAGCATTTGTAAGCCAAGCGAAATGGTAACTAACAGCATTCGCCACCAAACCAATAATCCTTCTGAGAGTGTTATTCCCTTCCCTAATACACCTGTGAATCCCCATAGTAAAATGGACAGGTGCATATAAATCTGTGCGCGTTTGGTTTTTTCAGGCATTTAGAATTGCGAAGAAAGTCAGAAACCGAAAACAAAAAAGGATGAAGCGCATTGCTTCATCCTTTTACTAAACAATGGAATACTAAAATTTTATATCTCAACTCTGTGTAGAGAAGGTTTGTAGTTAATATCATTAATCAATATCAAGTCTTCTGTTTGACAAAACAACTCTCCATCTTCATTGTAAATATCAATACGATTAATCATTGCTCTTGTTGGTTGATTAAGAATTTCAAACAATTTGGGCGTCATATAATCAAAAGCAATAAAACAATTGGTAATCCAACTTGCCTTAACTTGGAGAATGTATGATGTATCCGTAATACCAGGATATGCAGGAATTAAAGCAACAAACTGAAAGTTGTAACCTTCTTTTTTCATTGCATCCAGATACCTATTAATTTCTAATTTTAATTTACTAATATCCATGTTAGAATGCCATTTTGAGTATCCTCAATTGAAGTTATTAAACGCTCACAGTTTTCTTTGGTTACAGTTCCACAACAATTATATCTACATTTTTCACTCCAATATTCAGCTAAAAAACTCCAGTTACTTAAAAGCTGTACATTGTTTGATTTAGCCAAGTCAAATTTAGTTCTTAAACCTGAAAGTAAAATTAAACTATTTAATTTATGAGTAAGGTGCGACCTTAGTAAATCTTTGTTAGAATCCTGTCTTAAAAAAGTTTCATCATATAAATTTGGTATATCAAGAACCCTACAAACCTTGGCTTTTAGAGCGAGTTCAACAGAGTAGCCAGCCAAATAAAAAGAGCCTTCATAATACCCATTTGCAAAAAGAATTTTTGATTCTTCGAGCCTAGTTTTGGAAATCTCTATAATTGCGCTCGGGCTTATCATGCTTATTCATCAAAAATTTACGCAGCCACACCAGCCCTAATGATGTTCAAGGCAGCACCTGCTTTAAACCATTCGATTTGTTGTGCATTGTAAGTGTGCGCCACTGCAAAACTTTCAGTTGAACCATCTTTATGTGTCAATTGAATGGTTAGGGTTTTGCCCGGAGCAAAAGAAGTTAAGCCCAATATATCAATGCTATCGTCTTCCTGAATTTTGTTGTAGTCATCTTTATTTACAAAAGTAAGACCCAACATGCCTTGCTTTTTCAAATTGGTTTCGTGAATACGTGCAAATGATTTCACCAACACAGCACGAACACCTAAGAAGCGTGGTTCCATTGCGGCATGTTCTCTAGAAGAGCCTTCACCATAGTTTTCATCGCCCACTACAATTGAGCCAACGCCTTTTGCTTTGTAGTCGCGCTGAACTTTAGGCACCGATAGATATTCTCCTGTCAATTGATTCTTAACGCTGTCGGTTTTTTCGTTAAAGTAATTTACCGCACCAATCAACATGTTATTGGAAATATTATCCAAATGCCCACGGAATTTCAACCATGGACCCGCCATAGAAATATGATCAGTAGTACATTTACCTTTTGCTTTAATCAATAATTTTAAACCTTTTAAATCTGTACCTTCCCAAGCTTTAAATGGCTCTAGCAATTGTAACCGAGCTGATTTGGGATCAACAATTACACTTACTTTACTGCCATCTTCTGCTGG
>Ga0105049_10009449_pt1 | contig 11238 bp, 8 predicted proteins | sample MAT06_FD_78087 | JGI IMG/M metagenome (GOLD analysis project Ga0105049, IMG submission 78087) | Freshwater microbial communities from Lake Fryxell liftoff mats and glacier meltwater in Antarctica - MAT-06 | ecosystem: Environmental > Aquatic > Freshwater > Ice > Liftoff microbial mat | place... | reverse complement strand
CGACCAAGTCGTCCACGCGACCACTCCACCGGAGCACGCCATGCTCCGCGTTGCGATCGTCACGACCGCGGTCATCTCGGCTGCGGTCATCTCGACCGCGGTCATCCCGGCCGCGGTCATCTCGGCTGCGGTCATCTCGGCCGCGGTCATCACGACCCCGATCGTCACGACCCCGATCGTCACGACCCCGATCGTCACGACCGCGGATCAGGTCGCCATTGCGATTGTCACCGTCCCAATAGACCGCCAAACGATAGCGATCGGTACCGCCACGAATGTCCTGAATACGAATGACCGCCTGATATCCATTGCGCGCACTTGGCTGTTCAATCACGCCAACGTTTCCGCGTCCTTCTTCGACGTTGACGCGCAGTTCGCCAAAGGCACGCGGCAGCCCATTCGCCACGCGCACGCGGCTGGGGAGATTGGCATCGCGTCCCTGAGTGTTGACATCCCGACCGCGCACCACGATGAACACCTCGCGATCGACGGTGCCACTCCAGACGAACAACGCTTGATCGGGTGCGGCAAACGCCGCGTTGGGGACGGCGACGAGTAATGCGGTGATGGCGGGAAGGGCAACGATGGTCCGACGAAGCACAGACATGGTTCCTCCTGATGAAGAACTCCGGTGGGGCCCGCGCGAGACGCGGGTGGTCGCCATCGGTGTCTTGCATCAGTAGTGCCGCACGGTGCACGGAGCGCTGTGAGTCGCGGAGAGTCGCGTAACTGTATGTGCGGGCAGGCCATGCGACAAAAGCGGCGCTCTCCGCGCGCAACTTCACTCAGGGCATCTGTCTCTCGCGGCGGACAGTGGGACGTGCGCGCCGTCGGACAGGAGAATCCGGAATTTGGAGCGAGGCGGTGTTCGCGCCGCCGACTAAAAGCGCCAGCGCACCGAACCGGCGCTGATATCCACGTCTTTGCGTGTCACAAGCCAACCGCTCATCACGCCGACGGTCGCACCGGCCGCGACGTCACTCGCCCAGTGGTTCGCGCCATAGACACGCGACACGCCCACCAACGCGGCCGAACCGTACAGCAGCGGACCGACGTAACGCGCGGCCTTGGGCTTTCGCGCATGCAACGCATACGTCAACGCCGATGCAAAGGCGAAACTGCTCGACGTATGTCCTGACGGAAACGAGGTGCGACCAGCCGTCGTGAACCCACGACCAGCCGCGAAAACGCTGGGTGTCTTCTCATCGACAAATGGCCGTTGTCTGCCGAACGCTCCCTTCAGCAAACGCGTGGCAATTGAGCCGATGATCATCGCTTCACTGGTGCGAATACCAAGTTGCGTGATGGTCGCATCGTGCCTGAGGTAACCGGTGCCAAGCAGTGTTGCACTCGCTGCGATAAACCCCGCGCCCCCCACGAAATTGAGCACATCGGCGCCATTGCGAAGCGCCATCGACCGTTGCGGAGCCGGCGCACGCAGGCGGTGGGTGATCGGTCCGTCGAGTGGCCGGAGTGCGACGGTGGTACCGATTCCCAGCAGCGCAATCGAAAGCGCGGGGTGGCGCGCGAGCCGTCCGCGACGTGCTGTAGCTGTATCTGGAGCTGAACCTGTCGCTGTAGCTGTCGCTGTCGCTGTCGGCGCGGCGGGTGGCGGAGAGTCTTGCGCACGTACGACGCGAGTAACGAATACGCAGGAGAATGCGAGTGCGACAAGCATACCGCGATTGATCACCCGCCCGAGCGCAGGACTCAGCGTCGGAATCAAGAACGGCTTCAACGCCGGATTCAATCCACGATTCAACGCCGGATTCACGCTCACGCTACCAGTGGCGCGGCGTACAAAGGCGCCGCCACGAGCGCGGTCGCACCGCGCAGCCTCGGCGAGATGCCGGGTGGCTCCACGATGATCGGCGTCGCGGCCGACGACGCCGTCAGCGCACGCTCGCTGATCACTTGGCGAATGATCGGCTCGAGTCGATCCCACGCGTCGGTGATTTCACCGCCCACAATCACCCGCGCCGGATTGAGCGCGTTGATCACCATCGCAATACCGAGCCCCAGATAGCGCGCCGTCTCGTCAAGTGCATGGGCTGCGCGCGTGTCGCCACCCCGCGCACGCGAGATCACGTCGGCGATGGTGAGTCCGGTGTCGCGCAGCAGATCGCGCGTGTCGTCCGAAGCAAGTTCGCGCCCCAGATAGCGGGACAGCGTCGCGAGATTTGACGTATGCGCTTCCAGACAACCGCGATTGCCGCACAAGCAGCGAGGGCCGTTGATATCGAGCGGAATGTGTCCGAACTCGCCCGCTGTATGCGAATGACCACGCACCACCTGGCCGTTCACGACAATGCCGACACCAACGCCGTCCGAGACGGTGATGTACGCAAAATCGCTCCCCCCCTCGCCTCCGCGCTGTCCGAGCCAAGTGTGCGCCAGCGCGCAGGCGATCGGCGCATTCTCAATGTGCACCGTCAAACCCGTCGCGCGGGCAATGGCATCGCGCACATCCACATCGCGCCAGCCAAGCTGCGGTGAGTTGAGGATGCGCCCGGTGGTCTGATCGACCATGCCCGGGATAACGAGCCCGATGCCTTCGCAGCGTCCGCTGGCTTTGTGGTCGTGCAACAACCGCTCGATGCGCGCGACGATGGTCTCAACGAACAGCGCGGGCTCGACGACCGTATCGAACGACTCGGTGGCGACCGCGTTTCCGGCGAAATCGCCGAGCATGACGAAGGTGCGGCTGAAGCGAACGTCGATGGCGATGACGAGTCGGTCGCGGGTGCGTACGAAGAGCATCTTCGGCTTGCGACCGCGTGGCGCGTCGACCGTTTCCCCTTCGTAGATGGCCTCTTCGCCCAGCAGTTCGTCGACCAGCGACGTGACCATCCCTCGCCCGATGAGCATCTGGCGCGCGAGGTCGGCGCGCGAGACCGGTTGATGGTCGCGGACGAGGTTGAGGAGGATCTGCCGGTTGATCGCGCGGGGCGTCGAACGAGTGGCCCGGACGAACCGACGGGTGTCGATTTTGCGCACGGAGAGAACGAGGAGCTGGGCGGGAGGCAGGGAGGTTGGTCGAGCTCCGATATTGCGGCCGGACTGCTATCAAGGTACTCTCCGGCGGGATTTGTTTCTAGCGCGAACAAAAGATGATGCGCCGCCCCGCCCTCCTGAATTTGGCGCTTTGGAGACCGTTTGTCCGACCGCACCGCCAGCCGCCTCTCCCCGGACCGCTTCTTCGACTCCGACCCGTCGGTGCGGCGAACTGCGCGCGCGCTTTATGAAGAGACGGCAACCCTGCCGCTGATCTGTCCTCACGGTCACGTCGATCCAGCACTTCTGGCCGAGAATCGGTCGTTCCCGGAGCCGACGGCGCTGTTGATAACCCCGGATCACTACATCTTCCGGATGCTCTACTCCCGGGGGCTGTCCCTGGAGTCGCTGGGAATCCCCACCCTCGACGGCGCGGCCGTCGAAGCGGACCCGCGACGCATCTGGCAGCTATTCGCCGAGCACTCCTACCTATTCCTTGGCACGCCGACTGGGGTGTGGTTGGAGCATGAGTTGGGCGAAGTGTTTGGCATCGACACGCCGCTCAACGGCGGAACGGCGCAATCGGTCTATGACGCTATCAATGAACGGCTGGCGTCTCCCGAGTATCTCCCGCGCGCGCTATTCGAGCGGTTCCGGATCGAGCTGCTCGCAACCACCGACGCCGCAACGGACCCGCTGACACACCATCAGACCATTCGCGATAGCGGTTGGGCCGGACGCGTGGTTCCGACCTTCCGACCGGACGCACTGTTCCGGATATCGCTGCCCGGGTGGCGCACTGAGCTCAAGGCGCTCGAGGCATGTGTCAATCGCGAGCTGACGTCGTATGAGGTGTTTCGCGAGGCATTGGCCAAACGTCGCGCGTTCTTCAAGACGATGGGCGCGACATCGACCGATCACGCTGTTGTGGAGCCGTACACCGAGTGGCTCGCCGACGCGACGGTCGCCGCGTTGTACCAGAAGGCACGCAGTGGCACAGCAACGGCCATGGACCAGAAAGCGTTCGAAGCACATTTGCTCATCGAAATGGCACGCCAGTCTGTTGACGATGGGCTGGTGATGCAGCTGCATCCGGGTTCGTTGCGCGATCATAACGCCAGTATTCAGGCCCGTTTTGGCGCCGACAAGGGCGCCGATATTCCCGTGGCGACCGAGTACACGCGCAACCTGCGGAACCTGCTCGATCGGCACGGAAACGACCCACGCCTCACACTCATTCTTTTTACGCTCGACGAATCGACTTACGCGCGCGAACTCGCACCGCTTGCCGGACACTATCCGGCGGTGCGACTTGGTCCACCGTGGTGGTTCCACGATTCCGTTCAGGGGATGATCCGTTTCCGCGAGAACACGACCGAAACGGCTGGACTGTGGAACACGGCCGGTTTCAACGATGATACGCGCGCGTTCTGCTCCATTCCGGCGCGTCACGATCTCAATAGGCGTGTCGACGCCAACTGGCTGGCGCGGCTTGTCGCCAAGCACATCGTTTCGCTCGACGACGCGCGAGTGATGGCGCACGCGGCCGCGTACGGGCTGGTGCGTGAAACATATCGGCTGAACGGCGGTGCGCAGGCGCATGGGCCTTCACCATCGATCGCGCTGAGTGATGCCACGGGCGCAGTCAGTGGAGCTGCGTCGTGACCGCCGCTCCGTATGAAACGCCGGTCGCCGTTCGCGTCCATGATGACGACGATGTGGCTGTTGCGTTGCGTCCACTGGAAGCTGGTGAACGCGTCATCGTCGGTTCGTACACCGTCACCACCACCGAAGCGATCGGTGCAGGGCACAAGATCGCCTTGCACGCCTTGGATGTTGACGAATCGGTGCACAAGTACGGTGTGCCAATCGGTCGCGTGACGGCGCCCATCGCTGCGGGCGCCTGGGTGCACTCGCACAATCTCGCCACGCGCCTCACCGGCGCTGCAGCCTATGTGCGGCATGCGCACGCGAGCGGTGCGACGCAAGAAGCACCCACTTCGATCCCGTCTTTCGACGGCTATCGTCGCGCGGATGGCCGTGTCGCAACGCGCAATGAAATCTGGGTGCTCAACACCGTCGGCTGCGTGAACACTGCGGCCGAACGCATCGCTCGCGCCGCATCCGAACGATTCGCTGGTCGCATCGACGGCATCCACGCCTTCGCCCACCCGTACGGTTGCAGCCAGCTTGGCGACGATCTCAAGCACACACAGGCGGTACTGGGCGGACTACTGCGCAATCCGAATGCCGGCGGAGCGCTCGTGCTCGGACTCGGCTGCGAGAACAATCAATTGCCGGCGTTTCTGCGAGCGGCTGCGCCGAGTGATTCGACACGCGTGCGTTCGTTCAACACACAGGACGTGCAGGACGAAATCGAAGCCGGGGTCCAGGCGATCGGTGAGCTGGTCGATCGGCTCGCGGAGGACAGGCGTGAGCCCGTTCCTGCGTCGGCGCTGGTGCTCGGTCACAAGTGCGGCGGCTCCGACGGATTCAGTGGACTGTCGGCCAACCCGCTCCTGGGCCGACTCGCAGACCGGGTGACGTCGTTCGGCGGCACAGTGGTGCTGACGGAAGTGCCGGAGATGTTTGGCGCTGAGCAGGTGCTGTTAAACCGCACCGTGAGCGACGAAGTGTTTGACGACGTGACCAGGATGATCGACGATTTCAAAGCGTACTTCGTGCGTCATGATCAACCGGTGTACGAGAATCCCTCGCCGGGGAACAAGGCGGGTGGGCTCACCACACTCGAAGAGAAGTCGCATGGCGCCATTCAGAAAGGCGGGCGCGCGCCAGTGACCGGTGTGCTGCGCTACGGGCAGCCGGTGGAGGGTGGCGGTTTGCGGCTGCTCGAGGCGCCAGGAAACGATGGTGTGTCATCAACGGCAATGATTGCGAGTGGGGCAACGATGCTGCTGTTCACGACCGGCCGCGGCACGCCACTCGGGTTTCCTGTGCCGACGCTCAAGGTTTCGTCAAATAGCGATATCGCGAAGCGCAAACCGCACTGGATCGACTTTGATGCGGGTGGGGTGCTCACTGGCGAGAGGTCGATGGAGGCGTTGACCGACGATCTGCTCGCACTCGTGTTGAATGTCGCGAGTGGACGCACGATGGCGCGCAACGAAGAGCATGGCTATCGCGAGATTGCGATTTGGAAGCACGGCGTCACGCTCTGAGATTGCGCTGAGATGACCAGTCGTCGCGCGCTCTCTCTGTCTGTCGTGGCCGATCTCGATGTCGCCCGCGGGACTTCCCCTCGAGTGGTGCCATCGCTGCAAAGGCTGCCGGAGCGCGCGGTGCAGTTCGGCACCGGTGCATTTCTGCGTGGCTTCGTTGACGTGTTCATTGATCAGGCCAATCGACGCGGTCAGTTTCTGGGGCGCCTTGTCGCGGTGGGCTCCACTGGCAGCGGGCGCGATCGCGCATTTGGTGATCAGGATGGACTCTACACGCTGATCGTCGCCGGTGTGCGTGACGGCATGGTCGTGAATGAGAGGCGCATCATTCAATCGGTGAGTCGTGCTGTTTCCGCGTCGTCACACTGGGGCAAGGTGCTGGAGATTGCGCGCGACTCTGAGGTGCGTGTTGTGTTCTCGAACACGACTGAGGCTGGCATTGCGCTCGATGAACGCGACCGAGATGTGGATGCGCTGCCGAATTCGTATCCAGCCAAGCTGGCCCGATTTCTGCTCGAGCGCGCGACCACGTTCGCGTACGCACCGAGTGCCGGCGTTGTGGTACTTCCCTGTGAACTGATCGAGGACAACGGTACCAAGCTCGAAGCATTGGTGCGTGAACAGGCAACGCGATGGCAGCTCGGCGAGATGTTTGACGCTTGGCTATCGAGTGCCGTGCGATTTTGCAACACCCTGGTCGATCGCATTGTGCCGGGTACACCTGACCCGGCCGAACATGCGCGCATCAGTTCGGAATTGGGTTACGACGACGCGCTGCTGACCGTCGCAGAGCCGTACGCGCTCTTTGCGATAGAAGGTGATAGTGCGCTCGCCGAGCGGTTGGGGTTTGTCGACCCCGATGGCGTGATTCGCATCGTGCCGGATATCCGTCCGTATCGCGAGCGTAAGGTGCGCCTGCTCAATGGCACGCATACGGCGATGGCGGCGCTCGGGTTGCTGTCGGGCATGAGCACCGTGTTCGAGGCCATGAATTCGCCCGCGCTTGCGCCGCTGTTGCAGCAGCTGGCGAGACAGGATATCGCGCCGATGCTCGATGTGCCGGAGGCCGCAGCGTTCGCGGAAACAGTCTTGCAGCGGTTCGCGAATCCGGAGGTGCGCCATCGGCTGACAGACATCGCATCACAAGGAACGCTCAAGTGGAAGGTGCGGTTGTTGCCGATGCTTCGTCGTCACGCTGAAGCATCGAACGTGCTCCCGGCGTCGCTGGTGCTCGCGCTTGCTGCACAATTGTATCTGTCCCATCCCGCCGAGCGCTCGCGTCGTGCTGCGGTAGGTGTGGCTGCGTTCACTGACGACAACGGTGAGTTGGTGTACACGCATTGGCTTTCAAGTGGCGCTGCTGGCCCTGATGTGTGCCGTACGAACGTGAGCGCGTTCGTGGATTCGGTGCTCGGCGATCGTTTGCTTTGGGATACTGATCTGCGCGACATTGAACGCCTCGCCTCTTGCCTGACCGAATCGCTGCAACGCCTGCTGACCAACGGCGCTCAGGCACTTCTCCCCCCTGCCACCGTGACGCTATGACCGTTGCAAAGCCGACCGTTGCCACTGCGGCCGCGACCAAGGTTGGTAACTACCGCTGGACAATTGTCGCGCTGCTCTTTTTTGCCACGACGATCAACTACATCGACCGTCAGGTGCTCGGCTTGCTCGCCCCGATGTTGCAGAAGGAGTTCGCCTGGACTGAGGTTGACTACGCCAACATCATCTCGTGGTTTACGGCTGCGTACGCGCTTGGCTTTCTTGGCGTGGGTCGCATGATGGACCGGATTGGCGTGCGCAGTGGATTTGCGATCGCGATCACGACCTGGAGCCTCGCGGCAATCGGTCATGCGTGGGCCATGGGTGTGAATGGCTTCAGCGTGGCGCGCTTTGCACTCGGTCTTGGTGAGTCGGGGAATTTTCCCGGTGCAATCAAAACTGTTGCGGAGTGGTTTCCAGCGCGTGAGCGCGCATTCGCGGCTGGTGTGTTCAACGCCGGGTCGAACGTCGGTGCGATTCTCGCTCCGGTGTTCGTGCCCATGATTGCCCTGCGATGGGGTTGGCGCATGGCGTTCATCGTGACCGGTGCGCTCGGATTCGTGTGGCTTGCCGTGTGGTTGCTGGTCTACCGCAATCCCAGTGAGCATCCCAAGCTGAGTGCCGCTGAACGCGCGTATATCAACGAGGGGCAGGTGGTCATCAATCGCTCCGTGCCGTGGAGCGAACTGCTCAAGCATCGGCAGACGTGGGCCTTTGTTGCGGGCAAGGCGCTGACTGATGGGATCTGGTGGTTCTATCTGTACTGGCTGCCGAAGTTTCTCGATGCGCGTTTTGGTGTGAACCTCGCAAAGGTGACGCTGCCGTTGATTGCGATATATCTGGTGGCGGATGTTGGTTCGATTGGTGGTGGATGGTTGTCCGGTGCGTTTCTGCGCATGGGTTGGTCGCTCAACAAGTCGCGGAAGATCACCATGCTGATTGCGGCGCTGTTGATCGTACCGACGATGGCCGCACCGCAAATGGGGAGTCTGTGGGCCACCGTGGCCGTGGTGAGCGTCGCCGCTGCGGCGCATCAGTGGTGGTCCGCGAATTTGTTCACGCTCACTAGCGACATGTTCCCGCGTCATGCGGTGGCGTCGGTGGTTGGCGTGGGTGGATTTTTTGGTGCGTTGGCCGGCGTCGGTTTTCAGCGGTTGACTGGAGTCATTCTCGAAGCGAACGGGCGCGTCTATACGCCGATCTTCGTGATGTGCGGGCTCGCCTATGTGACTGCGCTGCTGATTATTCACCTGCTCGCGCCGAGGCTTGAGCCGGCTCAGTTGTCGGAGAAGTGATGTGGAGTTTGGTGGGTGGGCGTGGCGTGGTGCTCGCCTTGGCCGTGGTCGTTGCTGCCGTGCGCGTCGAGGCCCAGACCGATACAGCAGCGAAGTTGCCGGGTGCAGCGAAGGAGCCCGATACGTCGGCGCTGATCGGGACTGGTCGACTGAAAGCGTTACCGGATGTGCAGCGCCGCGAGTGGGAGGCGTATCTCCAACGGTCGCGTGTTGCGCAGCAGGCGGATCAGGCGTTGCTCAATCGCGAGTTGGGGGCTTTGGGCAAAACAGCGATGACGCGTGCTGCATTTCTGTCACAGTCGTTCGACTACAGCGTCGAGGTGAACGATGCAGTGATGGCGTCGGACAGTGTGCAGGCGATGCTGTTGTCGATGCTGAGCTATCAGACGCCGTCGGGTGGGTGGTCCAAGCACGTGGACTTTTGGCAGGGTGTGCGTCAGCGTGGACAGAGTTTCTTCTCGGAGAACGAGAAGTGGCAGTATATCGCGACGATCGACAACGATGCAACGACGTCGGAGCTGCGGTATCTGATGCATCACGAGCGGGTCCGTCCTGATGCGAATGTGCGTGCGTCCGTGGCGCGCGGCGTTGGGTATCTGCTCGCGGCGCAGTTTCCGACTGGATGCTGGCCGCAGGTGTGGCCGCTGCAGGGAAGCTATCACGACGCGGCGACGTTCAACGACGATGCGACTGTGGAAGTGCTGCAGCTGCTCGATGGGGTGGCACAGGGAAAGGTTCCGTACATTGCCGATTCGCTGCGCACCCAGGCGTTAGCGGCGGTCACGCTGGGTATCGATTGCATTCTGCGGGCACAGGTGAAAGTCGGTGGACAGCTCACCGTGTGGGGGCAGCAGCACGATCCGATCACGCTGGCTGCGACCAGTGCGCGCAGCTACGAACCAACGTCGCTCACGAGCAAGGAGAGCGCCGGCGTCTTTGAGTTTCTCATGGCACATGCTGCGATGGATGTACGCATTCCTGCCGCACTCGCGGGCGCGGCAGCGTGGTTTGAGCAGACCGCCCTTCACGGGATGCGCAGCGAAGGAAGGAACGGACTCGTGCCCAATGCATCGGCCGGCCCAGTGTGGGCGCGGATGTACGAGATCGGGACGAATCGTCCGATCTTTTCCAATCGCGACGGCATCAAGCTGTACGACTTTGACAAGCTGACAGATCGACGCGAGGGCTATGGCTGGTACTCGGAGCAGCCGGCGTCGTCGCTCAAGAAGTATCGCAAATGGCTCGCGTCGCGCGTTCCTGCAACGGCTCGCGCTCGGGGCGATCGGTACGGCGAGCGGTGCATCGTGGTTGGCGGGGTGCGCCAGTGCGGCGGGTGCGAGTACGTCGAGCGCTGCGTCAACGGCGACGCCTGCTTCGAAAACCGCGCAGCCGATCGGGTGGGATCGTGTTCCGTCAATTCTGGCGCGCATCAAGCCACCGGTGTTTCCGGCGCGCACGTTCGATATCACGAAGTACGATGCCGTGGGTGATGGCACGAGCGACTGTTCGGCTGCGATCAGCAAGGCGATTGCTGCGTGCACGGCTGCCGGTGGCGGCCAGATTCTCGTGCCCGTCGGAAGATTTGCCACCGGCCCGATTCATCTCGCCAGCCGGATGGAGTTGCACGTCGCCAAGGGGGCGACGCTCCTTTTCGTGACCGATCCATCGCGCTATCAGCCGGCGGTGCTCACGCGGTTCGAAGGCGTTGAGCTGTACAACCATTCTCCACTCATCTAGGCGCTCGACGCAACCGATGTCGCAGTGACGGGTGAAGGGACGCTCGCTGTCGGAGCTCGGTGTCTCCGTGACCGAGCGGCAATTTGGTCAAGGGGATTTTCTGCGCTCGTCGTTCGTGCAGATGTATCGCTGTCGCAACGTGCTCATTTCCGGCGTGACGATTGTGCGTTCACCGATGTGGGAGATTCATCCGGTGCTGTCGCAAAACGTGACCGTGCGCAACGTGACCATCTCCACGCACGGCCCCAATAACGATGGCTGCGACCCCGAGTCGTGTCAGGATGTGCTCATCGAGGGATGCATGTTCGACACGGGCGACGACTGCATCGCGATCAAGTCCGGGCGTAACGCTGATGGCCGACGAGTCGGTGTGGCAACGGAGAATGTGATCGTGCGCCAATGCTGCATGAAGGACGGACACGGCGGCGTGACGGTTGGTAGTGAGATTTCCGGCGACGTGCGGTACGTGTACGTCGAAGACTGTCAGATGG
>Ga0105049_10009446_pt1 | contig 11241 bp, 12 predicted proteins | sample MAT06_FD_78087 | JGI IMG/M metagenome (GOLD analysis project Ga0105049, IMG submission 78087) | Freshwater microbial communities from Lake Fryxell liftoff mats and glacier meltwater in Antarctica - MAT-06 | ecosystem: Environmental > Aquatic > Freshwater > Ice > Liftoff microbial mat | place... | reverse complement strand
GCATGGCCGCAAAGCCACCGAAGATTGAGTGCGAGAGCCCATGACCGATATAACTCATGCCACGCAAAACGATATAAACACCGATCAGTCCCAGGAGCGCACCTGACAGGCTCGCGACGAGTAAACCTTTTTGAAAGAACGCGTAACCCAAAGGCTCAAGAAGTGTTTCCATGTCAGCGCCTTCGTCCGGGTGTAAGCGCGGGTGGTGCTTCGTCGACGACCAGACGAACACCGAGGTGTTCAAGTACTTCCATGCGAGCACCGAAAGTGCGTTCAAGAACCGTCGGGGTCATGACCTCACTCGGGGTTCCCTCTCCCACGATCCGGTGGTTAACGCACACCAAGTGGGGCAGGTGAGTGGCCATTCCGTTGAGATCGTGGGTGGTCAGCACGATTGCAACACCGTCCTCGTGCAGGTCAGCGAGCAGGTGCAAAATGTCATGGCGCGTCGATATATCCACGCCGCTGGTGGGCTCGTCCATGAGTAGAACCTGGGGCTGCCGTAATAGCGCTCTCGCTAGGAACATGCGTTGCTGCTGGCCACCGGAAAGTTCGCGAATGTGTCGCTCACCGAGGTTGCCAATACCTAACCGCTCCAGAACGGCGAACACGCTGGCCTTCTCCGACGCACTGGCCCACGGCCTTAACCGACCGGATTTGCGCGACATGAGGACGCATTCGAATACGGTGATGGGGAAATTCCAGCTCACGGTTTCCAATTGCGGAACGTAGGCCACCCGAAGGTTGGGCGCCCGCCACACGGTGCCCGCAACGGGTTTGAGCGTTTCAAGCAACAGACGGAGCAATGTGGTTTTGCCCGCACCGGATGGACCCACAATTCCCGTGAATTGATCCTCGTGGACATGAAAAGATACGTTTTCGAGAACCCGATAGTGGTCGTAGGCGGCGTCGACACCGTCGAGCCTGATGAGTTCAGGCCCGACTCCGGTGCCGGTCACCGACTGCGATTGGTCATTGTGGGTAGACCGCGCTGCTAGATTTCATAGGCGTAGTGTTAATGGCATTGAGTCGGGTTGGCGTTCCACCCAGCCCTGCGACCATCGTGCTGTAGTTGTATTTCATCAGCCCCAACCAGGAGTGCTCTGCATCCCCTGGTGCACCGGGGAGGTCGTCATCACGCAGTGAATCCTCATAGCGGGCCCCCGTTGCGCGTCCAACTTCTTCTAAGACAGCTGATGGGAATACCTCGGAGCCGAAAATAGTCGTGACTTTTTCCGCCTTAACCTGATCAATCAGGCGCGCAACCTCAGCGGGTGACGGGTCGGCGAAGTCATCGGGCTGAAGTGCGCCAATGACCGTCCAGCCAAAATTCTTCGCGAAGTAGGCGTACGCGTCGTGGTAGGTAAGGAGTTTCAGGTTGCCCTCGGGGACACTCTGCTGGTCTGCAGCGACAGCCTCACCGAGTTCGGTGGCCTGCTGCTCGAAAGTTGCGAAGTTGGCCGCGTAGTAGGAAGCGTTGTCGGGGTCTAGTGCGCTGAGTTCGTCACGGATCACTCCGGCGTACTTGATCGCGTAACCGGGGTCGGTCCACAGGTGGGGATTGGGCTTGCCGCCCTCTAAGGGGAAGGAGAAGTCGTAGATGTAGTCGGACTCGGGGAGTACTAACGTTCCGATCTCAACAATTTTGGTGTCGGCTTTCTTATTGGTCGTAGCCATGTCGATCGTTGGATCCTCCAGTTTGAGGCCGTTGACCAAGATGAGATCCGCATTGCTCAGCAACTCGGCGATCTGAGGGGCCGGCTCAAAAGTATGGCTGTTTGTGCCCTCGGGGACGATTCCCTCAATCCGGGCACGATCCCCAGCGATCGAGGCGGCTATTGAGGTAATCGGGGAGACCGTTGTCGCGATCAGTGGGCGGGTGTCTACCTCACTGGACGAGTCCGTTTCCGAGCCCGACGAACACGCCGCGAGGGAAAGCATCACAGCTGCTGCAAGAATTCCGTATCTGGTTTTTATCACGTGTCGAGCATAGGCCTCTTTTGACTTTCTGCAAGACTTTTGCAGGTGCAAGAGCGTCGCTATTGCACAATTTATTCTCAGCGAGCGAAAAGTCGAATAATTTTGTCATCAGCGTTACGCGGGTCGCCCCGCCCATCGGTATTGCTGGTCATAACCCAGAGCGAGCCATCCGGTGCCGTGGTAACCGTGCGCAGGCGTCCCCGATCCCCCAAATCCCACGACTTGGCTTTCCGAGTCTGGGCACCGTTGATCGGGACCTGCCAGAGCCGCTCCCCTCGCAAACTAGCCACATAAACAACATCATTTTTAATAGCTATGCCGCTGGGTGAAGCCGTTGAGGTCGGTGACCACACGGTCCTTGGATTAATAAAACGTGGATCTTGGCCACGTCCTTCAACCTCTGGCCAGCCGTAATTTCCTCCGGGCACCAGCAGATTCAATTCATCTGCGTCACGCTCGCCGAACTCACTAGCCCATACGCGGCCTTTGCTGTCTAGGTCAAGGCCTTGCACATTGCGGTGTCCCAAAGTGAACACGGCTGAGCCCGATCGCGGATTTCCAGAGGCTGGCCGGCCATTGAAATTCACCCGAAGTACCTTGCCGGCAAGTGAGGCAGAGTCTTGAGCGAGTTGCGGATCACCGGCATCACCGGTTGCTATGTATAGCGTTTGGTCTGCTCCAACAAGGAGGCGTCCACCGTTGTGATAAGTCGCCTTTGGAATTCCGGTGAAAATGGTCTTCTGTGCGCCTAAGCGCTTGCCGTTGTCAAGTAGCGGAACCCGCACCACCCGGTTGTCCGAGCGAGCCGTCAAGTAGGCGAAAAGAACCGGCGTGCTACTCCCCTGTGGAGTGGTTACGGCTATTCCGAGAAGTCCACCCTCACCTTCAGGAACCACACCGTTAATACGTCCAACCGTGATGATGTTCGATCCAGCACGGCCACGCGGATCGATCCGTTTGATTTTTCCGGTATCTCGCTCGCTGACGAGGGCGGAACCGTCCGGCAGAAACGCAAGGCCCCATGGTGTTTCAAGACCTGATGCCACCACGCGCTGCACACTGAGTGTCGGGTAGCTAGACGTTGGGTAGTTCGCCGCATGGGCGACACCGGGAGTGCCCGCGACAAGCCCGAAGGAAAGCCCCAGACTGAGCGAAACACCGATGGCAGTTCGAAGTGCTCGTACAACTCTAGGCAGCATGACTCTATTATGCATTCCCCCTGAATGCGTGCAACTAGAGTGAGCGCGTGAATAGATACATCGTCACCATGCGCTGCGTGGATGCCCCCGGAGTTATTTATGCAATGGCTTCGGCCCTACTCGCGGCCCAGGGCAACATTTTGGAGCAAGCGCAGTTCACCGATGAAGCGACTGGAAAATTTTCGATGCGCACCCGGTTTGAAACACCTCTTGATGACGTAGAAGCAGTCCGAGCGATGCTTGTCACCGAAGTCGCCAAGTTCGATCCCATCATCACCCTCCGCCGCGAAGATGAACGACGCCGCGCGTTGATCATGGTCTCCCAACAGGATCACTGCCTCGCAGACCTGCTCTACCGACATGCCAATGGTGAACTCCCGATCGACATTCCCTTGATTGTGTCCAACCACGAGAAATGCCGGGCGCTCGCGCAACAAAACGACATTCCATTCGTGCACCTTCCGGTGACGTCTTTCACCAAGGAAACAGCCGAACGCGAATTGCTCACATTAATTGACGAACACGACATTGATGTGGTGGTTCTTGCACGCTACATGCAGATTCTTTCTAATGATCTGTGCAAGAATCTCGAGGGCCGAATCATCAACATTCATCATTCATTTCTCCCCGGTTTTAAAGGCGCCCGCCCCTATCAGCAGGCCTATGATCGCGGAGTCAAGCTTATTGGCGCCACGGCGCATTTCGTAACCGCCGATCTCGATGAAGGCCCAATCATTGAGCAAGATGTGCATCGAGTTCAGCACAACCACAGCGCCGTTGATCTTGCCGAGATCGGACGCGATGTGGAGCGCCTCGTGCTTGCCCGTGCCGTGCGCCTCTATTCCGAGGATCGCGTACTGCTCGATGACCAGCGCACCGTGATCTTTGCCTGATCATACCTTGGCTTGAAGCACCAATTCAGTTGGCAAAATTTCAGTTCGCATCTTCCGCGTTCTCACCTTGGGCACGAGTGAATCCCGGTTCGCCATCAACCTGATCAAGCTTTTCCACGTGCATCCAGCGATATGAACTCGAGATCTGCTTGAGTAGATCTAGGAGTGTGTCACCATCCCAGACGGCACCCGGAACCAACATGAACCGGCACCGAAAATGATCCACGCAGTCCGTTGAGCCACCTGTCGCTGGCCACACAACCGTGCCGCGATTTGAGACCATCTTTAATTTAAATTGCGTCCCCTTCGCAATCCGCGTCATACGCTCACCTAATTGGGCAGGCGAGTCGGCAGTCTCAACGAACACGTCGGCTCCGACGTATTCACGCGCTCCCACATTCGACCGCACATCTTCGCGCGCTATCTGTGGCAACTTAATTGGATTGTGATTCCTACTTGGCAAGCTTGACGTTTGACCCATGCGAGCGATAACGGCATCGGTGTATTCTCGAGTGCCCACCGGTTCACCAACCTTGACATCTTGGGTGTGTATTCCATCTTCCAAAGTTCGCAGAATTGCCTGTTCCATTCGAGTTGCCTCTTCGAACTGCCCGAGGTGGCGCAACATCATCACCGCTGAGAGTGCAACCGCGGTGGGGTTTGCAACGTCCTTGCCCGCGTACTTTGGAGCAGAGCCATGGACCGCTTCGAAGATCGCTACTTGATTACCCAGGTTGGCCGACGGCGCGAATCCGAGGCCACCAACTAGTGCACTTGTCAAGTCGCTAAGAATATCGCCATTCATGTTGGTGGTAACGATGACCTCGAACTGTTCGGGTGCTTTCACCAGTTGATGTGCGCAGTTATCCACGATCACGTGCCACGTGTTCAGCGTTGGGTAATCTAGAGCGGCAGCGAGAAACTCGCGCTGCATCATGCCTTCGGTAAATTTCATAATGTTTGATTTTGTTGCGACAGCAACGTTGGTTCGCCCTTGAGCAACAGCGAGCTCCAGGCCCGTGCGCGCGATCCGAGCGCAACCCAACCGGCTGATCAACTTGAGACATTGCGCAACATCAGGAGTTTGCATGTGTTCAATGCCCGCGTAGAGGTCTTCAACATTTTCGCGTACGACAACGAGATCAATCCCACGCCCGGAATACGGCGTCGGTACTCCCGGCATTTCTTGAACCGGACGGATATTCGCGTACGTTTCAAACAACTTGCGAAGTGTGACGTTGGCGCTCTTCTCACCGAAACCGATCGGGGTGCCCAGCGGACCTTTCAACACGACATTAGTGCGACGGATTGACTCCATGGTTTCCTCTGGGACACCACTGGCGACGCCTGCCTTAAAGGCCTGCTCACCCGCTACCGCGTGCTCCCACTGCACCTGCGCGCCGGAAGCTTGCACCATCTCAACCGTTGCGTCAACGACCTCTCTACCAATTCCATCACCATGAATAAGTGTGACTGATGCTGCTCCCACCGGATGCCCCCTCACATGAGTCGAGCTCCTAGTCGGCTCGAGTCTTTACATGAAACACATTACCAGAAATACGTTACGTATGATTATCGGGGATGGCCCCGTGAGAAGCGGTGGTGGCCCGATTAGAAATAGCCCGAGCGTTTTTTGGCTTCCATCGAGTCACCGCGTTCGCCATCAACCATCCGGCCGGATCGCTCACTCAGCCTAGTTGTTTCCATTTCCCGCACGAGATCGTCGAGCGTCACGGCATCAGAAACCATCGCACCGGTCACCGGGAAACAACCAAGGGTTCTAAATCGCACTTTTTGTTCAACAAGTTGTTCACCTGACAGCAACGGCATGCGGTCATCGTCTGGAACAAGGATCAGACCATCACGCTCAACCGTTTTTCTCAGCCGGGAAAAATAGAGATCAACAACGGGGATCTTCTCCCGCCTGATGTATCTCCAAACGTCGAGCTCTGTCCAATTGGAAAGCGGGAAAACCCGCATAGTTTGTCCATCAACTAATTTGCTATTAACGGTCCGCCAAAATTCAGGCCGTTGATTTCGTGGATTCCACCGTTGGCCTGACTCCCGCAAACTAAAGACCCGCTCCTTGGCGCGGCTCTTCTCTTCGTCTCGCCGACCGCCGCCTATCGCTGCATCAAATTGGCCCTGCGCGAGAGCTTCAAGGAGTGGTTGGGTCCGCATGATGCGGGTGTATTCGTGGGTCCCGTGTGACATTGGACTAACTCCCTGCGCGATTCCTTCTTCGCTCTTGGCAACGATTAACTCAAAACCGAGCTCCCGCGCCATGCGATCACGGTGCTGAATTACTTCACCGAATTCCCACTGACTGTCAACATGCAGGAATGGAAATGGCAAACTTGCCGGAAAGAACGCTTTTTTGGCAAGGTGAAGTAGCACCGATGAATCCTTGCCAATTGAATACATCATTACCGGACGCGCAAAAGCCGCTGCGGTTTCCCGCAGGATTCCGATCGCTTCGTTCTCGAGGGAATTGAGAACTTCGTCTTCAGAAACCAGCGGAGCACTTTCAAGCCGATCGGCACCCATCAGGATTTTGTTGCGATAATCATTCCCGCCGAACACAGGAACATACCGCGCCATGACTTATCAGCTTCTAATGCGATCTGTGCCTCGCGATATTTCTTCGAATCAATAGATCCCGCGAGCATGGGGTAGGCCGGATGGAAGTTGTACCAGCGATACCCGAGATCGTGGAAGCCCCGACTCTTGACTAGCTCAGACAACTCGAATGGATTATGAAACTTTGACAGGATTTCGTCATAACCATGGCCATCGGCGCGCGTTCTCATTGGTGGCTTGTCAACAGCCAACCGCGCATTGAGATCCTGCGCGACTACCTCTTGAATGTCAGCGGGGACGTCGACCAAGAGTTCTTCAAGAATCAGTTCCTTTGTCAATCGATTGAATGTGAGCATGGAGAACATGGAATTGCGGAATTGCAAAATCAAAGTTCCACCCGGCTTAAGAAACATACTCATAGCTTCGACGAATGCCGCGTCGTCCTCAACGTGTGGAATGACGCCAAGTGCAATTACCGCGTCGAATTCACCCAAGCGATCTCTCTCTGCGGCGAGGGCATCGAGATCCGTGACATCTACCTCTTCGAGCCACCCTGGATCAATATTGTGAGCAGTCAGGTTTTCTTTTCCTAAGCGCACCATTTCTGGCGAGAGGTCGTTACCTTCAACCCTGATACCCAGTTCTTCATGGATCCGTACCATTGGGCTCGCTTCGCCGGCGCCAAATTCGTAAACACTCTTTGCGCCCTTGCTCCGCAGGATCTCAATTACTTTTTGAATCCTAAAGAAATTGGCAGGGTATTCCGCATTTTTCCACACCAGTTCGGGGTCGTACTGTTCGTGATAAGTCGGAGCTGATCCGTCGTAATGAACCTTGACATTTCCAGTCATTTTCATACCAATTCCTCTTCGATGTTTATCGTTGGGTCAACAAGAGTGCACGGGATGTTAGTTTAATATTGTACGGTCACGGGTCGTTGAGCCTGCACGACAAATGCAGAACACAGAAATAGGCCACGCCAACCTGAGGGCTCATTCTCCAACGCAATCGACTCAGCACGAAATGCCTCCGCCAATGGCTTTTCAAAACGCGGCATTGCGGCGTGATAATGAAACGGCATTATCTGAACATTGGTGAATCCCGCATCCAAAAAGGTTTGGTCAATTGTGAGCGGATTGTGGTACTTCGGTTCATGTCCCGCGGGCCGTGGGGGTATATCCGTGTCTAACCGACTTTTGAGGAATTCATCTGCCGCATCCCGGACCGGTCCATAGACATCGCCGAGAAGGTCATCCATAATAAATTCATACGTAAAGCGATTAAAAGTAACAAGGGAAAAGAGTTTGTTGCGGCACTCCACGAACACCGTCCCACCGGGGTTGAGCAGCTGCCGCATGTTTTCGAGCGCAACTCGCTCATGAGTCACATGTGGAAGAACTCCCATGGCTAGCACAGAATCGAATCCGCCTTCTGCATCAAATTTTGACAAAGACAAAGAGTCTTCAACGTCTCCCCACTTGACGCGACTTGCCGGGAGTCCCAGGTCGTGAAATTTCCCTTGGCTTTTCGCCACCATCGTGGGATCGTTGTCGAATCCCCACATGTCATATCCGGCTGAACTAAAAATAGAGATTGCATTTCCATGGCCAATACCCACTTCGAGTAGCCGCGGAGCGCCAGATTTCTTATCGATTCGCGCTTCACGCATGGCACTAATCACTTGTCGAAAAGCAAAATGATTCGCGGGATAACCGCCTTCACTATCAGCATCCCACAAATGCTGGTACTCGTCAGAGGTCATCGAGAATTCCGTGCGGGACTCGTCGTCAGTTTTCTTGCTCATCTAGGCCTCCACTTCTTTAACTGACATAAAGCATGTCTTTATTTTCCGGTATAATAAGACATCTTTCACGCAGTGTCAACCGGACACTCGGATCGGCCCATGATTGGGATGATCAAGCCACTCCGACACGCGTGGCCGGATGAATCGCCCCTGCAAGTCCCTAAATAAATATACGGGCGCTCACAGGTGAAGGCAATGTCAACTTTCGAGACGGTCTACGGCACTATATGTACATGTCCGGGCTACTTGAAGATTCAGAGCACCACTGGACCCTTCTCACAAACCACGGTCGGATTCTGTTGATCATTGCGCGAGACCAGGACTTACGAATCCGGGATGTTGCACTCGCCGCGGGAGTAACCGAGCGCCGGGCGCAGTCGATAATTGTTGACTTGGAGCAGGCTGGCTACATCAACAAAAAGCGCGAGGGCCGGCGCAACGTTTATTCGATAAACCGCAAACGCCCGTTTCGCCATCCAGCCGAATCAGGTCACAAAGTGGGCGAACTGATCGACCTGTTCGCCAGCCCGTCCGAGTGAACCCGATGAGTGAACCTGACTGAGTAATGTTGAACTGTGTTGAACACTTACTCGGGAAGAGCTGTGGCACTGGCAACACAGCACGGCAAGGAATCTGTCATCGCTCCGATGTTCTCTGAGATTCTGGGCGTAATCGTTCTCGTTGCAGGGATTGACACCGATCAATTTGGCACCTTTACCGGTGAAATAAAGCGCCCGCATTCACCCAGAGAAACAGCAATTCACAAGGCCTTAGCGGGTATGAGCGCCACAGGTATCCCCCTTGGTCTGGCAAGTGAAGGAACAATTGGTCCGCATCCGGTATCGGGATTCACAACCGTGGACACCGAACTCATGGTCTTCATTGACGATGAACGAGATCTTGTCATTGTTGAAACAATTCAGAGCTTTGAGATCGTTGCCCAAAAAATCACCGCCAGCCCGCAGGATGACATCTCCCAATTCCTGCGAAACGCGGATTTCCCCAGACACGGACTCATCGTCCGCTCAGAGAAGATCCCACCGGAAGTAGGTCCAGCCAGCGCGGTAGCCAAAGGAATCGCGGACTTGCCCACACTCAGGTCGGCCATCGAAAAGTACTCAGCCCATTCTGGAAAAGTGCTGATTGAAAATGACTTTCGGGCACATTTTTCACCCAGCAGAATGGCCGTTATTCGGCAATGCGCCAGTCTTCTTGCCGAACGCATCGCAACAACATGCCCCGAGTGTTTTACCCCAGGTTGGGGGCGGATCGAACCCCTTCGAGGCCTGGATTGTTCCGACTGCGGCACCCGAATTGATTGGGCGATTCACGCCGACAGATCAGGGTGCCTGGCGTGCGAATTCATCGAAATTGCGCCCCGCCTCGTCCAAACCGCCGAACCTCGCTGGTGCAATTCCTGTAACCCATAGTTGCAAACTCGATGGTGATGCCATGCGACAGTCCGACAGGTTCGACGATCCAACGGGGGAAGTGAGTGATTCCGGCTGATTTCCCGTGAATTGGCAGATCATTGATTGGCCGCCGCCCCCGACCCTGGCTATTCTGAAAATGCTCATTTAACCACCGCATACATGCACACTTCTATCGAATCGAGGCTCCACGTTATGTCCTTTTTTACGGCTCAGACGTAGGTGGCAACCAAACCGGGGGCAGTCCCCATCAACGTCATCTGGGCCCTACCCCGCCACCACATCACCTACCAAGAACCAACACCCTAAATGGCTTGACATCAGCATTGAGATTCCCAATGACCCGGCTCGACGCGGTTCAGGACGTGCGCTGGCCCCTGACCGAAGAGAAGGACGTCCTGGGCTTGTGGGCGGGCACCGGCGGTGAGGGTGCGAAGTTCTGGATGAGTGTGTTGACCGACCTGCGCAACCGCGGCGTGAAAGACACGTTCTTCGTGGTCTGCGACGGGCTAAAGGGATTGCCCGAGGTGGTCGGCAACTTGTGGCCGCTGACCACGGTTCAGACCTGCATCATTCATCTGATCCGCAACACCTTCCGGCTCGCCTCTCGCAAGGATTGGGATGCGATCAAGCACGATGTGAAGCCGATTTTCACGGCCGTGAACGCGGCTGCTGCCCGGGCAGCGTTGGACGACCTGGCCCAAACGTGGGGCACCAAGTACGCGGCGGTCATCCGGCTCTGGAACAACGCCTGGGAGGAGTTCATCCCGTTCCTCGACTACGACGTCGAGATCCGCACAGTGATCTGCACCACCAACGCCATCGACCCGCTGAACGCCCGCTAACGCAGAGCGTTCAAGGCCAGAGGCCACTTCCCGACCGAGCAGTCCGCGATGAAGTGCCTGTACTTGGTAAAGAGATCCCTCGAACCCGACCGGACAAGGTAGGGCATGATGGACGATGAGGTGGAAGCCTGCGCTGAACGCGTTCGCCATCAGCTTCGCCGATCGCTGGTCGGCAGCAGAAACCTACCGATGAACACCGCCGGAAACACCATGAGCGAGACAGTCCCGCTTACGGGATCGAAACGGGAGATCACAGCATCGGATAGGAAGCAGACCCTAGACAAAACCAGCCGCACGGCGTTAAGTAGTTCCGTGTGACCGCTGTCTGCTTCCGATAGACCGCCGCCACCTCAGATGAGGCGTCGGCCTCAAGACGGACGAATGGTGACGAGCGTGGCGAAGACGACGAGGTTATCGCGGTAGACGCGCCCCGAGGAATCCAATCCGTCGCAGGTGATGAGACGAAGGCCAGCATGGTCGATGTTCCCGTAGACGAGGTCGGTAGGGAAT
>Ga0105049_10009445_pt1 | contig 11241 bp, 12 predicted proteins | sample MAT06_FD_78087 | JGI IMG/M metagenome (GOLD analysis project Ga0105049, IMG submission 78087) | Freshwater microbial communities from Lake Fryxell liftoff mats and glacier meltwater in Antarctica - MAT-06 | ecosystem: Environmental > Aquatic > Freshwater > Ice > Liftoff microbial mat | place... | reverse complement strand
GGCGCAAGTTCACTTTTGATCGTGCCTTGAAAATACCAGATCAATCCAAAACAAGCCACCAAAATCGCTAGACTAAACCATTTAAAGCCCATGAAGGAGCGTAGTGCATTGCCATACACCCGATCCATCCCTTTAAAAAACGGTTCGGTAGCGTGGTAAAACCGACCGTGTGTAGTCACATTTCCACCCAATTTGACATTCAAAACAGGTGTCAGGGTCAGCGAAACAAAAGCAGAGATCAATACTGCGCCAGCCACCACGATGCCGAATTCGCGGAACAAACGCCCGGTGAATCCTTGCAAGAAAATAACCGGAATGAACACCACGGCAAGCGTGATAGATGTGCTGACGACCGCAAAGAAAATCTCTTTCGTACCTTCTCGGGCAGCCGTCCATTTGTCCATGCCCGCCTCTCGTTTTTTGAAAATATTCTCGGTTACCACAATGCCGTCATCCACCACCAGACCGGTAGCGAGTACGATGGCGAGCAAGGTTAACACATTGATACTGAACCCAAATAACCACATCAGGAAGAATGCACCGATGAGTGAAACCGGAATGTCGATGAGTGGGCGGAGTGCTATGAGCCAATTGCGGAAAAACAAGTAAATGATTAGTACCACCAAGCCAATGGCGATAAAAAGCGTCTCTGTCACTTCGCTGATTGCGCGGCGTACAAATCGACTTTTGTCAATGCCAATGCTCATCACGATATCGGGCGGAAGGTCTTTTTGAATCTGGTCGAAACGGCGGTAAAATTCATCTGTGATTTCTACCCAATTGCTGCCAGGTTGTGGAATTACCGCCAAAGAAACGCCTTGCACCAGGTTGCGTCGAGCGCCAGTTTCTTCATTATCAGGCCCTAAAACCGCCTCACCGATGTCTTTGAATCGAATAGCACTACTGCCCACCTGGCGGATAATCATATTGTTGAATTCTTCCTCCGTTTGCAGCCGACCAAAGGTTTTAACCGTCATCTCTGTTGCATCTCCACGGAGTTTTCCGCCGGGAAGCTCTACGTTTTCACGCGTGAGCGCGGCCAGGACATCTTGTGCGGTGAGCCCATAAGCATTCATTTTGGCGGGGTTCATCCAAAGGCGCATGGCCGGAAGTTTTGAGCCATATACGTTGACGGCGGAAACCCCGGGGATGGTCTGGATTTTTTCTCGAATCACGTTTTCAGCATAGTCCGAGAGCTCAATGATGCTGCGCGTACTGCTTTGAATGGGCACGAAGAGAATAGGGTCGCCACTGGCATCGGCTTTCGTTACTACGGGCGGGGCATCAATATCTTGAGGTAGGTTGCGCTGGGCCTGGCTCACTTTATCGCGTACGTCATTAGCGGCCTGTTCCAGATCAATGCCCAGATCGAACTCTACGGTAATGTTGCTATTGCCGAGTGCTGAAGAACTGGAAATGGTTCGTATACCAGCAATGCCGTTGATGGCCCGTTCGAGGGGCTCAGTCACCTGACTTTCAATCACTTCTGCGTTGGCGCCTGTGTAGTTGGTACGCACCGTGATGTTTGGCGGATCAATGGCAGGGTATTCGCGCACGCCCAAAAAAGTATAGCCCACCACACCAAAAAACACGATAAGAATGCTCATCACGGTGGCGAAAACAGGGCGGCGGAGCGAGAAGTCGGGTAGGCTCATAAATTAATTTGGAAGATGCGTAGCAACTACAAAAGTACAGCACCGAAAATTGTTTTTGTGGACTATCTCCCCAAATCCACCCCCCCCATTTCTTATGCTCACCCGCCCCCACCCACCATTCGTCGTTAAATTCCACCTTTCTGCCCCCAAACCCTTGCACAGTCCAATTCGATATGATTACATTTGCTATCAAATCAATATCAAATCAAATTCAATTATCGCCATGGAAAAAACGATTAAACCAACCTCGGGCTGGGCTATGTTACTTCTCCTCCTCCTAATGGTAGCTGCTGGGATCTTTTTATTAATCATCCGACAATTTCCGCTGGGGGCTGTATTGCTGGTCATAGCTTTTGCAATTATTGCCCCAGGGTTTATTGCAATTGAGCCGAATAGCAGTCGGGTTTTGACCCTTTTTGGCTCATACATCGGCAGTATTAAAGAGAGTGGCTTCTTTTATACCAACCCATTTTACCTTAAACTGAAAGTCTCGCTCCGAGCTGACACCCTCGATGTACCTTCCATCAAAGTAAACGACAAGCAGGGCAATCCGATCATGATTGGCGGCGTGGTGACTTACCGAGTGCAGGATACGTTCAAGGCCGCTTTCGCGGTGGAGAACTACCCTTTGTTTGTAAAGATCCAAAGCGAAACTGCATTGCGTAAGCTCGCCGGGATGTACAATTACGACAATTGGGAAGATGAAGCCGCCACCATAACCCTGCGTTCCAGTTTTGATGAAGTGAACCACCAACTGGCGCACGAAATCAGCGAACGGCTCCAAATTGCGGGTATCGAGATCATTGAAGCGCGGATCAACAACCTGGCTTATGCTACCGAAATCGCCCAGGCCATGCTTCAGCGTCAGCAGGCTACGGCTATCGTGGCCGCCCGAAGCAAAATCGTGGAAGGCGCGGTCGGCATGGTCGAAATGGCACTGGCCCAACTTTCGCACAAAAAGATTATCGAATTTGACGACGATAAAAAAGCCGCGATGGTCAGCAATCTATTGGTCGTGCTTTGCGGCGACCGAAATGCGCAACCCGTATTAAATACAGGGTCACTGCATCAATAGTTGGTTGCTAGGGGAATGGGAATAATTTGGGATGGTGTCTCTTGGATTTTTGATAAAATCCAAGAGACACCATCCCAAATTATTCCCATTTACAAGACCAGGATTACGATCTGTTTAAACTTTAAACCGTAAATGGATTTGTAGGATGGCGTGAGAAAAAGTTTTTGCCAAAAAAACTTTTTCTCACGCCATCCTACAAATCCATTCCCAAACACATAAAATGGCAGCAAAAAAATCATTCGTACTCCGCATGGACGAGGCTACGTACTCCGCACTCGAAAAATGGGCTGCTGATGAATTTCGGAGTGTAAACGGGCAATTGGAATGGATGATAGACAAGATGTTGCGCGAAGCAGGCCGTAAGCGCAAGGAACACAAGGCCGATCCAACTATGGAGGAAAAGTCATTGCCGGTTGAAGGCAAATAAGTGCAAACTTTTCCCCGAGTCTCCGTTTCTTTGCCCACTTTTTCACGCAAAAACTTACAATCACCTTGAAAAAAGGATACCTAGCCGCACTGATCGTTTTCATTGTGTTGCTCATTGATCAAGCCTCGAAGTTTTACATCAAAACTAATTTTGAGTACAACGAAGACGTGCTGATGTTCGGTAAGCAATGGGCCCGCCTGCATTTTGTAGAAAACGAGGGCATGGCCTTCGGCATTACTTTCGGCTGGGAATATGGCAAACTGTTGCTCAGCTTGTTCCGCATCCTGATGGTAGTGGGCCTCATTTGGTACACCCGCCAGCTCATGGATGCCAAGGCGCCAACTGGATTCATCATGAGTATCGCGCTGATCACAGCTGGCGCTTTGGGAAATATTATAGACAGCACTTTTTATGCGATGATATTTTCCGACTCTACCCATAATATTGCCCAAATGGTGCCCTGGGGTACGGGCTATGGCCATTCAAATGAACTACCTATGGGTGGTTTCATGCATGGAAAAGTGGTGGATATGCTTTATTTTCCAATGAAATACTTCGAAATGCCGGAGTGGCTTGGTGGAGATACTTGGCTGTTCTTTAGCCCGATCTTTAATGTGGCCGACGCCTCCATTACCTCCGGCGTACTCAGCATTTTACTTTTCCAACGGAGGTTTTTCCGTGATGGCTTTATGGAGGATCAACCTGAGCCGCATGCAGAGATTCTAGCTGAAATTGAAAAATTGCCTGAAGAGGCAGAGGCAAGCGTTGAAACGGTGGCGGAAAACCTGAAACAGTCCATGCATGATGCGCCCTTTACGGCGGAAGACGAGGCGAATGACATCCCAAACAAGCCTGAAAATGAATTGGGCAGACCGCTTTTATAACAATTAGTAACGACGAAAGAACGTTTTTTAATCGTTACTAACTTTAAGTCAGAGGCCACGCCAGCAAAATTTTTAAATAAAAACGCCGGATAGAGTACAACTCTCCTCGGCGTTTTTATTTGGAATGTCAATGCTTTAGATCAAAGCTTAGTAGCTTCAAGCAGGGAAATAAAAGTAGCAATGTCGCCGCTGGTGCCCGTGAATACAAAGGTCGTTGATGTGACGGCCATACTTCCTATGACGGTACGCGTATCGCTACCATTTTGAACCGTGATAGTGAACTGGTCACCATTCCAGGAATAAATGCCATTCAGATTAAATTCGATCAAGCTTGGCGGGTTAGTGGTCAGATCGTAGTTCTGCCAGGTGAAAATTACTTTTCCATCCTGCGTAAATTCAACCTCAAGTTCGGTCTTTGCGCTGGCGCTGACAGTTAATGCATTGGTAGAGCCAATGAGGGCCTTACTGGCCTTCCATTTTCCGACGATAAGTTCCTGTGGAGTAGGTTCAGGGGTTTCGTCTTTTTTGCAACTGGACACCAAACCGACCAGGACGATCGCAACAAAGAATAGCATGTGTTTCATAATGTGTTGAGTTAAGTTTTAATACCCGACAAAAGCACCGGGATATGAATGAATGAATGAATAAACTTGTTTCTATTGAAGTTATTTTGCCAAACCACTCAATTCGAATCATCCCGCTGCCGCAAAACCTCGTACAGTACAATTCCAGCCGCCACACTCACATTGTAGGAATCAAAGTCTGTGGCTTGTGGGATTTTTACTACAGCATCCGACATTTTTAAGAGTTTTGGGTGAACCCCTTCGCCTTCCGAACCCATCAAAATAGCCGTTGGCCCGGTCAATTCTGCTTTAAAAAGTGGGGTGCTCCTGTCGCTCAATGCTGTTGCAACCACTTGCACGCCACATTCTTGTAGCCATTCCACCGTACTAAAAAGACTGCGCACGCGGCACACTCGGATGCGCGCTAACGCACCCGCCGAAGCTTTCATTGCTTCTTCATTGATTAATGCTGATCCAGACTGTGGTACAATGACCGCATGTGTTCCGGCACATTCCGCTGAACGACAAATTGCCCCAAAATTCCGCACATCCGTCACGCCGTCCAAGATAACAAACAAAGGATTTTGGCCCTGTTCGAACACAAAAGGCAGTACTTCTTCCAAATTTTGGAAGGCAATCAAAGCTAAGTGTGCCACCACACCCTGGTGCTGGCCGCGCACCATTTTATTCAGTTTTTCCTTTGGCACAACCTGGAGCGGAATTCCATATTCCTTGGTCAGGTGCCGGATTTCCTTTTCCATTTCACCTCGTTCGCCTTGCTGGAAAAATACTTTTTCTACTGGCTTTCCTGCACGGATGGCCTCTGTAACAGGGTGGTGACCGTAAATTAGGTTGGTATCTGCCATTTGAATTTGAACTGCAAGTGATTTGGATATTGGGCCTTTCCAAATCCTCCCGCAAAAATAGTTTTTCCAGATCGGGAAAATCTAAAAAGCGGTCTTAACTTTGTTCGACAAAGTGTTTTGCAATGAACGATTCTCAAAAACAACTAGAACACCTAGCCGAAATGCGCTCCTTGATGGAGCGTAGCACCCGTTTTCTTAGCCTTAGCGGGCTTTCCGGGGTCTGGGCAGGCGGCTGTGCATTGGTGGGTGCTTTTTTTGTGCGCAACTATCTGGAAGCGCAATATCTCGGCGAATATGATGTTCGCGACGCCTATTTCGATCGATCAGGGTCGGTCGCCAATGCCGAACCAGGGAATGAAACCACGCTTGTGTTGGCGGCCCTGGTGGTACTCACCGCAGCTTTGGCAGGCGGCTGGTTTTTTACCGCTCGAAAGGCCCGCTTTCGCGGCGAACGTATCTGGGATGCCAGCTCCCAACGACTTTTGTGGGCTTTGGTGGTGCCCTTAGCCACCGGAGGGGTATTTTGTCTTGCTTTGTTGTACTGGAATCTGATCGCATTTTTAGCCCCGGCGACCATGGTTTTTTATGGTCTGGCGCTGCTCAATGGGAGCAAATACACCCTTGGAGACGTTGGCTCACTGGGTCTATTACAGATTGTACTGGGCCTTGCCGGGATGTTTATTCCAAGCCGTGGACTGGAGCTGTGGGCCATAGGTTTTGGTGTTTTGCACATCCTTTATGGCGGCTGGATGTATTACAAGTATGATCGATGAAAGATATTCTTACCCAACTCAATCCTGTTTTTGATCATCGCAACCGACTGGGCATCATGTCCATTCTGGCGGTAAACGATTGGGTAGATTACGGCACACTGAAAGAATTGCTCAACCTGACCGACGGCAACCTGGCCAGCCACATGAAGCCGCTTGAAGCCGCTGAATATGTGGAATACCGAAAGCAATTTGTAGGCCGCCGGCCACAAACGACCTATGCCGCAACGGTGGCTGGAAAGGCTGCGTTTAAGGCACATTTGGATACGCTGGAGCGTTTATTGAAAATGAACGAGGCTAAATGAATGGAGTATATTGAGTATTCTTGTCGAAATTTTTGACTTATGACGGCACAAGCACGTTCAATGCCACAGCATGCAGCCAATTCAATCACTTCTTTGGAAGAGTACTTCGCTTTTGAAATGAAAGCAGAAGGAAGACATGAGTTTGTGGAAGGCAAAATTGTTGCGATGGCCTATACTTCAGAATCCCATGGCAAAATTGCCAGCAACCTTAACCGCTTGCTAGGAAACTATTTGCTTGAAAAAGCCTGTGATGTTTATTCCGGAGATCGTATGCTCTTCGTAAAAGCCTGTAATCAGGTGTTTTATCCTGACTTACTCCTGGTGTGCGGGGAGCATCAGTTTTATTCAGCTGACCCAAAAATGAAGGCCACACTCAATCCTTTAGTTGTGGTTGAAATTCTGTCTGATTCAACGGAGCAGCATGATAAAACGAATAAAACCAGATGCTATAAAAAGATCCGCGGCTTACAACAGATCGTATTCGTGTCGCAAAAAGAACAACACGTCCGAATCTTGGAAAATGAAGACGGTAAGTGGGTAGACACAGAATTTTACGAGCCAGAGGATGTGCCGCGCATTGGCAATTGCGATATTCCATTGCAAGAAATTTACCGTCGGGTGGAAATTGAAACCGCCAATGCCTAAAGCTTTCCTATGGCATTTACTTCCGGCTCACTCCCTCTAAAAAAGGCACAAACCGAAAGTTATCCAGCCGCTCTTCCCGAAACTCGTCCGCCGAAACGCGCGTGATTTTCAACATTTGCTGCACAGACTCTCCTATCGGGATAACCAAAATTCCACCCATAGAAAGTTGTACTTTAAGTGGTTCTGGAATGACCGGTGCTCCTGCCGTTACAATAATCTTGTCAAATGGCGCTTTTTCGCTCAAACCCTTCGAGCCATCCCGAAAAAAACATTTTACGGTCTTGAAGCCCAATTCTTCCAATAATTTTTTGGTCTGGAAATAAAGTCCCTCCTGCCGCTCCACGGTAAATACTTTTGCACCCAGAACCGCCAAGATTGCGGCTTGATACCCTGATCCTGTACCTATTTCCAGCACATGATCGCCGTTTTTGATGTTCAATAAAACCGTTTGGTATGCCACCGTATAGGGCTGCGAAATGGTTTGTTCGCAGCCTATTGGAAAGGCTTTATCTTCGTAGGCATGTTCTTCAAAGGCTTTTTCTAAAAAAAAATGTCGCGGCACAGCGGCCATCGCGGCCAGCACAGCCTCGTCGGCAATGCCCTTTTGGCGCAAGGTATCGATCATGCGTTTGCGCAGGCCTTTATGGCGGTAAGAGTCAGTCAATTGTTGCGAATTTGAGGAACTAAAGATGAGATGATTGGAGAAATTGAAAAATGAAGTGCGAAAGTACGTTTTGAACAAATACTTTTGCCCGCAAGTCACATCAGTCAAATCCATAAATCCACAATTTCAACAAATAAATAGCACCAATGGCAATTCCAATCAAATTCGGCACAGACGGCTGGCGCGCCATCATCGCCGATGAGTACACCGTAGATAATGTGATGCGTGTGGCGGAAGCTACCGCGATTTTCATGAAAAAGCACAAGATGAAACGCGCGGTCATTGGCCACGATTGTCGTTTTGGTGGCTTGCTTTTTGCGACGACTACAGCACGTGTTTTAGGGGCTTATGGTATTCAGAGTCATATTGCCAGTACTGGTTTTGTAAGCACGCCTATGGTATCATTGGGGGTCGTGAAACTCAAAGCCAACCTCGGCATTGTGATCACAGCAAGTCACAACCCGCCCTCCTACAATGGCTACAAGCTAAAATCAAGTTTTGGTGGTCCATCGATCCCTTCTGATGTGGCAGAGTTGGAAACTTATATCCCGGAGGTTTGCTCCCTGAAAGAACTCCCATCGCTCAATGAGTTGCGGGAAAAGAATTTGCTCAAAGAAGCAGATCTCGAGGGGATGTATCTAAAACACGCCCGAAAGAATTTTGACCTGAAACTGATCAAGTCTGCAGCGGGCAAGATCGCTTATGATGCAATGTATGGAGCTGGCCAGAACGTGGTTAAAAAACTGCTTCCACGTTCTATATTCCTACACTGCGACAATAATCCTGGAATGCACGGCCAGGCGCCTGAACCCATTCACCGCAACCTTTCGCTGCTGAGCGAGACCATTAAAAAGAATCCGAAGATCTCTGCAGGTCTTGCCACCGACGGAGATGCAGATCGCATCGGTTTATATGACGAGGATGGTAATTTTGTAGACAGCCACCACATCCTGCTGTTATTGTTGTTGTACCTCCACAAGTACAAAGGCATGAAAGGGAAGGTTGTATTTACCTTTTCGGTGACGGACAAATTGAAGAAAATGGCCGAAAAATATGGCCTTCCTTATGAGATCACGAAAGTAGGTTTCAAGTACATTGCTGAGATTATGACGCAGGAAGATGTGCTCGTCGGTGGTGAAGAGTCCGGTGGACTGGCTGTAAAAGGCCACATTCCGGAGCGCGATGGCGTGTGGATTGGCCTGATGGTATTCGAATTCATGGCCGCAACGGGCAAAACCCTAAAAGGCCTGGTTCGTGAAGTATATGATGAAGTAGGCGAGTTCGCTTTTGAACGCGATGACCTGCACATTACTGAAGACCAAAAGCAAAACGTGATCAAAATGTGCAAAGACCGCGCCTATACCGCTTTCGGACCTTACAAGATCAAAAGTGTAGAAGATCTTGATGGCTGGAAATTTGTGTTCGGCGACGAAAAATGGGTCATGATTCGGGCATCTGGAACTGAGCCTGTTTTGCGGGTGTATGCACAGGGCCCAAATTTGAAGGAATGCCGGGCTATGTTAGAGGCCGCGAAATCTACTATTTTGTAACCCAACCTATAAAGCCACGAATTGCACTAATTTGCACGAATTGACACTCGATTAGTGAAAATTCGTGCAATTCATGGCAACCAACAAACATGAAAATAGCCATCGGCTGCGACCACGCAGGTTTCCCCTACAAAGAAGGTATCATCTCCATGCTACAGGCACAAGGATATATGGTGCTAGATTTTGGTACCCACTCACTTGATTCGGTAGATTATCCGGATTTCGCTCACCCTGTGGCAGAGGCCGTGGAAAGTGGGCAGGCGGAACGCGGTATTCTGCTTTGTGGTAGTGCCAATGGCGTTGCCATTACAGCTAATAAGCACCAACAGATCCGCTGTGCCATTTGCTGGACGGAGGAACTGGCTTCTCTCGCAAGACAACACAACGATGCGAACATTATCGCCCTGCCCGCCCGTTTTGTGCCGGAAATTTTGGCTCAGGCCATGGTGCGGATTTTTATTGCCACTGATTTTGAAGGGGGCAGGCATGGAACCCGTGTAAATAAAATCGCCTGTGGGTAGGTGGGATTGACCCTTTCCAAGGGTACTGCATTCAAACAGGAGTCGTCCCGAATTTTTCTTTTTTGATTGCCGAATGTCGATTACATGATTTTCGATTTTTGATGGCCCTCCAAGCATCGTTCACCTTTTCATAGACTTTATTAGTGTAAATTAGTGCAATTAGTGGCAAAAAATACTTGGAGGCTAACCAATTGCCATAAATCATGTAATCGACATTCGTTAATCAAAAAAAATTCGGGAGGACTCCTGTTTGAAGTACTTTGCTCCTACCTACGCATCAGTTTTCCAGTAGCCATTTGCCCCTTAACACGAAGCCGCCAAATGCCCATGCTCCCGGCATGCAGCGTAGCGGCCGGAATTTCCCATCGGGTATTGCCCATTGGCAAATTTTTGGTTTCAGCATATAATACTCGGCCAGTCAGATCGGATACCTCCAAAGTGGCCGTTTCAGGGCTTTCCAGCTCAAGTTCCAAAAATGTACTTTCCCCATAAGGGTTGGGGCTGGGCGTCTGCACGCGTAATCCGGATATTTCCGGAGAGAACACGGGCACAGAACCAGTATATACCGCACCCATTTTGAAGTAACCAGTACAGTTGGTCCCAATAGCAAAGTTCCTTGCGTCAAGATCCGTGGTGATCATTTCCAGGACATCTTCCAATTGAGCATCTTGAAGAACTTTGATATGCAGATAGAAAAGAGGTGCTTCAGCAGGAATAAAAAGAGGACTTGTGGTCAGGTCTCCTGATGAGACAGTGCGTAAACTGCCTGTAACATTGTTGAAAAAAACAGCTGCAGACCCCGGGAATGGCAAGTAGATCGCCCCTGAAGAAATGGAGTCCAATTGGGCAATGGACGGATTCAGATAAAGGTTGGTCTGAATGCCTCCAAACCAAAAATCCTTATCGAATTTGAGGGGTACGACTATATTACTCCCCGCCAGGATCGGACCTTGTGGCATGATCAGGGTGAGAGAATCCAGATTGCCAACAGGAATAAAAGGCTCGTTGTTGAGCCGAACATCCCCGTTTACATCCCCGGACTTCACCGCGATCACTTTGGCAGTATCTCCCTCCAGCAGCATCAATTCACTCAGACTGATCTCTGTTTGGCAATTCCCACTGAAGGGATTGGCAGGGTTGGAGAACTGGCAATAGTCGGGGTATATTTGCCAGGATACTTGATTCGGGAAATCAGTATATATCCCCAAAATCATTTTTCGGGATTCAACGATATCGAATGTGGTGAGAGAACCAGATTTATTGACATCTCCGGCAAAGATGGCATAGGGCGATGACAATGGGTTAATGCCCAGAAT
>Ga0105049_10009444_pt1 | contig 11244 bp, 10 predicted proteins | sample MAT06_FD_78087 | JGI IMG/M metagenome (GOLD analysis project Ga0105049, IMG submission 78087) | Freshwater microbial communities from Lake Fryxell liftoff mats and glacier meltwater in Antarctica - MAT-06 | ecosystem: Environmental > Aquatic > Freshwater > Ice > Liftoff microbial mat | place... | reverse complement strand
CACCGGGTTATGCTCCGCCGATGTACCGCTACGGGGACGGGACGCCCTTTCCGCTCGACGAGAACTTCATCGAGACGCTGACGGCAGCGGTGGAGACCTGCACCAACGCCTTCGATCCGATCGCGGAGCTCGACAACCGCCGCGAGCGGGCCAAGGACGCGCGCAAGGAGGGCGAGCGCGAGAACGCCAAGCTCGAGGATCTCGAGCGCGCGCTCACCGGAACGCTGTCGCCGCACGTGCCGGCCGACAAGAAGCCGACCGGCGTCACCGGCACCGTCGCGCAGAAGATCGCGGCCGCCGCGAAGGGCGCGATCGTCGAGGCCAAGCGGTCGATCGAGACGCGCATCCAGCAGCTCGAGGCGCAGGCGTCGCCGAAGACGGTCTCCGATCAGGTGATCAAGGCGCTCCGCCCGTTCTTCGACGAGCGCCAGCTGCCGAAGACGACCTGGATCATGTCGTGGGACGTCCGCGGCAAGGAGCCATCCGCCGATGCGGTCGCGACCGCCGGCCGGATCAGCGCGAACTTCACGCTGGTGCCCGATCCGTACCGGCAGCCGATCAAGGTCGATTCGCTGTCGCCCGGCGTCGTCGTTCACATGATGAAGAAGGGCGTGTTCGGCAAGGCCAAGCCCGCGCCGATCGATCTCGGTAACTACGTCCTGGTCGCATTCGAGCGCTCGGTCGGCGAGCAGGTGATCACGTTGCGCGAGAGCTCGAACAAGATCGCCGCGGGTCTGCGGTTCGCGATCCGCGAGGATGGCGCGACCTGGACGTCGATCACGCCGGCCGGCGATGCCGACGGCGAACCCAACCCACTCGAGCAAGAAGACCTGCCACCGATCAAGCAGCTGTGCGAGCGCGCGAACAACGCGCTCAAGGATCTGATCAACAAGCGCTCGCTCGTCGATCTGACGCTCGGGGGCAAGCAGCTCTCCGATCTCGACGAGCCGCGCATCGTTCCGCTCGAGATCCTGCAGCAGCTGACGCCGCTCGCGCGCAGCATCCGCGAGCGCAGCCGCGCTTCGGGCGAGCTCGTGCTCAAGCGCGACATCGGCGATGGTCGCCGCGAAGAGCTGTTCGTTCCGCGCGCCACGCTCGCCCAGCAGTTCGCGCGGTTGCCGGATGACTACCGCAAGCCGTTCGAGGACATGGGCATCACCGCCGAGGAGACGCAGCCGGCGATCACCCTGCCCGTCCGGCCTCCTGCCAAGCCGAGCCAGCCGCCTCCGATCGCCGACGAGTCCACGACGGTCGAAGTCAAGAAGTGAGGATCCTGCTCCTCACCGGATCGCCGGGACCGAACGTGTTGCGATCGCGATCGGGCACGCCTGGAAGTAGTGCACTCGCGCCTTCGCGCGACGGCGCGAGTGCACCACGACCGTCGTCAGTCGGGGCACCCCGACTGGGACTAGTCGTCAATGCAAGTCTTACGCGGCAGCGACCACGCTAGCCGGCGAGCTGGACGATCGAATCGACGACGTTCTCCAAGATCACGCGCTCGCCGAGCTCGCGACCGAGCGCCTTGATCTGCGGACCGGTGAACAGCGTGTCGATCAGCGTGATGTCGCCCTTGAGCGCGCGATCCGCCATCGCCAATTTCCGGGTCGCTGCCGCGAGCGCGGCGACCGAGTACGAGCGCGCCTGACCGGCGATCTTGTCGACGATGAACGGCGGCACGCCGAGCTTGGGTGCCCACTCACCGCGCGGCGCGTTCTGCGCACGCAGCGCGTGAACCAGCGCCATCTGGCGAACGTGGCGCGCGAGCATGACGACCACACCGACGGCGCTCTCGCGTTGATCGCAGAGCGACGACACGGCGGCGAGCGCGCGGCCGCGATCACCGGAGCCGATCGCGTCGGTGAGCTCGAACACCGAGCGTTCGCGGGTATCCGCGATCAGCTCGTCGACGTCGTCGGACGTCACCGGCCGATTGCCCGCGAACAACCCGAGCTGATCGACGGAGAGTGCGAGCCGCGAAAGATCTCCACCCACGGCATCGATCAGGCGCGTGATCGCGGCGGGCTCGATCTGGACCTTGCGCTCCTTGGCCTCGGCCTTCACCCAGCCCGGGAGCGCATGTGCGCGCGGCGCCTCGAGCACGTGCAGGAACTTCTTCTTCGCGAGGTTCGCGTACAGCTTGAGCCGTTTGTCGAGCTTGGTGGTGACCGCGACGATCACCGTGCTCGGGTTCGGCTTGGCCAGATATGCGAGCAGCGGCTCGGCCTCGTCGGCGGGCATCCCCGCGAGGTCGCGCACGTGGACCATGCGCGCCTTGGCCATCATCGGCAGCGTCTGCGCGAGCGAGATGATGCGCTGCGCGGTGACCTTGCCTTCGACGACGTCGTAGTTGAAGCCGCGCGCGGCGGGTGGCACGGCGACCTCGCGGATCGCGTGGACCACGCGCTCGACCAGGATCGGGTGCTCCGAGTGGAGGACGTAGATCGGGTCCAGATCACCGGACTCGATGGCGTCGAGCAGCTCGTCGATCATAGAACCGGCACACCGTATACCGTGCCTCTGATGTTAGTGTCGCGCGGTGTCGATCTCTCGACGAGGATTCCTGATCGGGGCGTCGGCGGGTGCGCTCGCCGCGCTCAGCACACCACGTAGTGCGCTCGCCCGCGGACTGCTCACCGAGCCCGCGCTCGACGACCTGATCAAGCGTGCGCTCGCGGCTGCCACCAAGGCCGGCGCGAGCTATGCCGACGTCCGGATCGTGCGGATGCGGCACGAGAACCTGTCGACCCGCGAGGATCGGATCGACAACGTATCGTCGACCGAGGAGTACGGCGTCGGCGTTCGCGTGATCGCCGGTGGCGCGTGGGGCTTCTCGGCGACGCCCACCGTGGTCGCCGGCGAGGCCGAGCGCGTCGCACGCCAGGCGGTCGCGATCGCGAAGGCGAATGCCTCGCTGATGAAGCGCCCGGTGACGCTGTCGAAGGAGACGCCACACGTCGACGTCTGGCAGACGGCGCTGACCAAGGACCCGTTCAAGATCCCGCTCGAGGACAAGGCGGAGCTGCTGCTCGCGATCAATCGCGAGGCCATGAAAGTCCCGGGTGTGAAGTTCGTCACCTCGTCCTACTCCGCGGTCAGCGAGTGGAAGCTGCTCGCGAGCACCGAGGGCACGTACCTCGAGCAGGAGATCGTGCGGCTGTCGCCGGGCTACTCCGTCACCGCCGTCAACGACAAGCTCGGCGAGTTCGAGTCGCGCGAGCATGACTTCGCCGCACGCCAGGCGGGCTGGGAGTATGTCGAGCAAGCGCCGCTGATCGCCGACGCGCGCCGGATCGCAGAGGAAGCGGTCGCGAAGCTGAAGGCGCCATCGGTGCGCGAGGGCAAGCACGACCTGATCCTCGAACCCTCGAACCTGTGGCTGACGATCCACGAATCGATCGGCCATCCGACCGAGCTCGATCGCGCGCTCGGCTACGAGGCGAACTTCGCGGGGACGTCCTATGCGACGCCCGACAAGATCGGGAAGCTCAAGATCGGCTCGTCAATTCTCGACTTCTACGCCGACAAGACCACGCCCGGCGGCCTCGCCACCTGCGGCTACGACGACGACGGCGTGCGCACCCAGCACTGGCCGCTGGTCGCCAAGGGCGTGCTCGTCGGCTTCCAGACCACGCGCGAGCAGGCCGGCTGGATCAACGAGAAGCACTCGCGCGGCACCTGCTACGGCGATGCGTTCTCGTCGTTCCCGTTCCAGCGGATGCCCAACGTGTCGCTCGCACCGTCGCCGACCGAGCGCTCGCTCGCCGACATCATCGCGGCGACCGACAACGGCATCGTCGTCGGTGGACGCGGCTCGTGGTCGATCGATCACCAACGTCTCAACTTCCAGTTCTCCGGGCAGACGTTCTGGGAGGTCAAGGGCGGCAAGAAGACGCGGATGCTGCGCGATGTCGCGTACCAGGCGAACACGCTCGAGTTCTGGAACAGCTGCGATCTGATCGGCGGCCCGCGCTCCTGGGAGCTCCACGGCACGATGGCCGACGGCAAGGGCGAGCCCGGGCAGAGCAACGCCGTCTCGCACGGCTGTCCACCCGCGCGGTTCCGCAAGGTCAACATCCTCGACACCAACCGCAGGAGTGCGTGATGGGGGGGACGCCCAGCAAGGGCCAGGCGACGCAGCTCCTCGACAAGGTGCTCGGGCTCGCGAGGGGCGTCGAGTGCCTCGCCTCGCTGAGCGCGAATCGTCATGGCAACACGCGGTTCGCGGTCAACGAGATCTCGTCGAGCGCCGATGTCGAGAAGACGACGCTGTCGGTGACGATCCAGGTCGGCAAGCGCCAGGCGACCGCGACCACGAACCAGCTCGACGATCGCTCGCTCGCCGACGTCGTCGGTCGCGCGACCCGGATGGCCCGCCTCGCACCCGAGAATCCCGAGGCGATGCCCCCGCTCGGTCGTCAGACCTATCGCGGCGCGGTCAACGCGAGCGATGCCGCGACGGCGAACCTGACGCCGGCGGCGCGCGCGAAGGCCGTCGGTGCGGCGCTCGCCTACGGCAAGGATGCGCAGATCAGCGGGTTCTTCGAGCACATGGCGCGATCTCACGCGCTCGCGTCCAGCTCGGGTCTCCGCGCGCATCACGAATGGACGACGATCGATGTCCGCGTCACCGCACGCACGTCGGATGGCAGCGGCTCGGGCTGGGGCGGTGGCACCGGTCATCGCGCCGCGGAGCTCGATGCCGGCACGCTCGCGAAGCTCGCCGTCGACAAGGCGAAGAGCTCGGCGAGACCGACCAAGCTCGATCCTGGTCGCTACACCGTCGTGCTCGAGCCGGCGGCGGTATCGGATCTGTTCGGCTGGCTGACCGGTGCGTTCGGAGCGCGCCGCGCCGACGAGGGTCGATCGTTCTTCAGCAAGCCCGGCGGCGGCACCCGGATCGGCGAGAAGCTGTTCCCCGACTGGGTCACCGTGAAGAATGATCCGACGGATCCGGCGCTCACCACGCGCCCGTTCGACGGCGACGGCATGCCGCTCGCGCCGACGACGTGGATCGACAAGGGCACGGTGAAAGCGCTGAGCTATCCGCGCTACTGGGCGAGCAAGCAGAACAAGCCGCCGACCGGGAGCCCCGCCGGCTGGATCCTCGAGGGCGGCAAGGTCTCGCGTGACGACCTGCTCAAGGGCGTCAAGCGCGGCGTGCTGATCACGCGATTCTGGTACCTGCGCGCGCTCGATCCGCAGACGCTGCTGGTCACCGGGCTGACGCGCGACGGCGTCTACTTGATCGAGAACGGCGCAGTCACCCGGCCGCTGACCAACTTCCGGTTCAACGAATCGCCCGTGCAGATGCTCGCGAAGTGCGATGCGATGACGCCCGCTACGATCTCGCAGTGGGTCCGCGTGCCGGCGCTGCGCACGCACGAGTTCAACCTCGCCTCCGTGAGCGAGGCCGTCTGACGATGGACGTCGTGCTGATCACCGCCGATGCCGCGCTCGTCGAGGGCACCACGCGCGGGCCGACCGCCGTGCTCGCCCATGACGGCATGATCGTCTCCGTTGGCGACCCCGAGCACGTACGAGCCGATCCACGCGCCGCCGGGGCGCGCCAGGTGGATTGGACATCGCGCGCCTTGGTGCCCGGCACGGTCAACACGCACAACCACAGCTTCCAGTCACTGCTACGCGGGATCGGCGACGACCTGCCGTTCCTCGAGTGGCGCCAGGCGATGTATCGCTACTCGGCGGGATTGACCGCCGAAGACATGGCCACCGCCGCGCTGTTCGCGTTCGGCGAGATGCTCCTCCACGGCGTCACCACGGTGTGCGATTTCTACTATCTCAACGACGGCGCCAACGATCACGCGAGCGCGACGATCGAGGCCGCGCGCCAGCTCGGCATTCGCATGGTGATGGCGCGCTGCTTCTACGACTGGGACGGCGCACCGGAGAAGTATCGCGAGACCATCCCCCAGGCGGTCGCGAACTTCGAGGCGCTCGCGAAGCGCTACCAGGATCGCAAGCGCTTCCTGACCTCGGTGCAACCCGCGCCGCACAGCCAGCACGGCGCGACGCCTGCGATGATCGAGGCCGGCGCCGGCTGTGCGCGCGATGCGAACGTCCCGTGGCACATCCACCTCGCCGAGGAGCGGTACCAGGTCGATCAGTCGCTCGAGCGCTTCGGCAAGCGGCCATTGCACGCGGTGGCTGACCTCGACGTCGACCTGTCGAACATGATCGCGGTCCACGGCTGCTGGTTCGACGCCGACGAGCGCGCGCTGCTCGCGGAGCGCAAGGGCTCCCTCGCCTACTGCCCGGGCTCGAACATGTTTCTCGGTGACGGTGTGACCGACATCGTCGACCTGGTCGCGCGTGGCGTGCGGATCGGCCTCGGCACCGATGGCGGCTGCTCGAACAACCGCGTCAGCGTGTTCGACGAGATGAGGATGGCGGCGCTGCTCCAGAAGGTCCACCGGACCAACGGCCAGGCGATCACCGCCGAGACCTGCTTCGCACTCGGCACGAGGGCGGCCGGCGAGACGCTGCGGTTGCCGATTGGCCGGATCGCCCCCGGCTTCCGTTGTGACCTGGTCGCGCTCGATCTCGATGACCCCTCGCTCTGGCCGGTCCAGGCGCTGGAAAAGAACGTCGTCTATGCGCTGTCACCTCGCGCGGTTACGGACGTCGTGGTAGATGGACAGGAAGTGGTCGTTGCCCGCCGGCTGTGTCATGTCCTCCTCCGCGACATCCAAGCCCGCGTCGCCCAACTCACCTCGGGATGGCAACGTGACTGAGAAGGACAGCGACAAGAAGCTCGACGTCGACGTCAACGCCGAGGCGCCGCTTCCGCCCGCGAAGCTGGTGTCTCCCGTGAAGGAGACCGAGGCGCTCGCCGACGGTCCGATCAAGGGCGAGGTCCAGGTCTCCGTCGATCTCGAGATGTCGCGGCAGAAGCCGATCTACTGGACCATCTTCGGCACCATTTTCGGCTCGCTGCTGATCTGGAAGCTGGGAACCGTCGGCGTGTGGGTCGGGATCGGTCTCGTGCTGGTCGGGCTCTACCGCGCGTGGGAGCTGATCCAGACGTTCATGTATCCGCCGGGGACGATCGTCGTCACCGACCGCGAGGTCTCGTTACCGCGTGGCATCTGTTTGCCGAAGCCGGTCAAGGTTCGCCCCGCCGACGTCACCGCCGTCTACTTCCTGCGCCGCTCGGTGCCGTGGAATCGCTCGGCGCCGGTGCTCGTGATCGAGCTCGGCCCCAAGGCGATGGCGTTCCCGCGCGACTGGTTCGCGTCGGAGGCCGACCAGCGACACGTCGTGCACGCCCTGCTTCGCTACCGAACCGTCGCCGACAAATCCGCGTGAAGACCGTCCTCGCGCTGGGGCTGCTGGTCGGGGCGGCAGCCGCGGATCCAGTGCCGCTGCCGAAGTCCAGGGCGGTGCTCGACGTCCCGACCTCGTGGACCCGCCAGCCCGACGATCCGGCACTGGTGGCTGCATGGAAGCACGGCACGAGCGTCCTGGCGATCAGTCGCGCGGCGGTGCCGAACATCAACGCGTGGATCAAGAAGTCGCGCGATGCGTACTTGCTCGAAGTCGAGCGTGGTGCGATCGCGGCGACGCCGGGAACCAAGAAGCTCGCGCGCGGCTTCGCCGAGATCAACAACGTGCCGACGCTCGACCTCGAGCTGCGCCGTCCCGACGGATCCTCGCTGGTGATCCGCGTGCTGTTGTTCCGCAGCTACGCCCTCGCGGCGACGTTCGAGATCGTGAAGGGCGGTTCGCTCGACGAGGCGCGCGCGATCGCGAAGAAGTTCACCGCTCCGACGACTCCTAAAACGTGACCGACTTCTCGTAGACGTTGTTCGTCCGATCCGATTCGGGGAGCAGGCCGTCGGGATTCACGGTAACCCGCAGCGTGTACGCCCCCGCCGGCACGTCGGTGATGTCGAGCCACTGACACGCGAGCCCGCTCGAGTAGACGTCGGCCCAGCCGGCGGTCAGGCCCTGGTTGATGCAGGTGTAGCCGTTCGACGCCTTGCCCGGCGTGCGCTGGATGGTGTCGAGGATGCAGAACGCCTGCTTGCGCCCCGTGATCACGACATCGTCGCCGTCGACGAGCTCGTACACCGCGTAGCCGTTGAAGTGATGGTGGCCGTGACACCGCGACCACACGAAGTTGCCGGCGGAGATGCCGGGCGATGGCGGGGGCCCGACGATCAGATCGGCGGTGCCGGCATTCTCGGCGATCGCGTCGAAGCGAAGCAGCTGACGCGTGCCCGGCGCGCCGATACACTGCTCCTCCATCTCGCAGCTGTCGGCGGGGAACGTCTCGGGCATCACCCGGATCGAGCTGTCCATCAGGTTCGCGACCCAGCGCAGGTCGGGCATGCCGGGCATGCCGGATGGTGCATCGGGGGTGATCGCGATGTCGACGGGCGGCGGGCTATCTGCGGGCTGCGCCGGGATGCGGTTGTCCCCGCAGCCGATCATGAGAAATAGCCAGACGCGCACCCAGGCATCATCCCACGCCCGCACCAGGCGGAGCACGACTTCGACGTGGGACGTCCGAGGCATCAGATCGATCGTCGCGCGGTAGCCGACGCGCTTCGCGGCATCGTGCGTGAGACGGCTTCGCTTCGACGATCCGCGCCGTCACGCGATCCTCCGGCCCCGTTTGTCCGTACGAAGGTCACGCGCCCGCCGCGCTGTCTGGCGTGAACCCGTAACAGCTCCACCCATCGCCTCCACTCGTGAGCGACGTGAGCTTCGCGCGAAACTGGCGCGCCTCGATCTGCCACGCCTGACTGCGCGCGTCGGCGACGTACGCGAACACCCCATTGTCAGGACCGACGTACCACCGCGCTGCCCTTGATGATCACGCCGCGGCGCGCACCACCGACGCCCGGATCGACGACGACGACGTGGATCGAGCCGTGCGGAAACTCCCGGGTCGCCGTCGCGACCACCCACGCCGCGTGCGCGATATCACCGCGCGGGATGTCGTGCGCGAGGTCGACCACGGTCGAGGCCTCGGCATTGCGCGCGATCACGCCCTTCACCGCGCCGACGTAGCCGTCGCTGGTGCCGAAATCCGTGGTCAGCGTGATGATCGCGATCGCCGTCAGCGGTAAGCATACAGCCGATGAACAAGGTCTTCCCGGCGGCGAATGCGGCCCTGCATGACGTACGTGATGGTGCCGTCATCCTCGCCGGCGGCTTCGGGCTCTCGGGCAACCCCGAGAACTGCATCCAGGAGCTCGCGCTCCGGAAGACCATGAACCTCACGATCGTGTCGAACAACTGCGGCACGACGGAGAAGGGCCTCGGCGTGCTCCTCGCGCAGGGGCAGGTCAAGAAGATGGTCTCGAGCTACGTGGGAGAGAACAAGATCTTCGAGCAGCAGTTCCTGTCGGGACAGCTCGAGGTCGAGCTCTGTCCGCAGGGGACGCTGGCGGAGCGGCTGCGCGCCGGCGGCGCCGGCATCGAGGCGTTCTACACACCCACGGGTTTCGGGACCCAGGTCGCCGAAGGCAAGGAGACGCGGAACATCGGCGGGCGCGACTGCGTGCTCGAGCACGCGATCCGCGGCGACTTCGCGATCGTGAAAGCCTGGAAGGGCGACGCCTGGGGAAACCTGGTGTTCCGCAAGACCTCGCGCAACTTCAACCCGCTGTGTGCGCAGGCCGGCAAGGTGACGATCGCCGAGGTCGAGGAGCTGGTGGCCGTCGGCGACCTCGATCCCGATCAGGTTCATCTGCCGTCGATCTACGTGCACCGGATCTTCCAGGGCACCAACTACGAGAAACCGATCGAACAGCGCACCACGCGCAAAAGGACTGCGTGATGAAGAGACTCGATCGCGATCAGATGGCCAGGCGCGTCGCGCAGGAGCTGTCGGACGGCTTCTACGTCAACCTCGGCATCGGCATGCCGACGCTGGTGGCGAACTTCATCCCGGCCGGGATGGACATCGTGCTGCAGTCGGAGAACGGCCTGCTCGGCATCGGCCCGTTTCCCTATGAGGGCGACGAGGATCCCGATCTGATCAACGCGGGTAAGCAGACGATCACCACGATCGCGGGTTCGGCGTTCTTCGACTCGGCGCAGTCGTTCGCGATGATCCGCGGCGGCAAGGTCGACGTCAGCGTCCTCGGTGCGATGGAGGTCTCCGGCAAGGGCGACCTCGCGAACTGGATGATCCCCGGCAAGATGATCAAGGGCATGGGGGGTGCGATGGATCTGGTCGCCGGCAGCCGCCGCGTGATCGTGATGATGGATCACACCACCAAGGACGGCTCGTCGAAGATCCTGCCGGAGTGCACGCTGCCGCTGACCGGCGTCGCGTGCGTGCACACGATCGTCTCGGACCTCGCCGTGATCGACGTGATCGATGGCGAGCTGGTCCTGCGCGAGCGTGCACCGGGCGTCACCACCGACGAGATCGTGAAGGCGACCGCCGCGCCGCTGAAGGTGCCGGCGAACGTCCCCGAGATCCGCGTCTAGCGGTCTCAGCTCTTACACATCGGGCGCGTGTCGAACGGCATCCCCTGACCGGGCGTCTGGCAGTCCTTGTTCACCGGCGGCTTGTTCACTGGCGGCTTGTTCACTGGCGGCTTGTTCACCGGCGGCTTGTTCACTGGCGGCTTGTTCACTGGCGGCTTGTTCACTGGCGGCTTGACCGGCGGCTTCGGCCTGTCGGGCTTGACCTCGGCCGAGCCCTCCTTGGTCATCACCACCCTCCTCTGGTAGTCGCCGCTGGTGTCGAGCTTGAGGGTGACGTTCTCGAAGCCAGCGTGCTGGACCACCAGCGAGACGTCGCCGCTGCCGCGCTTGCGCTCGAGCAGGAGCGGGGTCTTGCCAAGGTGCTTGCCGGTCTGCCAGACGTCGGCGCCCGACGGCTCGGAGGTGATGTCGACGTGCACGTCGTCGTCGACGACCGCGGTGACCGGTGCCTTGACCACGGGCTGCGCGGAGGGCTTCGGGACCGGCTTGGCAGCGCCCGGATTCGCGACCGGGACGGGCTTGTCCCCAGGCTTCGGCTCGATACCACGGCCGCCGTAGCCAACGAACAGCACGACGCCAACGCCGATCGCGGTGATCGTGAAGCCGATCCACAGCGGCCGGCGATTCGGTTTCACGCGCACGTCGGACAGCGCATCGTCGACGTAGGACTGGCCGCTCTGGTTGGTGCCGAGCTTCGCGAGTGCGGTCGGATATGCGAGTGCGGGCCGCGAGTGCTGCGAGCCCGAGCCGTGCGCGGGGAACTGCTGCGAGCTCTTG
>Ga0105049_10009443_pt1 | contig 11244 bp, 11 predicted proteins | sample MAT06_FD_78087 | JGI IMG/M metagenome (GOLD analysis project Ga0105049, IMG submission 78087) | Freshwater microbial communities from Lake Fryxell liftoff mats and glacier meltwater in Antarctica - MAT-06 | ecosystem: Environmental > Aquatic > Freshwater > Ice > Liftoff microbial mat | place... | reverse complement strand
TGCGGATCTGTCCGGTCTTGGTGGCCGGCAGGTCGTCATCGCGCGGCCGGGACCGGATATTCTGGTCAGTCTCACCAATGCCTTCAATTGCGTGACGAACATTGCGTTTGGCTCCACCAACGTCGTTTGCATCACCAACATCATTGTGGGTGTGCCGCTGTTCGACCCGGCTGTGACCGGCACCGTCTCGGCGGTGATGTGGGCGCCGATTCCAGACTTCCTCGCCAAGCCGGGAGTGGCCAATTTCAAGCAAACCGCCACCCTGTTGCTGCCCGGTGGCGTCTCGCCCAGCCCCGCTGCGAAAGGTCAGATTCGTTTGAGATTCAACAACGCCAAGGGGCAGTCCGTCCTCGAAGTTCGCGCCACTGGTTTGACGCGTGGTCAGGTTTATTCCCTCTGGTTAGGCGATAGCGCTACCCCCAGCGTGCTGGTCAAAGCCGGCGACATGATCATGAAGCAAGACGGTTCGCAAGCGCGGTTTGTGCGCGACACCAAGTTTGGCGATCCGCTGCCCCAACAAGTGCCCTTCTTGGAGAACTTGTCCGGCCGGCCGATTGCGATTCTCGACGAATTCGAGTCGCCACATCTGGTCGGCACGATGCCCTGACCGGCCTGGATATCGAAACGATCAAACGACCGCCGCCGTCCCGGATTGCGGCGGTCGTTTTCTTTTACGAGCGGCGGGCGAACGAGTTCGCCAGCGCGATCCACTCTTCCAAACTGAGTTCCTCGGCGCGCCGGCGCGCGGTCTGTTCGTCCACCGGGCCAAAATCCGCGAGCAACTTGCCCAACATCTTCCGGCGGTGGCTGAACCCGGCGCGCACCACTTCGCGAAACGGCGCATTCACCGCCAACGGCACGCGCGGATCACGCCGCAACAACACCACGATGGCGCTGTCCACGCCGGGCACGGGAAAAAAACACCGGCGGGACACGATGTGCGCGATGTGCACGTCATACCACAACTGCGTGAACACCGTCAGCGCGCCGTAATCCTTCGTCCGCGGCACCGCGGCCAAACGTTGCGCCACTTCGCGTTGCAGCATCACGACCAGCCGGCGCGGCTTGCTGGCCGCCTCCACGGCCCGCTCCAGCAACGGTGTGGAAACGCTGTACGGCAGATTCGCAACGAGTTTGTCGAACGCCGGCCACTCCACCTCCGTGGCATCGCCTTCCACCAACTCCAATTCCGGGAATCGCTCCCGCAGATGCACGCAAAGCCGGCGATCCTTCTCGACCGCCACCACGTGCTGCGCCCGCCCCAGCAACTCTTCCGTGAGCGCCCCCAGACCCGGCCCCACTTCCAAGACAACTTCATCCCGGCGAATATCCGCCTGCTCGACGATGATGCGCAGGATATTGCCATCAATCAGAAAATTCTGCCCCAGCGCCTTGCTCGGACGCAGTTCGAGCTGCCCCAAGAATTCCCGCACCTCTGTCAGCTTCATCGGCGACCAACCAGTTGCGCGGCGAGGTTGATGGCGGCGATCATGCCACCGGGTCGGGCGCGGTTTTTGCCGGCAATGTCGGGGGCGGTGCCGTGATCGGGGGACGTGCGGATGAAGGGCAGGCCCAGCGTGACGTTCACCCCGTTGTCGAAGGCGAGTAGTTTGAATGGCGCCAATCCTTGATCGTGGTACATCGCCACGACGGCATCGAACTCACCGTGTAGCGCGCGATAGAAAACTGTGTCCGCCGGGAATGGGCCGGCCGCGTGGGCGAGTCGGACTGCCGGCGCAATGATGCGCTGTTCTTCGTGACCAAGCAAACCACCCTCGCCGGCGTGAGGGTTGAGGCCGGCGACGGCGATGCGGGGGCGGCGGATGCCGAGTTTTTGGCAGAAGCCCCGGGTTAATTCGACGACGGCGACAATTTTCTGCCGGGTGATCAGCGCGGGTACGTCGCGGAGCGGGGCGTGGGTGGTGACGAGCGCGACGCGAAGCTGGTCGCTGGCCAGCAGCATGGCAAATTTCTTGGTGCGGCTGAGGTGCGCGAGCAACTCGGTCTGACCGGGCCAGGGGGCGACCAACTCTTTGGTGACGGGCCCGGTGACGAGCGCCGCCAATTCACCGGCGAGGCAGCGGCGGGCGCCTTCGATGACCCAGTCGGCCGCATCGGCGCGGCGACGAGTGCGTGGATTGCCGATGATTTCGTAGTCGAACCGCCGGTCGAGTTGGCCGGAGGCGAGGGCCTTGGTGACGACTTCGGGGCCGATGCCGGTGACGTCGCCGAGGGTGATGCCGATGCGGCGTCGCATGGGCTAGTAGAGCCGGATGTAGGCTTTGGTGCGGAGGTTTTTAACCCACTCGTCCTGCATTTTCGTGCGTTGTTGTTGGAGCAGGAGTTTCTCGATGTTGTCGCGGACTTCCGCGAGCGGTTTGGTGTGGGTCGGTTTCACATCCTCGACAAAGAGGAGGTAGTAGCCTTCGGGCGTTTCGATGAGCTGGCTGTGTTCGCCGGCGCGCAGGTTCAAGGCAACTTCATCCAGTTGCTTCGAGAGAATGTTGCGGCCGATCCAGCCCCAGTCGCCGCCGTCTTTGGCTTCGCGGCCGGTGGAATAGACGCGGGCCAGACTTTCAAAGCTGTCTTTCTCATTGAGTTTCTGGAGGATTTCGGTCGCGAGCGCGCGTTGGGGATCGGCCGGCGGGGCAGCTTCTTCTTCCCCCGCCGCTGGAGTGGCGGGCGCGGATTTCTTGATGAAGATCATCCGGAGTTTGATTTGGTCTTCGACTTTGAAGTCCGTGAGATTTTCCTGGTAGTACTTCTCGAGCCGATAGGGCGAGATGACCACGTCTTGATTCATCTTCCGGTTGCGCATGGCCTGGATGATGATGCGTTCGCGGAGCCGGTCACGGTATTGAGAGAGGGTGATGTTTTCGGCTTGGAGGGTTTTGACGAAGGCGACCCGGTCGCCGCTGAAATCGGTGGCGATGATTTCATCAATCTGGGTGTCCACAATGTTGTCCGGCAGGGTATAGCCCTTGGTGTTGTATTCGTGGATGATGAGGGCGCGATCAATCAGATTGTTGAGCGCGTCAAGCTGCGCAGCGCGCACTTTTTCCATCAAGGCCTCGCCGCTGAAATCACGGCGCAATTGCAGCACGGCCGGCTGGACGTATTGGCGGACTTCGCTGTAGGTGATCACCTTGTCATTGACGATCGCCGCGACGCCATCCACCAAATCGGTGGCAGCCCACGCGGGGGACCAGATCAGTACAGCCGTCGCGATAACCATCCATTGCTTCATTGTGTCTCTCCGATTCACCTTGCGGCGGAGATTAGCGGAGTCCCCGGCGCGGCGCAAGCATGCGGTGCCAATGAATTACGCACAGGGGCCGGCGTGGCGGATTTCGGCTGAGGCGGCGGTGTATTGCGCGAAGTTTTTGACGAACTGGCCGGCCAAATCTTTCGCCCGCCGGTCGTAGTCCGCCGCATCGGTCGCTCCGTAACGCGATGCCAGCAGTTCCGCCGGTACGCCCGGCAGAGCTTGTGGGACTTCAAAGCCAAACGTCGGATCCACCGCAAACGACGCCTTGTCCAACGTGCCGTCGAGAATCTGGCTCACGTTGTCGCGGTTGATTTTGAGCGAGATTCGCGAGCCTTGGCCATACGCGTTGCCCACCCAGCCGGTATTCAACAGGTAACAGTGCACCCGGTGAGCCCGCATCTTTTTCGCGAGCATTTCGGCATACACCGTCGGCGGCAAAGGCAGGAAAGGGGCACCGAAGCACGCCGAGAACGTCGGCACCGGGACGCGCCCCGCATTGGCTTCCGTGCCCGCCAGTGACGCCGTATAGCCCGCGAGGAAATGATACATCGCCTGCGCCGGCGTGAGCCGGGCGACCGGGGGGAGCACGCCAAACGCGTCCGCCGCCAAAAAGACAATGGCTTTGGGGTGGCCGGCAACTCCGCTAGGGACGGCGTTGGAGATGTAATCTAGCGGATACGCGCACCGGGTGTTTTCGGTGATGCGGTCGTCGCAGTAGTCGGGGATGCGCGTGACGGGATCAACCGTCACGTTCTCGATGACGGAGCCGAATTTGACGGCGTCCCAGATCAGCGGTTCCCGTTCTTTGGACAGTTTGATGCATTTCGCGTAACAACCGCCTTCAAAGTTAAAAACGCCCCGGTCGCTCCAGCCGTGTTCATCATCGCCGATAAGACCGCGGGCCGGGTCGGCGGAGAGGGTGGTCTTGCCGGTGCCGCTCAGGCCGAAAAACAGCGCGACCTCGCCATCCCGGCCAACATTCGCGGAACAGTGCATCGGCAGTACGCCTTGGAGGGGGAGGACATAGTTCAGCACAAAAAAAATACTTTTCTTCATCTCGCCGGCGTACTCGGTGCCGCCGATGAGCACGGTCTTGCGGGCAAAATCACAGATGATGAAGGTTTCGCTGTTGAGATGATATTTTTTCGGGTCGGCGAGGAATTGGGAGGCGTTGATGACAGTCCATTCCGGCACTTGGGACAGTAGCTGTGCCGGGGTGGCGCGCCGGAAAAGCTGTTTCACGAAGAGGCTGTGCCATGCCCGCTCGGTCACCATGCGAATCGGCATCGTGTAACGCGGCTCGGCGCCGGCCAAGCCATCCATGACAAAGAGTTCGCGGTTCTGCAGGTAGGCGAAGACATCTTGGCGCAAACGCAGGTAGTCCGGCTCGCCAATGGGCTGGTTGATTTTGCCCCACCAAATTTTTTCCTTGGTCGTGGCTTCCGCGACGACCCATTTATCGCGGGGCGAGCGGCCGGTGCGTTGGCCGGTCATGGCGTTCAGTGCGCCGCTGTTGGTGAGCAACCCTTCGCCACGTCGCACAGACTCCTCGACAAGCTGAGCCACCGGGAGATTCCAATACACGGTGCCGGTGTGTTGCAGACCGTGATTTTCCAACCCGTAGTGACTCATCGAATCTCCTCGCGTTTGGTTATTTGGAAAGTGACGCCGGTGTACACGTAATGCCCGGCGTCCGCAATGAAAAACACCGTGCCGCGTTGACACCCGGCGCGCAGCCATTACTATTCGCGCCGATGCCGGAAATTGCTTATGTGAATGGAGAGTTCCGTCCGCTCGCGGAAGCCACGATCAACGTCGAGGATCGTGGTTTTCAATTCGCGGACGCGGTCTATGAAGTCTTGCGGACCTATGACGGGGAACTATTCGCGGTGGATGAACATCTCGACCGGCTCGACCGGAGTTTGGCGGCGATTGATTTACAGACCGGCTTGTCGCGAGTGCAACTCACGGCGGTTCTCCAGGAAATCGTGCGGCGCGGCGCATTCCCCGAAACCATGGTGTACATGCAGATTTCCCGCGGCGTGGCGCCCCGGCATCGCGGGCCACCGGCACAGGCCACGCCGACGGTGGTGATCACCGTGCGACCGCTTCCGCCCGCGCCGGCACAGGTGAGCGATGTGGGGGCGACCGTCATCACCGTGGCGGATGAGCGGTGGGCGCGGTGCGATATTAAATGCGTCGGACTGCTGGCGAACGTGATGGCGTATCAGGCGGCGAAAGTGGCCGGCGCGGACGATGCGGTGTTTGTGGACGCGGACGGATCGGTGGCGGAATCCACCGCCGGCAATATCTTCATCGTCCGGCAGGGGCAAATCCTGACGCCACCCAAGGGGCCGCGAATTCTTTCCGGTGTCACGCGGGATAAGATGCTGGCGGCGGCGTGCGGCGCGGGGATTGTTTGCCGTGAGGAACCATTTAGCCAAGCGGAGTTGCTGGCGGCCGATGAAGTGTTTCTCACGAGCACCACGGTGCAAGTGGTGCCCGTGATTCGAGTGAATGGCCAGTCCATCGGCAGCGGCAAGTGCGGGCCGGTGACGGAGCGGGTGTACGCGGAATTTTACCGGCGATTACCGCGCCGCGAGCGCGTGCGTGCGTGAGGCGCGATTGCCGAGAATCAGGTCTGCCGGAATGATCCGGGTGACGACGATTTCATCCTTGTCCGCCGGCACGGGCACGATGGCGACGAAGTCTTTGAGTTTGGCGGCGGCGGCGGTGGTATCCACGTTGGCGGCGACAGTCACACCCGCTTCCCTTTCATCCCCTAAGCGGGCGTAACCGTAGGCGCTGCGCATGTGCTGCAACTGCGCGGCCAGTTTTTCGAGGCGTAAATCGCGTTCCTGCTTGGCGAGCACGAGGACATCGGCATGCGTTTTGGCATCCGTGAGCCGTTCGGCGGCCTGCAAGCGTCCTTCGTAATCGGATCCGACGAGGGCGGTTTGCATTTGTCGGAAACATTCAATCAAGAGCGCGAAAGCTTCGTCATGGTTTCGCAGCTCTGCGACGGGGTCGGCCGCCGGCGCGGGAGCCGTTGCTTCCGTCAAATCAGTGGCATTTGCAGCGTAAATGGTGGAATGAATCCCCAAAAGCGTGACGATTGTAACCAGCTTTAATCCCTTATTTTTCATGGCAAGAAGCTAAATAGCCGTCGTCATGCCAGCCGGTATCCTTGACATGAGGGAATCGGCTGATAAGATGCGCATTTCTTAGAAAAAACGAGGGACATGAAACGGACTTATCAACCGTCGAAACGACGGCGAGCACGCAGGTTTGGGTTTTTGAAACGGACACGCACGAAAAGTGGGCGCGCGATTCTCAGTCGGCGCCGGCGCAAAGGGCGTAAGAAGATGTCCGCATAAGCCAGGGCGGCTGGGCTGAGGCTTGGTGCATGGGCCCCACACATTTTCGAAACAGAATCGGATTCAGCATGGGTTTGAGTTCCGACGTCTCTACGAGCACGGCCGCAAGACCATCGGGCCGATGGCGGTGCTTTATGTGGGCGACGGTTCGCCCCGGACGTTGGGAATCGTGACGAGCCGCAAGGTGGGGGGCGCGGTGCAGCGCAACCGGGCGCGGCGGCTGATTCGGGAGTCGTACCGGCTGAATCAGCACAAACTAAAGACAAACATTCAACTTGTGATTGTGGCCCGCTCGGCCATCAATGGAAAAGGGATGCGCGAAGTCGAGGCGGCTTTGTGCAAACAGTTTCAGGCTGCGGGCATTTGGGCATCGTGATTAAGCAGATTTTGCTGGTTCTCATACGCGGTTATCAACTGGTGTTATCGCCGCTGAAGTTGTTGTTGCCTGCGCCGCCGTTGGCCGGGCAATCCTGCCGCTTCTATCCCACCTGCTCGCATTACGCCCAAGAAGCGATTGGCCGGCATGGAGCGGGACGCGGCAGTGTCCTCGCGTTGCGCCGGTTGACGCGGTGTCACCCTTTTCACGCCGGCGGATTTGACCCGGTGCCGGAGTGACAATGGATAAGAAAACAATTGGAGTGGTGGCCGGGTGTTTGGTGTTGCTGATTGGCTGGCAGTGGCTGGTCAATAAAATGTACCCGCCGCAACCCAAAGCGCGGCCGGCGCTGGCGACCGACGTCGCCCCGACGAATACCTTGCCCGCCGAAGCGATTTCGACCGCGGAAGCCTTTCGCCCGGTGTTGCTCCCAGCGACCGAGGAAGACGGGACGGTGCGCCCGCCCGAGCAGACCGCAGTGCTGCAAAACGAATATGTCCGGATCGAGTTCACCAGTTGGGGTGGGGGAATCCGCTCGGTGGAACTCTTGGAGCACCGCGCCCACCGGGGGGCCACGAGCAATGTGGTGCTGAACGCCGACGGCACCGCACCGGCGCTCGCGTTGCGCGGCCGGGAACAGGCGAGCTATACACTTTCGCAGCCGGACGGTCGCACGATCGTGATGCGGAGTCGCGATGTGGAGAAGCGGTTCACGTTGGGCGATGACTATTCGTTGGCGGTGACGCTCGCGGTGCGTGACGCGCTCAGCGCCGAAGTTGTGCTCGGAATGGTTTCGCTCGCGGATGATCATGAGACGGACGATCTGCTGGGCGTGGGTTGGTTGGTGGATACGAAGTATCAGGACCGCGGCCTCAAGCAGGCGAAAAAAGGCCCGCAAACCGAAATGGTCGCGGCCCGCTGGGCAGCGGTGAAGAATCAATTTTTTGCGATGGTGCTCAGCCCCACCACGAACACAGTGGCCGTGCGCTACGAAAGTGTCGAGTTGCCCCGGCCTGCTGATGGGAAAGCCAAGGAACCGCCGCACGGCCTGCTGGCCACCGTGGAAGTGCCGGCCAACTCGATCACATCCGATCAGCTGGCGCATTTTGAATTTTCCTACTACGCCGGGCCCAAGCAGTTCCGCCGGCTCGTTGCGCTCGGCAATGGTCAGGAAGAAGTCATGCATTTTGGCTTCTTCGGGATCATCAGTGTCATGCTGCTGAAGAGCATGAATTTCTTCCACGGCCTGATCCCGAATTACGGCGTGGCGATCATTTTGATCACGATCTGCATCAAGATCATTTTCTGGCCGATTCAGGCGAAGAGCATCAAGTCCATGAAGGAGATGCAAAAGTTTCAGCCGGTGATGGCGAAGCTCAAAGAGAAGTACAAAGACGACCCGCAGAAAATGAACGCGGAAATGATGAAGCTCTACAAAGAGCACAAAATCAATCCGTTTGCGGGCTGTTTGCCGATGGTGGTGCAGATCCCCGTCTTCTTCGCCTTTTACTCCATGTTGCGCAGCGCCGTGGAATTGCGCGGCGCGAGTTTCATCTGGATGAAAGACCTGTCCCAAGCCGATACGATTGCGCACCTCGCCGGCTTCCCACTCAATCCGCTGCCGCTCGTCATGGGGGCCACGATGATTTGGCAGATGAAACTGACCCCCCAGACCGGCGACAGCCAGCAGCAGAAAATCATGATGTTCATGCCGCTGATCTTTTTATTCATGTGCTACAAGATGGCCTCCGGTCTCGTGTTGTACTGGACCGTGCAGCAACTCCTTTCCATCGCCCAGCAATGGTGGAGTCTGCGCCAGCCAGACGCGCCGACCGTCACCGTCTTGCCGCCGTCCGGAAAATCGAAATAAAGGGTCCTTCTCATGGAAACAGATCCCCAACCGCCCGTGCCCGCCCCGGCCGTCCCGTTGCCGCACGTGGAGCCAAAGGAAGTGCTGGAAAAAATCCTCACCGGCCTCGGCTTGGAAGCCACTGTCGAACAACAATCGCTCAACCAGTCCGTGCTTCTGCACATCACCACGGATGAACCCGGCCGCCTCATTGGCCGGCACGGTCAGACGCTCAGCCAACTCCAATTTCTCGTGAATCGCATCCTCCTACGCGTCAGTGCCGAAGCGCCCCGCGTCCAGATTGACTGCGAAAATTACCGCAACCGGCAACGCGATGATGTGAATGAAAAAGCCAAGGAAGCCGGCGAGAAGGTTCGGCGGTGGGGTGAGCCGGTGGAAATCGGCCCGTACAGCACGGCGGAACGCCAGGCGATCCAGGAATTTTTCAAGTCGGACCGGGAAATCGAAGCGGTCAGCGAAGACGGTGACGAAACCGCCGCCAAGAAACTCACGCTGCGGATCAAAGAAACACCCAAGCCGTAATCGGCGGCAACCAACGACCGCCGCACCGCATCTCAACGGCGATGCAAACTTGGCACCTCCGCCGCGAACTCTGGCTCCCGCGCCCGCGCACCGAGGTCTTTCCCTTCTTCGCCGATGCCGGCAACTTGGATGAACTGACGCCCCCGTGGCTTCATTTCCGCATTCTCACGCCGCAACCGATCGTGATGCGAGCCGGCGCGAAGATCGCCTACCAAATCCGCATTCATGGCGTGCCGGTCCGGTGGCACACCGAAATCACGGCGTGGGAACCGATGAACCGGTTTGTGGATGAACAGCAAGGTGGCCCCTACCGGCTGTGGGTGCATGAACATACCTTCGAAGATCGCGACGGGGGCACGTTATGCCGTGATCATGTCGAGTACGCGCCGGTGGGCGGAGCGTTGGTGAACCGGTTTTTCGTCACCCGCGATCTTGAGCGGGTTTTTGAATATCGCAGTACTCGGCTGCGCGCGCGGTTTGGTTAACCTTGCAACTCGATCCGGCGGAACGAAAGAATGCCCCAGCACAGGACGCCGGCGAGATAACAACCCGCATAGCCGGCGGCGTGGACAACGTAATCCCACGGAATCATGCCTTCGTCACCGCTGAGTGCGTCGGTCATCCAGAAATGCTGCCAGTTCGGCAACAACCCGTAGATCACCGCCGCCCACGAATGATCCGCCGCGATCCGGCCGAAGAGATAATCCGACATCAACCCCACCAGAAATACCACACTGCAAATCGCGAGCGTGGGCACCGTGTCGAGCCGGGTGGCGAGACCGACGGCCACGCCGGCGAGCACGAGCAGGGCGAGGGTGACGAGGATGCTGGCGGGGACGAGTTTCCAGGTGACGGCGGCGCCAAACGGCACGAGTTGGCCGTCGGTGCCCAGCATGCTGCTGATGCCAAACGCCAGCAGCAGAAAAATGATTAGCAATCCGAACGTCGTGGAGACAAACGGCTGGCGGGTGAAGTAGTTCAGAAAAAGCGCGACCAACACCGCCGCGCCGATGGCGATGAACTGTGGCCCACCGGCCCACCAGTCCACCGTGTATGACTCGGCGGCCATGCGCGCCGAAAGCAGGGTGGCGATCGTCACGCCCAAGGAAAACAACAGCAGCACCGCCGCGATGCCGAAAAATTTGGCCACGAAGAACAATTCACGCCCGACCGGCTTCGTCAATACCGACGCAATGGTTCCGCGGCGAAGTTCGTGTTGCACAGCCGCGCAGGCCGCGTAGCCGGCAAAGAGCAGACCAAACACAAAATGCGTCGCCAACGCGCTGTCGCGTATAAGTTTTTGGGATTCACCCATCTGGTGCATGATCAACACCGGCAGGAGCGCGATAAAGAGAATGCACGTCCCGGCGAGCAAGAGACAAATGGGCTGGCGAATGGCTTCCAAGGCGGTCAAGCGCGCAATGGCGAGAAATTGTTTGGCCAGTAATCTCACAGGTACCGGCCGGGACTGTAGAGGAACCCATCCCAGGACACAAGCTCGGGCGCGATGCCCCATGTCGTGTCGGGGTATCGCGCCGTCCGCCTCCCCGTCTGGCATCCCGAGAAAAACGAATCAAGCTCACGCCAAGCCGCCAAGCAGGATTAACCACGGAGGGTGCAGAGCTGGCTGGTACTCGGCAGGCTGATTGGAGGAGGTAGTCGTGAACTACGGCGAACACCCCCAGCAGAAGTTCTTACGGGAGCTTTTGCTGGATGGCGGCGGCCAGTTCGGCGGGGACGTAGGAGCGCTGCGCGGGGATGTGCAGGATCGGAAGCCGAGTCCGACGAGACGCCACACGCTTTACTCCGGTGGCAAACCGGCGGCGGTCAG
>Ga0105049_10009442_pt1 | contig 11244 bp, 11 predicted proteins | sample MAT06_FD_78087 | JGI IMG/M metagenome (GOLD analysis project Ga0105049, IMG submission 78087) | Freshwater microbial communities from Lake Fryxell liftoff mats and glacier meltwater in Antarctica - MAT-06 | ecosystem: Environmental > Aquatic > Freshwater > Ice > Liftoff microbial mat | place... | reverse complement strand
CATTGGTACAGTTGATGCTTTTTCAAACGAAATTGTTGTTGGTTTTAATGCTACTTCATTGCTATTTACGGCTACATATTCTGCATAGGTTCCGCCTTGCATAAAATTGGGCATTGTATAAACTTCTTCGCCAATTTTTAAATCTTTTACTTGATCTCCAACCGCTTCAATAATTCCCGATGCTTCCCAACCCAACACCATAGGAAAAGTTTTAGGCAACATAGCTGCCAAATACCCCATTCTAATTTTTATATCAACTGGATTGATTGACGATGCTTTGATTTTTATTAAAACCTGATGGTTTTCAATGGTTGGTTTTGCAGTTTCTACTATTTGTAAAGACGAACTGTCGCCGTAATTTTTAATTTGTATTGCTTTCATTTATTTGTTTTTGTTAGTCTGTGGTTCAGAAATATTGAGCATACTCCTTCTTTCTTTTGGGTTTATAACGCCATTATTCTGCAAAGAATGTGGCAGCAAATGGATTATCAACAAGCCAAAGCCAAATTCCGACAGCATTCTTCCGCATCATATTAGCAGAAACGCCTTTCATATTTATGGTATTGCCTTCTGGGTCTGTCGCTGTCATAGTCCATTTGTCTAACCAATACATCATATCAATTCCGACTGGCGCATTTTTATGTTCATAAACTTTAATGTCTGCTTTCATATTACAAAGATTAGCAACTAGCTTTTCTATATTGGCAAATCCACTAATTGCATTTCCGTCTTTGCCAATATAAATTGCTTCAGGGTCAAAGCAGCCCATGGCATTTTTCAAATCTCCATTCCGAATGCAATATAAAAAGTATTCATCCGCCTCATTTGGGTCTGTTCTGTCAAAAATTTGTGTCATTTTATTTATTTAATAATAAATATTTCTTGTATGAATGCACTTAACTTTCCATTTATAACTTTATTATTCTGCAAAGAATAAAGCGGCAAATGGATTGTCAACAAGCCAAAGCCAAATTCCATCAGTATTTTTACGCATTATATGAGCGGAAGCCCCTTGCATTTTAATTAGATTGCCTTGCGGATCGGTAGCAGTCATCGTCCACTTGTCTAAACGATACATCAAATCTTTACCAACTGGCGAATTTTTGTGCTTATAAATTTTAATATCAGGTTTCATAGTGCAAAGATTAGCAACTATCTTCTCTATATTAGCAAGTCCACTAATGACGTTTCCATCCTTGTTCATATACACTCCTTCTGGGTCAAAGCAAGTCATAGCATTTTTTAAATTACCTTCCCGAATGCAATTCATAAAATATTCATCTGCTTGGTCTGGGTTTGTTCTATCAAAAATTTGCATAATTTTTTTATTTAAAATATCATTCGTAACAATTGTTATTCAGCATTACAAACACCTTCAACAAATATGGGTTTTACTATTTGTCCTGTGAAAGTACAACTGTCTGGGTATGCGCCTAAACAAGCTTGTGAATCGGGAGAGAAGAAAGCAGTTCTAAAATCAGCAAGAGAATTCCAAACTGCATAATTAAAATAAACATCTGAATCACTAATTGCTTTGAGTAGTTTTTCGGAAACATATCCTTCAAATTTTCGCAGTGTTTTCTGCGTCATTTAGTTGTGAAAAGAACTTTACATTTTCGTCGAAATCTTAAATTTTAACCATATTTTTTGTTTACTGAGTTTTGCTTTTGGTAAATGTACATAAGTAGTATCAAAAATATACTACATTTGCAAAAAACAAGTAGTATCTTTTAGCATACTACTAAAAAGCGTTACATGAAAAATAAGTTAAAGCAAATGCAGAATAGGGACGTGCAAGACGTTATAGACATTATTGGTGGTCGTTGGCGTGGTGCAATCCTGGCAAGTCTTTGCGATAAGGAAAAACGCTTTAACGAACTCAAAAGAGATTTAGAAAGTATTACACCAAAAACTTTAATAAAGGATTTAAAATTTTTAGAAATGAACAAATTAGTCAGCCGTGAAGATGAAACTGAGAGTGCGGTTGTATATAGCTTAACCAAACATGGGAAGTCGTTGGAGCCGCTTATTGGTCAAATTGTTATTTGGGGTCAAAAACACAGAAAGATTATTTTGGGTTAGCTTTGTCTGTCCGCCCAATTTAGTAGTGTGTCCGATAGGGTTGCAGCTTACGGACTAGGCTTTCTGCAGTTGGGGAATTGACCAACTGTCAGCCCGGAACTGAAGCTAAATTTATAACTTAAAGCCGAAGTTAACCCACAAAAGCCCAACAGAATGTCGTCCGCCGAAACCAAAGCTTGGATATACACTGCTGATGATTGTTCTTCCTTCAGCCCCAATTACACAAAACCTTTTGTTGCAAGCATGTGCCATCGTCATGATTGTTTTAAGATGGTCATTTCTCAATTCAAAAACTATTGCAAAATGCGTAACATTTAAATTATTTAATTATAAATATTATTAAGGGCTAATTTTTCATTTCTCAAAATATTCAACTAATTCATATTTCTGTTCGCTTTTGTAGGAGTTTAGCAAATCTATTAAATAGTACTTATGCAACAGACCAGTAAACACAACAACTTTTTTTGCATTAGTCAACCATATCAATTCAATGATATTCTTTGCCATTGCTTCATTTCTGACAAACCAAAAATTTTTATATATTGGGTACCACGTTTTAAATTCACTGAACAACTCAACACTGGCTATTAAATTAGAAATATATTTCTCTTCAATTATTTGAAATTGTCTTACACTATCGATAACTCTTGGATTATTAATTTCTTTGTAGCCGTTCTTAAAAATATTATGTAGCCAATTATTATATTTCATGTAAGTTTCATGAACATTGGTTAATGAATCAGGAATTACCCCTTTGGTAAATGCACTATTTAACAATGAATACCATTTTCTCTCTGATTTAAGATATAATTTCGAAAATTTCTTTTTGTTGTTTATCTTTTTATCAAATGGTAAAATTTTTATACTTTCATCGATTTGTTTATATTTTAAAAGCACTTCAACTTCAGGCGGCATTTTTCTTAGGAATCTAAGCTTCCTACCAACACTATACCACCAAGGTGGCTTTGATAGTAAGTACTGCCGACGAAAAAAACTAGTAGTAGAATCACCCTCATCAAGAATTAGGTCTGGCTTTATATCTTTTAGAATATTCAATAAACTGTCAGCATTTCTAAATTGATTTTCAGAATGAATTACGCCTATTATATAAATTTTAGTTTTTTCAGAATCTACACTTTTTGCTTGTTGACCAAGAACAAATGAATGTACACACGAAAGGAGGGAAACGAGAAATATATTTTTCATATGTCTTATAGTAAGTCCGTGTAGTTGTCTTGTACTTTTATATCAAGAATTTTGCCTTTAATAATGAGCCTATTTCGATCAGACTGTTACCGAGTAACTGTTTGTTTGAAATGGTCAGTTCTCAAACAATTTATGATATTAAGCAAAGTCGTTCAAAATTTCTTGAGTATGCTTCAACGGCATTGCTTGCAACTAGTAAATTACCGCCATCATCCCATTCTCTAACAAACGACTACCATCATTTACTACCTTCTCAAAATACAACATCCCCCAATACCAACCACCACCGCACCCAAAAAAGGGAAAAACGCTTTGTTTGTTTGGGCTATTGTTTATTTCAAAGAAAATACAGGATGGGTATAAGAGTTACGCTGTAGTACGCAAGGCCCTGCGGGAGACGTTGCTGAGAAATGGCTTGGCGTAAACGCAGGATATATCATTACAGTACATTAAATATTTTGCAAGTACCCTTTTATACAGCTTAGTACACAACGTCCCCTGCGGGGGACGTTGCTGAAAAATGAAGCACTGTCATTAATCCATATGAGACTATGGTAAGTATAATTAGGAAAAGTTTGTTTTGGTTTTATAAGTTTACCTTTTGTAAACTCCTGCAGGCCATGAACGTCTGTTGTAGTTATTACAGGATGTGGCGGATTATTTATAAAATTGTGACCCACAGTTCCTGAAGCCGCGGCATTACGAATAATACTGTTATCTGTAATAAAACCAATAGCACCATTATTGAGGGCGATATATAATTGCCCCTTTGGAGATTGGCAAAAATTATTTACGAGGTTATGGGAAAGGCCATTTGCCGCGGTAAAATTGGCAAAGCCATGGACATCGTATTTACTAAGGCCTTCCGAGGTAGCTATCTATAAAAAACCTTTAGAATTCTGGAATATCCGGTGGATTGAATTAGAAACCAGCCCGTCATTAACTGTATAGTTTTTAAATATTTGTTGTTGTGCTAATGCGGGTTCGTTAAAACCTGAGCATAAAATAAAAAAGGCTAAGAGTAAACCGTATCTCATAGCTTAAAGTTAATATAGATTTTGTGACAGTGTTAGCCTAATCTAATTTTAAAAGGGGGCCTGCTATGGTCATTTCATTGGCTGCAAATAGTGTTGCCATTTCTTCTTTTGTGGGTTCATGGTTTAATGCAGCCAATGTTACAAAAAAGTCTTCCATTTTTCCTGCTGGCTGAAAGATTACAATCATTTTTCCTTTTTCAGATACCTGTGTCCAGGCGTGGGCAACGGCTCTTGGTAAAAAAATGCTGTCGCCTGCATGTAAATGATGTTTGTCTCCTCCAACCACAAAAAAATAGGATCCCTCTATCACATAAAAAATTTCATCCTGCAAGTGATGAATATGCAATGGAACTCCCCTTCCGGGAGATAAACTCGTTTGCTCAAAAATGGCCAGGTCTCCATTGGTATCTTTGCCCGATATTTTTACATCAATGGTATTTGCATTAACGCCCTTTAATTTTAAATGGCCGTGAAATCTTCCCTCACCGGCTTTAATTTTAAAACCTTTATCAAGATAATATTTTTTGATGTTGCCGGCAATGCCGGTAATTGGAGCGGCTATTAAAGTAAAAGCAGAGAGGCTGAGTTGGAGAAATGAATTACGCTTCATAATAAGATATTTATTAAGATTATTATATAGAGTTTGTCTTTGCTATTTTGCCATTTTTTTAACTGTAAAACCAGGCTGAAAAAATACACGTCTTTCAGGGTTATTGTTTTACCAGTTTTAAAGTAACCGTTTTTACGCTTCCTGCCAATTGCAACAAGTACATGCCTGCAGGTAAAAAGCTTGTGTTAAGTTCTTTTACATCGCTTGTAATATTTTGCTGCAGCATTACTTTACCCGCAAGGTCCATTATTCTTACGACGCTATACTCTGTAACCCCTTTCAATAAAGTGAAATTATCTGCCGGGTTTGGCAACATAGTAACGGCCTGTATACCGTCCCCGTTTACTTTAATTACCTTACTGTATTTAAAACTGCCATCGCTATCAATTATTTTTAAGCGGTAAAAGTTTGCCCTGCTATACGGAGAAATGTCTTTTGCAGTGTATGTTTTTTGTGCTGCTGTGTTAGCAGCAGTTAAGGTGATGATACCATTGAAAGTACTGCCATCACTACTTTTTTCAATTTCGTAACGGGAAAGGTTTTGTTCAATTGCTACAACCCATGATAAACAAATACTGCTATTACATTTGCCGGCCGTAAATCGGATAAGGCTTACAGGTAAGGGGTTTAAGGGGGTGGCAGAGGCTAATGTAAACGGACTAAAACTAGTTACTTCGCCTGCAGATGTAATGGTGCCTGCCGCGTTTGTACCGGTAACGAGACTGTTGCCTTCATCTTTCCACAAGCTGCCATTCCATCTTGCTACCCTAAGGTCTGCTAAACTGTTTACCGGGCCGCTGCGGCTGGCATCCCAGCTTAAAGTAACAAATACGTTGGAGCTGCCTGCGGTTCTATCCAGTACCCAATACTCTGAAGCAGATAAATGGTCGAGCGTTGCATCTTTTAATGCCGGATTGTAGCCGCTGGCTGCAGGGTCTGTTGTAAAGTACTGTGCCCGGAAAGCATCTGTAGCATTTAAAGGAGCAGAAATACTGATGAGTGCAAATTCTCCAGGTTTCCCCACCGGGAATGTAAAGGCGGTATTACCTATTTTAGTTACGGGCCCATCCAAATAGCTGGTGGGCGATGCGCCAATTTGAGTAGCGCCATTTTCAAAGATGAGACTGTTGGTAACACTGCTATAAATAATACCGCTGATAAAAGTTGCAGTACCAGTGATGGTAACCGGGTCATTTAAAGTTACTTTACCAGCACCGGTTTTTTGTATACTGAGTTGTTGCACAACGATGGGTTGTGTGCCCAGTTGTTCTATAATACTGTTGCCGCTACCCGTAAATTTTATCTTCCCAATCAAAATATTACTCGCAGAGTTTAGAGTAAGGTTTTGGCTATACTCCACTACGTTACTGGCAGAGCCGCCTACGCCAATGTAGATATCTCCATTGTTTCTGGTGTAGGTAACATTGCCAAAATATTTATTGCTGAAGTTGTTGCTACCGGAATTATAGGCATCAAATAATGTACTGCTCCCATTGTTGGTAAAACTGCTGGTGCCGGTAATAATATTGTTTCGCACGTCAGTAAAAGAACTCCCTGAGTTGCTGGCATCATCCGCAAGGGTAACATTGCCGGTTATCTGATTATTGAAAAATTCTGCAAAACCATTTCTGTAACCAGTAATAGTAAATACATTTACAATAAGTGTATCATTTTTTACATTGGCACCCTGGGAATTAAGTACCTCAATATTCCCTCCACCAGTTTGATTTGTTACATCGTCCAAAGCAAAAATATCCGGCGAACCATAATTTGCACTTATATTTATAGTACCGCTGATAGTGGTCTTTCTTCCGGCAGAGCCGAAGTAATTACCCAGGCGTGTATCACCTCCCTGGTTGTTGGTGTAAATAAAATTACCGTTAATTATTGACCCGAAACCAAAGGCTTCTGTGAAACCTGGCGCGGTACGGTTGATGGTGACGTTACCATTAAAATTTGACCGTGCATTTGTAGAGCCGATGTGCATTACAGCAGCACTATTTACTTCAAAAATCGTATTGCCTGTATATTGATTACCCCAATCGTAAAATTGGAGGGCATTGTTGTTGATGATAAAATTAGTGTTGCCGGTAAAGAGATTATTTGTAATATAAATATTCCCGCTTCCCGGCGATACGGAGTTAGTGCTTAGTGAAGTATTGGCAGCAAGGGAACTGTTTAAAATCTGACCATTAATATTTCCCCTGATACCATTAAAAGTGATTGCCGTATTTTTCAGGGTGTCTTTTTCCAGAAGAAAACCTGCTGTGTTTTGAATGAGGATGGTACCGCCGCTTGTTTGATTAATGATACGACGCATTTCAAAAATAGAAGTGGCCGTATTTACTGATGGGTCATTGATCGTAATATTTACGGTACCGCCGATACTTGTTTTTGCAGTATTGTTTCCCATTAATGTAATACTTCCTGTATTATCGGTGAATAAATAATTGCCGGTAATGTTACCACCAGCATTGCATACACGTGTTTCGCCTTTAGTACTGCGGTTTATGGTAAGGTTACCATTAAACTGCGAGGGCACAGCGTCGGAAATTCTTACACCGAGCGTACCGGTGATATTGTAAGTAACGTTTCCATTAAACTGGTTGGCAACACCTGCATCACCATCTAAAAAGGTATTAACTCCGTTAAGGTTGAATACAATGGCATCATTCACAATATTGTTTTTAAAGTAAGTAGTAAAGCCAAGATTGCCGGTATTGATATTTAAAACAATATCTGTGGCAGCATTGCTGTTATTGATTGTGGCGCCGGTAAAATATACAAAATCATTGCTTGTAACTGTGAGGTTAAAACCATTCACATCCAGCCTGCTGCCGGCCTGCATATTAATAGATCTTACGGTGATGTTGTTTAATAACACCGGGTAGTTTCCCAGACCTCCCGGAATGATAGCAATATCATTACTTCCGGGTATGGTCATAGGATTCCAGTTGGAGGCGATATTCCAATCTGTATTGCCGCCAGTCCATGTTTGTGCATTTAAGAAGTAAGCGCACATTAAAAGCAGGATAGAAAGATAAATACTTTTCATAATTTTTTTGATGTTAGCGATTATAAATATCGTACCAATTAGTTTTTAACAAATAGTATGCGAAAAAATCCATCTGTAACAATGGTTTCTTTTTTGTTACTAATGCAGATATTGGTGAAAAAGAGTTTGCCTTCTGCAGCACGCTCATCTGCTTTTATAATTTCTATTGCTCCTTTTGGGTTTGCGAATAAACAACCATCATTCATGAAAAGATCAACTGCATTGTCTTCGTTGATTGTTATTTTTTTACTTGCAATCATTTCTGTTTTTGGGTAAGGTAGGCCGATATAATTATTGCCATAGAAACCTACAATCCTTCCAGCAACTTCGGGAGGCATCACGGAGGTGGCTATCCATTGTTTGCCATTTATTTTTGCCGTTATCGTTTAGCTTCCTTCTTTGGCCGGCATGGTGCCAGGGCGATTTTCAACCATGGCCGTTTGAATTTTTACTGCCTGTTTTTTAGTATCGCTTTGCTCGCCATTGCAGGATGTAAATACAGCAATAATCAGGACGGCGAAAAGGTAATATTTCATAAAAAGGAGCTGTATTTTTTAATAAGTTTTTTTTGCAGTGAAACTGATAATAATATAGCCCTGTATTGCACGTGATAAATTGGTTGTTACATTAGAACTTACCACTCATAATCAATTTTATTAAAGTTGAGATGGTTTTAAATGTTTGTTTAGAAGGACAGGCCCGCATCGCCTGGCATTTAATAAGCTGCAAACCTGCAATCACTGATATATGCACGGAATTTACTTCCGTTTTGTGCCCTGAAACCAGGGTTTAAAATTACTTTCCTTGCACCATATTGTACCAGGTTACTCGGTAATACCGTCATAAGGCAGCCAGGAGCCAATGAAAAGACCGATGGCTTTGTTAATGAAACTACTGAACCACCATATGTACCACAAGGAACGTTAATAGTTGTATTATTTACAGGTGGCTGCAATCCAACAGCCGCCCATGCTTTGCCGGTTTCAATGGCCTGCAGGGAACATTCTCCATACAAATCTACTGCTGCATGCACCCAGGCGGTGCGTGCCTGCGCATAATCAGAATTGGTAAAAAGATAGCCCACCGTAAGTGCCCTGTATGCAATTTCCCGGGCAGCAGTAATGCCAATACCAATCAACGAAAAAGGAGTACCGTTGTCGTTGGTGCCAGAGCCCCCACTTGTTAAAAGGTAATACATATAGTTCTGTACACCGCTGTTGCTATGCACACCCCAGTTATCTCCACCTACATCGGTGGGTGTAGTAGTACTCACCCAGTTGGTGCCAAGATAGGTGTCGGGATTTGAGCGGTCGTTAGGGTTTGCCATATTTCTGATATATAAACTTATGGATGTATTCGCAGGGTTTTTTCTATCGAAGCCAACCAGCCAGGTATTGCCGCTTAACCCAAAAATAGAAGCATGGCAGGTAGCGCCAAAAATATCAGAAAATGATTCATTGAGTGCGCCTGACTCTTTGCTGTAAATTAAATTAGCAAAGGAAGATTCTGTTACGCCATGCGTAAATTCGTGCGCAATAATATCAAGCGAATTCCAGTCATCTATTGTATTTGCATTACCTCTGTTACCTATAGACATAAAACCATTGCTAAAACTTGCATTGTTGCTATTGGTAAGGGTGCAGCTAGGAGGATTGGAACAGAACAGGGCATTTTGATAAACGTTTACCCCGCCGTTGGCATTGTTCCATCCCAGGCGGCCATGGGTGTTTAGAAAATATGAATACGAACGCTCAGTACCCCAATGACTGGTGGCTGCAGAGGCTGCAGCACTCCAATCGTTGTTGATGCCAGATACAAAATCTGGAGCCATGCTCAGGTCGCTGTTCCAATTGCGGGTGCGCACAAAGGCGGTCTGGCAATCGTTCCATAAATTATAAGAAGGTGGGTTTGAACCCGGAATTAGCCTGGTAGAAAAAACCTGTACATTATAGAAATTGGTGGTAACGTTGGTAGCTGTGCAGGTGTAAGTGAGCGGAAATGCTTTTAGTATTACCCCACTTTCTGCACTCACAAAAATGCGTTTACCCTGCATGGCGGCGCTGTAGATGTCAAATACGTATGCCAGTGCGTAATAGGCTGGGTTTGATTGATCCCCTTCAGTACCTGTACTCACCCAAACCAATTCTCCGAGGGGTTTAAAAGATGCGGCAGCGTTATGCTGTTGCGCCTTATAATCTGCCTCCAGTTGCGGGCTTTGCCAGGCATAACGCTCCGCTGGAAAATATTGTAGGGCTTGCTGCAATGCAGTTTCCCGACTTTTTTGGATGCCGGGTGTTTGGATTAACCCTACAGTCATGCTCCCGTTGGCTGTGAGTAACTTACCTGCTTTTGCATGCAAGGTAAATTCGGCAGATATTACCCGTAAGCTTTTGTAAAATTGATGGAAGCGGTAGTGCGTAAAACCAATATTATCTGTTTCGGTTTTGACGAGTCGCATTTCATCACTGTTTCCGAGGTTCATCGCCTGCTTGAAGGTTATAAAAAAGCTAACAGGTTCAATGGCTAACCCTGGTTGTATATAAATCCAATTCCTGTCGCTGTTAGGCGTGGCAATTTTTTGTAGTTCACTGTTCCAAAACAAGGGTTGCTTTTGCGCATAAATACTTTGCAGGTTGGCAAGCCCGGTACAAAACAGCAACATCGCTATCTTTTTCATTGTATGAAATCTTTTTGAAAATGACGAGAATAACATTTAGTTTCTATCCTTTAGAAGTTGCTCCAGCTTTTCTATTTTCTTGTTCGCCTCAATCATATACAAAGTCAGTTCTTCAATCTTCTCCATCATCCTCTTTTGAGTGTCGCCCAGATGTAAACCTTTTTCTTCTACTTCTTTTGCTGATGGTATATTAGGGAGATGTTTATTTTGCTGTATGAATTTTTCTACATCACTCAACAAAGGGAGCTTGTATGTTTCATCAAATACATAATCGGCCCAGCCGGTTTCTACTACCACTTCATTGCTTCTAATATTGCCCAGTACCGATAATTTATAGGTTGGATTATCTGTGCCAATACCAACATTACCCGTTGCTGCTGCCACAAAAATTCTGGAAGAGCTGTTACAGAAAATACGCATATTAGTATTTGAAAAAGTGCCTATACCCGCAGAAGTGCCGCCAATCTGCGTAGCAATGATATTGCCCCCATCGCTGGTATGAGAAATACCCCATTTATTATTGGGCGTACGAACGGTAAAGCGCCCAAATGGTGGAACAAAATTGTCACCCACAATT
>Ga0105049_10009441_pt1 | contig 11245 bp, 5 predicted proteins | sample MAT06_FD_78087 | JGI IMG/M metagenome (GOLD analysis project Ga0105049, IMG submission 78087) | Freshwater microbial communities from Lake Fryxell liftoff mats and glacier meltwater in Antarctica - MAT-06 | ecosystem: Environmental > Aquatic > Freshwater > Ice > Liftoff microbial mat | place... | reverse complement strand
TTTGGGGGCCACCTGGAACTGGCAAAACTACTTTGTCTTTGCTTATTGCAAAAGCTTACGGAAGAGAGTTTTTCTCTTTGAGTGCAGTAAATAGCGGCGTTAAAGAAATAAGAGAAATAATTGAAAGAGTTTCTGAAAGGACTTTATTTAAATCGGCAGCACCAATTTTATTTATTGACGAGATTCACAGATTTAGTAAATCTCAGCAAGATTCATTGCTTGGCGCAGTAGAAAAAGGAATAATTATTTTAATAGGTGCCACCACCGAAAATCCTTCTTTTGAAGTTATAGGTCCATTGCTTTCTAGGTGTCAGGTATTTATTTTAAATTCATTAAACAACCAAGAAATAGAACAATTGGTGAACAACGCAATTGAAAATGACGAATACTTAAAACTAAAAAACATATCTATTAAGGAGTGGGAAGCTTTAATAAAATTTGGTGGTGGCGATTCTCGCAGAACCTTAAATTATCTTGAAATGGTGGTTGCGGCAATTGATGAAAATGAGGTGACAATTACCAACGAGCTAGTTCAAAAAGTTTTAGATAAAAATATACCTATTTATGATAAAAAGGGCGAACACCATTACAACATTATTTCTGCATTTATAAAATCTTTGAGAGGCAGCGACCCTAATGCTGCAGTTTTTTGGATGGCAAGAATGATTGATGCAGGAGAAGATGCTTTGTTTATTGCACGTAGAATGTTAATTTTGGCTAGCGAAGATATTGGTAACGCAAACCCAACAGCAATGGTGATGGCAACAAATTGTTTTTTGGCAATAGAAAAAGTGGGTATGCCCGAAGGCAGAATTATCTTATCTCAAACTGCAATTTACTTGGCTTGTTCGCCTAAAAGCAATGCTTCATACATGGCAATAGAAATGGCATTGGAGCAAGCTAGGCAAGAACATTCAGCTCCTGTTCCTTTGCATTTGAGAAACGCTGTTTCGGGCTTGATGAAAAGTTTAGATTATGGAAAAAACTACAAATATTCTCACCAATTTGAGATTGGCGATGAAAAAGGAAATCAAGAATTTTTGCCAGATAATTTAATTGGAACAAAATTTTATGAACCCGGTAACAACTCAAAAGAATTAGAGCTTAGAAAATATTTGAAGTTAATTTGGAATGAAAAATATGAATATTAAAATGATTAAAAATTTGTTGTTTCTTTTTTGCTTTGCACTACTTTTTGTAGCATGTAAAAAAGAAGAAGATAAATCTAATTGGCTCACCAATTGGGTGTTTCCGGTTGCTCATACAACCATTGGCATTCATAGTTTAGTTCCAGATTCATTAAGAACAGTTAATAGCGATGGAAGCGTAAATTTATCTTATGTTACTAACTTAAATACAATAAATACAAACGATTTAATTGTTATTCCGGATACAACAATTTTAAATAGAATTTCTATTCCATTTGGAAGTTTTTTAGTGAATCCTGGAGCAGATGTATTTCAGAAAACAGAAGTAATTAATTTTAATTCAACGTCAAGGTTAACTCGTGCGATTTTAAAATCGGGAAAATTAATTTATTCAATTAAAAATTACACGAATGGTGTTTTAGATATAAATTATTTAGTGCCTGATGCTAAGCTTAATGAAATTGGATTAAATTTAAATAAAAGCATCCCCAAAAAAGAAGGAAGTATTCCTGGAATAAGCATAGGAGAAATTGATTTAAGCGGATATTCATTAAAATTAACGGGACTATCTAACTTATTAACCAACCAAATTACAAGTTATGTAACCGCCAAATTATCCAGCAATAGTCTGGCAACAACAATTACGATGGCTGATTCTTTGGTGTTGAGTTTTACTTTCTCTAAGCTTGTACCATCTTATGCTCGAGGAAATTTTGCACCACAAAGTTTTGATGTTAATGGCGAAACAGATGTAACTATTTTTGGGCCATTATTGGATGGAAATTTCGATTTTGACAAATTAAGTTTATCCTTAGTTTTAGAAAATGGAATTGGTGCCGACGTAAAAGCAAAACTTGAAAATTTTAAAGTAAGTAACACTCAAACAAATCAAAGTTTAAATTTAAATCACACAATTGTTGGAGCTAATTTAAATATGACAAGAGCCATTGAAAATCCATATCTACCAACTCGCAAATATTTTCTTTTGGATGAAACAAATTCTAATGTTTTGGATTTTCTAGAATTAAAACCCAATAAAATTTCTTACTCCATTCAAGGAGAATTAAACCCTTTGGGTAATATTTCTAATTTAAACGATTTTGTTTACAGCAACAAACTATTAAAAGCATTTATTGATTTAAAAATTCCTTTAAATTTTTCGGCAGAAAATATAGTGTTTTCCGATACTGCTACTTTTAGTTGGCCTATTGAAGAAAAAAGAGAACCTTACATCAACAAAATTAAATTAAAAATGTTGGCTCAAAATCAAATTCCATTGGGTTGTAAAATATCACTTCTTTTTTTAGATGAAAATAAAATTCTTATCAAAGAAAAACTAAGCAATGGCGATATACTACCGGCTATTCAAGAATTAGGAAGTTCACTAACAACTATGGTTAAATCTGAAATTATAACTACGTTTACCAAAGAAGAATTTATTGAATTAAAAAAGACAAAATTCATTGCTTGGAAAACAGAATTTAATACATATAACCTTCCTCAAAAAAATACTTGGTACTCAAATTATATTTTAAAAATTAATACCTCCGGTTCTTTTGAATATAGAATGCATTTATAATTTATGAGATTAAAATTTATCCTGCTCTCTTTTTTAGTTTATAACTCTATTTTTGCTCAAGAATTTCTTTATTTTAATCAATCGTCAAAAGAAAAATCTACAAAGGATTTTGTTTCGGTAATTGGCTCTACAGAAACTTTTTCGAGTGGATTAAATTTTAATTTATTGAGCCAAATAAATAGGGGAGGAGAAATTAACGAGTCCGATAAAAACAGAGATATTTCAAACTTAAACAACTTAAATAGATTTTTATCCGTTAATAGATATGGAGTTTTTCTTGAATACACACCAATAAAAAAATTGAAAGAGAAAAATTTTGCATTAACTTTTAATGCTTCTCAAAGGAATATTTTAGCAGGAAGTTTTACCAAAAATTTAGCAGAATTAATAGCTTATGGAAATGAGCCTTATTTAGGAAAAATTTTAGATTTTACAAATTCAAAATTCTTTCAGTTAAATTTTCAGCAAATTGGTTTAGGAATAAAAAAAGAAATAAAGATTGGAGAATTAGAGTTAGTGACATCTATAAGCGTTAATTATTTAAATGCAAAAAGTGGAAGTGCTATAGAAATATTTTCTTCAAATTTAATAACTGATAGTTCTGGATTTGAAACATCAGGAAACTTAAATGGAAACTACTCTAAGTTTCCTCCAGAAAGCAAACCAGGTTTGTTTTTTGTGAACAAAGGAAATGGAATTTCTGGTGACATAAATTTTTTACTTACAAAAGAAAATAAATGGAGTTTCTCGGGTGGAATAAATGATTTGGGAACAGTAAAAATATATCAATCGGCAAAAGTAAATGTTGATACTTCATTTAGTTTTAAAGGAATTTACGTTGATACTTATAGATTGCTTTATGATACATCTTACATTGCAAATGGAGATAGTTTAACTAGGCTTTTAAAATTTAACGAAAGCTCGCCGCAAAAAATTTCGATGCCATATTTTGTTTATTTAAACTTTTCTAAAACTATTTTAAAAGAAAAATTTACACTTCACACTGGACTAACTTATAGAAATAATTTCTTAAATTTTCCTAGCTTTCAATTGGGAATGTCTTACAATAAAACTAAAATAATTCCAAGAATTGATGCCATAGTTTTTGGTGGTAAAAATATTTCATACAGAATTGGAGCCTACCATAAATTTAAAGAAGTTTTAAGTATTGAACTACAAACTTTTGCTCCTCATTTTATTTTTTACCGAAACTCAAATTCTTTTGGTGGCGCCATAGTTGTGAGCTATTTTTTAAATTAATAGAAACCATTTTATCTCACAATATTTCAAAAAAAAAGTCTAAAGTGTTTTTTTATAAATACACTTTAGACTTTCAAAAATATAACATAAAAATCAATCTAAAAACGGATATTTATAATCGGTTGCTGGAACAAAAGTTTCTTTAATTGTTCTTGGAGAAACCCAACGCAATAAATTTATCATACTTCCTGCTTTGTCGTTTGTTCCGCTTGCTCTGCTTCCTCCAAATGGTTGCTGTCCAACTACTGCACCAGTACATTTATCGTTGATATAAAAATTGCCAGCAGCGTTGTTTAATTTTTTTGTAGCCAAATCAATTGCATATCTATCTTGTGATATAATTGCACCTGTTAAAGCATAACTTGAAGTTTCATCCACTAATTTTAATGTCTCTTCAAACTTGTTTTCATCGTAAACATAAATAGTTAATACTGGCCCAAAAATCTCTTCGCACATAGTGGTGTATTTTGGATCTTTTGCCAATAGAACTGTTGGCTCTATAAAATAACCATTTGTTTTATCACATTTTCCGCCTGCAACTATCTCCACATCTTTGCTATCTCTGGCATTACTAATATAATTAGAAATTTTATCAAAAGATTTTTCGTCAATTACGGCATTAAAGAAATTTCTGAAATCATCTGTTGATCCCATTTTAATTGACTTTAAATCATCAATTAATCCTTGTTTAATTTCTGGCCATAAATTACTTGGAATATATGCTCTTGAGGCTGCACTACATTTTTGGCCTTGAAATTCAAACGCACCTCTCGTAAGTGCGGTAACCGTTGTTTTTACGTCGGCCGATTTGTGGGCAACAATAAAATCCTTTCCGCCTGTTTCTCCTACAATTCTTGGATATGTTTTGTATTTATGAATATTGTTTCCAATTGTTTTCCATATATCCTGAAAAATTTCTGTTGAGCCAGTAAAATGTATTCCTGCAAAATCGGGGTGATTAAAAATAATATTTCCAGCAACTGGCCCCGAAACATAAATTAAATTTATTACTCCATTTGGTAATCCTGCTTTTTGAAAAACTTCCATTATCACATTTGCAGAATAAATTTGTGTGTTCGATGGTTTCCAAACAACAGTATTTCCCATCATTGCAGCCGAAGAAGGAAGATTTCCGGCAATTGCAGTAAAATTAAATGGAGTAAGTGCAAATACAAATCCTTCTAAAGGTCTCTGTTCAACTCTGTTCCAAACGCCAGGCGAAGATATAGGTTGTTGAGAATAAATTTCTGTTGCATACTGAACGTTGAATCTTAAAAAATCTGTAAACTCACAAGCAGCATCAATTTCTGCTTGATATGCCGATTTTGACTGACCCAGCATTGTTGCAGCATTTATTTTTGCACGATATGGTCCAGCAATTAAATCGGCTGCTTTTAAAAAAATTGCACTTCTTTGTTCCCAACTTAAATTAGCCCATTTTTCTTTTGCTTCCAAAGCAGAATTAATGGCATGAATAACTTGGTCTTGATCTCCTTGATGATAATGCCCTAGCAAATGTTTTGTTTCGTGAGGTGGACGAATTTCAACCAATTTACCTGTTCTTATTTCTTTGCCATTTATATACATTGGAATATCGCAAACTTCAGCTTTCATTTTAGCTATCGTTTCTTTCAATTCTTTTCTCTCAGGACTTCCTGGAGCATAATTTTTTACCGGTTCATTAATTGGTGCCGGAACTTTAAAAAAACCTACTGACATATATTTTTTATTTAGACTGCAAATATATTAATAAAGTCTGTTTCAGTTGGATTACAATTGTTACTATTTTTTAAATTAATAATTGATTTATACCACCTTATAAATTTTGTAAAAATCATTTTGTTTTTATTTGTTTGTTTTCTCTTGGAAGGTGTATCTTTAAAAATATTAAATTTTGGTTAATGGAATCATTAGAAAATGCTGTTAAAAAAGTAAATAGTAATTCACGAATATTTGTTCATGGTAGTGCCGCAACGCCAACATTATTGCTGAAAGAACTATTTAAAAGAAAGAACGAATTAACCAATGTAGAAATTGTGAGCATAACAACTTTAGGTGATATAGAATTTAATAGAGAAACACTTGGAAATAGTTTTTTTGTGAATGCACTGTTTGTTTCTAAAAATGTTAGAGACATTGTAAATACTGAACAAGGAGATTATATTCCTGTTTTTTTAAGTGAAATTCATTTATTGTTTAAAAATAATATTTTGCCTATTGATGTAGCTCTAATTCATGTTTCGCAACCAGATAAACATGGTTTTTGTTCATTAGGAACGTCTGTTGATATTACTAATTCGGCAATTAAAAATGCAACACATGTTATTGCTCAAGTAAACAAACAAATGCCTAGAACACTTGGCGATGGCTTAATTCATATTAATAATATAAATACAATGGTAGAGGTGGATGAACCACTGCCAGAAGTAAGTTATGCAAATAAAATTGATGAAACATCTTTGCAAATCGGTAGAAACTGTGCCGAGTTAATTGAAGATGGTTCTACTTTGCAAATGGGAATTGGTGCAATTCCTGATGCTGTTTTGTCGTGTTTAAAATCACACAAAGATTTAGGAATTCATACCGAAATGTTTTCTGACGGCATTATTCCACTTGTAGAAAATGGAGTTATAACAAACAAATATAAAGTTAAACATAGAGGAAAAATCGTAACTAGTTTTGCTATCGGCACCAAGAAGCTTTACAATTTTATTGATGATAATCCAGAAGTATCTTTCTTGGATATTGATTACGTAAATGACACAAATGTTATCAGAGCAAATCCAAAAGTTTGTGCAATAAATTCTGCGATAGAAATTGATATAACAGGGCAGGTTTGTTCAGATTCTATTGGCACTTATCAATATTCGGGAGTAGGCGGACAAATGGATTTTATAAGAGGTGCAGCTTTGTCTGTTGGAGGAAAGCCTATAATTGCTTTAAAGTCATCAACCAAAGAAGGCTATTCTAAAATTGTTCCTTTTTTAAAACACGGAGCAGGAGTTGTAACCACCAGAGCACATGTGCACTATGTTGTAACTGAATATGGATCGGCTTACTTATTTGGAAAAAATTTAAAACAAAGAGCCATGGCACTTTTAAATATTTCTCATCCAAGTTGCAGAGAAAATTTAGAGATGGAAATCATAAAACGATTTGGTTAACTTGTATTTTATCGTCCTTAAAAATTTAATTGAAAAATGGTATGAAGCTGATAAAATTTCAAAAATATCATCATAAATTTACTGTTTTTTTAGATTATTGGGCAAATAGAACATTAAGAAATCATTGAATATTTATAAATAGAAAAAAGAGAAAATCATTAACGAAGATGAATTTTAATATTTGAAACACATTAATGGCTAATTAATATATTTTGAAGTTGTTAGGTTCTATGTTTTAAAGAATATTTTCTATTAATTTTATTACAAAAAAATTACCTAATTTTGAAATCAAACATCCAAACATTTTATGATTATTACACCTCCATATCAACCAAAAAACAAAATTAGAATTGTAACTGCCGCAGCATTATTCGATGGCCACGATGCTTCCATAAATATTATGAGAAGAATAATTCAGGCTAGTGGTGCAGAAGTTATTCATTTGGGTCACGATAGAAGTGCCGAAGAGGTTGTGGATTGTGCCATACAAGAAGATGCAAATGCAATTGCTCTCACCAGTTATCAAGGTGGGCATGTAGAGTATTTTAAATACATGTATGATTTGCTCAAAGAAAAAGGCTGCACACACATCAAAATATTTGGTGGCGGTGGTGGTGTTATTCTTCCAACAGAAATCAAAGAATTGCAAGACTATGGCATAACTAAAGTTTATACTCCAGATGATGGAAGAGAAATGGGTTTGCAAGGAATGATTAATGATCTACTTGAAAAATCTGATTACCCAACAGGAAAAAATTTAAATGGAGAAGCAAAAGAACTATATAAAAGAGAACCTAAAGTTATTGCAAAATTAATTTCTGCTGCCGAAAATTATCCCGAAGAATTTATTGCGTGGAGAGAAAAAAACAAACTTAAAACAAATAACGTTATAATTCCCATTTTGGGTATAACAGGAACTGGAGGCTCCGGAAAGTCATCTCTTGTGGATGAATTGGTAAGAAGATTTCTTGTAGATTTTAAAGATAAATCCATTGCAATTATTTCTGTTGATCCTTCAAAAAGAAAAACAGGAGGAGCACTTTTGGGAGATAGAATAAGAATGAATGCAATAAAAAACAGTAGGGTTTATATGAGGTCTTTGGCTACCCGTCAAAGCAATTTAGCACTTAGCAAATACGTTAAAGAAGCTGTTGAAATTGTAAAAGCTGCTTCATTTGATTTAATAATTTTAGAAACATCAGGAATTGGGCAGAGCGATACAGAAATTATCGAACACAGCGATTTAAGTTTATATGTTATGACTCCTGAATACGGTGCTGCCACTCAGTTAGAAAAGATTGACATGCTTGATTTTGCCGATGTTATTGCATTAAATAAATTCGATAAACGTGGAGCTCTTGATGCATTAAGAGACGTTAAAAAACAATACAAAAGAAATCATCAATTGTGGGATGTAGATGATGCTACATTGCCTGTAATTGGCACCATTGCTTCGCAGTTCAACGATCCAGGAATGAATCGGTTGTATAGATTAATTATAGATAAAATTTCTGAAAAAACTGGAGCAGAATTAAAATCGAATTTTGAGATTACGAAAGAGATGAGTGAAAAAATTTACATCATTCCTCCCCAAAGAATACGCTATTTATCAGAAATTACAGAAAACAATAGAAGCTACGATCAGTGGGTGAACGAACAATCACAAATTGCCCAACAATTATATAGTGTTGAAGAATCAATAAAATTTATTGAGACCAATAAAAATGTTGCGTTAAAAAGTTCTTTGGAAGGATTAAAGAAAGCTAAAGAAGAACTTGAGTTATTACTTGACGGAAGAAACAAAAAATTAATTTTTGAATTGCCCGAAAAAATTAAACGTTACCACGATGATGTTTTTATTTATGAAGTAAGAGGGAAAGAAATTAAAGTAAATACTTATTACGAAAGTTTAAGCAGATTAAAAATTCCAAAAATTGCCACTCCAAAATTCAATGCTTGGGGCGACCAATTAAAATGGTTATTGCAGGAAAATTTTCCTGGAGATTTTCCTTACACTTCAGGTGTTTTCCCATTTAAGAGAGAAAATGAAGATCCTACAAGAATGTTTGCTGGCGAAGGTGGACCCGAAAGAACAAATAAAAGATTTCATTATGTTTCGATGGGATTACCTGCCAAACGTTTATCAACAGCATTTGACAGCGTAACACTTTATGGGCAAGACCCAGATTTTAGACCAGATATTTACGGTAAAATTGGAAATTCAGGTGTTTCGGTTTGTAGTTTAGACGATGCAAAAAAACTTTACAGTGGTTTTAATCTAAGTAGCCCCACAACTTCTGTAAGTATGACTATAAATGGGCCTGCTGCAATTATTGCCGCATTTTTTATGAATGCTGCCATAGACCAGCAATGCGAAATTTACATTAAAGAAAACGGTTTAGAAGAAGAAATAAAAGCTAGAATTTTAAAAATTTATAAAGCAAAAAAAATTAAAGTTCCTGCATACAATGGAAAATTACCCGAAGGAAATAATGGATTAGGTTTAATGTTGTTGGGTGTTTCGGGCGATCAAGTTTTAGAAACTCCTATCTACCAAAAAATAAAAACTACAACACTTTCTTCTGTTAGAGGAACTGTGCAAGCAGATATTTTAAAAGAAGACCAAGCACAAAATACGTGTATATTTTCTACAGAATTTTCGTTAAGATTAATGGGAGATGTGCAGCAATATTTTATTGATAAAAAGATAAGAAACTTTTATTCTGTATCAATTTCGGGTTATCATATTGCCGAAGCTGGTGCAAATCCAATAACGCAATTAGCATTGACGCTATCTAATGGTTTTACTTTTGTTGAATATTATCTAAGTAGAGGAATGAACATCGATGATTTTGCACCAAATCTTTCGTTCTTCTTTAGCAATGGAATCGACCCCGAATACAGCGTAATTGGTAGAGTTTCACGTAGAATTTGGGCAAAAGCAATGAAACTAAAATACAAAGCAAATGAACGTTCTCAAATGCTAAAGTATCATATTCAAACTTCGGGTCGTTCGTTGCATGCACAAGAAATAGATTTTAATGATATTAGAACAACGCTTCAAGCTTTGTATGCAATTTATGACAATTGCCAAAGTTTGCATACCAACGCCTACGACGAAGCCATTACAACTCCAACGGAAGAGTCGGTGCGAAGAGCAATGGCAATTCAATTAATTATAAATAGAGAATTAGGATTAGCAAAAAATGAAAATCCATTGCAAGGATCATTTATCATAGAAGAACTTACAGATTTAGTTGAAGAAGCAGTGCTTTCGGAATTTGATAAAATTAATGAAAGGGGAGGAGTTTTAGGTGCAATGGAAACTATGTATCAACGAGGAAAAATTCAGGAAGAAAGTTTGTATTACGAAACATTAAAGCACAACGGAGAGTATCCAATAATTGGTGTAAATACATTTTTAAGTTCAAAAGGAAGCCCAACAATTATTCCGCAAGAAGTTATAAGAAGCACCACCGAAGAAAAAAACAGACAAATAGAAAATCTTCAAAGCTTGCATAAAACAAATGCCGACGAATCAAAAGAATGGTTAAAGCGTTTGCAAATTGCCGCAATAAACAACAAAAATGTGTTTGAAGAATTAATGGAATGTGTAAAATATTGTTCGCTTGGGCAAATTACTCATGCATTGTTTGAAGTTGGTGGGCAGTATAGAAGGAATATGTAATAATTAAAAAAAAAGAATTTAGAACCTTGATATACCAATTTGTAATATCAAGGTTCTAAGTTTATAAAGGTTGAATGATTTTCTTGTTAATAAATAGCTTGGCTTTAAATTTAATATTGAAACATTAGGTATGAAAAGAATACTAGCTCCTTTTAATCTGTAAAATTGAGCAATAAATTAAGTGATCACAATATCTAAAATTAAATTGGTAATTATTTAGTCATAATTTGTAATGACATCATAATTTTATCTTTTGCAAAGAATTCTTTCAACTAATTTCAAGCTATATCAATAGCTAATATTAGCAAATTAAAAATCACTCATAAAATTTTCTTTACATTTTGCTCAACTTGATTAATTTTGAGAACAATTATATTATGACAAACGAAGAAGCATTACTCAAAAT
>Ga0105049_10009440_pt1 | contig 11245 bp, 9 predicted proteins | sample MAT06_FD_78087 | JGI IMG/M metagenome (GOLD analysis project Ga0105049, IMG submission 78087) | Freshwater microbial communities from Lake Fryxell liftoff mats and glacier meltwater in Antarctica - MAT-06 | ecosystem: Environmental > Aquatic > Freshwater > Ice > Liftoff microbial mat | place... | reverse complement strand
AGTTGTAGCAAGGGGTTTCAGGAATATCCAGAATTTCAGAATAGCCATTTTATTCCACCATGGTAAACTAAACTTATATCCAACACTAAATTTCCTGTAGAACCATAAATAGAACCATCATTGAAAAGGAATTTGGCGTAGCCTTATTCCTTTTCTTTTACAAACTATTCCTATTTCTCTTTCAACTATATGAAGAAATTTATATTATTTCCTATTGTTCTTTGCCAATATTTCGCCATTATTTTAAAGGCACAGGAAGTTAAGGTTCTTGATTTTCATTATGAGAGCTTAAAGCATTCCGAACCTCAATCTAGTGCAACCTGCGATAAATATGGCAATTTGTATTATGATGCTCTTATAGTAGCTCCTCCAGAAGATTCGATACGAAAGGATTCTGCGGTTTTGTACAAAAGAAACCCTCAGGGCAGGATTTTATGGGAACGTAAATTCGGAAGTAGAAGTGTTGGGGCATCCTCAGTTATCACTAATATACAATGTTATGATTCATTGATTTACGTACTATTAAATTACTCTGTTAAAACGCGTATATATGATACAGTTCTAGTAGCACCTACTCCTATAGACCCCCTTAATCCCTATTCCTCAAATGTATTGATCATTACCAATTTGGACGGAAAGCTTAAAAAAATCCAATCGATAGGATATGGTACACAATTAATCGTAAATAATATATTAAAAATTGATTCTTCAAATATAATATTTAATGCAATTTTTTCTAGGGATATAAACCTCAGCCCTTGTGGTGGAAATTTAATAGAAATTCCCAGCAACTCACTCTACAATTTTGCCTGGATAAAACTAAAAAAGAATTTAAGCTTTGATACAATTCAGCTATCCCGATTTCAAGGTTCTTTATTAAGCCCAGGATATAATGCTGACAACAATTTAAAATACTACTTATTTAGTGGCTATTTTACAAATGAGGATACCATGCGGTTTTCAAACATTAAACACAAGACCAGTCTTTCCGCTGCTCCATTTTTATTTATTTTAGATAAAGATGGGAAAGTGACCAAGGCTATCTATGGCCTTCCCGGTCCTGTAGCTCAACCAGAAGTTGGTGCTTACACACGGTATGCCATAGACGACTCATTAGGTAATATTTATTGTTTGCTTTCCTGCTATGGCAGTTTTAAGTTTGCTGGTCTGGTGGTTGGTAAGGTTTCAGACCAGTCGCATGTTGTGGTTAAGTTGGATTCCAATGGCAACGGTATCTGGCAGAAGACATTCACCACGGATGGGTTTTATGCATTTGGGAATGGTATCCGCTACAACCGCCACACGAATAAAATATGGCTGCAAGGCACCATCAGCGACACCTTTACTATTGGAGGCTATAATTTTGCAGAAAACCCTAATTCCAGAAAACGGGTATTTGTGGCAAGAATGAATAAGGATGGCAACATCGAATTTGTAAAAATAATAGGTTACGATGCCCCCAGTGGAGGCTTCAACTATCTGGTTCAGGGCACTGATACGGCAGGAAATTCTTATACTTTGTTAAACTCTTCATTTCAGTTTTCTTGTAAAGCAGAGTGTTTCAGCTCACCCAATGTACCTACATTTTCAGCAGATTCTTTGTATTATATATGGCTCAAAATAGGCCCCTGCACCCTCAAAAAAGACAGTATCAAAAACAGCTGGCCCACCTGCCAGGGCAGCAGGCAGATAAAAGCATTTTATAAAAGTGAATATGGCCCAATGAAATACAATTGGTCTAATGGCGATACTGGGCAGACATTTACCACAAACAACGGTGGGCAATATAAACTCATTGTGTCAGATGGTACCTGCTGTGCAGATACGCAGACTTTTCAGGTGCCCTTTTCTATACAGCTTCCCCAACCAGCCATTACAGGCGCAACTGCTGGGCAACAAGGTTTGAACCAGATGTATCAGATTTCTGTGCCCGATTCTGTGGCCATCCAATGGGCTGTAACTGGTGGTATAATAGTGGCAGGGCAAGGCACAGATAGTGTTGCGGTGCTTTGGCAAACAGCAGGTTTTGGCCAACTAGTTGCCAGTGTTTCAGATGTTGGCGGTTTTTGTAGCAAAGCAGATACTTTAAACGTACTTATCACTTCCGGTAAAACAAAGCTGCAGGCAAGTGTTTGGCAGGTGGCGCCTAACCCAACAGATGGACAACTGCATATAAAAGGTAAATCCTCTGCTATGGTTTCTTATGCAGTATATAATGTACTCGGCAAACAGTGCCTGGCAGGTAAGGCAGAAGGTGCTTCATTTGGTATAGGTATTGGATTTTTGCCAAAAGGAGTTTATCAGTTGAGATTGGAAAGCAGGGATGGGATTTGGGTGGAGAAGGTGGTGAAAGCCCCCTAGCCCCCACGGTGCGTGGTAAACTAAAGGGGGAACCTGAAGTTGATAATGGATAATGGTTTAGAAATAGTGTGGAATGATGGAAATGTGGGTAAAATCTGGACAGAATCTTTTGAACTTTGACCGAGGTTTTAGCCACGCACAATATATCATTATCCCTTCTGCCAAAGACCAGGATAAGCCTCTCATCAATTGCAAATTCTAAACCCGACAAGTGTTTTCTAGTTCCAAAAAGATAGAAAAGTATGATACTTTTGTAACTAATAATTTTCAAAATGATGCCTTTAGGTAAATCCTGCTTTCCATGAACTGGCACAGTGGTACTAATGCGTAAAATTATTCGTGAGGATTTGAAAATGGAATTGGAAGATTTCAAGAATTTACTCAAGACAGATTGAAAAAGCAGATAAAGCAATCCCGCATTTTTAGAGGCATATTGCCTTTATAGAAATGAATAACAATATGTTGAAAATAAGGGACATGGTTGGCGCATTTGCCTGAGGGATAGAAGCGGAAATCCTTTTTGCGCCCGACCCTTCGATTAACTCAGGGTGACATTGGGGCGCAAAAAGATTGAAGCGGATAGCCCGGCCTGAGGCACGAAGGACAGGCCCAAAATTTGACTATTTTAAATAGAGTGGCTAATGCGTAGTTTTGCGCCAAATGGGATCTAGAAAACCGAGAAATAAGGTAAAGGAAAATGTGCTTTTGCTGGACATGGCTGCTGAAGGAAAATGCGTAGCCAGAATAGATGAAAAAGTGTATTTTATAGAAGGTGGTGTGCCAGGCGATCTGGTGGATATTCTGGTTGAAAAGGATAAAAAAAGCTATGCTGAAGGTAGGGTGTATCGCCTGAAAGAAGCTTCTAAAGACAGAGAACCAGCGTTTTGTTCTCATTTTGGCGTTTGCGGTGGCTGTAAATGGCAAAATCTAAATTATACCAAACAACTGGAGCTTAAAACCAAACAAGTGAAGGATGCCTTTGAGCGGATTGGAAAAGTAACGGATGGTGAATGGTTTCCAATTGTGCCTTCAGAAAAAACCACCTATTACAGAAACAAACTTGAGTTTACTTTTTCAGACCAACGCTGGTTGAATGAAGGAGATATGAATCCCAAGGAAAAGTTAAACCTGAATGGTCTGGGTTTTCATATTCCCAAACGATTTGATAAAATTTTGGATATAGACCATTGTTATCTGCAACCCGATCCAAGCAATGCCATCAGACTTTGGGTGAAGGAATATGCAGAAAAAAACGGTCTCACTTTTTTTAATCTCAGAATTCAAACCGGTCTGCTTAGAAATATGATGGTGCGCACCACCAGTGCAGGAGAATTAATGGTTTTGCTGATAGTGGCCGAAGACAAACCCAAAGAAGTAAACGAACTTTTAAAGGCTTTGCACTTGGCTTTTCCGGAAATTAATTCATTATTATATCTGCTAAATCAAAAGAAAAACGATTCATATTCTGATTTAAAAGCCAAAACTTTTGCCGGAAATCCGTATGTGATTGAAGAAATGGAAAACCTAAAATTCCGGGTTGGACCAACTTCGTTCTATCAAACAAATGCAGACCAGGCACTTGTTTTATATCAACTGGTTGCAAAACTTGCCAATGTACAGCCCAGCGACCATGTATATGATTTGTATTCCGGCACAGGCACCATTTCTCAGTTCCTGGCCCGCTATGCCGCTACTGTGGTAGGTGTTGAGTATGTAGATGCGGCTGTGCACGATGCGAATGAGAATGCAAAGCTCAACCAATTGACCAATACCAAATTTTTTGCAGGCGACATGGCGAAAGTCCTCACCAAAAAATTTGTGCAGGAAAATGGAAAACCAAATGTGCTGATTAGCGATCCGCCAAGAGCTGGCATGCATCCCGATGTGGTAGCTTCCATCCTTGAAATGCAACCAGAAAGGATTGTATATGTGAGTTGCAATCCAGCCACACAAGCAAGAGATTTGGCTTTGATGACGGAAGATTATTTAATAAAAGAAATTCATCCCGTAGATATGTTTCCACATACGCACCATGTAGAGAATGTAGTTTTGATGGAAAGGAGAATAGTTTTAAATTAAAAAATATTTTCTTTTACGACTTCTTTTTGTATTCAATCAAACCATCCAGTTTTTTATTAATTTCATTACACGAGTCCTTTAAATTCTGATAACTTAGTAATGGAGACAAAATGATATTAACATATTTACCGGAAAGAAGAACACAAGCGATAAACGAAATTATCAGAGCACATAATAAATATGCATACTCATTTTGGGGAATATATTTTATAACAAGCCAAATAATAAACATGTGCATCAAAAAAATAGACAACGAATGTTTTCCAAAAACAGAAAACAAGGTTTTTCCTTTTGGCACTAAACTAAGAAAAACTAATGAGATAAGGAATGAAGAAATAAATCCAGCCATTCTTAAAAAAAGGTAAGGGAAATTAGAGCCATAACCAGAATATGGAGTGAATGCAAAATATAAAAGTCGTTTTGCTGTTCCATTAGAGTAAGATATAATAAAAATACTGAGCAATGCAATAGTAAATACTGCTGCCAAGTAGTATCTATATTTTCTACTTAGTTCAATCTGCTTATCTAGATTTGAAGAATATGCTCCTAGCAAAAACAAGGGCATCCAATAAAACGTGCGATGTAATCCAAATAAAACGTTAAACTCAGGAGAACTACCCACATAAAATGCAACAACAATTGTAATAAACAAGGATTTTTGCATATTAATAAGTTTAAAATATGGAAGAAAAAGCCGCCAAATAAATAAAGCCAGCAGGAACCAATTTTGAAAAATGGGATTTAAAATATTCTCAGCAGGAACAGGAATAGAATTAAACTTTATAAATAAAATGTTGAGTATCTGAAAAACTAAAAAAGGATATATTAAACTATACAGATCAATAATTCTATGAGAAGTAATGTTTCTAGAAAAATATCCGGCCAAAAAGATAAAACATGGCATGTGGAAAGAATAAATAGCATTAAAAATACTACCTAAAAAATACCCTTCCTTATTCTCCCCAATTATATGGCCAAAAACAACGCAGAAAATTAAAATTCCTTTGGCGTTATCAAAATAAACATTGCGCTCGATCATCTGACGGCAAAAATATAAAATAGAATATTTCCGCCAAACCTCACTAAACCTAATATTTATATTTTTTAAAACTGACCTAATATTTTATGGTCAAAAGGATAACTCACAAGCAAGTGGTTAATTTCTGGTTAAAGCTATAAAAAGTAACGGCTATCTTTTCCTAAAGCTACTTCAACTTACTCATCCCGCCATCTATAACCAGCACCTGGCCTGTAATCCATGAAGCATTTTCGCTTAGAAAATATTCTGCGGCCGAGGCCATATCATTTACTGTACCTACACGATTCAAAGGATGTCTTTTGGCAGATGATTCGACCTTTTCTGGTGTACTGAGGAGGCTGTGGGCCAAAGGTGTATCGGTTAAAGATGGTGCAACCACGTTTACCCTAATCTGGTTGGGAGCCAACTCGGAAGCCAATGAAATTGCCATTGCCTGAAGCCCACCTTTTGCTGCTGCAATACTGGCATGAAAACTTAAACCAATATTGTACGCTACGGTACTAAAAACTACAACTGAAGCTCCGTTTGCCCGCTTCAATGCAGGCAAACAAGCTTGTAAAATACCAACAAAACCGAGTACATTAACCTGAAAGTCAGCCAAAAAGTCTATTTTGGTAAGTCTGGAAATTGGTTTCAAATTGATAGTACCGGGACAATACACCAAACCATGCAATTCAACCGGCCAATCTGTTGGATAAATAAATGGATCTGAGGAATTGGCATCAAATTGAATGTGTCCAGAAGAGGAAACATCTTTTCTGCCTGAAGTAAAAACTTGAAAACCAGAAGCTTCCAGTTTAGATTTTAAGGCAGCTCCAATTCCAGAACTAGCACCTACGATTAAAATATTTTTCATATAAAATAAAAAAGCCATACCTTTTGGTATGGCTCAAAAGTTTTAATGTCTTATTTGCCTTGATAAATATGCCTTAAAAATTCATTTTTTGTGTCGCCTTCCTTAAAGCGACCCAAATAAGTAGCCGTAATGGTAGAACTTGCTGTATCTTCAACGCCTCTTGAACTTACACAAAGGTGTTTGGCATCAATCACAACCGCAACATTTTCTGTTTCAAGCATCTCAGAGAGATAATTGGCTATCTGAACTGTCAAACGTTCTTGAACCTGAGGTCGTTTGGCAAAATATTCTACAATCCGATTTATTTTACTCAAACCTATCACTTTTCCACTAGAAATATAAGCCACATGTGCCCTTCCTACTATTGGTACAAAATGATGCTCGCAGTTACTAAATAGAGTTATATCTTTTTCGATCAACATTTGATCATATTGATATTTATTATCAAATAACGCAACTCTGGGAGCATTTTTAGGATTAAGGCCTTTAAAAATTTCTTTCACATACATTTTGGCTACCCTATGTGGGGTTCCTTTCAAGCTGTCATCTGTGAGATCAAGACCCAAAATGTTCATGATCTCTTCAAAACGCTTTTGAATGAGTTCCACTTTTGTGTCGTCATCCAACTCAAAAGCATTGTCTCTCATAGGCGTATCAAAATTTGTAAACAGGTGCTGATCGCCTATTTCCTCCAATGAATATCCTTCCAACTGGTTAATGGTCTGGATATTATCTGGCAGCGGGGTATCTAACATAGTTTCTTTCTGTCTCATAAAGAGTAATAAATATATCGAGTTTTTCGTTGAGTTGTTTTCTTAAAATATTCCAAATAACTATTGCAATGTTTTCAGCTGATGGATTGAGATTTTTAAATTCTTCTACATCTTCATTTAAATTTTGATGGTCAAACTTTTCCGTCACATTGTTTTGTATAATGTCACTTAACGCTTTCATATCCATCAAATATCCAGTTTCAGGATCAATATCCCCAACTACCTCAACTATTAATTCATAGTTATGACCGTGATAGTTGCGGTTGTTACATTTTCCAAATATCGCCTTATTTTTTTCATCTGACCAATTTGGATTATGAAGTCTGTGAGCTGCATTAAAATGCTCTTTTCTAAAAACTGAAATTTTCATTGCTGTGGGTATAAAGACCAATCAAGGCTATAATTTGTTTTTTTTAATTGGTAAATGAAGCAAGTCGTTGATCTTATATTAAACAATGGTAACTTTTTACACATCTTAAAATCTCGCATTCTAGTCTGTTAATTTCTGCAAAAATCTATTTATCAATGGGTTATTTATGAAAGAATATTGGATATTGTAATTTTAGACTTTAACCAAAATCTTTTTAGATATTTTTGCAATCAGATTTTAAAAAGAAATGTCATCCATTTTTTTCCAAATAAGGATTATCGCTTTCTTTATACTATTCTTTTTCTCTCAAAATTCATGCTATTGTGCGCAAACTGACGATACGACAAGAATATTGAATTGTCGTAATTTCTTCAACTTAACAAGCTCGTTTACAAGAACTATATTAAGCTCCTCTATTCTAAATGCTGAAGACGACGCAAAGCTGAAGTATAGAACCTCAAATCCCTTCCGATTTGGTTTGGCCTTCGATTACAGATGGTTTGGAATAGAGGTAGGCATGAATGTTCCTGTTTTGCCTTCTCAAAAAACACGGAAAGGGCAAACAAAAACAAATTCATTCAGATTTTCAATAAATGGAAGGAGAATTGCCTTTTTGGCACAATACACAAATTTTCATGGCTTTTATTTAAACAACGACCAGTTTGTACATAATTTTCTCTCCAAGCTAAATCCATTACCCAAAAGACCCGACATGTTGAGTTCTATATTCCAATCAAATGTTTTATACTACTTTAACCACAAGCATTTTAGCAATCCTGCAGCTATTGGACAATATGAAAGGCAAATCAAAAGTGGCGGATCATTTTTGTCAGGTGCAGGCGTACAATACTATGAACTGACAGCCGATTCTTCTTTCATTCCTAAAAATTTTAAAGAAAAGTTTCCAAACATAAGTCAAATCAAAGCGATAGCTGGCCTACAAACCTTTTTAACTTTTGGTTATGTATATTCCTTTATTTTAAGGAAAGAATGGTTTCTTACGGTTTCTGCCTCCCCATCTTTAAGCCGGTTTCAAAGTAAAGAAACTTTATTTGATGATACAGAAAGAACTTATTGGGACATGGGTTTTAGGTTCGAATCAAGAGTAGTGGTTGGCTTCAATGGGGCAAGATTCTATTACGGAGCCTGGCATACAGGTTTCTGGACAAATGAAAGGCTACTAAGCGGAAATTATTTAGATCAAACAATGCAAAATTTTAGAATCTTTTGTGGACTACGATTTAAGACTCGCAGGCACCTTGGGTTTCTTGGCTTATAACAAAATGGAGTTTGTAAAACAAAGTGAAATTTGTAATACAATAGGCTTACTTTCACAATTTAAGTTAAGGGCTGTAACCTATTCCATATTTTTTTTAGGTACTTCCTGTTTTGGAGCAAGTGTAATCAAAGATTCATTGCCGAGGGTGAAATCTTATAAAAACCACTTTAGCTTTGCTCCAAACTTTACCCGGATTGATTTAAATACAACCTTGGTAAACCAACAAACAAAAAGCAAAATTGAATATAGAACGGCTACTGCAACCAGACTAGGCCTGGCTTTAGATTACCGTTGGATCGGTGTAGAATTGTTTACAAGACTCCCTTTTAACGAAAAAAAAGGAAAGGGAACCACCAATAACTCTGGCGTATATTTCAGAATAAACAAATCAAAATTTTGGGCAAATGGTATTTACCAAAAATTTAATGGGTTCTATTGGAACAATCCTGATCAAATAAACAGATCGGAACTTTCGCCAGGCTTTTTTCCACTAAGACCAGATATGAAAAGTACATTTTTACAGGTGAATGCCTATTATATTTTTAAGCCAGAAAGGTTTTCTAATATGGCAGCACAGGGTGAAAATGAAAGACAACTGAGGAGTGGCGGTACCTTTTTTACTGGTATTGGCTTTTATTTTGATAGGTTGAACAGCAATGATCCAATTGTACCACAAAGCCAGATTTTAAATTTTAAAGGCCAGGAGAGACTTAACCAGATCACAGCAAGGTCTTTTGCCTTGAGTGGAGGTTATGCCCACACATTCGTAATTTGGAAAAAGCTCTACACCGCCTTTTATTTTGCACCAGGTCTTGCTATATTCTCAGGAAGTCAGCGTTATCTGGAAGGAAAAACAGAAAGCCTTAAAGGGCAACTAACCGTGCGATTAGATATGAGAATTTCACTAGGATATAACTCTGACACATATTTTGGCGGTTTACTTTTATCTAACGCAAGTAATAACCAAAATTTAGGAATTGGCACATCTTATTCAAACGGTTTTTCAACTATCAGACTATTTGTAGGAAGGAGAATTCTACTAAAAAAACAGTTAGGCTTTTGGGGCTTATAAGTTGCCCATTATTTTTTAGGTTTAGGTTTCTGTTTTTGCTTTACTGGAATATTTGATTTCTGATCATCAGTGCTTTGCTCCATATTTTCAGGCTTGAACTCTAGCTTTAATTTGGCTCTGTTGTCTGGTAGGATATTGATTTCAGATCGTCTGTTGAGTTGCCTGCCTTCCTCAGTTATATTGGTAGTTGTGGGCAACTGTTTTCCAAAACCATGCGTCAAAATTCTACGTTTTGAGACTCCTTTGTTGATCAGATATTGCTTACATTCCTCTGAACGTTTTACAGACAAAATGAGGTTAACCAATTCTGTATCAATACTGTCTGCATGACCAATAAGCTCCACACCCACGGTTGGGTTTGTTTGCAAATAATCATACAACTTATCAAGCCGTTTTCTTCCCTCCGGTCGTAGGTCATATTTGGCAAAATCGAACAATACATTATCAAAATCTTTTATAATAACCCGTTCTCTTTTGTTCAACTCATCCTCAGCCTTTCTTTGATCCTCTGCTTCTTTTGCAGCCTTACCTGCTGGTGAGTTCGGATTGGGGCCTTCTTTATTAGATGCTACATTTTCACCCTTTTTCTTTTTTTCAGATTGCTTTTTGAGTGCCTCATTCAGATTGCGTAAATGGGTGTAATACAAATCTGTGTAATTATTATCCGGATTTTCCTTTGAGAAGTAAATTGTAGAATCTGATTTACTAATAAAGAAGTAGGCATCGAAACCTTCTCCATTAAAAAACGGACCAAGATTTTCAGGTTTGCTCCATTTTGTCCAGGTAGCGTCCAATCGCCTGGATCTAAAAATATCTGCATCGCCAGAACCTTCGTGCCCATTACTTGCAAAATAAAGCATTGAATCCTCCTCCATATAAAAAGGAGAAATCTCAAAACCGACTGTGTTGATTGTGTTTCCAAGATTTAAAGGCTTTGACCAGGAGCCATCTTGTTCTTTAAAAGTAATATATAAATCTTCACGACCAATGGCAGCTTCAGATTTCATAGTCATCAAAATACTTTTCTCATCTCTTAGCCAATAACCACCTAAATATCCCTTTTGAATGGTGAAATCTTTGATTATCAACGGAACTGGTAGTGACCAAACTCCATCATCACCTTTGTTGGAAACAGAGATTCCCGGATCCATTTTCTTTTTTAAATAGACATTGGATATAAGCATAGTTTTGGCATCAGCACTAATTCCTATAATTCCATTATTCTCTTTATTATTGATAGGAAATCCCAAATTTTGAGGTGCTGACCAGGTAGTATCACCTGTCTTCTTTGCAGTCCATATATCCTGACCAGACTCTTTTCCGCCTTCATTTTTAGATGTCAGCGATCGAACAAAGAAGATATTCTGTCCATCTCTGGTAATTATTGGTTGAATTTCTTCATACGTATTATTAATT
>Ga0105049_10009439_pt1 | contig 11245 bp, 11 predicted proteins | sample MAT06_FD_78087 | JGI IMG/M metagenome (GOLD analysis project Ga0105049, IMG submission 78087) | Freshwater microbial communities from Lake Fryxell liftoff mats and glacier meltwater in Antarctica - MAT-06 | ecosystem: Environmental > Aquatic > Freshwater > Ice > Liftoff microbial mat | place... | reverse complement strand
TTCGTCTTCGGGGCGGTAAAAATGTGATGGTCCGCCCACGATCGCCCGTCCGGAAATCCTGGAGGTTATCGTGGCCGCGGGGCGCGGGTAAGAGGCGAGGTCCGATGAAGGATCGGGAAAGGAAGCCGCGAGGTCCGGAATCGGGCAACCTCGTCACAACCGGAGCCCGATGTGACCGAAATCGCGGTGTCAACCCGCTCGCCGCATTGGACGCGAATTCGGCTCGATTCGCCGAAAACTGCGATCAGAGTGCGGTCCGGGATACGTAGAGCCCTCAACATGCCCAGCAGTTTCGGTGGCACGCGGAACTATGGCACTGCATTCCTGCCATCCAGTTACCACGGCACGCCGATCGGCAAGGCCCAGCAAGCCGTCAACACGGGAGATGTCCGCAATCTGAAGAGCGATCGTATCGCCAGTGTCACTCAACGCCTCCAACTCGATCTGACGCAGACGCTCAACCGCCAGCGTCTCACGACGGCTCCGTCGCCGGAGGTCGAGGGCATCATCCAGGCCCAGGAAACCGCTTTCAAGATGCAGATGGAGTTCTCCGACCTGATGGAGTTCTCGAAGGAACCTCAGAAAGTGCTCGATGCGTACGGGGTCAACAACACGACCAGCAAGCCGGTCTTCTGGGGTGGTAAGACGACGATGGATGTCTTCGCACGCCAGTGCTTGCTGGCTCGCCGTTTCGCCGAGGCGGGCGTCCGGTTTATCGAACTCAACATGGAATACTGGGACACTCACAGCAATCACCGTCGCGATGTCGAGAACCTCTGCTGGGCGGTCGATCAACCGATCGCGGCTCTCTTTGACGACCTGAAGCAGCGGGGACTCTGGAAGGACACTCTCATTCTGTGGGGCGGTGAGTTCGGCCGTACCCTCGGCGAGAAGGGCACCGCGGACGGCACCGATCACAACCCGCACGGCTACACGATGTTCCTGGCCGGCGGCGCCGTGAAGGGCGGGCTCGCACATGGCCACAGCGAATTGAAAGCCGATGGCACCCACGCCGCCGGGGGAAAGGTCCACGTTCGCGACCTGCACGCCACCATCCTTCACGCACTCGGGCTTGATCACGAGAAGTTGACGTACCGCTACGCGAGCCGCGACTGGCGATTGACTGATGTGTTCGGTGAAGTGGTGAGGGAGGTGCTCGCATGAGTTGGGCGACGCCATGCTTGTTGGCCGTATTGATGCCGCCGTTCACTTCCGCCGTGGACGCCGCGTCGCCGGGCGTATTTCGCATCGAACCTCCGACGCTCTTGAACCTGGGTTTCGAGTGGGACATCGCGGGCGGCGATAACCGCAATGCCGCGGTGGAAGTGTCATTCCGCGAGAAGGGCACTTCGATCCAGGCGGCCGGCACTAACCCTGCTCCGCATTGGTGGCGAGCACATTTTCCGTCCGTCGGCGTATCTCGACTACACGGTGCCGCACCGTTTTGCGGGCAGCATCCTCAACCTCAAGCCGGATACGGCCTACGAGTGCCGCTTCACGATGAGCGACCCCAATGGGGTAACGGGCGAGGCAGTCAAGTTGGTCACGGTCCGAACCCGAGCGGAGCCGAAGCCCATCGGCGGTCGAGTGCTGCACGTGTATCCGCCCAACCACGAGGGCTCGCGTCAGCAGCCGGCGTTCGACCGGTTAATGGAGGCGTACCAGGGAGCGTTTGTCGGCGACTGGAGCGTGCTGGCGGAACGGAAGGTGAAGCCCGGCGATACGATTCTCGTTCATGCGGGTTTGTACAAGGCGAACCCGCTCTCCTACGTCGACCCGATCGGTCTGCCGTTTGACGGGACTCACCTTCTCACAGCCAAGGGGACGGCTGAAAAACCGATCGTGATCCAGGCGGCCGGCAATGGCTGACGGCGGCGTCCACAATATCCGCGTGTTCGGGAATCGCGGGGTCAATGCCGCCCATGCCGGCCTGAGCGGCCAACCGATCTTCGGCGGCCCGGCGTACTACTATCGCAACGTGATGTATCACATCCAGGTCGGCCCGCCCTTCAAGTTCAACGCCCGATCTGCCGGCGACCTGGCGTACCACAACACGGCCATCGCGGACTTGCGAGCCACCGATCCGTTTAGCAACGCGCACCTGCGGAACAACCTGTTCCTCGGTGCCGATCGGCAGGGCCAATCGATTCTGTCCGTGGCCAACTGCACGGCGTATTCGAGCCACGACTGCAACGGTTACCGGCCGAATCGCGGCGTGAGCGCGAACTATCTGTGGGCGTCGCCCGCATCAGGAATGTTGCGAGACGATGCGCTCGACATGGCCGAGCATGGCCGCAAGTTTGGTCCGTCTGGCACAGCGGCAAGTTCGGTTCCCTGGAGCCATTTTCGGGTCTGCCGATCGAATCGCTGACGATCGGCGGTTGCGTGGGCCTGCGCGACCTGAACCGGGCGAACCCGGAGAAGCTTCGCAACGCCGTTGTGACCCTTCATGACCTCCCGCGGCTGAAGAAGTTAAGCCTCTACCATTCGCCCCTCACTCCCGACGATGCCCATGTAGCCTCTCTGGCGAAGCAGTTTCCGACGATTGAGGACCTTCGGCTCGACTTCGGCCCAACCGCCGGAAAAAAGACCACGATCACACCCGCCGGCCTGAAGCCGCTTCAGAAGCTTCCTCTCAAGGTCCTGCTTATTGAAGAGATCCAGACGTGTACGCCCGAGCACTTCACCGAGCTTGCGGGCATCAAGTCGTCGCAGGCGCTGCTTGTGGACACGCGGAAGAAGGCGGCTCCGATGGTGGCAGACTGCGTCGACTCGTTCAAGAAGTTGCGGCCCGAGGTCGAGGTCGTCGTGTCGAAACCCGGCGACGTCGGCCCACCCCGGGCGAAATCGAAGAGATGATTCTCGGTCGCGTTGAGCAGTCCGACAAACCCGTCTTCATTCTCGCGTACGGCCTGATCCTGCAAGTGTAACGTGGCTAAGCCACAGATCAAGACAAATGATTTCCAAGTTGCCGTACGTGTTCTAGATTGGTAAGGTGGCTAGGCCACAAGACGGTTCACGATCGTGGTGGCTCAGCGAGGCCCCCGGAGAAGTGATGGATACCAATCTCGAACGCAGTCCCGTCTATCAGCAACTGAACGCCCGGCTGCGAGCATCGCTGGCGAAGGACTATCGCAATGGCGATCGGTTCATCACCGAGCGGGAGATTAGCGAGCGTTTCCGCGTCAGTCGGGCCACGGCCAACAAGGCCCTGGCGAGCCTTGTCTCCGAGGGGGTTCTCGAGTTCCGCAGGGGCGTCGGGACCTTCGTCCGCCGGAACGTGATCGACTACGATGTACGGTCGCTTGTGAGTTTCACGGAGAAGGCACGAGCCGCGGGCCAGAAGCCGGCCACCGTATTGCTGACGTTCGGCCAACTCACCGCTGGCGAGGCTCCGGTGGAGGTTCGAACGGCCCTGGGCGTGGCGGACAACGACCTGCTTTGGGAGATGGATCGGATCCGCCTCGCCGATCGTGTGCCGGTGATTCTGGAACGACGGTTTGTCGTGCACCGGCACTGCCCCCGCTTGACGAAGTCGCAGGCCGAAGGGTCACTGTACCAGGCCTGGACCGGGGCACACGGGCTCACGGTCGCCGGCGCCGATGAGGTGATCCGTGCGGTGCGGCTGACAGCCGAGGAGGCTCGGCACCTGCGGACGGCCGCGAAGGCGCCGGCCCTGGAGGTTCAGGCGGTCGGGCTCCTGGAAGACGCATCGCCGCTGTGGTGGGAGCGGACGCTCTACCGCGGCGATCGGTACGAGTTCCACAGCCGCCTGGGGCCGATCCAGACGGCGACACCGGCCCGTGGCGTGCTCCGCCCTGGCGAGGCCTGAGTTCAGAATTCATAGGAGGGGTCACCCATGCGATCGATTGGAATTGCTTTGCTCGGCCTGTTCCTCGCTCGCCTGTCGCTGGCAGCGGATCTCGAGTCACCGCTTCATCCGGAGGAGTCGGCCGCTGTTCGGCAGATCGTCGCGGCGGAGGGGTATGAGGTCGTCCCCGCCGAGATGCCGGGGTATGCGAAGTCTGGCGTACTCAAGCGGCTTTCAGAACTCGGTATCGATGTCGCGGGGTTGAAAACCTGGGGCGTGCGGGACCGGCAGAAAGAAGGCCATGGCCTGTTCTTCGTTCATAACAGCGAAGGCCGAGTGCTTGCCATGAGCGGGAATGGCCCCTGGCTTCGAAACGAGAGCCTTCGGGCCCTGAAGGCGATGCCCGAACTCCGCAGCGTACGCATCGATCACAACGGTACTCTCGACAAGGCCACGACCGCCCGGTACGACGGGTCCGGGCTCGACGTCCTGGTGGACTCGAAACTCATCGACCTGAAACTCGGGTTGAGCTTCTCGGACAAAGGAATGGAACAGGCCGCCCGAATCAAGGGCCTGCGGTCGTTCACGGTCGGCCACTCCCGAGTCACCGATGTCGGCGTGGCGTTCTTCGAAGGGCACCCCGGTCTCGAATCGTTCTCCATTGGTGAGATGGCCTCCGGACGGGTGACGGAGAAGTCGCTCCGGTCAATCGCGAAGATGCCGAAGGTGCGGAATGTCGGGTTCCTCGAAGCGTTCGTGACCTACGACAATGGCTTGTCACTGCTTGCCCCGATGAAGGGCAGGCTGACGGAACTTGATCTTACAATGAGTGTGGTTGCGGATGCGGACCTCGCAAAACTGAAGGGTGACCACCCGGCTGTAAAAGTCACGACGATTCCCGCAACGGAGATCGTGAAACGGCATCGTTACATCGCACAGAACCTGGCCCGAGCTGCCCCGCCGGAATTGGCGGCCCCACTGAAGGCGGCCCTTGCGGCCACAGAGAAATAGTGCCTCAACGCAAGCACAGGATGAAAGGCACGAATCGCTTCCGGCGGCCTCGAATGATTTGATCAGGAATCCTCACATGATACTTTCCACTCTGCGTGCCATGGCAATCTTCGGCCTCTGTTTCGTCAGCACGTGGTCCCAAGCTCAGGATGCTGCCGGGAAGTCGTTCGAGCAGAGCGTCCGCCCGTTCCTGACGGCGTATTGCATCGAGTGCCATGGGCCGAACAAGCCGAAGGCAGACTTTCGCGTCGACCAGTTGAAACTCTCGGCGACCGCAGCGGACGCGGAGAGCTGGCAACTGGTGCTGGACAATCTGCATCTTGGCGAAATGCCGCCGGCAAAGGCGAAGTAGCCGAAGCCGACCCAGGTGGAACCGGTCACGGCTTGGATTCAGGGCGACCTGAAACGAGCCGCCCTCGCACTCGGTGGCCAAAAGAACGAGGTCGTGCTCAGAAGGCTCAACCGGCTCGAGTACGAGAACACCATTGAGGATCTCTTCGACGTTCGTGGCGACTACGCCGTCGGCTTCCCGGAAGACGCGGCCCGTGGCGGGTTCAACACGAACGGCGCCGCCCTCAGCCTCTCCGCCGAACAACTGACTCAGTACCTTCACGCCGCGGACTTCATTCTCAACCGTGCCATCGTGACGACTCCAAGGCCTCAGACGAAACTCGTCCGGTTCACACTCGAGGACATCGAGGAGCAGAAACGGAAGCGGCTGAAGAATCCCGGCCCCAAGTCCCAGGATAAGACGCCGCGGGTGACGAAAACCGAGGTCGAGCGGCAGAAGCGTGACGCGGCCGAGGGTCGAACGGGCGGGCCATACTTCCCGCGTTATGGCGAGGATAACCTCATCGCTGTGAAGTACTCGCGGCCGGACACGAACGGATTCCTCACCGTTCGCGAGCCGGGCTGGTACCGTTTCGCCGTAACGGCGTACCCGGTGCGCAACGACGGCCGTCTGATGCGGTTGGAGGTGTCGCACGGTTCCGGGAAGAAGGAAGAGGTGCCGACGATCGTTGACGTGATCCAGATGAAGGAACCGAAGCCGCAGCGTCATGAGTACCGCCTGTACCTGCAGCCCGGCCATCGCGTTGAACTGGCGATGCTCGACGGCACCAACTGGCTCCCCGGCTCGAAAATCCAAGGCGATACGTCCCCTGCGATCGCGGTGAAGTCGATCGAGGTCGAAGGCCCGATCATCGAGCATTGGCCGCCGCGGGGGCACCAAGCGATTATCGGCACCGTCGACGCGGCGAACCTGAAGGACTCCGACGTGCCGCTGTTGCTGATGGCGTTCGCGCCGCAGCTCTACCGCCGGCCGGTCGATGCGGGCGTCATGAAGGAGTTCGTGGGCTTCTACCAGGCTCGCCGTGCCGAAGTCCCACCGCTTGAAGCTTGCAAGCTGACTCTCAAGGCGATGCTGGCGTCGCCCTTGTTCCTGTACCACTACGAACCCAAGGGAAAGCTCGACGACTATGCCCTCGCGAACCGCATGTCGTACTTCCTCTGGCGGTCGATGCCGGACACGGAACTGTTCGCCCTTGCCGCGAAGGGCAAGCTGTCGCAGCCCGATGAACTGAAACGGCAGGCCCTTCGCCTGCTGGCGAATCCGAAAGCCGATCGCTTTCACAAGGACTTCGTCGGACAGTGGCTCGACGTCAGCAAAGTCGGCGACATGCAGCCGGACAAGGGGCTCTACCCGGAGTACGACGAGGAACTCGAACGAGCGATGGCCAAAGAGACGGAACTCTTCATCCGCGAGATGCTCGTCAACGACCTGAACGTGGCGAACCTGATTGACTCGGATTGGACGATGCTCAACGATCGCCTCGCCCGTCATTACGGCATCCCGGGCGTGGAAGGGAACCAGTTCCGCAAGGTCGTGCTCGACAAGTCGAAGACCGTCCGCGGCGGGTTGCTGACACAGGCGAGCATCCTGAGCGTGACATCCAACGGCACGACGACGTCGCCGGTCGTGCGCGGCGTGTGGGTTCTCGACCGGTTGCTCGGCACGCCGTCGCCACCGCCGCCGCCCGACGTGCCACCCCTCGAGCCGGGTATCCGCAACGCGAGCACCATCCAGGAGCAACTGGCGAAGCACCGCACGATCGCCCAGTGTGCCGCGTGCCACCAGAAGATCGATCCGTACGGCATGTCGCTCGAGAACTTCGATGTGATCGGCGGGTGGCGGGAGAACTACCGGGCCCTCGTCTCGCACAAGAGCCGCCCGCGGCCGCAACTCGAGAAGGGGAAGCCGGTGAGTTCCGCCGACCAGTTGCCTCGACTCGGCGCGTTCAAGGACTTTGTCGAGTTTCGCGATCTGCTGAAGAAGAATGAGTCGCTCGTCTTCCACAACGTCGCGGAGAAACTGTCGATGTACTCGCTCGGCCGGGGGCTCGGCTTCATCGACCGCCCGGACCTCGATGCGATCGTGACAGCCACCCGCGCGAACGGCGGCGGCCTCCGCACGATGGTTCTCGCCCTGATTCAGAGCCCCGCAAGCAACTTTCCAACTCGAAGGTACTCGCGGCACAGGTCGACCGCATGCTCAAGGACCGGCGGAGCGACGCCTTCGTCGAGGGCTTCTTCGGCCAGTGGCCCGGCTCGAGGAAGGTGCTAGACGTGACCGTGGACCCGAAGCTGTTCCCCGAGTTCAGTACCGAGTTGAAGGAAGACCTGCGGCGCGAGACGAGCCTCTTCGTCGAGTCGATCGTGCGTGAGAACCGCAGTGCTCTCGACCTGTTGACGGCCGAGGACACCTACCTCAACGGGCGGCTCGCGAAGTTCTATGGCGTGCCGGGCCCCGGCAAATCCGAGGACTTTCGTAAGGTGTCGCTTGCCGGCACGCCCCGGCAGGGGGTACTCACCCGCGGCAGCATCCTGATGCTGACCTCATATCCCAATCGCACGTCCCCGACCCGCCGCGGGAACTGGATCCTGGAAACGATCCTCGGGGAGGAACCGCCGCCGCCTCCGGACAATGTGCCGGAACTCGCCCAGACCCAGGCGACATCGCCCGACTTGCCGCTGCGGAAGCAACTGGAACTGCACCGGGTGAATGCGACGTGCGTCTCGTGCCACCGCACGATGGACGCGATCGGGTTCGGGTTTGAAAACTTTGATGCCATCGGCCCGCTGGCGCGACCGGGATCGCGGCCAGCCGATCGATGCAGCCGGCGACCTGCCGTCCGGAGACAAGTTCAACAGCCCGAAGGAACTCATTCGCATCCTGTCCCAACGACGGGACGATTTCGCCCGGCACCTGGCGAGCCGACTCCTGACATACGCTCTCGGCCGCGGCGTCGAGTTCTACGATCGGCCTGCGCTCGATCGCATCGTAAAGCAGACGCGGGCGGACAAGTTCCGGTTCCAGGACTTGCTTCGCGGGGTGGTGCTGAGCCGTCCATTTCTATGGCAACGAGACGAACGCGAGGAAACCAGGCCATGATGCAACGAACGCTCTCTCGCCGAACCTTTCTCCGCGGTGCCGGAGTCGCCATGGGGCTGCCGCTGTTGGAGGGAATGCTCCCCGGCGGATACGCCGCGACCGCGACTGCCAAGCCGCCGGTCCGGTTGGGCTGGGTCTACTTCCCGAACGGCATGGTGCGCGAGTCCTGGACGCCCAAGGGAACCGGCCGGGACTTCGAGTTCAACACCACGAGCGCCCCGCTCGCCCCGGTGCGAGACCACGTGATGCTGATCACGAATCTCGCTCACGACAGGGCTCAACCCAACGGTGATGGAGCGGGCGCCCATGCTCGCGAGGGGGCGACCTTCCTCACAGCCGTGCAGGCGAAGAAGACCGGCGGCAAGGACATCTATCTCGGTGAATCGATCGACCAGGTCATCGCCCGGCAAATCGGCCGGCAGACCCGCCTGCCGTCGCTTGAACTCGGCGTCGAGCCCAACCGCAAAGAGGGACGGTGCGACTCTGGATATAGTTGCATCTACATGTCCAACATCTCCTGGCGAAGCGCGACTCAACCCAGCAGCGTAGAAATCAACCCCCGACGCGCGTTCGACAGGCTTTTCGGCGCCAAGGGCGAGGACGGCGCGAGGTTTCGCGAGCGGTCCGCAGCCCGTCAGAGCGTCCTCGACTTCGTCGGCGAAGACGCGAGCCGGTTGCAGAAGCAACTCGGCGCGACCGACCGGAGGAAGCTGGCGGAGTATCTGGAAAGCGTTCGCGCCGTCGAGCGACAGATTGCCCAGATGAAAAGCCTGCCCCCGATTGACGTTCCCGCCGGCAGTCGGCCGTCCGGTGAACCGGAGGACTTCGTCGCTCATACCCGGCTCATGTACGACCTGATGGCCCTGGCCTGGCAGACCGACGCGACCCGTGTCATCACTTTCATGCTTGCGAACTCGCAGACCAACCGTGTCTACGAAAACCTCGGCATCAAGTCCGGTCACCACCAACTCACGCACAGCACCGGCCAGGACGGCGACATCCAGAAGATCGACGAATTCGTGACGGCCGAATTCGCCCGCTTCGTCGCGAAGCTGCGGGACATCCCCGAAGGCCAGGGCTCGCTGCTGGACAACTGCCTGATCACCTTAGGCTCAGCGATGGGGGACGGCCGCAAGCACGACCACGGCGAATTGCCGGTGGTGGTAGCGGGGCATGCCGGCGGGGCAGTCGCCGGCGGCCGGCACCTGAAACTCGAGTCCGAGACGCCGATGAGCAACCTCTTCGTCTCAACGGCCCAGCTTGCAGGCGTGAAACTCGACCGCTTCGGCGACAGCCGCGGTTCACTCTCCGCACTCGCAGGCTCATGATCCCCCACGAAGGTGTTCGTCTCCATCCCGAAAAGAGGCTGTCCGTGAAACTTCGACTCTCCCTGGGCGTTTTGTTCGCCCTCTCCGCACTCGCAGGGTCCGCCTCCGCGGCGGAGCGTCCAAACATCATTTACATCATGGCCGACGAGCTCGGATACTTTGAGCCAGGATTCATGGGAGGGCGGACGATCCAGACGCCCCACCTCGATCGGCTGGCGTCCGAGGGTCTTCGCTTCAACAACATGTTCGCCGGCTCCTCGGTCTGCGCCCCGACCCGGTGCTGCCTGCTGACCGGCAAGCACAGCGGTCACACCTCGGTCCGGGCCAACGGCGGCGGCACCCCGCTCCGGGCTGATGAGGTGACCATCGCCGACCAATTGAAGAAGGCAGGCTACGCGACGGGCGGGTTCGGAAAGTGGGGCTGCGGCGGCCGTGGATCGACCGGGGTCCCTGAGAAACACGGGTTCGACACCTTTCTCGGGTACTACGACCAGGTCCACGCCCACACTTACTACCCGCCCTACCTGATCCGCAACAGTCAGGAAGTGCCGCTGCCAGGCAACGACGGACGCAATGGCGGCAAGACGTACTCGCAATACGTGATCCACGACGCGGCCATGACGTTCATCCGCGAGAACAGCAAGCGGCCGTTCTTCGCCTACCTGCCGTACACCCCGCCGCACGGCAGCTTCCACATCCCCGACACGGACCCGGCGTGGGCCGTCTACAAGGACAAGCCATGGCCGGAGGACGCCCGACGGTACGCCGCACTTGTCACGATGCTCGACCGACAGGTCGGCGAGGTTCTCGCATTGCTCAAGGATCTGGGGATCGAGAAGAACACGCTCGTGCTCTTCAGCGGGGACAATGGCGGTGCCGATTACTTCGTCTCGCCCGAGCACCCGCGCGGCGTTCACTCGGCCAACAGGCACCCGGACACCGGACTTGAATACCGAGGGAAGAAGGGGGAATTGTATGAGGGCGGCCTGCGGGTGCCGTTCGTCGCCCGGTGGCCGGGAAAGATCGTTCCCGGCTGTAAGTCCGACCTTCTCGCGTACTTCCCGGACGTACTTCCCACCCTCGCCGACGTCACCGGGGATACACCTCCCGCTGATCTGGACGGCATCTCCCTCTTGCCGACGCTACTCGGCGAAACCGCGGTCCGGCCTCAGAAGCGTCACGACTACTTGTACTGGGAAATTAATGGATGGATTGCCGTCCGCCAGGGGGAGTGGCGAGCCGTCAAGCCGAACAAGAGCACAACGTGGGAGCTTTACAACCTGGCAACAGATCCCGGCGAGAGGAAAGATCTCGCGGCATCGAAGCCGGACGTTCTCGCAAAGCTAAAGGCCCTCGCCGAGGAGGCCCACCAGCCGGTTCGAGAAGGGACGTTTGCGACCACAGACCTTCACGAGCGTGACCGCCGCTCCAAGTATGGCAAGCAAGACGACCCAAGCTACATCGCCACGCCGAGCGGCATCAAGAAAAAGACGAACTCTCCCGATCCCAAGTAACCCACTTATCAGAGTGCCTCTCATGCGGAGTTTGTTGTCAGCACTGTTGTCCCTGTCGCTTGCGAGTCCAATCCTGGCTCAACCCGAGCGATTGAAGCCGAACATTGTCGTGATCATGGTCGACGACATG
>Ga0105049_10009438_pt1 | contig 11247 bp, 8 predicted proteins | sample MAT06_FD_78087 | JGI IMG/M metagenome (GOLD analysis project Ga0105049, IMG submission 78087) | Freshwater microbial communities from Lake Fryxell liftoff mats and glacier meltwater in Antarctica - MAT-06 | ecosystem: Environmental > Aquatic > Freshwater > Ice > Liftoff microbial mat | place... | reverse complement strand
CCGCAGCCGCAGCTTCAGCCCTTCGGCGCCGGCACGTTGAATCGCTGGGTGATCTCGCCCTGGCCGTTGACGCTTTCAAGGTCCACACCAAAGCCCCACAAGCGCGCCACGTGCTTCAGTACGTCTTGGCCACTGTCGTGCAGCGGCCGGCCGTTGTGTTGGAAGTGGCGTAGCGTCAGCGAGCGGTCGCCCCGCAGATTGACGTTCCAGACCTGGATGTTGGGCTCGCGTGAGCCCAGGTCGTACTGGCGGCTGAGCGCTTCGCGCACCCGCTTGTAGCCGCTGTCGTCATGGATCGCGCAGACCTCCAGCTCGGCTTCGGCCTGGTCGTCCGAGATCGCAAACAGCCGCAACTCGCGGATCAGTTTGGGGCTCAGGTACTGGCCGATGAAGCTCTCGTCCTTGAAGTTGCGCATCGCCTCGTCAAACACCGGCAGCCAGGGCTTGCCGGCGATGTTGGGGAACCAGGCACGGTCTTCTTCGGTCGGGCTGTCGCAGATGCGTTTGATGTCGGTGTACATCGCAAAGCCCAAAGCATAGGGATTGATGCCGCTGTAAGCGTGATGGCCCACCGGCGGTTGTGCCACCACATTGGTGTGTGAGGTCAGCCATTCGATCATCACGCCGTCGGCCAGTTGGCCGTCGTCGTACATCGTGTTCAGGATTCTGTGATGCCAGAAGGTGGCCCAGCCTTCGTTCATCACCTGCGTCTGGCGCTGCGGGTAAAAATACTGCGCCACCTTGCGCACGATGCGCACGATCTCACGCTGCCAGGGCTCGAGCAACGGGGCGTTCTTTTCGATGAAATACAGCAGGTTTTCTTGCGGCTCATCCGGGAAGCGCTTGTGCTCGGGGCCGCTGTCTTCCTTGTCGGCTCTGCGCGGCAGGGTGCGCCACAGGTCGTTGATCTGGCGCTGCGCGTAGGCCTCGCGGTCCTTGCGCTCGGCCAGCTCTTGCGCCAGGCTCTTGCGCGTGGGGCGGCGGTAGCGGTCCACACCATGGTTGGCCAATGCGTGGCAGCTGTCCAGGAAGGCCTCGACGGCGTCCAGGCCGTGTTTTTCTTCGCATTGGGCGACGTAGTGCTTGGCGTAGACCAGGTAGTCGATGATCGACGAAGCGTCGGTCCACATCCTGAACAGGTAGTTGCCTTTGAAGAAACTGTTGTGGCCGTAAGCCGCATGGGCGATCACCAGCGCCTGCATCGCCAGCGTGTTTTCTTCCATCAGGTAGCTGATGCAAGGGTCGGAATTGATGACGATCTCGTAGGCCAGGCCCATGTGGCCGCGCTTGTAGTTCTTCTCGGTGGCAATGAACTCTTTGCCGTAACTCCAGTGGCGGTAGTTGACCGGCATGCCGACGCTGGCGTAGGCGTCCATCATCTGCTCGGCGGTGATGATCTCCAGCTGGTTGGGGTAGGTATCCAGATGAAAACGTTCGGCCGTCTGGCGGATCACCGCGTGGTACTGCTCGATCAGCTCAAAGCTCCAGTCGCTGGGGCTGGGCAGACGTTGCGCAGGTCGCGCTGGGGCCGGCAGCGGCCCGTTGACCAGGGTCTTCATGCGGCCTTTGCCCCTTCCTTTTTGAACAGATCGCGAAACACCGGGTAGATCTGGTCGGCGCTGGTGGCCTTGCGCATCGCAAAGTGGCGGTGCAGCTCCAACATCTGGGCGTACTCGGTCCACAGGTTTTGCTCTTCCTCTGCCACCTGCACATAAGCAAAATAGCGCACCAGCGGCAGCAGCCGCTCGCTCAACAACTCGCGGCAGCGGCCGCTGTCGTGGTGCCAGTTGTCGCCGTCACTGGCCTGCGCACCATAGATGTTCCACTCAGTGGGCGAATAACGCGCCCTGATGATTTCTTCCATCAGCACCAGCGCACTGCTGACCACGGTGCCGCCAGTCTCTCTGGCGTGGAAGAAGTTCTCTTCGTCCACCTCTTGCGCTTGTGTGTGGTGGCGGATGAAGACCAGCTCGATCTTTTCGTAGTGCCGCGTCAAGAACAGGTACAGCAGGATGAAAAAGCGCTTGCTCAGGTCTTTGCGCTCTTCGTCCATCGAGCCCGAAACGTCCATCAGGCAGAACATCACGGCCTTGCTGGTGGGCACCGCCACACGCACGCGGTTGCGAAAGCGCAGATCGATGGGGTCCAGAAAGGGGATGCGATCGACGCGCCCGCGCAGGGCCTTGATTTCCTGGCGCAGCGCCAGGACCTGATCGAGCAAAGCCGCTCGCTCCAGTGTTTCGAGCCCGGTCTGCTCGCCCTCGGCCAGACGTGCTTCCAGCGCGGCCAATTCTTCTTCCAGCGCCTGCAACTCGCGGCGCCTGGGCGCGCCCAAGGCAATGCGCCGGCCCAAGGCACCCCGCATGCTGCGCACCACGTGCAGGTTATTGGGCGTGCCGTCGTTGCTGTAGCCAGAGCGGTGGCTCTTCCACTCGGGCACTTCTGCCAGTTGGGTGCGCACCAGGTGGGGCAGTGCCAAATCTGCGAAGAAGACCTGCATGAACTCTTCTTTGCTCAGCGCAAAAACAAAGTCGTCGTCGCCTTCACCCTGGTTGCTGGCCTGCCCCTTGCCGCCCTGGCCACCGCCACCGCCTTTGGGCCGCGCGATGCGGTCGCCTTGCAGAAAATCCTTGTTGCCGGGGTGTACCACCTCACGCACACCGCCCTGGCCATGACCGAACACCGGCTCGCTGAGGTCTTTCTTGGGGATGCGGATGTCTTCACCCCGCTCGACATCGCGAATGCTGCGCCCGTCGATCGCCCGCTTGACCGCCTCGCGGATCTGCTCCCTGTGCCGCCGCAAGAAGCGCTCACGGTTGCCGATCGACTTGTTCTTGCCCGCCAGGCGGCGGTCGATGATGGAATGAAGTGGCATGTCGTGGGATTGAGTTCAGTGCCAAGGGCCGAGCGCCGGGCCGCCCCAAGCCGGGCCGCGCCCCCTTGGGGAGCGGCCCAAGGTACGCCTTGGGCCGGGGGCTGTCATCATGAGCTTTTACGAACCCGCAAATACCACTCGCACAGCAAGCGCACTTGCTTGGAGGTGTAGCCCTTGTCCACCATCCGCGCCACAAAGTCCTCGTGCTTCTTGGCCTCGTCGGCGCTGGCCTTGGCGTTGAAGCTGATCACCGGCAACAGCTCTTCGGTGTTGCTGAACATCTTCTTCTCGATCACGGTACGCAGCTTCTCGTAGCTGGTCCAGACCGGGTTGTTGCCTTGGTTGTTGGCGCGCGCCCGCAGCACGAAGTTGACGATCTCGTTGCGGAAGTCCTTGGGGTTGGCGATGCCAGCAGGCTTTTCAATCTTCTCCAGCTCGCCGTTCAGGCTGCCGCGGTCAAAGACCTCGCCGGTATCGGTGTCGCGGTATTCCTGATCCTGAATCCAGTAGTCGGCGTAGGTGACGTAGCGGTCGAAGATGTTCTGGCCATATTCGCTGTAACTCTCAAGATACGCGGTCTGGATCTCCTTGCCGATGAACTCGGCATAACGCGGCGCCAGCAACTCCTTGATGAAGCCCACGTACTTGTCTTCCAGCTCTTTGGGGAACTGCTCGCGCTCGATCTGCTGCTCCAGCACGTACATCAGGTGCACCGGGTTGGCTGCCACCTCGGCGCTGTCGAAGTTGAAGACCCTGCTGATGATCTTGTAAGCGAATCGCGTGCTGATGCCACTCATGCCTTCATCGACACCGGCGTAGTCGCGGTACTCCTGAAAGCTCTTCGCGCGTGGGTCGGTGTCTTTCAGGTTGTCGCCGTCATAGACCAGCATCTTGGAATACAGACTGCTGTTCTCGGGCTCTTTCAGGCGTGTGAGCATCGCGAACTGGCTCATCATCTTCAGCGTGCCGGGGGCGCAGGTGGCGGCCGCCAGCGACGAGTTCTTCAGCAGCTTTTCGTAGATCTTGATTTCTTCGCTGGCGCGCAGGCAATACGGCACCTTGACGATGTAGATGCGGTCCAGAAAGGCTTCGTTGTTTTTGTTGTTTCTGAAAGCCTTCCATTCACTCTCGTTGCTGTGCGCCAGCACCACGCCGTCGAAGGGGATCGCGCCGAACCCTTCGGTGCCTTTGAAGTTGCCTTCCTGGGTGGCAGTCAACAGCGGGTGCAGCACCTTGATCGGCGCCTTGAACATTTCCACAAACTCCAGCAGGCCCTGGTTGGCCAGACACAGGCCCCCGCTGTAGCTGTAAGCATCCGGGTCGTCCTGGCTGAAGGTCTCCAACTTGCGGATGTCGACCTTGCCCACCAGGCTGCTGATGTCCTGGTTGTTCTCGTCGCCAGGTTCGGTCTTGGCGATGCCCACTTGCTTGAGGATGCTGGGGTGGCGCTTGACGACCTTGAACTTGCGGATGTCGCCGCCAAACTCTTCCAGCCGCTTGACCGCCCAGGGCGAGAGGATGCGGTTCAGATAGCGGCTGGGGATGCCGTACTCGCTTTGCAGGATCGGGCCGTCCTCGGCCATCTCGAACAGGCCCAGCGGGCTTTCGTTGACCGGGCTGCCTTTGATGGCGTAGAAAGGCACTTCCTGCATCAGTTGCTTCAGGCGTTCGGCGATCGAACTCTTGCCGCCGCCCACCGGGCCCAGCAGATACAGGATCTGCTTTTTCTCTTCCAGTCCCTGCGCGGCATGGCGGAAGTAGCTGACCACCTGCTCGATGGCGTCTTCCATGCCGTAGAACTCGGCAAATGCCGGGTAAACCTTGATCACCTTGTTGGCGAACAGGCGGCTCATGCGCGGATCGTTGCGGGTGTCCACCGAGGTCGGCTCGCCAATGGCGCGCAGCATGCGCTCGGCTGCGGTGGAGTAGGCCAGCGGGTTGCGCTTGCATTCCGTCAGATAGTCCTCGAGAGAAATTTCTTCCTCTCGCGTGCGCTCGTAACGCGCAGCAAATTTGGAGATGACGTCAGCGGGCGCTGACTGCTTTTGATCGAAAGATGTGCTCATGAGGCCCCCGGGTAAGGCCAGCACGCACGCGCGGAGCAACCCTTGCTCCGCCTGTCGGCTGGAAAGTTCTGATGGAGTCCCGGCTGAACAGGCCCAGGCGCCATCAGAGCTTCCCGTCTTGCTGGCTGGCTGCGGTCATTTCAGATGACCTGGCGCCAGCATGCACCTTTGTGATGCTTTGCAGACGGAGAAGAGCGTACCAAATTCAGCGCTGTTCAACCCATGCAAAAACATCCGTGCTCCAAGGTCAACGTGGTAACACCATGGCCTGCTGCAAGTCTTGTGCCTTTGGTGGTGCGACTGCTGCAGGACAAGACTCGAACCTGCGCTTTAACGGCCAGGCCTGGCCAGGCGATGACACAGCAGATGCACCGATATGGAGCTGGGTGCGCCCGCATGGTTCCCTGCAGCCCCGCAAATGGGGCATCCGGTGTCGGTGCGATGATCGAGACCATGAATCCGAATCTGCTCTTGCTGGCGGTGTGCCAGGCGCTGTTCTTGACCAACAACGTCGCCTTCATCGCCATCAACGGGTTGGTCGGCCTGTCGCTGGCGCCGCTGGGCTGGATGGCGACCTTACCAATCACGGGCTATGTGGTGGGGGCAGCCCTGGCGGCGATGCCGGTGTCGCGGCTGCAGGCCTCGCTGGGGCGCAAGCGCTCGTTTCAGATCGGGCTGTGTGTGGCCATCGCTTCTTGCGCTTTGTGTGCTTACGCCGCCAGCAGCAAGAACTTCTGGCTATTGGTGGCGGCCACCATGCTGGCGGGTTTCTACAGCGCCAACGGAGCCTTGTACCGCTTTGCCGGGCCCGAGCTGGTCAAGCCCGAGAACAAGGAGCGCGCGATTTCATGGGTGTTGGCAGGTGGAGTTGCAGGCGCCTTTCTTGGCCCCAACCTGGCCAGTCAGACGAAGGACTGGTTTGACACGCCTTTCACTGGCGCTTATGTGGCGCTGATCGGCGTGGCGATGCTCAGCTTGCTGGCGCTGTCTTTGATCCGTTTCCCGGCCCATCTGCCACCCCTGCCCGGCGCAGCGCGTGGTCGCAGCGCGCTGGAGCTGGCGCGCCAGCCCATCTTCGTGGTGGCGATCATTGCCGCCGCCTTGGGCTACGGTGTGATGAACCTGTTGATGGCGGCCACACCGATTGCGATGCAGCAGTGCCAGCACCCCTTCAGCAAGGCTGCGCTGGTGCTGGAATGGCATGTGCTGGGCATGTTCCTGCCCAGCTTTTTCACCGGACACCTGATCAAGCGTTTTGGTGCTTTGCCGGTGATGGGCGTGGGCGCGCTGCTCAACTTCGTCTGCGTGGCGGTGGCGCTCTCAGGCGTCGACGTGATGCAGTTTCTGATCGCGTTGCTGTTCTTGGGCGTGGGCTGGAATTTCCTCTACATCGGCGGCAGCACCTTGCTGACCCAGGCTTACCGGCCCGAGGAGAAAAACCGTGCCCAGGGCATCATGGACACCTGCGTGTTCTGGACCATGGCCGTGACCTCGTTTTCTTCTGGCGCGCTGATCACCACCCAGGGCTGGACCTGGCTGAATCTGGGCTCGCTGCTGCCCATGGCGCTGATCGCTTGTGCGTTGGTCTGGCTGGCGCTGCACCTCAAGCGCAGTGCTGCAGCAAAGGCGCAGCAAGAGCTGGCCGGCTAAGAAAGCGATCTCAGAGCTTCAACTCCAGCCGCAGCTGCCAATTGATGGCATTGCTGCTGATGTTGCGCACAACGGTGCGCTCGTCGCGCTGGCTCAGCGGGTTGATGCCGTCGTTGGTGGTGGTGCGGATGTAGTCGCGTGGGTCGAGGTTGCTGCCCAGCAGCCGCAGGGTAACCGCAGGGCTGAAAGTCCACAGCGCGTAGGCGTCCCAGACCTGCTTGGTGCTGACCTTGACGACCTGGTCAGCTTCCAGCCGCGTGCTGTAGCCTGGCACCCAGTTGACATTGCCGCCCAGCGACAGCGGGATGCCGCGCACGCGGTAGTCAGCGCCAATGTTGGCGGTGGCCTTGGCTTGTTCGTCGAGCCGGTTGTCGGGGCCCGGCACGGCTTTGACGCTTGAGTGGAACAGGCTCAGGTTGCTGCGCATCTCTACCCGCGGTGCTTGCGGGATCAGCTGGTCGAGCCTGAACTTGGCCTCCAGTTCGATGCCGCTGGTGGTGGCGTTGCCGATGTTGCGCTGGCGGCGCACGTAGCGTTGCACGGGGCTCCAGCTGACGTCTTCGAGCTGCGTGCGGCCGCGGATCAGGTTACTGATCTGGCGGTGGAAGAGATTGGCCGAAAGCACGCCGCCGGCCTCCAGGTAGCGCTCCAGCGCCAGGTCGATGCCCGTGGCCAGCTCGGGCTTCAGGTCTGCGTTGCCGGCGCTGTCGGGCGCGGTTTCGATGTTGGTGTCAGCCGCAGGGTAATCGCGGTTGATGGTTGGCCTCGCGATCAGTGATCCCAGCGGTGGGCTGCGGTAGCTGCGCGTCAGGCTGATGCGCACCTGGTCGCGGCTTTTGGGGTCAGGCTTCCACACGCCGTGCAGCAGTGGTGTCCACACGCTGCTGCGGTTGTCGGGCCGCTCGCCGGTGGCGCTGTCGCCCTGGGTACGGATGCCTTCCCAGCGCAGGCCTGCATGCACGCCCCAGTTGGGGCTGAGTTGCCACTCATCCTGGCCGTAGGCCGCCACGCGCAAGCTGCTGGCCTTGAGATTGTCACCAAAGTCGGCCAGGTCGGGCACCGAGACGCGGGATTCATCACGCGCCGAAGTTTCGAGCTCCAGTCCGGCAACGAAGTTGTGTTCGTTGGAGGGTGCGCCGGTTGCGGCGGGTGGGCGCGCGCCTGTACCTGTACCTGTACCTGCACCTGGCCCCTGACCCGCAGCAGCGGCCACGCCCCCTGGGGCTGATGCAGAACGCCCCGCACCCCCCGCGGGTGGCCGGCTGGGGGCTGATGAAAACCCGCCGCCGGCTGCGCCAGAGGCCTTCAACGTCAGATTCAGCGTCTTTTCACGCGTGCTGCCGCTGTCGGTCAAGACCCGCAGCGGTGGCGCCGAGCCATTGACAAATTCGCTGCGTTGGCTGTCGGTGTCGGCGCGCCACAGGCTGCCGTTGCCATTGAGCTCCAGTCGCACATCGCCGACCCGCTGGCGCCAGCTGGTGCCCATCCGGCCCACTGTGAAGCGGCCGTCGTTGACCGTGTTGCCGGTGTCGTAAAAAGTCGGTGTGATGCCGGGTCGGCGCTCGGGCTGGATCAATGAGAAGCGGGTGTCGCCATGGTTTTCGGTGTGGAAGATCGAGGGCGAGAGCACCAAAGAATCACCTCGATCGTTCAGGCGCCATTGCAGCCTGGCGCTGAGGTTGGTGCCAAAACGTTCGTCCAGGCCTGTGGACTCGAAGCGTCGCGCTTCCTGTAATTTGAGCGTGCCCAGATCGGCGAGGTCCTGCACCTCGGTTGCGACCCAGGACTCGTTTTTTCGATGACGCTTGAACAGCGAGGCGTTGAGGTTGTAGGTGAGGTCGCCGGCACTGTTGTTGTACGACCAGTTCAAGCCGTTCGAGCGCTGCCCGTCTTCCACGCCCAAGCCCAGTCGCACGTCGTTGCGGCGCATCCTGAAGCCCTCGCGGGTGATGATGTTGATGGTGCCGGCAATGGCGCGTGCACCGGTCTCGGCGGTCGGCGCCCGCTGCACTTCGATGCGCTCGACTTGCTCGGGCGTCAGGTCTTCGACGTTGAAGCCGCGCGGTGCCGGCTGGCCATCGATCAACAACTGCGTGAAGCCGCTGCCCAGCCCACGCATGCGCGGTGACCCACCGCGCCCGGGAGCGCCGGGCGTGGTGACGCCGGGCAGCCGGCGCAGCACTTCACCCAAGGTGGCGTCGCCAAACTTGTCGATCTCTTCGCGGCCGATGATGATCTTGGCTGCCGTCGAGCGACGTCGCTGTTCGGTGTCTGACTGCCGTCCGCCGGTGATTTCGACCTGTTGGGTGGGCGCGGCACCTGGGACCGGCGCAGCCGGTGTGGCGGGTGCAGCTGATGCAGCAGGTGCAGCAGGCACCTGAGTCTTGGCAGGTTCCGGCGCGGATGCCGCAGCGCTGGGGGCGGCAGCAGCAACCTTGGGTGTGGCGGGTGCAGCCTGGGCGCTGGCCCAACCCGCAGACAGGCACAGCCCGGGCGCCAGCGCAAGCAGGCGCCCGATGGAGAGAGAAGGCATGAGAATCGACGATTTGTACAGAACGGTGGCAGCGATTGTCTGTGTCGGGCCATCTTCTTGCTGAGCTCGTTCAGCCAGCTTCATACTTCTTTTCGCAAACAGCGTGGGCGGCTGACCACAACCTGCGGACAACCTGCGGACAACCTGCAGACACGCCGCAGGCGCCCAGCAGACAACTGACATCCCGCCGACCCCCCGCGCCACACATTCAGTCCCCCAACCCACCGATGCAACAGCTTGACCAGATCCACCAGCGGCTGCTGGCCCACGGCGCCGGGCCGCTGCACCTGCAGCGCATCCTGCGCTGCTGGGTGCAGGCGCGGCCACTGGAAGGCGGGCGGCGCAAGCTGGACGACTTCTTGCCGCTGGCCGTGCGGCGCGACTTGCCCGCGCTGCTGGCCGATCTGGCGGGCCTGGCGCGACTGCACTCGGCCCATCCTGGCGAAGATGGCTCACAGCGCCTGCTGGTGGCTCTGGCCGATGGCCAGACGGTGGAAACCGTGCTGCTGCCGCGCGGCGGCTTGTGTGTCAGCACCCAGGTCGGTTGCGCCGTGGGCTGTGTGTTTTGCATGACCGGGCAGGGCGGTTTGCTGCGCCAACTGGGCAGCGCTGAGATCGTCGCGCAACTGGCTTTGGCACGCAGCCGGCGCGCGGTCAACAAGGTCGTCTTCATGGGCATGGGCGAGCCTGCGCACAACCTGGAGGCGGTGATGCAGGCCATCCAGCTGATGGGTACCGCAGGCGGCATCGGGCACAAGAACCTGGTCTTTTCCACTGTTGGCGACCCGCGTGTCTTCGACCGCTTGCTGGCCTTGCCCAGCGACGCCGTCAAGCCAGCGCTGGCCTTGTCTTTGCACAGCACCGACGCCAAACGCCGCCGTGAGCTGCTGCCGCGAGCGCCCGAGTTGAGCCCCGAGGCCTTGGTCGACCTGGGCGAGCGCTACGCTCGCTTCAGCGGTTACCCGATCCAGTACCAATGGACCCTGCTGCAAGGCGTCAATGACAGCGACGAAGAGCTGGCAGGCATCGCTCGCCTGCTACAGGGCAAGTACGCCCTGATGAATCTGATCCCCTACAACCAGGTTGAAGGCCTGCCCTGGCGCCGCCCCGACATGGAGCGCGCTGCAGAGATGGCCCGCCGGCTGCACCGCCTGGGCATCCTGTGCAAGCTGCGCCGCTCGGCTGGGCAAGACGTAGACGCGGGGTGCGGGCAACTTCGCGCCAGGAAGGTGGTCCCGATCCGGCAAGAAGCCGTCGCCTCGCAAGATGTTTGATGTGTTAGCATCAAACATCAATTTTGCGGGGGATCACCATGCGCACCACCTTGGACATCGCCGACGATGTGCTGTTTGCTGCCAAGGAGTTGGCACAGCACCAGAAGAAGTCTCTGGGCGCCGTCATCAGCGACCTGGCACGCCAGGCCTTTGCACAGCGGCATTCGGCTGCTGGTGCCTTCACTACGGGCTCAGATCCTGTTCCCTGCGTCGTCGAGCAGCCGCTGGCAGCCTATGGCATCCGGCCGCTGCCTGCCCGTGGTGGCTTGGTCAGCAATGAGCTGATTGACCGACTGCGTGACGCAGAAGGTGTCTAAGAGAGCATTTGATGCGGGCCCTCTTGGACGTCAACGTCCTGATCGCATTGCACGACCGCGACCATGTGCACCACAGGCGCGCCAGCGATTGGCTGGCCACGAATATCCACCACGGCTGGGCCAGTTGCCCGCTGACGCAAAACGGCTGCTTGCGCATCATGAGCCAAGCCGCGTACCCCAATGTGCAGCCGCTTTCCACACTGGTGGCGATGTTGAGCAGTGCCACCCAGCACCCGCAACACCAGTTCTGGCCTGACGACATCAGCGTGATGGACCCGAGCCTGTTCCACCACCCGCACATCCACAGCGCGCGTCAGCTCACCGATTTGTATTTGCTGGCATTGGCCGTGCGCAACGGTGGCCGGCTGATCAGCTTTGACCAACGCATCCCGCTCAGCGCGGTGGCTGGGGCCGAGGGGCGGCACCTGGTGATGTTGTAGGCCAGCAGCGCGTTAGCCCGTTAGCCCGTTAGCCCATCAGTCCCTTAGCCCATCAGTCCCCTAGTCCTTTAGTCCTTTAGTCCTTTAGTCCT
>Ga0105049_10009431_pt1 | contig 11250 bp, 6 predicted proteins | sample MAT06_FD_78087 | JGI IMG/M metagenome (GOLD analysis project Ga0105049, IMG submission 78087) | Freshwater microbial communities from Lake Fryxell liftoff mats and glacier meltwater in Antarctica - MAT-06 | ecosystem: Environmental > Aquatic > Freshwater > Ice > Liftoff microbial mat | place... | reverse complement strand
TAGCGCCGCTTTCCGGGCCGAGAGAGCGGGATTTACCGCTCCAACGACCCCCAGAGGCGGCTGGGCGGGCCCGTGCTAAACAGGCGGATCGAACTCGGCGGCGAGACGCCGTTGCCATGCACGAAAAGGGAGATGATTCCGAGTCACACCTTGCGGTCCCGCCGATCACGCAACCTGGCCGTCGATTCCTGCTCGGTCCATACAAACCGCTTCAGCAGCTTCAGCAGATCGGCCTCACCACCGTCTTCCCATGCGGTCTTGAGCTGCGCCGCGCTGAGCGTGCTCAGGTCCTTCCACCACTTGGTCGCTCGCAGAGCCGCTTCGAGCTCCGCGGCTTGCTCGGGCTCCTCGCCCTTGCGGGGGAACATCACCTTATCGACCTGCTTGATCACGACTTCCTTCTCGCGGCCAACAACCAGCTCCAGCCCTTCCCGTTTGGCCACATCGATGATCGCCTGTCGCACCTCGTCGATCTGTTCCTCCAAGTCCCCCTGCTCGCCACGCAGCTCCTGGCGTTGGGATTCCAGTTTGGCCCACCGATCCACCAACTTGACGGCTGGCTCCTTGGTCAACTTGTTCTCGGGCATGACCCGGACCTGGTAGAGGTGCTTGCGCGCAGGGCAGACCTCCTCGTAGTCGCAGTAGGCGCAGAGCGGTCCCTCACTGGTCGGGAATCCGTTCTCCTCCTGATCGCGGCGTTCGATGTCTTTGATCGTGGCGATGGCGCACGCTTTCAGCGACTTGAGCTGCTCGGGCGTCCGCGTGGACACAATAGAATGGTCGAACTGCAGGAAGTGCCACACCAGTTCGACGCGCTTGACCCCCTTCCACCTCCGCCGCACGCCAATCTCGTAGTACGCGAGCTGCGGGTTGGCGTCCATGTCCTGCTGCGTTGGCAGCCGGCTGTTGGTCTTGTAGTCGTGGATTTGCCAGATGCCGTCGGCCGTCTTGGCGAGGCGGTCGATGTAGCCGACCATCCCGTACTTCTCAGCGTCGTCCAACGGAAAGCGGATCATCTGCTCCAGCCCCACCACGACTGCCTGGTCGAAAGGGTGGAATCGCCGGTAGTACTGCTCGACACACCGCCAGCCCAGTTTCTGATAGTCGGCACCGGTCATCTCTCTGTCGTGGATCACGATGTCTTTGGTCCACTGCTCTTTCCAGGCGGCGTCGAACCGCTCCTTCAGCGCCTCAGGGGTCGGCACAATGCCCTTGCCCACGCGCTCGTACAGGTATTCGAGGCAATCGTGGGCGCGGGAGCCCATGAACGTCGCGATCTGCTCAGGAGCGTCTTCGAGCTCTACCTTGGCGATGTATTTGTAGTAGAACTTCCGCGGGCACTGGCGGAATGCTTCGATCTTGCTGTGCGAGTAGGTCGACATCGTGTTCTCTTATTCAGTGAGCGTACGGCAGTGGACAGAGCTCCGAACGCCGGTTCATGGCGATGCAGCATTCGACGGTTCTACTGACGGGGGTTCAAGGCTGATCCGTAGCTCACTCATGGCCTCATCGACCAGTTCGCGGGACATGTGCGTCAGCAGGTACTCCAGTAGCTCATCCTGCCGCGGCTGTCCAAGGACCATTCGGTACACGGCGAGGGACTTGCGAAGGTACTCGAGCCGGTTCGTGTCCTGCGAGAGCGGGAGGGAAGGTACATACCGCTCGATCGAGACCCCGCCCGGTGGCCTGTACACCCAGAACGGCTTGAGCTCGTTGCCACCGCCCGCTTGTTCACGCTCCGCCATCGCAACGACCATGCCCCACGGATCATGCAGCTCCGGCGTGGCACGCTGAGGACCGTACTGCATGGCCATATTCTTGCGAATCGCGTGACCCATGAACCGGTGAACCCGTCCCTCTCTTTGCTCCAGGTCTACGGGATTCGAGGGGAGATTCCAGTGCACAATGGCGTGGCAGTAGTGGTGGAAGTCGAGGCCCTCCTGGCCGACGGATGTGCTGGCCAGCACGAACGGCCAGAACGGCGAGTTGAACGCGGCGCGAACCTTGTCAGACCGCGTGGATTCACCAAGCTCGTCCTTGCTGTCCTGCCCGAAGCGAGCGGCGAAGCGGGACGAGATGCCTGCTGATTCGAGCTCGACACGATCTGCCGCGGACGACAATCGGATGTTGTCGGCCCGTACCGTTGACGCTCTCAGAGACAGGGCCAGCGTCATCGCGGACGCGATGTCCGCGGTTGCCTTCACCGCCGCCAGCGACGACACCCCGAGGCTCTCCCGGAGCGTGTGCACGTACTCGTCAAGCGTCGATTGCAGGCTTCCATCAACGGCGTACTCCAAGGCACGAAGCCAGTAGGGCTCGGCAGCATTCATGCCGCGGACCAGGGCGATGGCATCCGGCAGATTGAACAGGTTGCGGAATCGCCAGCCGACGCTGGCCGCCGCGAGACGGATGCTCGGGTCCGTAAGCAGCTCGGGCTCCGGCCGACCGCGCACAAAGCTTCGCAGTGCTGCGACGCCGGGCCCAGCCAGCGCAAGGCACGTGAGCACATCGCGAAGGTCTTCGGGCGGTTGTCCAAGCGCGATGCCGCCTTGCACAAGCTGGCGGGCCCTCTCGACATGGTCGAGCCAGCCCTGCTGGTCGGACCCATCCTCCGGGTCGCCGTCTTCCACGGCCTGCCCGCCCTTCCACTCAACCGCGAGTTTCGGACGCTCGAAGAACCGCTTGGTCGCTTGGGGATTGCTGTCTAGGTCCAGGAGCAACGGCGCCGCCCAATACCACGCTTCATCGACCGCCCCTTCCCTCGCGTGCTTGGCGATGACTCTCGCAAGAGATGGTTCCAACGCGGCCCGTGCTCGCGCACGCATCTCAAGAATCGTCGGGAGCACGTCGTCTTGACGTCGGTTGGTCGCTGCGGGATCAAATGCTCCCGCGATCATCGTGCTCGGGTACATCAACGCGAGTACGGGCATCCCGGTGTAGCGACCATCCGACCTGCTGAACTGAAGCAGCTGCGTGATTCGCTTGCGTTCGCCGTCGGCCGAGGGTGCACGGACATTCCGGTCGTAGAGCTCCATCGCACGCCGCTCGGCCTCGTAGCTGAGCATGGCCGCGATGACCTTCGGTACGACCTTCCAGGAGGAGAACACCAGCCGCTTGGTTGTCGCTGCGACAGCTACCTCCGAGAATGCACCCCCCGCCTGGTAGTACGGCAGGGAGGGTGGCAACCACAGGAGCTTCCACTGACCCTTGTCGACCGTGTCATGCGTCAGGCCGCGGAGCCGAGCGTTCGCTGGGTCAATGCGGCGGTAGGAACGCACGTCATCCCAGTTCAGCATCATGCCCGTGCCGCTCGCCACCGAGTCCAGAAGCTCCTTGGTCGCCAGCTTGGCCGCGGCGGTCTTGAAGCTCTTCTTCAGCTCGTACTCATCCATGAAGTTCAGCAGGAACGGCGAGGACTTCCAGTACTCGAGCAGGTCACCCTGGTCGAGCGAGCGGGACAGCCGTGCCGCCACGACGTACTGCCGCACGTCGCTCTCGCGCAGCTCGATGCCCCCCATCGCTTTGGATTCGAGCATGCCGCTGCGGTCGTCTGTTACCGCCAGCTTCTCAGTCCTGGCAATGACCGCAGCCAGTCGAGCGCGGATCTGATCCCGCAGGCCGCAAAGCTGCGGCAAGGTCGCCTTGCTCAGCCCGAGCAAGCGCGACCGGTATTCGTCCAGCAGCTTCTTGAGTGCCGCCACAGCCTCGGGCTTGTGGCGCACAAGAAACGCGTAGGTCGCCAAGAAGTCCTGGTAATGGTCGTTGCTGCCCGAATCGACCTCGTGCTGCATCGTGTACATCTTGTACGGGGTCGCCGAGAGCAGCAGCACTCGTACCTCTTCCCCACGCTCTTGGTCGGCGTAGTCGAACAACTCCCGGGCCAGCTCGGCTTCATCGGTTGCATCCGTCAGGAGGTGCTTGAACCGCTGGAACTCGTCGAGGATCACCAGGTCAGGTCGCAGCGCTCGGATGCACACGCGACCGAGCACCCGCCTGAGCTCCGCGATGCACGCCCACCGCTCGTTCCACACGTCGTCGGTGACCTGGGCATCCGAACGCTGGAAGTGCTTGCACAGCGCCAGGAACCTTGCCCGCAATCCACGACCCCCGGCCGCCAATTCGCGGGTATCCAGTTCCTTGAGGAAGGCATCCCTCAACTGCGGGTCGATGGTGTAGCCCGAGCCGGGCTTGACCAAGAAGTAGTCGATCATCTCGCGGAATCGTTTGGCGCCCTTGCCTACGCGCAGGACATTGGTTGCCTCAGTGTATGGGAGCTGCCAGTGGTCCTTCAGAAGATGGAACAGCAGCGCTCTCTCCTCCGCCACGCCGGTGCCGCCATCGGCCGCAAGCGAAGTGCCGGGCGTCATCGACACGTAGTTCACGCGACGCTCCGACAGCTGCTGGAGCTGGATCGGAAGGAGCGTGGCCCGGGTGGCCATCGCAAAGTCCTGGCTCCCCTTGGGCCGCAGGCGGTTGATGTTTTGCCGTGCGATCTCGGAGTTCGAGCACACATACACGATGTCGATGCGGTCCACCCGATCCCACAGATGGTCCACCGCCTTGGCGATTACGCCTCGGGCCACCATGGTCTTGCCCAGACCGACCTCGTCAGCGACCAAGAACCGCCGGGTGCTGTCCGGGTCTGTGAACAGCCGTCGATAGGCGTACTCGACCGTCCGTCGCTGGAACCTCTTGAGGTCTCGAAGCGCCACCTCGGGGTCGGGTCGTTGTTCATGAACCGTCTTCATCGGGATGCCGCCTTGCTGCTGCGCATTTCTTGGCACACGCGGCCGATCGGTCCCAAAATGGAATCCAGGGCCGGGGGAACGATTTGTTGCCCCTCGGGCGTGCGACGCAGCTCATCGATGAGTCGCTGAACTTGCTCGACCCGTTCAGGGCTGCGATCCACGGCGCGCAGCAACTGCTCCAACAAGGGCATCCATTCGCCATCGGCAGACCATGATGCCCCGTTGCCAGCGGGCTTCCGCAGCTCCTGAAACATGGCCTCCGGATCGTCAGCCAGCAGGAGCAGCAGATACCGCAGGAGCGTCTTTGAGTCCTTGAGCAGGCTCCGTAGCACACGTTCCTTGCGATCGGCTGGAGCACCGTCGAGCGGGACGTTGACCACAAACGCGCAGCACTTCTCCACCGTGCCGACGCGAGCGGTCGCCTCAAAGGCGAAGAACGACGTGATCGACTCCTCGGCTCGCTCCCCAAAGTCCGCTGCCACGGGCGTCCCCGTGGGAATGACCACCATATCGCCCGCCGACAGCGAAACCGGCCGACAACGCAGTCCGACTCGAGGGTCCACGATCACGGGCTCGTCGCACCGCAGTTCGATCCCGAAACCGGTTCCGACGGGTCTGATCTTGGCCCGCCACGGCAGCGAGGCGATTGCGACTCGCGCGAGGTCAACGAGCGATTCGGCTTCCTTGGAATCCTTATCCGTGACCACCGCGGACTCGCCGGGTTCAAAGCGTGTGAGCAGAGGCCACAGGCCGGTGGCGAGATCCTCTCGCCCCAGCATTGCGTTCACCCCCAGGGACTTGCGCGGGCCAACCAACTCCACCAGAAACTCCACGTTCGACTCGAACGCCGCAGAGGTCGCGTTGGCGGAGCCGACCCAGATATGCGAGTTGTGCCCGTTATCCAGGACAAACACCTTTGCGTGCAACCCGCTCAACGCATTGTCACCTGACACTGCCGCTGCAGCGGGGTCAGCGCCACGCAAGTCTTCCGTCTCGTCCTTGAGCGTGTAGCACGTCCAGCCCGACTTGAGCATCGCGGGGTCGAGTTCCCGGAGCGATTCCGGCCGCGACACCAGGAATCTGGTGTCGGGGGATTCTCCGAACCCACTGAGAAACTCGGCGCTGAGGAAGGGTGAGACCACCAACGCTTTGGATGCGGACTGTGGAAACGGCCGGGGCGATCGCCCGGTGAGGCCGAGCGGGTGAAACGCTACGGAGGTCAGGGGTGCGGGCACTTCCCATTGGACCTTGGCGATCTCCGACACAATGAGCGAAAGGTCTGTCTGCCCTTGGGCTGTGAACTCGCGCGGGTGTACCCGCATGCCCGGCAGCGCCTCAAGGAACTGCACGAGCGGACGGTTCACCGAGAGCCCACGTTCCCGGTCCTTCACGATCCCGTCAAGGGCCGCCACCGCGTCCCACGAGCGGTCGAAAGTCAGGTTCCGCGTCAGGCACAGCAGGCGGTATCGCGGAGCCTGTGAGCCGTCGAGATACCGGAGCACCCAGACCTTCGGGTGAAACACCCCTCGGCGCTTCTGACGGGCCGCTGGCGCAAGGACCTGCACAACCGACTGCTCGAGGTACGTCAGAAGTCGCTGGTGGGCGGGAGGGACGCATATCTGACCCGCCTGGCAGAAGATGTGCACACGGTCCGCGCACCGTCGGAGCGATTCCAGCAGTTCCAGAGGGTTCAGGCCGGACAATGACGGATCGCCGGCCAACTCTCCCTCGGCATCCTGCCAATCGAACATCGCCATCGCCAGAGGCGCGGTCAGCAGCGCCATGAGATCGAGCGAGAACGTCGTTCCGATCGCGCAATCGAAGCGACAGCCCAGCGGCGGGCGAAGCAGCTGCAGCAGCGTCTGCCTGTCTTTGGGCTCAAGCATGAGCACCCGCCTCCCCGGCGAGCAGGCCACGCAGGATGTCGTTGAGGATCACCCGAGACTGCCCCCAGCGGTAGTCCATCCTGAACACGCCGGCGTCGCCCTGCCACAGGTCCCGGCCGCGGCGGTTCTCGCGGATCAGGCGGGCCCGCGGGCCCTTAAGCTGCTCCTCCCGGTCCCTCAGCAGAGTGCCGATCTCGGACGACTCAAGCTTCTGGGCGGCCAGATCCGGACTGAGAACCAGAGAGAGCCAGCGTTCTGCGAACTGCTGGGTCGGTGCGGGCAAACGGGGGTTGAGGGAGCGGACCAAGGACCAGAAGTCGGACCGGTCCCATCCCTCCAGGACCGTGCGTTCGCGGCCCATGGCCTCCGACCATTCTTCGAGCGTGTCCCGAAGCTGTGACACCAGATGGCTGTCCTCTTTCTTCAGCTTGGCAACGTGCAACGCGTACGCGATTGCACCGCCCCAGACGCACAGAGAGAACGCGCTCGCGTGATCAACGATTCGGCGGAGAGGAGCCGGGAACGACGCCGACAGCTCGTGCTCCCACAGGAAGGGCACCGCCGACTCCGTCTTCGCATTCCGTACCAGAAAGCCCAGCGCCGATGCAGGAGCAGACTGGCCGATTCGGTCCTTCAGAAACTCCGCCTCGGGGTAGGTGAGCTCGATCGACGTCTCCCTCAAAACCCCACTGGGAGCAGGCGGCAAGCCGGGATGCCACTGGCCAGACCGCTTCGATACCGGCTCCTTGTCATCCGTCATCAGTTCCGCCGCTCCGCCCATGCCACCCCGGGCGATCCAGCGGCAGTACTGGTCGATCGAACCATCAAACAGCCGTATCTGCCACAACTTCAGCCCCCGCCAGTACACACTGCTGGGCATCCGCTTGAGGGACCCTTTCGCTTCGCTGCCGATGACGCCGACTTTGGCCCCACCCTTCAGCAGCGCCTCCATCAGGCGAGTCTCGTCGTATCGCACCCACGCGGCAACGTCCGCGGGGGATCCCTTTCGCCGCTCGCTCCCCTTCATCACCCAGGGGACGAGCAGAAAGTATTTCGCGCGGGTCTGGATCGTTGACGTGCCCGGGAAGAGGGCGTCGGCCAACGCGTCGCGGATCGGCGCGAACCCCAACTCGTCAACCGTGTTCTTCTCGCGGAACAGATCGATCACCTGCATCGCACGTTGGCGATCGGATTCAGCGAAGTCGAGCCATGAGAGGGTGGAAGGCATGGTAATCGCTCAAGGTGATGACACGGCATCGGCGGCGCACTACGACGAGCCGGGCTCAGAAGGTTCCCTTGGCGGCCTCCTTCAGGATCGTCTTGTCCAGTTCCGCCTCGGCCGACAGTCGCTTCTGTGTCCCAGACCTTTGTGCCGTTCGCAACACCACCACACTCTCGTTGAGTCCATGACGCACAACCTCAACGAGCTCGCTCTTCGCAAGTCCGCTCGGAGTGACGTGAACGACGAACGGAAACAGCGCCGGATGCTGGATCGCAAGCGCTGCGGTGTTTGCCTTGCCTCGTGATGCGACCACGACTGCCTCAACGAGCCACATCGAAAGGCTCTCGCTTGACACATCGATGGGCTTGGCTGTCCGAGCGAACTCGCCGCGGTTCTTCGCGTCGATCAGCGCTCGCCAATCGACCAAGCTCCTAACGATTCGCTGCACGGCCCTCGGAACGGTGCTGCGCTGGCCCCATGATTCTGTGATGCGCCGTGTCGCCTGTGATAGTTCAATGGTGTCCTGGAGCCGCAGCAGGCGGCCAATGTGCATCGCCGTATCGAAGAAGAACGGGTAGTTTGCAATCAGCAGGCCCCAATGGAGCGCGATTCGCTGTGATGCGGGAACGCTTGAGAACAGTGCGATGGCCGACTTGAGGAGCTCTTTGGATTCTGGCCGGGGCAACGCCCATGTACGCATCAGTACGGACCGCGTCTTGGCTCTTGCTCCACCCTTGGCATCACCAGAGACCCTTGTTCGCAGGTACGCATCCAAAGCAGTACGAACGTCCGCTGGCTTCTCGTGCGCAATCCGGATGGTGGCGGCTCGATCAAGCCACTCGATTTTGAGACGGCGATCGAAGCCGATGACGGCTTGATGCGGTCTCACGGGTTCTCCTTACGGATCTCGATCCAGGGGACCACGAGTTCTTCGATGGATGGCCCGCCGTGCGCAACGACCCGGCTGCCAACGGTGGCAAATGCCGACCGCGGTGGCGGAAACAACGGGAACAGCCCAGGCGGTAGGCCCACTGGGTCCCAAGCCGTCATGCCGGTCAGGGCTGCAGCAGCACCCGACCGCAATTCTGGGGTGGGATAGACGCGCACACGTTGACCACGCTGATCCGCAAGGACGCCCTCTTGGGGAACTCCCGATCCAGTCGCCTCGACGTTGCCGTGATCGGCCGTGAGGAACACTCGGAACTTCATGGCCGCGAGCGCCGTGATCAGCTTGGCGATGAAGCCTCCCTGCGCCCAAAGACGCACCTGGCTGTGCATGCCTTCCGCACCAAGCTCCATTCCGTGTGAAATGTCATCAACCTTGTTTACCACGATGGCCACGGTACGAGTACCCGGTCGCAGAAGCGAGTCCAGTGCGGCCTCCGGCTCCTCGTCACCTTTGAGTTTTCTAAATGCGATCGCCGACTGCGTCATGCCCTGATCCTGCCAGTGACGCTGCCAATGTGCTGGCTCCGATGCGGTTGCCCCGATCGTCGAACCGAATGCAAGAGGGAGCTTTCCAGAGAGAAGTGACTGCCGCGACACGCTGGTGAGGCTGGGCAACCACGCAAAGAGCGAGCCTTCAATATACCGCAACCGAGGCTCGGTCTCTCGAAGAGCGGAACGAAGCACCAGCCATTGATCGAGCGCAAGGCCATCGACAACGACCAAAGCGATGGCTTCATGCGGCGCGGCCTCCACCTGTCGGCTGAGAAACCGCGGCACGTGATGGACCATCACCGGAGGATTCGGTGGCTGGCTCGCTAATCCCGCGTACCGAGCCTTCACCCATTGGGCAAAGGCATCGTCGATAGTGTCACGAAGCTGGGTGTAGCCAACAGCGAGCTGCTTGCGCGTGGCTTGCGGCGCAGCCCACCATGCGACCTGTACTTCAGCCCATCGTAACGCGATCGTCATCCAGTCCTGGTAGCGGTCGGGCTTCCCGTCCACTGCCTCGTTACACAGCCGCAACAGCGCAGCGACCGTTTCTGATGGCTCTCTCGGCAATCCCTGTTTGACACCAACCGACACCCATGGACGTTGCTGGGCAACCAACGCCGGTGCCGCAACCGGCTCTAGCGCTCCCTCCAAGAACAGCGTATCTATAAACACTCGCACATCTGAGTGATCAAATGGCAACGCCATCGGACCGCGAATCACCGTGGGCTTGGACAGCGACACGCCGGCCAACGAGCCAATCCAATGCTCCCATCGCTCCTGCACGAACTGAAGGAACTGGTCCCGGTGCGGAACGATCTGCTCCAGCGGCCAATCCCGGAATGGAGCATGCGCCCGCAGGCGTGAGACGAATCGCTCATTCAAATCAGCCGGGATCGGAGCGTTCTGGTGGTGGCGACGCAGCAGTGCGCGGAGAAGCTCCTCTGGAGTATCGATGAGTGCAGCATCCAGTCTGTAGACATGCCGCAGAACCAGGTCACGCGTCTGGTCGTCGCCGAGACTGTCGTTCCCATACACGCCCTCAAGCGAGTCGATGCGGTCGAGCATCGACTTGTCGAGTTCACGAAGTACGGGATAGCTCAGCCGCGGAAAGAGAGTTGCCAGACTCAAAGAAACGCGGCGTGCTCCCCTAAGCACATCGAATGGCAAATCATCCGAATCCCCCTGATCTCGGCCGTCAACAACGACGAGTTCACGCGTCAGGCCACGGTCCCAGTTGACGCGGAACTCAGACTCGTAGCGATACCGAAACTCGATTGGATCCTCGAACGGCAGCACCGCAAACCCCCGACCCGTAATCTCGGCATAGAGACGCTCCTCGGTCAACAGCCGGTCCGGATCGGTCGCGACTGTGATGCGACTGACCTCGGGAGTGAACTGCTCAAGAATGCGCTGCCGCCAGTTAGGCATCATCAGTGCCCTCCACGCGACAGACGGCGAGGGGCTGAAGCTCGGGGCTGCTCTGGGATGCACGCGCGAGGTTCTGCCGGGCCAGACGCTCCTCCTCGGCCAGCAGACTCAGCCGATGCTGGCGCACCGCTGGGAGGCCAAGTTTGTCGATCATCTGGCGACGGGCGGTGAACGCATGGTCCAGCTTCGCCCGCTCCCGATCGATCCGCCGCTGGTGCTTCGCGGCGATCTCCTCGAACACCGGCGCCCCGTGCTGCTCGGCAGCCTGTCTCGACGCCACAAAGGCCACCGATGCCTCATCGCCACCTATCTGCCCCGCCGGCTCAACATCCGTCTGGAGCAGGTGGTCCCACACAAAGCGGGCTGTCGGGGACATTACGCGGCCGTCCTCGCTGACGAACAGCGGAACGATGCGCCGCTCGTTCCACTCCACGGTCCGCAGGGCGATGCTCCACAGCGACCACGTCCCCTTCAAGGACCGTGGCAGCCCCTCCACATGAAGAATCGGAATTGGCTGCGCCGTAAC
>Ga0105049_10009429_pt1 | contig 11251 bp, 9 predicted proteins | sample MAT06_FD_78087 | JGI IMG/M metagenome (GOLD analysis project Ga0105049, IMG submission 78087) | Freshwater microbial communities from Lake Fryxell liftoff mats and glacier meltwater in Antarctica - MAT-06 | ecosystem: Environmental > Aquatic > Freshwater > Ice > Liftoff microbial mat | place... | reverse complement strand
TGTCCACATGGCACGGCTTGCTGCCGCGCTTCATGTGCTCGGCATGCCGGGGATCTGTACTGCCGCCATTCCATGGGTGTGCAAGCCCTTCTGCAAGTATCGCTGGTAAGTCTTTTCGAGGACACAGGCTGACCGGGACTGGCGTGCTGGCCTTCTACCTTATAATGGCCCCATGAGCGAATCGGATATCCTGATGCTGGTGCGGCGCGGCCAGACCTACACGCGGCGCAGCGAGTTCGCCAAGGCGATCGAGGCGTTCACCGGCGCCATCGATCTCGATCCGATCGACGCGGATCTCTACTTCTACCGTGGAAATGCCCAGGCTGCGGCAGGGTGGTTCGCCGCGGCGATCGAGGACTTCAGCGAGGCGGTGCGGTTGCGGCCGGACTACGCGGAGGCGTACCACAATCGCGGCACGGCCCGGGCAGACGCGGGCGAGCTGGAAGACGCCGTCGAGGACTTCACCGAAGCCCTGCGACTCACGCCGGACGATGCTGATCCTCTCAATGGACGGGCGGCCGTGCTGAGCCGGCTGCATCGCTACGACGAGGCGGACAGCGATTACTCGGCCGCCCTGGTGCTCGACCCCGATTCGTTCCGGGCCCACTTCAACCGCGGCAACGCCCGCTCGGCCCAGGGTCGACAGACGGAAGCGATCGAGGACTTCACCCATGCGATTCGCTTTCATCCCCGTTATCCGCGTGCGTACATCTACCGTGCTCTGTCGTACGAGGAAAGCGGTGAATTCGAGAAGTCCATCGCGGACCTTTCGACCGCCCTGCGGCTCGATTCCCGGGATGTCGAAGTGTTCTGGCATCGGGCCCGGGTCTGGAATGCCTCGGGTGATCTCGAGAAGGCCATCGAGGACTATTGCCGCGTGATCCGGCTGGACCCGACCCATGCGGGGGCCTTCAACCTTCGCGGCGTCGCTCATGCCGAGCTCGGACGGCACGACCTCGCCCGGGCGGATTTTACCCAGGGAATGCGGCTCGATCCGCAGGATATTGCACCAGTCTTTAACCGTGGGCTGGAACTGGTGCGCTTCAAGGACTACGCTGCGGCGATCGTGGACTTCACGAAGGCGATCGAGCTAAGCCCCGACGACCCCGCCGGCTATGTTCAGCGTGGCTATGCCCAGCATGAGCAGGGGAATCCGAAGGAAGCGATCGCGGACTTCACCCAGGCGATTGCCTTGCGGCCCGAAGGTGCCAAGGCTTACCTGGCACGGGCTCTGGTGTATCGCCGGATGGGCCAGAAGGACGAGGCACTCGCGGATATCTCGACGGCGATCGAACGCGACGCCACGATCGATGCTGCGTTCAGCCTGCGGGCGTCGCTGCTCCTGGGACGCGGGGATTATCACGGAGCCCTGGCGGATTATCAGAAAGCGTTGGAACTCGATCCGGAAGACGCGTTCACGCTGAATCACATCGCCTGGCTGCGGGCGACCTGCCCCCTGGCGGAACTTCGCGACGGAGCGGCGGCGGTGCGGGCCGCGGCGGCCGCATGCGAGAAGACCGATTACAAGCTCCCTGTGTTGATCGATACCCTGGCCGCATCCTTCGCGGAGGCGGGCCGATTCGAGGAAGCGATTCGTTCCCAGGAAAAGGCGATCACGCTCTCGGAGGGAGAGATTCGCGAGGAGTACGAGCGACGCTTGCAGCAATATCGCGAAGGTGTGCCATACCGCGAGGAGGTCACGGTTGTCTGAGGAGCTTTGACCTACACAGAGCCAAGCAGGTTGGGTTCACCTCGCCTGGCTCTGATCGTTGCGTACCCGCTTTCATCCGAAGAGCAGAAGCACGTTCCAGGGCGGGGTTTTCTCGAACTCGCAGCCGATCTCGAAGAAGTCGCCGCTCTTCTTGCAGTTTCGCACGATCACTGTCACATAGCCAATGTTGTCCGGAGCATTCACGGCCCGCACCTGCATGGTGCTACCCGGAGCCATTGAGCTTTGAAGGGCGATTCGCAAGCCGCCGGTGGATCGGTCAACCACGAAGCCGTCGGTGACGCTGGTGCGGAAGGTGGGTGCGGAAAGCGTCACTCGCACCGGTGCTCCTTCGCGGCGAGTCGACTCGCGGCGATCCGAATAGGACTGTTCCGGCGGTTCCCAACTCAGGGCTTTCTTCTGAGTCGTCGCGGCTTCGTTTGTCGGTGCCGAGGCGGCCATCAGGTCCGCGAATTCGAATCGCTTGCGCCGACGGGTGGAAACCGCCATGATGACCAGCGCGAGCAACGCGACCGTGCCGCCGATGACCATGGGGACGTTATCCGAAGTTAACGCCTGGATTTGAGATAAGGACATCGCTGCAACCCCGACAAGTTCGCGCGGTGGCACGGACTCTTGGATGAAGAGGAACCGCTGTCGAAGATAGCCTAGCACATTCTCTTGACTTGAAAGGCAGAATCGGTGCAGTCGTCAGAATTATCGCAGGAAGCGAAACGCCCGCCCATAATGGGCGGGCGCGAAACGTGAATCTTCGGGCAGGGATCACCGACCTTGCATTACGGTTCGAGGCCGCCGGCGAGTGAAGAATTCGCTGCATCCAGGCGGTAATTCATCTTCTCGCCCGTGAGTTCGGACTCCACCCGGCCAAGTTTATCCTTCACCTGAACTCGCACTCCGCCCGCCAGACAGACCTCACCCGTGCCGGCGAGGAACGAGAGCTCTTCGCAAAAACCTTCCGCTCCGAATCCGATAAATCGCACTTTCCCCATCGCCTTCACTGAGGAAAGCGACTGGCCCTTCTCCAGCGGAGACTTCACCTCCACCTTCTCGGAGATTACCTTCATCACGAGGTTGTCGCCGGAGCGAACCTCAAAGACCGGCTCGCCTTCGCCCACCCGCAGCACGATGCGAAATCGGCTCGCGGCCATCGCCCCGGGGGATCGCACGCCCTCGGTGCCAAGCGGGTCCGCCGCGGGCAGCAGCGTCGGCGCCGGTGCCGTGGGCAGCGATGTCACGAACGTCAGAATCGGCGGCAGCTTGAACTCCACTGGCACCGCAGTGCAGACCGGCGGCTCAGGCATTGTTCGCGGCAGCGTGATGCTCGACGGCATGTTGAGCCCCAAAGGCTCCGGTTCGCGAACCGTTGGCACCAGGTTTGGCGTTTGCAGCACGATCACGGGCGGGGTGGTCCACAACACGGGCTTTTCGAGCGTCATCAACGGGGCGGGGGTCGGAGCCGAGACCGACTCACGCATCTCCACATACTGCTTCGGATACGGATACTCCACGCTGGGGATCGGCACGGTCATCGCTTGCGGCAGCGGAGCCGGAATCAAATGGGGCAGCGATTCAAAAACCGGGGCGGCGGGCACCACCAACTCCGCGGGCGGCGCCACCGGAAGAACGCCGGAAACCTGAATCACAGGGGTCAGGGGAACCATCAGAGGCGGTTCCGAGAACACCAGGGCACCGGCGTTGACAGGTTCACCCTTCACATCCGTTTTGGCCTTCGTACCGGGCCCGGCCACTGCGTAAATTCCAGCCAGCGACAGGCCGAACATCCCGGCCATGATCTTCCAGCGTGACAGGCTCATGATCGCTCTCCTCCCTCGGGCAGCGAACGGGCGGCCTTCCTGGCCGGCGGACACGTCTACGCCCAAGCGGCGGAACCATAGCCACGCGATTTCGCCGAGTCTACGCCAGTTCGCAGGGTGCGTGCCCACGTCCCGGGGGGCTGGTTCCCTACAACACGATCCCGTGGGCTTTGGCTTCACGCAGGGAGCGGAAGGTTCCGTGGAACTTTGCTTGCGTGTCTCGCATCACATCCGCGGTGAGCTTGCCCTTCAACCAGCCCGTGAGGGTGATCTTCCACTGATGATCTTCCCTGTGGATCCACTGAATCTGCTGAACGGCGGACCCTTCGACCTGCATGATGCCCGTCACCGTCCGGAACCGAGGCGAGGTGCCAAAGGGGCCGAAGGCCACGGCAAGAGCCTCGGGAGCTTCAAACTCGCCGAGGAAGTATTCCCCTGTCACCTGGATCTGGCACTCGTCGCCAAGGAAGGTGTCCGTGCGGCGAAGCAGTTCCGTCAGGGTGCTCAGATCCTCGGGCTCCTTGCCATCGAAATAGCCCTTGCGGCTCATTTCCAGGATCAGGGCCAGCTTGTTGTCCAGATGAAAGACCGGCTGGATGCGTGCGTACGTCTCCGCCTCGGCGCCTGGCGACGTGGTGCGAGACTTGAGCTCGGATGCGGGCGTCTGCGTCACCGTGAGGGTTCGCGGATCGATACCGCCAAAGAGTGCGAAGACACGAAAGTGCTGGCACGAATCCTCGAGCATCGTCGGCCACTCGATCGGCATCAGAAACCTCCAGACTGAACTCGGGCAGGCGTGAAGCTACGGACTCACTTCTTTGCTTTCGGCTTCGGCGTATCCTTCTTCGGCTCGGCCGCCTTGGTGTCAGTTATGGTCAGTGTCAGGGGTTCGGTCAACACAACGTAATCCTTGCCGCCCACCTTCGCCGTCGCCTTGAGCACGATCGGGATCGCACCGGCCGCGGCCACGGTGGCGGTCGCCTCGCCTTTCGTGGCACCCTTCGCGATCGGCTTTGCCGTCACTGTCACGTTTGGGATCGTGGGCGCCGCGATCGTGATCTCGCCATCGTAGCCATTTCGCCTGGCCTCGATCACGAGAGTCGCGGGCTTCCCCTTCTCAACATTCGCAGGGTCGGCCGTCACGATCAATGCGAACGGAGGCTTTTCCGTCACGCCGACAGCGGCCTGTCCCACGAATTCCAGCGGTGGATTCGTGAGTGCTGCGAACGCAGTCTTCACCAGTTCCAGCGTCGTTGCCGATCGCGTGATCTCCTTGTCCCCCACCTTCGCCATGCCCTCCACGCGGATGGCGTACGCCCCCGGAGGCGTGCCCGGCTTCACCTTCAAAGGCACGTACCCCGTCGTCGCATCCGCGGGAAGGATCACGCGGCCGCTGAACGCGGGGTCGCCTGCGATGCGGAGTTCGATCGGGCCATTGAAGCCGTTGAGGCGGGTGATGTTCGTGGCCAGCACCGCGGTGCCGGTGGTGGCGCTCACCTCGAAATTATCCACCGGCAGCGTCAGTTCAAAGTCCGCCGTCACCGGGCGAATCGAGAGATGATAAACCTCGTTGGGCCCCGAGAGATAGTTGAGGTGCTCGCACACGGCGAAGTAGGTGCCGTCGGCCGGTGCGGTGAACTCGGCCTTCACCGCGGGCTGCGTCGGATTGCTCTTGGCAAGTTCCTTGCCCTTCTCGTCCACCACGCGGAGCAACACTTCCGTGGGGGCGTTGATCTCGTACGCAAGGGCCGTGAGAGCGAGTTTATCCCCTTTCTTGGCCGGGAACTTGAAGTAGTCGAGATCGTTGGGCGTGCCGAAGCGGGCCGAGATTCCGCCTGGCACCGAGATGGGGTTTGCCTTGGCGGCGTCGTTGTTCGGCTCTTTCTCGACGGTCTCGGGGTCGTCGCTGAGCCGCACGGGCACGGGCCAGCCACTGACGCCCTGCGGCAGCCGGGGAGCGACATACATCGCGGTCAGGCCCGGATCCCTGGGGGCCGTGAGCTTCACGGGTGGAATCAGATCGCCTCCGAGGCCGCTAAAGCCGATACTGGCCGCCTGGCCGCGCTGCACGGCGAGGGGATAGGCGGTTGTCGCGCCCGGGAACTCGCCAACGCGGAGGCGGTACGTATACGCCGCACCGCCGCGGTAGGTGGTATCGCGAACTTCGATAAGGATCTCGCCGGGTTCCTTGAAGTGGTGCGTCAGCCGAGCATCCGATTGCAGGCCGGGCGTGTCGTCGGCGTACAGCGAGATGAGTTCGCGCTTGGTCTTCGCGTCATGGAGCACGATCAGCGGATCAAGGGGTGAGCCAAGCCGTCGGCCGAGAACCTCGAACGTGAGCGTCTGCCCGGCCTTCACGGGAACCTTGAAGAAGTCTGCACTCTCCACATCGATCTTACCCGTCACGGCACAAGGAACCGTGAGCGGCTGAGCCAGATCCTTGGTGGTGTTGTCCGCAGCGTCCTTCACCTCGGGGAGATCGTCGACGACGAGTGGCCGCACATTGGAGATGCCAGCCTTCGTGGCCACGCGGATCGGATACAGGCCGATGGGCGCGTCCTTCGGCACCGCGATGCTCACGCGGACGCGGGTGGCGTCGTCGCCCTTGGCGGCCTTGGCGATCGTGGCTTTGAGCGGTGCCCCCACGAACACGGCGGTGGGCTCGGACAGGTTAGTTCCCGTGAGGATGAGTTCCGTGGTCTGGCCGACCTTGGCGGCGATGCCCGCGGGCGCGGTGAGCGTCGGCGCCTGCGGCGGCGGTGCGATCACCTCGGGAGCCTTCTTCTGAGCAAGCACGACTTGCTGGTCAGGAACCAGGATCACAGCGAGTGCGAAGAACAGCACGGAAAGGAGATAGCGACGTGGCATCACGAATCCTCGGCGGGAAGTAGGGAGTTAATGTATAAGCGATTCGCTGTGATGCAGAGTCTTCGCGGGGATGAACGTCGGCAGAATGAGCCGATCGGCTGACGAAAAGTGACCAGGTGACCAGCCCGACCGGGTTTTCAGCTTGGCCGCGGTGCGAGTCGCGGTTAAGCGTCAAGGTATCAACAACTGTCCGAGCAATGAGCGAGCCGACTCGTCGCACATCGTTTGATTCCAGCGCCGGCCCTCCCACCCTTCCGTGGAATCATGTCGTACGCTGGAATCACTTCTTTATCTTGTTTAACCTCATGATCGCACTCGATTTCCGAATCGAGCGGTGACTGGAATCACGACCGGGCACCGACCGATAAACTTCGACGGTTCTGGTGGAGTTGACAGAGGTTGAAACGGAAATCCCGACAGTTGTTGATTCGCCAGATCCGAGCGGTAGATGATCGCCTGATGTCTTGAACGGAAAACCCACGCCGACTCCTTTGCAGGGGTCGACATGGGTTGGAATTCCGCACCGGCGAGACGCCCAGTGGCACTGACTTTACGCTTCTTGCACAGTCACATCATGACCTCGTGGGTCAGCGAATGCCGCCGCCGAAGCCGCCGAAACCACCGGCACCGAAGCCGCCAAGGCTGCCGATAGCACCACCTCCACCCTGGCCACCCTGGCCGCCCTGGCCGCCCTGGCCGCTGGAGCCGATGTTCGGGTACGGAAGCGCTTCGATATCCAGCCCACGAAGACCCTCGGCACGTGTCACGCCGACGATGACCCGACCTTGGGCCTCGGGGGCGGGGACGTTATGAAGCACCAGGGCTTCCACCACCGCCGCGCGGCGACGGTCGTCTAGCTCCTTGTTCCCCGTCGGCTCCACCTTCACCGGAGCCCCGACCATGTTAAGACGGCGAATGATTCCCGCGACATGCCGTTCACCGGTCTCGTTGAGCTTGAAGGTGTTGGCCAGGAAGTCTTCGCGATAGACGACGAAGTATTCCGCCAGGGCATTGTTGCGCTGGATCATAAAGATGGCCTGCGTGGTGGAGCCGAGAACAGGCGGCACGGTCGACGGGGCCATGAGGCAGTCCCAGTGTTTGCGCCAGCCCGAGCCGCAACCGCCACGGCAACTTCCGCCACAACCGGAGGTGCCACACGACGAGCAGGACGCACTGCTGGCGAACGATTCCGTCGCCACCGTGGACTGGGTCATTCCCACGGGAATCGGTGGAGCGACATAAGGCATCGAACTCGTGGCCTGCACGGGGGTGACGCCTGAGGGACCCGCGATCATGGAGGGCTCTCGGGCGATCAGCAAGCGAATCGTGCTGACCTCGGGCTTGCTGGCCGGCGAGGCGTGTTCGCTCGCCGAGATTTCCTCTTCCTGAACGACCTGAATCACCGGACGCGACGCCTTGCGGTTCGCGGTGCGTTCCGTCGGCACGCTGGCCGCCACGGCGACGCTGGCCGCCACGGGGGCGTTCACAGTCGGCGGTGCTTCGACCGGCTCAAGAGTCGGAAGGCTCACGGCGGCGGGAGCAGCCTGCGACAGCGGAGGAACCATCGGAGCGGCCAGGGCTGCGGCCATGAGCTGCGGCTCCGGCGTCGGTTTGTTGTTTGAAGCTACGATCGGTTGCGATGCCGACATCGTCGGGCTGGTCGTCGCCGCAGGCAGGGCGGGAAGACTCTGGGCCACCACCTTCACCGCGGCGCGGAACGACTTGTCAAGCGATTCGTTATCGATCATCACCGCGGGCTTCGCCTCCACGAACGACAGCGCCGGCTCGATTGGGGTCGAGGGGGCCAGAGTCAGGCCGCCGCTGGGGAGCGTGACGGGAATCATGGCCGGTGCCGGAGGGACAATGACTGGTGCCGACACCGGCACCACGAAGGCTGTCGGCGGGGACGGGGACTGAGCGCTGATCACGGCGGAGGTTCCTCCCGCGATCAGCAGGGCGGCCAGCCAACGAGATTTCCACCGCAGCCGGCGGGTCTTTAGAACAGTCATCGCTTCTCCTCCCGCCACAGGTGTGGCCGATTGTCGAACGTCAGAACATTCACGCTACGGCCAGGGAGACCGCTCATGACGATCGCCGGGCCTGAATCTCCGCGGTGCCCAGCATTACCTGGAACGACCCCAAAAAAGCCGTCATGCTCGGTGCTTGAACCGGCCGATCCGCCCCTGAACCGCCTGCACGATCGTCGCTACCACGGAGCGGTAGGCCGCTTTCAGCGCTTTGCTCACCTCGAAAGTCTCTGGCTGGCCCCGCAGCGGAAGCGCTGCCATCGCAAGTTCGCTCACCTCGCGGCCAGAGTGGAAGCGATCTTCGAGGCCGCGCCGCAGGGATTTCGCGACGTGGACCTTCGGCCAGCCGAGCCCATTGGCGGCGCTCGTTTTGAACGTTGCCAGGTCCATGCCAACGAAGAGCGAACTCGAATGAGCCATCAGAGAATCCCTCGATTTTCAAGGTTCCGAGCGACGTTGCCGTCAGGCGATGCGAACGGAACTCGCGAAATCCTGCATCAGGCTGCCCTCATGGCTGCGGCTGGAGCCGATGGCCGAGAGCACCGCAAGGTTCTGATCGAGAATGAACTGCACGACCGCTTCCTCGGTCCGCAGCCGATGCGATTCCACGGGTCGCCTCGGTGCAACCTGGAAGCTGGGCTCATCGAACACTTCATGCAGATCGGGCCGGGATTGAGCCACTTCCGCGGCCACCCTCGGCAAGCCGACTTCGGAGACGACCATCGGCGCCGGACCTGCGGGAGACGGCACCCATGAAGGCAGTTCGAGTGGCCGGGCCGGCGCCGGTCGGCGAAGGAAAAGGACCGTGACCAGGGCGAACGCGAGCGTGGCGGCCACACCGATCGCGACCCCCAGCGCCGAGATCAGCCGATCTTGCGTCATCGTGATCGCGCCCGGCGGCACGGACGCGGTCGATTCGGGAAGTTCCCCCTGAGGTTCGATCCGGTCGGCAGGCGCCCCGGCTAATGGCAGAACGTCCTGAAACTGAGGCAGCATGGCAGGGGCACTGGGGCTCCGCGGTTCTAACGCGACGACAGGCATCGTTTCCAACACCACGTGCTGCGAAGGCCGAGGTTTCGCGACGGCCTCCGAGGCGAGCCTTCGGTCGCTTACCTGGGCGAGCAACCGCTTGGCCGCGGAGGTCATCCATCGGGCTTCCGTCTGGATCGCCTGCAGAGCGATGCCCACCGCTCCTTGAGCTTCTTGAGCATCGTGGACTTCGATTTTGATGGCCAGGGGCGGCGCGACAGGCGCAGGGGTGTGGGCGATCGCCGGGCGACATACGGCGGCGGTTGAACATGAAGGGTCGGGGCCGGGCTTGGAACCGATACCACGAGGGGTGCACGGGCGACGGGGCGCGTACCATAGTAAAGCTCAACGCCTTGCGAACTCGCAGGCGTGGCGGGGATCACGTAACCCTGCCCGAAACCGGACGGAGCCAGCACGAACGCGAGCGTCGGCGCCAGAATGCTCGCCCGTCGATAGCTGCCGAGTCCCACCATGATCACAGCCCTCTACCCTGGACAAGACAGCCGCCAAAATCGCGGCCACTCTGCCAGGACCAAGTCCGCTGCGAGCAATATCGGCCGAGAGTCCCCGCATAATTGATTCAAAGCTCCCAATCCGAACGACAATACCAATCCTCACAGCCGCGAGAGTTTTGCTCATCCCGCCATATTCCCCAAACTTCCCATCCAAAAGAAGCGATTTATCTTGGCGCCGAGGAACTTTCGCCGTAAACTCCCTAACCTGATCGACCACAGCGGAGATTCGTGGATTTCCAAACCTGCGGGGATTCCTTGGGGGAATCTGAGAGTTCCCACGAATCCCGCAGACCGGCAGCTCTCAATGTGACGGATGTGAGGAATTGGAAAAGATTGGTAAGCCTTGAGGTAAATGACAATAAATACGCTTGCCATCTTACCCTCGATTGGGCAAAATCGGCTAAGTGTGTTTTCGAAACGCAGTCGGACCGGAATGATTAACCTAGTTGATCATTCAAGTAATCATAGGCGGGCCGTTGGTGGCAGCTTTTACCCATAGCGTTATGGGTGCTGGCACTATCGGATTGTCTGAGTTATCACCTTTTTATTTCCCCCGGTCAGCCGCAAACTGACCATCACACCCAGGAGTCTCGCCCCCTATGGCTACCATGCAAAATCTTCTCACACGATTCCTTCGCAACAAACCCCGAACCAAGACGGTGACAACCAAGACGTCGCCGCTTGGGCAGATGATGGAGCAGTTCGAGCTCGAGATGCGATGGGTTCCGGCGACCTTCAACCCGCTACCTGGCGTTGGCACGATCTCCGCGGCAATCGCGATCGCGGCAGCGAACCCGCCAGCGAACAACACCATTCAGTTATCGGCCGGTGACTACTCCGACTGGGTTGTGATCCCCGCTAACCTGAATGGCTTGAAGATCCTGGGCGTCCCGGGCACCACCCTTCGGCCCCTCAACAACGATCCGTTTGAACTCAACGGCAACGGCAGCGGGCACCTGATTTCCGTTCTGGCGGATAATGTCCAGATCAGCAACATCATCTTTGACGGGGCTGGTACGGGCAACGCCAGCGTCCTGCCCGGCAACTTGTCGCTCGGCGGCACGCCGATCTGGGCCTCCAAGGCCATCACCAACTATAAGGGCCTGGAGGACTTCAATTCGATCGGCAACATCACGATCACGAATAACGTCTTCACGAACTTCGGTGGACATGCGATTGCCTTCGATTACACTCTCACTGGCGGCACCATCGCCAACAACACCATCAGCAACTACGGTATCGAGAACGGCCAGTCGCCGTTCACGGGCG